>JRYF01000127.1_pt1 | contig 34806 bp, 23 predicted proteins | sample 235331 | NCBI WGS metagenome assembly JRYF01 (sample SAMN03074217, study PRJNA261475) | activated sludge metagenome | biome: Wastewater Treatment Plant; feature: Wastewater; material: Activated sludge; isolation source: activated biomass of a wastewater treatment plant treating hydrocarbon... ...
GATTTCTACAGGGCAATTTCAGATTTGAGATTCTGGATTGCGGACGGCCACTGCGTCTCGACACGTAAACCGCTTCGCGCCACAATCAAACACATGCTGGCGCTTCTCTCCGTCTGGATCGCACTCGGGGCGCTGATCGTCTCGATCGCCGTCGTCTTCTATCAGGCGGATGATCGGGAAACCGTCGTGACGCTGCTGCCATACACGATTGCGCTGTCCGCGACCTTCGCCGCGGCCGTGCTCTGGGGGCTTCGGAGGGCCCCGCGCGACGAGCCGGGCGTTTCGGGTCAGCGATTGCAGGCCGTGGCGTCGATCGTGCTCAACAGCGTGACCTTCGCTGTGCTTCTCGTCTGGCTGCACGGTTTCATCGACGCGACATTGGGTCTCGCGCTGGAGGGCGGATTCCTGATCTTCGTTTACTGGCTTTACACGCGCGTGCTGGTGCCGGACACAACGAAACCGGGCGATTCGCTATAATCTCCGGCAGGAGCGGAGGCATGGCATTGCCTGAACAACTTCGAATCCGCCTGAATGGCGACGAGGCACTCATCGACGCACCGGCGACGGTGGCCACGCTCATCGCACGAAGGCAGCCGCGGCCGCCGTTTGCCGTGGAGGTGAACAAGCAGATCGTCCGCCGCGGCGCGTACGAGCAGACGCCGCTGGCCGATGGTGATCGCGTGGAGATCGTGACACTGGTCGGCGGCGGGTAAAATGTCACAACTCCAGGAATTCAAATAGGAACAAGGACGTCGCCGTGATCGACTCGGCAACGTGATGGGGATGAATGATCGATGGATCCGACACCTCTCAAGATCGGTAAGCAGTCTTTTCGCTCGCGTCTGTTCGTCGGCACAGGCAAGTACGCGACCTATGAGCTGATGCGCGAGTGCCTCGAAGCCAGCCGCTGCGAAGTGGTGACGGTTGCCGTGCGCCGGGAGCGATTGTACGACAAGGACAACCGCAGTCTGCTCGACTTCATCGACACCAAGCGTTATACGATCCTGCCCAACACCGCCGGGTGCTTTAACGCCGAAGATGCCATCCGCGTGGCACGGCTCGGCCGCGAAATTCTCGAACAGCTCGGCAACCCCGGCGCGAGCTGGGTCAAGCTCGAAGTCCTGCACGATAAAAAGACTCTGCTACCCGACCCGGTCGGCACGCTGGAGGCGACGCGCGAGTTGATCAAAGACGGCTTTTCCGTACTTGTCTATACCAGCGACGACGTGGCGGCGGCATGTCATCTCAAGGAGGCCGGCGCTGCGAGTGTCATGCCCGCGGGCAGTCCGATCGGAAGTGGCCAGGGCGTATTGAACCCGAACAACATCCGCATCATTCTGGAAATGCTCAAGGCGGGCGACCCCGAATACCCCGTCATCGTTGATGCCGGCGTCGGCACGGCCAGCGACGTGACCATCGCCATGGAACTCGGCGCCGACGGTGTTCTGCTCAACACCGGCATCGCAAGCGCGAAGGACCCGGTGGCCATGGCCCGGGCGATGGCCCACGCACTCGACGCGGGGTATCTGGCGGCTCGTGCGGGTCGGATACCGAAAAAGCTCTACGCAACGGCGAGTTCTCCTGTCGAAGGCGTGATCGTTTACTGAATCCATACCTGCGTAAGGCCAGCAGCATCCACCATCACATCGGCTGTCCACTGACGCTCTGCTGTCTAACTCCTTCTATAAGATGGCTTTACTGCATTGCGACCTGACGCGGCGATGATTTTCTGCGCGGCTCCCGAATCAGAGTGATGGGTTCAGGCCCCTTTCTGCGAACTGCTTTTTGCAGGCCGGTCCACACATATCGAACCCGTACCGGTTTGCCGGCTGAACTGTCCGTGCACGACGCCGGCCGGTCCGTCCCAACCCGAAAGGAGCGAAGGTGCAATGAAGTCTTATTCGATGCTCGTCACGATGAAGGTCACAATGCTGATCCTGCTTGCCGGAAGCGCGCTGGGCAGCGGGCCTACGGGCACCACCTTCACCTATCAGGGGCAGCTCAAGGACGGCGGCAGCCCGGCGAATGGTCTGTACGATCTGGAGTTCTCGCTCTACGACGGCGATGACGGATGGGCGGCACTCGTCGCCGGACCGGTCGTCGCAGAAGACATCCAGGTTACGGACGGGCTCTTCACGTTCGAGCTAGACTTCGGCGAGCACTTCAACGGCAGCGAGCGCTGGCTGGCAATCGGCGTTCGGCCGGGCGAGAGCGCGGGGGCGTTCACGCCGCTATCAGGACGGCAGCGACTTGCCGCAACTCCGTACGCGCAGCATGCGGTAAAGGCAGCGCTGGCGACCACCGCGACGACGGTGCCGTGGTCGGCGATCACCGATGTTCCGAATGAAATTCTGGATGCGCCTTGGGGGTTCGCCGGCCCCATCCAAACATGGGGATCCAATGCCACAACCTTGTACTTCGATCCCATCGGAAACTTCGTCGATATCGCAGCCGGCGCAAGTCACGCACTCGCGATGACCAGCGGCGGCACTGTGGTCGGGTGGGGCAACAATCAGTCCGGACAGATCGGCATTCTCCCCGACACCTATGTGGCAATCTCGGCGGGCGGCAGCCATAGTCTGGTCATCCGCCATGACGGGAGAGTCTTCGGATACGGCGACAATTCCTCCGGGCAGATCGAGAATCAGCTCGGCGCATTTCTGGCGGTCAGCGCCGGCAACCTGCACAGTCTCGGAATCCGAACGAATGGCACGCTTGCCGGATGGGGGTCCAACCTCGAAGGCCAGATTAACGTGCCGTCCGGGACCTTCACCGCGATTGCAGCGGGCGGCTTTCATAGTCTGGCCATACGTTCGGACGGAACGCTCACCGCGTGGGGCAACAACGCCCACGGACAGCTCGACGTGCCTGCGGGGACTTTCGTGGCGATCGCAGCCGGCTTCATACACAGTCTGGCAATCCGCAGCGATGGGACGCTGGTCGCCTGGGGAAACAACGATTGGGGCCAGTGCAACGTCCCGAGCGGCACCTACACACGAATCGCGGCCGGCCATTACCACAATCTCGCGATTCGCACCAATGGCAACATGGCGGCATGGGGGAGGAATGATTTCGGGCAGGCGGTCGCACGGCCCGGACATTTCAGTCGAATCGCTGCCTCCAGCGCGAACAGCATCGCCATCCAGACGCAGTACGTCGCGTCGTCGCAGCTGGCAGTCGGGAATATGAACGTGAGCGGCAGTCTGGGAGTCGGCACCAACTCTCCAGCCAGTCGATTATCCGTCAGCGGCGACGTTGACATCAGCGGCAGTCGACTGCATGTCAGCATGTTCGGCAATGTCGGCGTGGGGGTGATCGGTGCGCACGAACTCTTCGCCGTGCAGGGGGGCATGCTGCTCGATGCCGCCAACCTGGCGAATGGGGCACCGGAGTCCGGTCAGGCCTATCGGGGACTTCGCCTCGGCGGGATGAATTCCGGTGAAGGCATTAGTTCCAACCGGACCGGTGGTTCGCCGAATAACTCCGGTCTCGATTTCTATACGGCTCGCGCCGCTCGACTCAGCATCACGAACACCGGAAACGTCGGCATCGGCACGCAGTCGCCTTCGCAGCGGTTGCACGTGGTGGGGAACATCTGCGCCACGGGGACGATCGGAACATGCAGCGATGCAAGGTTCAAGGAACACGTTGAGCCGGTCGCGGGCGCGCTGGAAAAAGTGGAGCAGCTTCGCGGCGTACACTTCGACTGGAAGCGCGAGGAGTTCCCAGATCATGAATTCGCCGAGGCGCGTCAGCTCGGCTTCATCGCCCAGGAGGTTGAGAAGGTCCTGCCGCAGATTGTGAGCCGCGGCGCGGATGATTACCTCTCTGTTGATTACGGCCGACTGACGCCCCTGCTCGTAGAGGCGATGAAGGAACTCAGGATGGACAACCAGCGACTTCACACCGAGAAGGATCGCCAGTTGGCACTTCGGGATGCGGAGCTGGATACGCTTCGCGCGGAGATTCAAGAACTCAAGGCCCAGTTTCTCTTGTTTACAGCCGAAAAAGGAGCATCCAAATGAATCGGCGACAGGACTTCAGACTCGCGATCGTGGCGTGCTTCATTCTGCTGGCGGCGTGCCAGGTCGCACTCGCCCAGCCGCTCAGTACGGCCTTCACGTATCAGGGGCAGCTCAAAGACGGCGGCAGCCATGCCGGTGGTGCGCATCACATGACGTTCGCCCTTCACAGCCACGCAACGCTCAATGCACCGGTCGGATCGCCGATCGTGCTGACCGATGTACCGGTGACCGAGGGGCTCTTTACGGTGGAGCTTGATTTCGGTTCGAGCGCCATCAATGGGAGTGAGCGGTGGCTGCAGATTGAAATAAACGGAGAGCCGCTTTCGCCGCGGCAGCGGATCGCAGCTACGCCGTATGCATTGCAGACGCGGGGAATCCACGTCGACTCTGGTGGAAAGGTCGGCATCGGAACGATGACGCCGCAGGATCGCCTGACGGTCCAAACGAATTACAACGAGTATGGAATCACTCATGCTGGTCCTTTTGCCAAATTGTCCACCTATGTCGGCGGCAGCCCGATCGGCGGCTGGCTGGGGACGCAGACCTCACATCCGCTGTACTTCTTTACCGGGAACAGTTCTGCTCAGATGACACTCGATACCTCGGGCAATATCGGTATCGGGACACAGTCCCCGCAGTATCCGCTGACCGTAAGAACCAACAGCAACGATTACGGAATCAGCCACATGGCTGGCACAATCACCTTGTGTACCTACGTCGGCGGTACACCCGTTGGCGGCTGGCTGGGAACGAGAAGTCTTCATCCGCTGCACTTCTTTACCGGAAACAGTCCTGCTCAGATGACACTCCATTACAACGGCCGAGTCGGTATCGGCACTCCGGATCCTGTCAGGCAACTTCACGTGGCTGATACCACGCGCAGCGTCGCATTGTTCGAATCGTCATCCGACTTCGGTACCTGGTTCGATCTCAGAAACACCAGCGAGGGCGGTCGATACTGGCGGATGATCTCGAGCGGCAGCGGCTTACCTGACGGCTCCGGCAAGCTCATAATCGGCCACGGTACTGCGGAAAATGCGAATATCAACGTTCTCGTGTGCACCAGCAGCGGCAACGTTGGGATCGGTACGTCCAGTCCAACCCAGCGGCTGCATGTCGTCGGGAACATCTGCGCGACCGGAACGATCGGCGCTTGCAGCGATGCGCGGTTCAAGGAGCATGTCACGCCGGTGTCAGGGGCGCTGGAGAAAGTCGATCGGCTTCGCGGCGTGGCCTTCGACTGGAAGCGCGCGGAGTTCCCAGATCATGAGTTCGCCGAGGCGCGTCAGCTCGGCTTCATCGCCCAGGAGGTTGAGAAGGTCCTGCCGCAGGTCGTGAGTCGCGGTGAGGATGGCTATCTCTCGGTCGATTACGGCCGAATGACACCCCTGCTCGTAGAGGCGATGAAGGAACTCAGGATGGACAACCAGCGACTTCACACCGAGAAGAATCGACAGCAGGCGGAAAAAGAGGCGCGGATTGCCGAACTCACGCAACGCCTTGAGAAGGTCGAAGCCGTTCTGGACAAACTGAACCTTGCGGATGAAGGAGCCCTGCGATGATGAAGAAGGTGATATCCATGCTGGCTGTATCGCTGTCGCTGACGCTTCCGATCGTCTCGGCCGGATCGCCGTACTCGATCGACTGGCACACCATCGACGGCGGCGGCGGCACCAGCGCCGGCGGCACATACGAACTCTCCGGCACCATCGGCCAGCCCGACGCCGGCCCTGGTACTACAGGCATGTACGGCGGTACGTTCGAGCTGGTCGGCGGCTTCTGGCCGGTGACGCTGATCTGTCACTGCCCCGGCGACATGAACGGCGACGGCCTGCTCGACGGACGCGACGTGCAGAAATTCATCGAATGCCTCACGGCCTCGCCGGGCAACTGCAACTGCGCCGACGTGGACCGCGCGAGCGGCGTGAACCTCGACGACATCGTCGATTTCGTCGCCGATCTGCTCAACGCCGCGACCTGCCCATGACACGGTTCGCGCCGATCGCATCGGCGAGCGAGTCGATTATCAAGGCCCCGGGAGTGCCGCCGCCCGGGGCCGCCGACACGCGAGCGGATCTGTGCGATCGTTCGACGCGGGTCTGACCATGCGTTAATCTGTCGGCATGGACCGGCGAACGAGAAACCGCCTCTGCATCTGGCTGATGATCCTCGGCATCGGGAATTTCATCAGCTACGCGATCGGCTACGCCATCATCGGCGGGGATGCGCCAAACGGCTACATCAAGCAGGTGGACGACACGCCGGTGTATTATGTCCGCGGCCACTTCGTCCACCGATCGATCGGCTATGAGCAGGACGTGCCGCGGTGGGTGTGGATTTACAGCTATCTGCACTCGATCAGCATCTGGCCGTCGATCGCGGCTGTGCTGCTGGCCATGCTGGTGCTGGCTCGTCCGCACATCATCGCCACCTATCAGCGCGGCATCATGTCCGGGGCGACGCTCGTCACCGTCCTGGCGACGGTCATCGTGCTGGTCACTTCCGTGATCATGATTCTCTTTGTCGTCGATTTCATCCGGCGGCTGGGCACCATGAGTGAGGGGGCCGTGTCGTGACCGTCGCCGCAGACGATCGCCGGGAATCCGTCATTGCCCGAGCCCTGGAGAATTACGAGCCGCGTCCTCAGCAGACCGCCATGGCCGATGCCGTCGCTGAGGCACTCGCCAAACATCAACATCTGTTGGTCGAAGCGGGTACGGGCGTCGGCAAGAGCTTCGCCTATCTCGTACCGGCCATAGAGCACATTCTTCGACACTCTGCCCGTGTGATCGTATCCACGTACACAATTGCCCTGCAGGAACAGCTCATTGAGAAAGATATTCCCGCGCTGGCCCGGGCATTCAACCAGCCGTTCAAGGCCGTGCTGGTCAAGGGTCGGCAGAACTACCTCGGCCTGCGCCGACTGATGCAGACCAGCCGCCGCCAGCGAAACATCTTCTCATCCGAGCGGGACCTCGCCCAGCTTCATCACATCGAAGACTGGGCCTACCAGACGCGCGAGGGCTCGCTCTCCGATCTGGATTTTACCCCGCTGCCGCAACTCTGGCAGCGTGTTCGCAGCGAAAGCAACAACTGCATGGGCACGCGATGCGAATTCTACGAGAAGTGCTTCTACCAGCGTGCCCGCCGGCAGCTCGAGGACGCCCATCTGCTGGTGGTGAATCATGCGCTTTTCTTTTCCGACCTGGCGCTGCGGCGACGGGATGTCTCTTTCCTGCCGGACTACGACTACGTGATTTTCGACGAGGCGCACAACATCGAAGCCGTCGCCGGCGATCATTTCGGCGTCGCCGTGAGCGGTACGCAGGTCAGCCACCTGCTGCATTCGATCTTCAATCCGCGAACGGGCAGGGGCTTCATCCCCATGCTCGGCTTCGAGTCCGCGATCAAGCGTGTCACCGAAGCCCATCGCCGCGCGGATGATCTCTTCCACGAGCTGCAGAAGATGAGTCGATCGAGCCGCGGCAGTATGCGTCTGATGTCACCGCCGCTGGTGGAAGACCTGCTCAGCCCTGCGTTGCGCGATCTGTCCGCGGAGCTCAAGGGCCTGCGCAAGCAGTTTGATTCGCCCGACGACCAGTTTGAACTCGCCGCCTTCGCGGATCGCTGCCTGGAGACCGCGCAGGCCCTCGAGGCCCTGCTTAAGCAGAATCTGAAGGATTACGTCTATTGGCTCGAATCGTCCGGGGCATCCGATGACGCAGCTGCGCCGGTGACCGGACGGCGTTCGCAGGGACCGCTGAACGTCACACTTCGGGCCGCACCGCTGAGCGTGTCGGAGATTCTTCGTGAGGCAATGTTCGAGCGCGTCAAGTCGGTGATCCTGACCAGTGCGACGCTTTCGACCGGCGGCGAACATGGTTTCGATTATGCCATCTCCCGGCTGGGCGCAAAAGAGCCCGAGCAGCGACTGCTCGACTCGCCGTTCAACTATTCTGAGCAGGTCACTCTGCACATCGAGACGAAACTGCCGGAGCCCAGCGATCCGGCCTTTCTCGAAGCAGCGGCCCGGCGAATTGAGCACTATCTCCATGCCACGCGCGGCCGCGCCTTTGTGCTGTTCACCAGTTACGACGCGATGAATCGGACCGCGGCGATCCTCGCGCCGTTCTGTGAGACGGAAGGCCTGACACTCTTCGTGCAGGGACAGGGACTGCCTCGCGGGCAGATGATCGAACAATTCAAGACCACCGACGGCGCCGTGCTGTTCGGAACCGATTCGTTCTGGCAGGGGGTCGATGTGCCCGGCGACGCATTACAGACGGTCATCATTACCAAGCTGCCTTTTTCAGCGCCGGATCAGCCGCTGCTGCAGGCGCGTTGTGACGCCTTGCGCGCTGCCGGACGAAACCCGTTCATGGAGCTGCAGGTACCCGAGGCGGTTCTCAAGCTCAAGCAGGGTTTCGGCCGGCTGATTCGCTCGAAGTCCGATCGCGGCGTGGTGGTGATCCTCGATAAGCGCGTTCGGACGAAGCAGTACGGCCGGAGCTTCCTCGAGGCGCTGCCGCGCTGCAGAATCGAGTATCATTAGCCCATCACACGATAGGACGGAATGATTCCGGAGGAATACATGCCAAGCTCAGATTGCAGGAAGTTGTCGCTGCGAGTCGCACTTGTGGCCGCTGCGTTCGTGATCCTGGCGCCCGGCTACGGCCCGCTGCTCGCGGCCCAGCTTGCTCCGGGAAGAGCGAGCACGCCGACGACCGCCGCGCCTGCCGGCAGCGGCGAAACCAGAAGGCACCCGGTCCTGCACAAGCTGTTCGATGATTTCTGGCAACATCAGCTCCGTCGAAATCCTGAGCGGGCTACCTATCTCGGCGACCATCGCTACGACGATCAGCTCTACGACTACAGTGAGCAGGCGCGGCGGACCGAGCTCCAGACCTACGAAATGTTTCGCGATCGGCTGCGCGACATCGATCCTTCCCGGCTTTCCGAGGACGACCGCCTGAATTACACGCTGTTCAGTCAGATCGTAACTGACTTCCTGGATCTATCCGCCTATCCGGAACACCTGATGCCCATCGCACAGCAGGGCGGTCCGCAGATCACGCTGGGCATGATCCAGCAGACGCATCCCTTCAGGACGACGCGCGACTGCGCGAACTATGCCGCCCGACTCCGCGCCGCGAGCAAACAGGCGGACGACCTCATCGCCCTGATGGAAGAAGGCATCCGTCGCGGCATCGTGCGGCCGAGGATTACTATCGAACAGGCGTTGCCGCAGTTCGACAACCTTCTGGCCGAAGATCCGAAGGACTCGGTGCTGTATGCGCCGGCGAAAAAGCTGACCGACGAGGCCGGTGGCGACGATTCGCGCAGACAGATTGAAGAAGCGACCTCCGAGGCGATGGCCGCCCTGCGAAAGCTGCGGGACTACCTTCGTAAGACGTATCTACCGCGATGCCGTGAGACCGTCGGCATCGGCCATCTGCCCGATGGTCCGGCGTGGTATCGGCGCCTGTCGCTGTATCACACGACGACGGACCTGACACCGCAGGCCATCCACCAGATTGGCCTCGATGAGTTGAAGCGCATCCATTCGGACATGCGGCAGATCATGTCCGAGGTCGGTTTTGAAGGCGATCTGCAGGCATTCATCGTGCATCTGCGAAACGATCCCGCCCAGCACAATCGAACGCCCGAGGAGATGCTCCAGCGTCACGCAGCCATTCTCAAGCGCAGCGACGCCCTGCTGCCCCGGCTCTTCGGTGTGCTTCCGAAGACGCCCTACGAACTGAAGGAGATCGAGCCCTTCCGTGCTGCTGCCGCGCCGACGGCTTATTACTACGACGCGCCGGAGGATGGCTCGCGACCCGCCTATTTCTATGTCAACACCTACCGGCCCGAAACCCGTGCGATCTACGAAATGGAGGCCCTCGCTTATCACGAGGCCCAGCCCGGCCACCATCTCCAGATCGCCATCGCCCGTGAGAAGCAGAACCTGCCCATGTTCCGCCGGATGGAATACATCACTGCGTTCGTCGAGGGCTGGGGGCTGTACTCGGAACTGCTCGGATACGACCTCGACGGCTACAAGGATCTCTATTCCAGGTTCGGCCAGCTCACCTACGACGCATGGCGGGCTTCGCGGCTGGTCGTGGATACCGGGATGCACGACATGGGTTGGACGAGGCAGCGGGCGATTGACTTCATGAAGACGAACACGGCGCTGAGCGAGCAGAACATCGTGTCGGAGATCGATCGCTACATCGCATGGCCGGGCCAGGCGCTGGCTTACAAGATCGGCCAGTTGGAAATCCTGCGCCTCCGGAAAGAGGCGGAGACGCTGCTGGGCGACCGATTTGATATTCGGGCGTTCCACGATGAGCTCCTCGGCGAAGGGGCCCTCCCGTTATCGATCCTTCGCGAGCGGATGCACCGCTGGATCCAGCGCGTCCGACAATCCGCTGACAGCCGATGAGTGAAGCTGCGAGTCGCAATACCGAGCACGCCGGTAGTCGTGGTACGAGCCGGAACGGTTACCACGCGATGCCTTGATTCGCGCTGGTTTCCCCATAGAATGATGAATTGATGGAAGGAACCGGCGGAGGGCACACGCTCCGGAGGACCGCCGGGCTGACCAGCGGCACCCCCCACGCCCGATGAGGAATTCGCCATGGACGCGAAGATGCATCACGAAGAAGACCTCAACCCGATCGACTGCCACAGCATCGGCCACGATGAGGCCGAAGAAGCCGCCGCTGAGGCCGCGGCCATGGCCGGGGAGAGCGGCGACGGCAAGGCCTCGGCCAAGTCGAAGGGGCCGGTGATCAACCGTCTGTTTCGTGCCTGCATCAAGATGGGGGCGAGCGACCTGCACTTAAAGGCCGGTTCGCCGCCGCGCTTCCGCATGGCCGGCGACATCCGCAAAGCACAGGAGCCGCCGCTGACGTCCAAAGAAATCGAAGACATGATCTTCGAGGTCATCACCGAGACACAGAAGAAGTATTTCTTCGAGCACGGGGCGCTGGACTTCGCCCACCAGGTGCCGGGGCTGGATCGCTTCCGGCTCAACGTCTTCCGCCAGCGCGGCGCGACTTCGGTCGCCGCACGGCGCGTCACCTCGAAGATCGCCGATTTTGAAGAGTTGCACCTGCCACCGATTCTCAAGGAGGTTGCTAAGTTTCATCAGGGGCTGATTCTTTTGGCAGGCATCACCGGTTCCGGCAAGTCCACGACCATCGCGGCCATGCTGAACCACATCAACAAGACCCGGGCTTGCCACATCGTCACGCTGGAAGACCCCATCGAGTATATCTTTCAGGACGAGAAGGCGTTCATCAATCAACGTGAGATCGGCATCGACGTCAAAGACTTTCATCAGGCGCTCAAGTATCTCATGCGCGAAGACCCCGATGTCGTGCTGGTCGGTGAGATGCGCGACCGCGACACGTTCGAAGCCGCCGTCCATGCCGCTGAGACCGGCCACCTGGTGCTGGGTACCATTCACGCATCGAGCGCCTCGCAGACCATGACGCGCATTCTGGACCTCTTCCCCGAGGAAGCCCGAGCCCAGGTGCGGCAGGCGCTGATGTTCAACCTGAAGGCGGTCATCGCACAGAAGCTGCTGCCGAGCATTCACCCCGAGCGGTCGCGCGTTCCTTGCTGCGAGATCATGATCACCAACCCGTCGATCCGAAAGCTGATCGCCGAAGGCCGCGACTTCGAAATCACCACCGTGCTCAAGAGCGCCACCCAGGAAGGCATGCAGGACTTCACCGAGGCCCTCTACAAGCTGGTACAGGAAGAATACATCGATATCCGCGTGGCCCTCGAGGTCGCTCCAAACCCCGACGAACTCAAGATGCGCATGAAAGGCATCCGATCCGGCGGTCGTGCGCTCTTGGGTTAAGATCGCCGCGGGCCGTCCCAGGCCTGAGTTGATTCCCGCCACGCGGTCGTTTCGGCTTTTCCGAGCAGCCGCCAGACTGTAAGATCGTGCTTTGTGCCGAAGCTGGAAATCAAATCTCAGGGCCAGCCCACTCAGGTCATTGAGTTCAAAGGAAAAACCGTGTCGCTCGGCCGACAGGCCGGAAACACCGTCGTGCTCACTGATCCGGTCGCGTCACGCAAACACTGCGTAATCGAGCAGAAGAAGGGTCAGTTCATCCTTCGGGACCTGGGCAGCCAGAACGGCACCTGGATCGGAGAAAATCGCATCGTCGAAGCGATGCTCGAATTCGGCGATACCCTCCGCATCGGTGCAACCTTCATCCGGCTGCTGCCGGACGAGCTCGATACCGCCGAGGCCGACGTGCTGCCTTCGGCCGTCCTGGTCGAAGAAGAGGAACACGAGGAACTGCCCACGGCCTCGCTCGACCCGACGGTGGTCACGACCAGTCTGGCGGTTCGCGCGATGGTCAGCGGGCCGCTCGCCCGCCAGCTCAACACGCTCATGCAGGCGTGTGTGCACGTGCCGGTTCCTTCCGGCGCGCCGCAGACGGTCAAAGACCTGCGCCTGCTCAATCGCAAGTCGGAAGCGGTCAAGCTCGGTCAGCAGACAAAGGCCAGCGAGGCCTTCGAGGCGCTCCGACAACTGATGTTCGCCGCTTTTCGCACACGCACGACGGACATCCATATCGAGCCGAAGGCCGAAGTGTACGCCCTGCGTTTTCGAATCGACGGCATCATGCAGTCCGTCGGCGAAATCAACTCCAAGATGGCCATCGCCATCCTGAACGTCATCAAGATTCTCTGCGAGATCGACATCGCCAAGAAGAACATCGTTCAGGAAGGCAGCTTCGCCATCGAACTGCCCACACGACGCGTAGATTTCCGCGTGAATCTCACCCCCACCGTCCACGGTCAGAAGCTCGCCCTGCGTTTTCTGGACGCCGGCTCCGTGCCGACACAGTTCGAAAACCTCGGCATGGAACTGGACGCCGTTTCCGAGCTGTACCGAATCTGCGAGCAGGACGCGGGAATGATCATCCTTTCCGGCCCGACCGGCAGCGGCAAGACGACGACCATGTATACGGCCCTGCAGACCATCAACGCCACGACGCGCAATATCGTCACCATTGAAGACCCGGTCGAATACGAGCTGCCCAGCACCACACAGATTTCCATTGACCCCGTCCACGGCGTCACCTTCGCTTCCGTTCTGGCCAGCGTGCTCCGACAGGACCCCGACGTCATCCTTGTCGGCGAAGTGCGCGACCAGGAAACGGCGCGATTGGCCATGCAGGCCGCCACCACCGGCCACCTCGTGCTCACCACGATTCACGCCCGCGACACGATCGGCACGGTCTTCCGCCTGCTCGATCTGGGCATCGAGCCCTTCCTCGTGGCCAACGCCGTGACGTTGTGCATCTCGCAGCGGCTGATCCGCGTGCTCTGCCCGCAGTGCAAGCGGCCTTACAAGCCGGATGCCAAAACCGTCCGCCGGATGAACCTCGAAGGGCGATCCTACGGGGAGATGTTCGAATCCGTCGGATGCAAGAAGTGCATGGGTACGGGCTTTCGCGGACGGATGGCGCTCTTCGAGATGCTGCTCTTCACGCCGCAGGTGCGCGACGTGATCCTCTCAGGACCGACGATCGGCGAAATCCGCAAGGCCGCCGGCGAATGGATGTTCAGCACCCTCCTCGATGCCGGGTACAAGAAGGTCATCGAAGGCGTCACGACCGTGCAGGAAGTCGAGCGCGTCGCCTCCATGAACTGACGCGCCGCCTCCTGCTTTCCGTTTTTTGCTCACCGATCCTGAACCGGGATGCCCATCCCACGACGATCCGGTGGCGCCGGTCGTCGCGGTGGCGTGTAAGGATTGTGCTCGAGTTCGTAGAGAATGTGCCCGATGGCTGCATCGAGCTGCGGGTCCTTTCCGCCGACCATCTTCGCCGGATCGTCGATCACTTCGAGGTCGGGGTCCACACCGTGGCCCTCGACGCCCCAGGTGCCGTCATTCTTGTAGAAGCCGAAGGTGGGCACGTTCGTGTTGCCGCCGTCGATGAACTGCGGGATGCCGGTGATACCGACGAGGCCGCCCCAGGTCCGCATGCCGATCAGCTTCCCGAGACCGGATTGCCTGAACAGCCACGGGAACATGTCGCCGCCGCTGCCGGCCAGGCCGTTGATCAGCATGCACTTTGGCCCCTGATGGGCATCCGGCGGCCAGGGCCAGTCGTTGCCGTCGCGCCGAGCCCAGTAGTTCGTCGCCGGCCGATTGAGCAGCTCGATGAACCGCGTGGGGATCTGACCGCCGCCGTTCCATCGCTCGTCGATGATCAGCGCGGCGAGGTGCTTCTGCCCCTGAAACTGGCGAAACAGGTCGTTCTGCCCGTCGACGCCGGTGTTAGGTACGTAGATGTATCCGACGCGGCCGCGCGTCTGGTCGGCGACGTAGGCCCGGTTCTTCTCGATCCAGGCACGATAGCGCTGCGGCACCTCGCTGTCGAGCGTCTTGACCACGACCTCGCGGGCATCTTCATCCTTCGCGGGCTTGGTGCTCACCGTGAGGGTGACGCCGCGACCGGCCAGACCGGCCAGCGCGGCCCAGGGATCGCGCCGCGCATCGAGCGGAACTCCATTGATCGCCAGCAGGTACTCTCCCTCATTGACTTCGTGACCGGGCACTCGCAGCGGGCTTCGAGCGTCCGTGTCCCACGCCGCGCCTTCATAGATCTTCGCGATCCGGTAGGCGCCGTTCTCAAAGGTGTAATCGCAGCCGAGCAGGCCGACCGGGACCTGCGGCTCACGTTCGACATCCCCGAATCCGCGGACGTAGGCATGTCCGACGTTCAGCTCGCTGATCATCTCACCGATGACGTAGGTCAGGTCGTCGCGACTGGTGCAATCCTCAAGCATGGCTTCGTATTGCCGGCCGACCGCCTTCCAGTCCACGTCGTGCATGTTGTCGACATAGAAGTAATCGCGATGCAGTCGCCAGGCCTCTTTGAAGATCTGCCGCCACTCGGCACGGGGATCGACATCAATGCCCATGCCGGCCATTGAGACCGGCTTGTCGAGCTTCTGATCGGCCGCTGCGGAAACGATGTAGAAGCCGGGCGCGCCGCCGCCACGCCGCCCCGGCGGACCCGCACCTTCGCCCTTGCGTATCAGCAGCTTCTTGCCGTCGGAAGAAATGGCATAAGAACCGGCATCGGCGGCGACCGTCTTCTCCTCCTTGGTGTCCGCCTTTTCATCGAAGAGATCGATTATGAAGATCGATGACCGATCTTCGATACCGCGCGGACTGCTGCGGACGTAGAGCAACTGCTTCTTGTCATTGACGGAAAGCTGCGAGTAGTTTCCTCGCTTTGCCGGCAGCTCGATCGCCCGTGCTTCAAAGCCCTCCGGATCGATCTCGACGGGCTTCTTCTCCTTCTTCTTCTTGTCGGACTTCTTGTCCGCATCCTTTTTCTCGTCGGCGGGCTTGTCCTCCGATCCTTCCGAACCGTTGCCGTCGCGTTCACCTGCCTGATTCTCTGCTTCGCCGTCTTTACCGTTCTCGTCCTTCTTACCTTCTTCACCGTCCTTCTTTTCTTCCCATTTTTCCTCATCGCTCTTGGGCGCGAGCGGGCTCTTTACGTCCTTGCGAAGCGGCACGGCGTAGAGCTTGTCGGTCGCTGCATAGACCCAGGTGGTCCCCAGGTCTTCGTAGACCGGCGAACCGAAATCCCGATTGCTGGAGAAATAGAGAAAATCGCCCTCGCGATCGAAGGTCGGCCAGGTGTCGTTGAACATGTCGCTGGTGACCTGTTGCTTCGCGCCGGTCTCCACGTTGTAAAGCCAGATCGCATTGTTCCGGTTGTCCGATCCCTTCGAATACGCCATCCACCGTGAATCGTGCGACCAGCTCGGCCGAAGCTGCCCCGTCCACGAATCCGTATCGACCAGCGTGCTCGCGCCGGTTTCCGCATCGCAAAGGAACATCGCGCCGGCTTTATCGGTAAAGACGATCCGCTTTGAGTCCGGCGACCAGTTGACCAGAAACCGGAAATGCGTGCCGTCCTTCGTGATCTGCCGCGGCTCTCCCATGCCGTCGCTCTGTATCACGTAAATCTCGTACTCGCCCGTCGCGTCCGAAAGGTAGGCGATCCAGCGGCCGTCCGGACTCCAGATCGGATCACGTTCGGCAGCACCGCTCGTGCGCGTCAGGCGACGCGGGGAACCCTCCTTCGCGGGAACCGTCCAGACATCGCCACGGGCCTCGAAGAGCGCCCGCTTGCCGGTGGCAGAGATGTTCCAGCTTGACAGGAAGTTCGACACGTCGGTCTTCTTCGGTCGCAGCAGCGGACGGTCTCCGGGGATGATCACATCAACGGCCTTCGACTGCCCGGTCGCCAGATCGAGCAGCATAAGCCGAGGCCCGTACTGAAATACGATCTCTCCCTTGCCGGTCGGGCCGGGCCCGATCGATGGCCACTTCACGTCGAATTCCTCTAACTTCGTGATCTGCCGGCGTTGCCTGCTGTCGGTGTCGTAGGCCCAGATATTGAGTCGATACGGCTCGCCTTCGTCGGAGAGATAATAGATCGTGGAACCATGCCACATCGGCAAGGTGTCCGTACCTTCCCAGTCGGTGATCTTTCGGGATTCATTCGTCCGCAGGTTAAAAAGCCAGATATCGGTGGCCATGCCGCCTCGATAGCGCTTCCACGTGCGGAAGTCGATCGAGTGCGGCTGATAAGCCAGCCATTGTCCGTCCGGACTGATGGCGCCGTTCGCGCCGTAGGGAACCGGTAACTGCTCCGGCAGCCCTCCTTCGGGAGAGATGGTGAAAAGCTGCATCTGTCGCGGCAGACCGGCGAAGCCGTTGGTCATGAAGATCAGTCGACCGTCCGGAGCCCACTCGCACAATTGCTCGGAGGCAGGATGATAGGTGACGCGCCGCGAGATACCGCCGAGCGTCGGGAGGACGTACAGGTCGCGGTTGCCCTCGTAGTTGCCGACGAACGCGATGGTCTGGCCGTCGCCGCTGAACTTGGGGTGCAGCTCCTGCCCCGGCGGACTGGCCAGCAGCGTGGCCACGCCGCCATCCCGCCCGACGAGCCAGAGATCGTTTGCATACACGAAGACGATGTGCGTGGCGCTGACATCGGGATACCGCAGCATGCCGCCGTGCGGGCGATGCGTCTCAGCGGATAGTGCCGTTCTAGTGGCACTTAATACGACAAGAAGACCCAGACCGGCTCGTACGGCGAAACTCGTTTTGTGACTCATCTGCCCTTTTGCTCCAGAATCGTGGAATTTGAAATCGGCGAGCGGCATCCGAAGGCCTGTTTCGGCAGGGACGTTTCGCCCCGGCTTCGACTGCGCTTCACCCTCCGACCGCGGTTTTCGCGGTATCATCAGGTCAACGTAACGTCTGCCGGATTCTTTCGCCAGTCTCCGGCGACGGCCTGACGCGTGAGGATCAGCAGGCGGCAGGATGTCGGCGCATCATTGATGGAACCACAGGAACCGCATTCAAACGCAGAAGCACGCCGATCTCCGTCGGCAGACGAGTCGCTCGTGGGGCGATTCCTCATCGAGCTGCCCGGCGAACGCCGCGCCGGCCTGACGGCAGAGGAGGCCGCCGTGCTGCTGGAGACCCCCGAAAGCCGGGAGGCCGTGGTCTATCGAATTCACCGGGTCTGTGACGATGGTCGTTGGGAACTGGTGGGCGTGGCCAACGCAACGCTGCGTCGCCCGATGTGCATCGCCTACAGTCGGAGCGACGTGCGCGCGTCGCGGCAGGATTTTGACCGGATCGTCGAACACGCCGCGCTCGCGCCGCCCCCCTGTCGCGTCGATATCCGCCTGGTCCGCGAGCCCTCCCCGGGCGGCGCGTCCATCACGGCTGTCTGGTTTGTGGAGGCCTGCGCCGACGCGGTACACGCATGGCTGAGCCGAATCGATCGGCCGCCCGACGACCCGTCAAGTGGCAAGCCCATGGCACCGGACGAGCTGCTTTCCGATGCATTGCAAGTCGTGAAACAGGCGACGCTCGAACCGCGCCGCGCAGCGGACTGACTGAAGTACGCTCAATCAGAACGATTGGCCGGACGCAGGATCATCGTCACCTTCGTTCCGAGCGGCGGAATCACGTCGGTCCGGGCACTGAGCCAGAGATCGGCATCCGATTCGCTGTGACTCGTCGGCAGCGAAAGCAGCGAGCTGGGAAAATCGACCACGGTAACGATCGTCCCTTCGTAATTGGCGGCGAAGGTGCCGTCTTCCATTCGCTCGGACCCGGTAAACAACCAGTAACCTCGTTGCATCGGTAACTTCGCCCGCGCATCCAGCATCCAGTCGCAGGCGGATGCTTCAATCATCGAGCCGTCTTGCGCGTAGCGTACGAAGACATCGACCGGGTCGCCCGCCGGCATGCGGAGCGTCTGCGTTTCGATGAAGAACTTGAGCGTGTGGCCCGGCATGACGCCGATCAGGCCCAATGCCTCGTAGATCGCCTCCGCAGGTACGTCCGTGCGAAGGATGCTCTCATGGTCCTTCGGAACCGGGGCGCGGCCGTAGCAGAACAGCTCAATGTCCCCCTCGCGCAGGATCACTTCACAGTCCACCTCAACCTGCGGTACGCGATAGTCAATCCGCAAACCCGGCCCATAGGTAACGACCCGCGGCCCCTTGCCATCGGCGTCCTGTCGCGTGCGCTCGCCATCAGACGCGCAGCCCGACAGGATCGACAGGAACAGCCCGAATCCGGCAAGCAATCTCAGCGAGAAATCAGACATGCGGGCATCATACCAGCGACCGGTAATCTGTCATCCGAACGGATTGGGCAACGCGGGCATCGACTTACGCGTCTGGACTTCCTGAATCTTCGCCACAGTGATTTTCGCGTAGTTCATCGCCTCGGGGTGCTCGGGCACCTGTTCGAGCACCCTGCCGAAACATTCCAGCGCCTTTTCATACTCGGCGATTGCCTCGTCGTATCGTTCCGCTTTCGCCGCTTCGTTGCCGAGGTTTCCATGGCAAACCGCCAGGTACTGCCATGCCTCATAGTAATCCGGTGCCAGCCGTACGGCCTCCTCGCACAGCACAATCGCCGGCCGATGCCAGCCGAGCGAGATCGGAACGCCCGCCGCAATCGCCAGGTCCATGGCCCGCTGAGAAGGGGATCCTTGGGTCTCTTCGATCCACGCTTTCGCATCAAGGTCCGCCTCGGTCAGCATGTTGGCCCGAATCAGCGGGACATGCTCCTGTATGCGGCGGACAAAGATGACCGTATGGCGATCGAAGTAGACGAGGGCCCACTCGTACTGATCCACTGTCAGTCGGCGTACAAGAAGTTGTGTATCCGATCCGCAATGAAGCAACGCCGCGTTGACATGATGACGGTTGAAGACCTGCGTGTGATCTTCCTGACCGAGCCCGAGTCGGTAGGCCGTGGCAAGTGTTTCCTCACGATAGGCGAAGGTATTGGTATCGACATAGAGCTTGAATCGTGGCGGCAGCCAGGGAAGGGTGTTGCTGGAAGCGAAGTAGTTCACGTACAGATTCGGCTGGATGGCTTCCTGCGAGGCGAGCCAGTTCACCGCATCGACCGGGAAGATGCGCGGGTTGTAGCCGGTGCCGAAGACACGATTGATCCGCCGCTCTGCAAAGTAGAAGCGGCCGTCGACGATTCCATCAATCCAGAAGACCGACAGCAGAATCGTCGCCAGGAGCAGCGCCGAGCGAACCCGGCGTGCGGCCTTCCGCACCTCCGGCGACCACGCCTGTAAACCGGCAAAGGCGATCATGCAGAACGGCGCGGCCACGAGGGCGAACTGGGCGATGTTTCGCCGCATCTGCGTGGACATGACCAGGAGCATCAATACCGCCAGCGCCGGGCCCGGCATGCCGCGCACCAGCATCGCCACCAGCCCCAGTACGCACACCAGGAGCAGAACCAGGTAGGCGTGGATGGTCCGCTGGTTGATCGGCTGATCGAGAAAGGCGAAGGGTGATTTGAATTCGGAGATCGCCGACCACGCGCTCTCGCCGGACCAGCCCTCGGCGCCGCCCATGATGCCGGCGGACTTAAGATAGCCCAGCGTCTGAATGGGAAACAACGCGCCGTGATGCAGCCATGGATTCACACAACAAGCGACAATCTGCACGCCCAGCGCGATCGCCAGCATTCGCAGACGGAGACGATCGGTCGCGCGAATTTCTTCATCCCGCCCGCGCGACCGAAACATAGCCCAGAATTGCCCGAGCAGAAAGGCGCCGGTGAGCATCAACCCGATCAGAAAGTAACTGTGGGCATTGACCCATGCGAGCTGTACCAGACCCAGGGCCGCGATCTCTCGCCAGGAAGCCACACCGAACACCAGCACCGCGAGTACCAGCATCATCAGTGCGTAGCTGAACAATTCCGGCCGCAGGGTGAATCGCTCGTAGGCGGCCAGCGCCGCCAGGACCCACGCCCAGGCAATCCAGTGCAGCCCGTCTGTTCGCCATCGGACCAGCAGTGCAACGCAGGTGAAGATCAATGCCAGGAGAAGTGTGCGAAGTGCGATCAGCCCCGAGGCCCCGGCGGCACGCTCTGAGATCGCCATCACCACCTGCGAGCCCCAGTTGGCATTAACGAAGGGTCGGGCATTCTCCGGATAGAGAAAGGGATCGACCTCGACGATCTTGCCGGTGTCGAGAAAGTGTCGCCCATAGGCGACGTGATAGCCGAGATCGACACTGCCGAGCTGAAACCAGCTAAGCGCGGCGAGCAGCAGCGCGACGACAGCGCAGGCGGACAGTCCCAGCACATCGCGCCCCTGAGGGGAAATCGCAGCGGGTTCGAGTTTCACAAAAGGATCTGATTTCGTCATAGGGTGCCGGTCGCAACGTCGGGTTAAACCTTGCGGTTATATCGGCAAATGAAAAGGGCCGATCACCCTGCCCATGGAGTGATCGGCCCTGTCATGCGTCAAATCAGCGTTGCGTCGCGTACGACAGCCCGTCGCGTTCTGAGCGTAAAGCAGCTTCTACAGCCCGCTGGCGGAAGACAGCGTCGGGAAGGCCTCGGCCTCCGCCTCCTCCTGAATGATGATCGTCGGCTTGATCAGAATCAGCAGCACCTGATCGTCCTTGACGTTTGAGGTGTTGGAGAAGGCGCGTTTGAGAATCGGGATGCGCGAGAGCACCGGCACGCCGGCGTCCACGTCCCGCTCGGCCGCGAGCTTGAGCCCGCCGATGAGCAGCGTACCGCCATCCGGCACGCTGACGGTCGTACGAATCTGCTGCGTGGTCTGCGTGGCGAGTTCCACGAAGCCGGAGCCCACGGTCTGCGATCCGCCGAAGAAGACCGTCCGGAAGTCGCCGGTCACACGGGTGAAGGTTCGAACGGTCATCGTGACGTAGCGACGATCCGCCGAGACAGTCGCCTGCACGTCGAGCGAGCGGCCGGTAAGGGCCGTCTGCACGACCGGCAGGAAGGCACCGGCATTGTCACCGATGACCGGAATGAGTGCGGCGATGTAATCCTGCTCGATGAAGGCCTCGAAGGTGGCCCGTTGCCCGTTGAAGAGCACGAGCCGCGGTGCGTCCAGATCACTGGCGCGGCGATCGACCTGCGTGGCCCGCAGCAGGAAGTCCACCTGGATGTTGTCGAGGAAGCTGCCGAAGATCTGGAAGGCCGGCGTGGTGTTGGCTAGTCCGCCCAGCGATCCGGGAACGTTCGTGTTGCTCGGCGCTGCAAGGTCCAGCGTATTGTTGACGATTGGAATCGGCGTCATGGAGCCCCAGGCCGGACCAACGCTTCCGGTCCCAGGAACGAGGCCGGGCTGGCCGTAGGGCTGACCAAAGGGCTGGGTCGGCAGGTTGATGCCGACGTTGCCCGGTGCGCCAGGCGTGAAGCCCAGCCGCGTGAACTGACGCGGCACAAGCACGGGGTTGTTGGTCGCCGGATCGAGAATCGTGGTGCGATCGAAGCCGGCGTTACCGTTGTTGAGAACAACGTCGAGATCGACGCCGATCTGCTCAAGCCAGTTTCGCGAGATAGTGATGTAACGGGCTTCGACGGCGATCTGCAGCGCCCGGGACTGGCGAAGCTGTCGAAGCAAATCGCGCAGTTCCTGGTGGGCCGTTGCCGTGTGAGTGACGACCAACTGCTGATTGAGTGGCTGGATGGAGCCGACGTTTCCGCCGGCCTCGCGCCAGCTTTCCGGGTCGATGGTCTGCTGGATCAGTCGGATGATGGGTTCGAGCGGGTCGGTGTCGTCCTGCTCTTCGTCATCGTCCTGCCCACCACCGCCGCCGCCGCCGAACAGACCCTGTCCGCCGCCGCCGCCGCCACCACCACCGCCGCCACCGCCCTGTCCGCCACCCTGAAGGAACTGTCCGCCGCCCAGGCCGCCGAACCGTCCCTGATTCCGGCCGATCTGGTCGAGGTTGATCCGTCGGCCGCGGAAGGTGGGCACGGAGATGATCAGATCCTGAATGTTATAGACGCGGACCATGGTCCGCTTGCTCAGGTCTTCCTTCGTGGAAATCTGTACGACGCCTTCGTCGATCTCGTAGGCCAACTCCGTCTCGCCGGCGCCGATCATGTCGAGGATGGTCCGCATCGCCTTTTCAAACGTGACGTTCTGAAGACGCAGCGTAACTTCGGCATCTTTCTCGATGCCCACCGCTTCAAGCGCCGCCCAGTTCGGAACGATGTTCAGACCGGTCAGCTCGCCGAGGTATTCGATGACTTCTTCAAAAGGCCGCGCGTCGAACTTCAGCATCGGTGCGACGGTTCCCAGCCGCTTACGAGCCGAACGGTTCACCTCGGGCTCGGTCGCTTCTTCGGTGCCGGTGCGTTTGGCGGTGATCTCCGCCCAGTTCTTGGGATAGTTGATGTCCTTGTGCCAGGGAATCAGCGCCTCGGTCGTCTCCGCGATGGCATCCTGAAACTGGATCTCCCGATCCTTCATGGCCGTTCGAATGCGCCGGACTGCCGCGAGATCGCTGATCGTGTCGCGCTTCCAGGCGGCCTGCTCGTTCTGCGGGTCGAGCGCCAGGACCTGCTCAAGGACCTGGATGGCGTCTGTCAGACGCTGCTCCTGAACCAGCTCTTCGGCCTGGCCCATCAGCGACTCGACCTGCCGCTGCTTGGTCTCGCGGATCAGTCGCGTACGCTCATCCTCACGCTGGCGAATTTCGAGCTGCTTCTCGCGAATGAGCCGTTCTTCATAGTTGCGCTCCTCATCTTCGAGATAGCGCTCAAGGTCCTCGGCCTGCGCGCGATAGTCTTCATAGCGCGCCGCCGGTGTGGCGTAGCGGCGATTGAGCTCCACGGTCTGCTTGGCATAGTCCAGAAGCCGGCGGGCCTCGGCAAAGTCTTCCTTCAGGACCGCCACGCGAAGCTTGCGAGCCGCTTCCTTGTAAGTCTGAACTGCCTGCTGCCAGAGAAGTTCGTGCTCGAGGGCGAGTTCTTCTACCAGCGATGAACCACCCACGCCGGCTCGCTGCACCGGCGCAGTCTCAGGCATCTTCGAAGCGGGTTGGGAATCGGAAGCCGCCGTCGGCTGAGTCTCCGCTGAAACCGCCTGCGCCTCGACGACCAGAGTCTTCTCTTCGGATTTCTCGATCCTGGGCTCGGCGGAGTCGGATGCGGTCGTTGTTTCTTTCGCTTTGGCATCCTGCTCAAGCTTCCCGAGAAGCGATGCGGCCTGCGACTTGAGATCGGCCGGGGCATATTGGTTCTGCGCGATGCGCTCAAAGCGACGCCGCGCCTCGTCAACCTGCTTCTCCTTCATCGCCTGCTCGCCGGCGGCGAAGTCGCTCTCCGCCTCGGCCTGCGCGGCCATGGCCCGCTCAGCAAGAGAGAGATACCGCTGGTACTGAAGCTCGGAGTTCTCGTCTTCGAGTTCTCCTTCGTCGATGCCGATCAGCAGCTCGTGCGCCGATTCGAAGTCGCCGCTCTCGTAATGCCGGATCGCCTGCTGCAGCCGATCCTTCGCGGACGGCTCTTGGTCTTCCGCGCGAATCGCCGTCGATACTGCCAGAAGCAGAACAGACAGCGCGGTGATCATCAGTCGCGGTCGCATCATGGCATTACTCCTCAAACGCAACCATGCTACGCAGGGCCAGACAGCGGGGGATTCGCGAGACTCGATACGCAGGCGAGACGCGCGTCTGCTATCTGGCTTATTCCGGCGGGCTTACCCTCTGTTACCCGTGCCTGAGCGCTGCTGGGGGATGCATCGTGTGGGCGCCGCAGGCGCCTGCTCAGGTCTGCACTACCGCATAGTGCTACTAGAATTTACGCCGCTTCACCCCCTAATGCAAGTCTTTAGCGGCAGGTGCATTCGATTCCTTTTCGCCATGCCGGCGGCCGGAATGCATTCGAGGACCTTACCTCCCCGACGCGATTTTCAGACCGCTAATCGGCTGTCCGGATGTCCGTTTGCCATCAACGTCCGAATCGCCTCACGCCGATCAGGCGTGGTCGACGGCGGAACTGTTTCGGCTACCTGACGAGTTGCTGTGAAATCCAACCGGACGCATATCATCATCCCAGCCGGGCCCTTCGGGTTACTCGTGACCCTAAATCAGAATGCCGCCGCGAGCAGGAGTTACAGCATAAAGTTGAACTAATTCAGATGCACGGAGTCACGATATCAGACCTGAAATTTTCTCCATCGCCGATAATTTGCCAGCTTCCAATATTGGTGTTATACTTACAGGTCTTTAATCGCCCCGTCTCCGGGGGGTAAGGGCAGACAGTTACAGACGCAAACGGCTGTCAATTCGCGACTTAAGGTCATGGACCGACCGCGATCATTCTCCATTATGCGACCTACACTGGAGCGGCTGTGATCGGTCGAAGCACGACGGAGCAAATGACGGACCGTATTCGGCAGGCCTCAGATATTCTCGAGGTCGTGTCCGCATACGTCACCCTCAAGCGGGCAGGCCGCAGCTTTAAGGGTCTCTGTCCTTTTCATGCTGAGAAGACCCCCTCCTTCAACGTGACGCCCGATAAGCAGACTTTCAAGTGCTTTGGCTGCGGCGTCGGCGGCGACGTCTTCAAATTCATCCAGCTTCGCGAAGGGGTCGGTTTCCCAGAAGCCAGGGCCATACTTGCGGCCCGAGCTGGCATCCCCCTCGAAGAAAAATCCACCGCCGGCGCGAGCGCCAACGAACCCGGTAAGCTCGACATCGAAAAGCTGAATCGATGGGCGGCTCGCTGGTTCGCCCGGCAGTTGAATTCCGCCGATGGCCGCTCGGCGATGTCGTACCTTAAGGATCGCGGCTTCACCACGCAATCCGTGGCGGCATTTCAGATCGGCTACGCGCCTGATCGCTGGGACGCCCTGCTGGCCGAGGCCCGTCGGGAACGAATCCCGGAGCGTCTGCTGATCGCCGCCGGTCTGATCAAACCGCGTGACGACGGCGGCTGCTACGACGCCTTTCGCAATCGCATTATCTTTCCGATTCGCGACGGCATGGATCGCGTGCTGGGCTTCGGTGGTCGCACGCTTGGTGACGACCCGGCCAAGTACATCAACTCCCCGCAGAGCGTGCTCTTCGACAAGAGCCGCTGCCTTTTCGGGCTGGCTACGGCGAAGGAATCTTTCAGGGAAACCCGTTCGGCCATCCTCGTCGAGGGCTATGTCGACTGCATCCTCGCCCAGCAGTTCGGCTTCACGAACGCGCTGGCCACCCTCGGCACCGCGCTCACCGTGGAGCATGTACGTCTTCTGAGCCGCTACGTGGACAGTGTCACCATCGTGTTTGATTCCGACGAGGCCGGTCGCAAGGCCGCCGACGGCTCCTTGCCCCTCTTCCTCACGGAACGGCTCGAGGTCCGACTGGCCCACGTCCCAGAAGGAAAAGACCCCGCCGATTTCCTCATTCTCAGGGGCGCAGAGGCCTTTCGAGGAATTTTGACCTCAGCCGTCGGGGCGCTAGAATTCAAATGGAATCAGGTCTTGCGGCAGTGCCGCGGGCAGACGTCAAACCTGGACCGACGGAGGGCGGTCGAGGAATTCCTCGGACTTCTTGTCCGGTCTGCCGACTTGGGATCTTTCGATCCCATCCAACGGGGGTTTATTCTCAACCAGGTTGGAAAACTGTTGGGAATCTCGACGGAGGAAGTCAACCGTCAGTTGAGGATGATCGCTCGCCGGTCGCTCCCCGCGCAGCCGGCTCGCAGCGCATCCTCCGGCAGCGGCTCGGTCGCGATGCAATCGGCCGTCCGTGCCTTGCGGGATGAATACAGCGCGGCGATCTCGGACTTGCTGGGCGTACTGCTCAACGAGCCCGGTTACTACGAGGAAGTCGCCGCTGAGTTCGATCCGGCCCTGTTGCCGGACACGCCGATCGGCAGAATCGCCCGCGAGCTCGCGGCGATGATGCAGTCGGGTGAAGTGTATTCGCTGGCCGGGTTGATCGGCCGGTTCGAATCCGTGGAGATGGCCGCCCTGATCGTGAACCTTCAGTCCAACGGTGAGGTTCGCGGGAATTATGAGGCCACGCTTCACGGTGCCGCCCAGCGACTTGAGCAGATCCGCACCCAGCGGCGGCTCACGACGCTGGCAGCCGGCCTTCGCGGCCGTCCGATCGGCGCGCTGGCCGGCATCGGTACGACCGGCGCATCATCTGGTGCAACCGGTCTTCAGAGCGAGGAGTTGTCTGCCCTGGAGACAGCAAGACAGGTCAGTCATTTTGCGGCGCCCAAGCATCTGGCAGCCCCGATCACTGCGGGCGCCGGGCCCATCGCGCCGCCCGCCGGTTGATGCCGGCAGAAGCCGTCCCCGAACACGCCGCGCGGCCCTGTCCGGCCTGCCGGTCGTTCGGAGACGCGGGACATGAAGCCGGTCGCCGCACGATTGCGTCGGCCGTAACGACGACGGAGAGAGCGAGATTGCCGGCGCGTCCCCGACGCCGCTGGAACCATGAATCGCAGAGAGCAGCAGAAACGGGAGCCGTAGACGTATGACGCGAGTGATTGCGAAACAACCCACGAAAGACAGCAAAACCCCTGTGGCGCCGAAGCCCGCTGAGCGCCACGCGGACCCGGTCGAGCTCAGCGTGAGCGAGCTGATCGAGAAGGGCAAGCAGCGCGGCTATCTCACCTGGGAAGAACTCAACGAAGCCCTGCCCGATGAGGCCATTCTTCCAGAGCGCCTGGAGTCGATTCTCCAGCGGCTCGAAGAACTCGGCATCGACATGATCGACGAGGCCGAGGCCTCGAAGCTGGCCGTCGACGACGACAACGCTGCGGCCGTCAAGAAGCCCTTCGCGCCGGATGAGCCCGCCGCCGTTGAAGATGAGTATCCCCTCGAAGCCCCCAGCCGGCGCATTGACGATCCGGTGCGCATGTACCTCACCCAGATGGGTGAGATTCCTCTGCTGACACGCGCCGAGGAAATTCGCCTTGCAAAGAAGATCGAGCTGACACGTACGGCCTTCCGCCGGAAGGTTCTTGAATCCGACTGCAGTCTGGCCGCCGCCGTCGAAACCCTCCAGTTCGTCCACGACGGAACGCTGCCCTTCGATCGCACGATGAAAATATCCACCGGTGAGAACCAGGCCAAGCAGACCGTCCTGCAGCGTCTGCCGGGCAACCTCACGACTGTCCGCAAGCTGATGGAACTCAACCAGGAAGACTGGACGGCGCTGCACGGTGCTCGAATTTCGGAAAACGCGCAGCGGCAGACCTGGCGGCGCATTCAGCAGCGCCGCCGCAAGGCCGTGACCCTGCTTGAAGAGCTGGCCCTGCGCACCAGCCGCATCACGCCGATGATGCGCAAGCTCTTCGCTCTTTCCGACAAAATGACCGATCTGGAATCCAAGCTGAACGATCCCAAAAAGCTGGCCGCCATTCCCGAGGAAGACGCCGAAGCCATGCGCGACGAGCTGGCCGGCCTTCAGGACCTGGTCCTCGAAAATCCGGAGATGCTCCGCAAGCGCGTGATCGATATCCAGCGGGTCTTCGCTGAGTATGAGGACGCCAAGCGCAAGCTCTCCGGCGGAAACCTCCGCCTCGTCGTCTCGATCGCCAAGAAGTATCGCAACCGGGGCCTCTCCTTCCTTGACATCATTCAGGAAGGCAACACCGGCCTGATGCGCGCCGTTGACAAGTACGAGTATCGCCGCGGCTACAAGTTCAGCACCTACGCCACCTGGTGGATTCGCCAGGCAATCACCCGGGCGATTGCCGATCATGCCCGCACGATCCGCATCCCGGTTCACATGATCGAGACGATGAGCAAGCTGCGAAACGTCTCGCGCGAGCTGCTTCAGGACCTGGGTCGCGAGCCGACCATGGAGGAAATCGCCAAGAAGGTGCGCATGCCGCTGTCGGAAGTCCGCCGCGTCATGAAGATCAGCCGCCATCCCATTTCGCTCGACCGCCCGGTCGGCGAGGGCGAAGATTCCTACTTCGGCGATTTCATCGAGGACGGCCGCGCCGAAAGCCCGGTCAGCACCGCGACCAACGAAATGCTCAAGGACCGAATCGAGCAGGTCCTCAAATCGCTGACCTACCGCGAGCGGGAGATCATCAAGCTTCGCTACGGCATCGGCGACGGTTACACCTACACCCTCGAAGAGGTCGGCAAGATCTTCAAGGTCACCCGCGAGCGCGTCCGCCAGGTGGAGGCCAAGGCCATCCGCAAGCTTCAGCACCCGGTCCGCGCCCGTAAGCTCGAGGGCTTCCTCGATAAGGACGGCAATCTCCGCCATCACGAGGAGACGATTTAGAGTCAGCGAGGATTCAGGTCGCCCCTCAGCCGGATAACGCCATGCGCTGCAAGTGCAGGATGTCCAGATAATCCCAGGGCCCGCGGAGACCGCCTCCGCGGGCCTGTTCTTTTCCGGTCGTGCAGTGCAGGCGATCCGATGGGTCCGCCGTCAGCGGCAAGTTAAAAGTTTGTACGAGCCGGTCGACTTGATTCGGAGATTGGGGTAACCTGTCTACGTGGAACGATCCGGTGTGCGGAGTGCGCAGGCCGACTGGTGAAATGCGGAGTCGCCGGTTCTCGATCGATCCATCGCGCGGATTCGCGCCGGCATCATGCAACATCATCTGTTGCGTTGAGCCGGTGCATGGATCGCCGTAACCGAACTCTGAACGAGTGGATGCGTTCCGTATCGGTCGGCGAAATAAGAAAGCTCGTTCACGAATCACCCTTCAACCCTCTGACTGCGTACCATCCATGGATCAGAACCAGCCCATTCCGACGGAGGTCGATGTCAACAAGCCCGCAGCCGACAGCAGCTCGGGCAGTTCTCCATCCGCGCCAAAGGCCTCACCGCCGATGCCTCCCCGTCCGGCGCCGGATGCCACCGCGGCGGACATCGTCGCTTCGCTCACGTCGGGCGTGGAATCTTCCATTGAGCATGAACTGAGTGACGCCATGGAAGGCATCAGCGCAGCGGAACTGTCGGCTGCGGCAGATGCAGCGCCGAACACACCGGAGCCGCAAGGCGACACGCTGATGACCGGCCGAATTGCCAACGTCGGTTCCCAGGACATCCTGATTGATTTCGACGGTAAATCGCTGGGCAGCATGCCGCTTGGCGAAGGCGCGAAGGATGAATCTTACAAGGTCGGCGATTCGATCGAAGTCGCCGTGACCGGTCGGGATGATCGCCTCGGCCTGCTCCTCGTCTCGCGGAAGAAGGCACGGCAGATCTCTGCACTGCGCGGCATGGAAGTCGGCAAAGTCCTGCAGGGCGTGGTGACCGGTATGAACAAGGGCGGCCTCGAGGTGGACATCGACGGCCTGCGCGGGTTCATTCCTGCCAGCCAGGCCGATACCCACTTCCTCAAAGATATCTCCGCACTGATCGGCCAGACCATCCGCGCCGAGGTGATGAAGTTCGACCCGGGCGATGACAACATTGTCCTCTCGCGGCGCAAGGTGCTCTTGCGAGAGGCCGAGGAGACGAAAGCCCGGCTCTTCGCCGAGCTGGAGTTGGGGCAGCTTCGCAAAGGCGTCATCAAGAGTCTGACCGATTACGGCGCGTTCGTGGATATCGGCGGCATCGACGGCCTGCTGCACGTCTCCGACATGAGCTGGGGACGCATCAACAAGCCGGAGGAAGTCGTCAAGGTCGGCGATCCGGTCGAGGTCAAAATCATCAAGATTCAGCGCGAGCAGCACAAGGTCTCGCTAAGTCTCAAGCAGGCCACGCCGAATCCCTGGACGCACGCCGCGGAGCGATACATTCCCGGTGAGAAGGTGAGCGGGCGAGTCGTGCGCCTGCAGAATTTCGGCGCGTTCGTCGAACTGGAACCGGGGGTCGAGGCCCTGCTGCCGGTCAGCGAGCTGAGCTGGACGAAGCGTGTGCGACACCCGCAGGAGGTCGTCAAGGAAGGCGACGTCATCGAGGCCGGCATCCTGAGCGTGGACCATGAAAAACGTCGTATCTCGTTGAGTCTCAAGTCGGTGAGGGAGGACCCGTGGACGAGTGTGGCGGAGCGATACCCGTCCGGCTGCAAGATCAAGGGCAAGGTCGTTCGCACAACGGAGTTCGGCGCATTCGTCGAGTTGGAGGACGGTATCGACGGTCTGATTCATATCTCCGAACTGTCGGATACGCGCGTCAAGACGGTGACGGACAAGGTCAAACCCGGCGATGAGGTGGAGGTACGCGTCCTCGGTGTCGATCTGGAGAAGCGGAAGATTTCTCTGTCGATGAAAGCACCGCCGCGCGAGCCGACGCCGGAGGAAATCGCCCAGATGGAGAAGGAACGTGCCGCCGCCGAGAAGCGCCGCGCCAAGCAGAAGCCGCGTCGCGGCGGTCTCACCATCGAATGGGACCAGGGCCTCGGTGCACTCGATCCGTCCAAGTTTGTGCGATCCTGAGCATACACCCTCCATGCGCCCCCCCTTGCGAATCCATTGCCGCAGCGCCATAATCCCCGACTCGCCGCATGCGGCGGGCACGGGTTCTCAACGACCCGGGTAGGTAGCTCAGTTGGTAGAGCAACGGACTGAAAATCCGTGTGTCGCCGGTTCAATTCCGGCCCTACCCAGTTTCATATCAAACTGAGCCGTACTGATGATGAATTCTTTCCGCTGTGCGGCATGTATTGCTGACGCTTTCCATAGCAAGGCGAATTCCCAAGCCGAATCATTCCGAACGATGTGTTGCCCAATCAGCGAAATTCAGTTGACAGGATACGAGGCGAGCCCTAAGCTTCTAGAAACAAGCGCTTGTTAGGAGACGCCGTGCCAGAGGTTATCGAAGCCAAGAAGGACCAGATTCACCGGGTGGCGTGCAAGCTATTCCGGGATCGGGGATTCCACGGCGCATCGATCCGCGATATCGCCGAAGGCGTCGGGCTGCTCGGCGGAAGTCTCTACAACCACATCACCAGCAAGGATGACCTGCTCTGGGAGATCGTGGACGACGCCGCGGAGCGATTCTTCGCCGCCATCACGCCCATCGCGGAATCGGAGATGGGCAGTCTCCACAAGCTGCGAGCGGCCATCACGGCGCACGTTGGCGTGATTGCGTCGGATATGGACGCTGCCGCTGTCTACACCGTCGAGTGGCGGCATCTGTCGGACGCACGGCGAGCCGCCTTTACGAAACGTCGCGATGAGTACCAGGCAATGTTTCGCAAACTCGTCCGCGCGGCGATCCACGAGGGGTACATCGCCGCTCCGGACGAAGCCACGGCCACGCTCTTTATTCTCTCCACGCTGAATTACATGTTCACCTGGTACCGGGCGGACGGACCGATGACGCCCGAGGACGTCGGGCGCATCATGTCGGATTACATTCTCGACGGTCTTAAACGACGCACAGCGTAACGACAGGAGCACGCGATGGTGCAGATCACGGAGAAATGGACGAACGATCGACCCGGCGACCCGGGCTACGCAGAACGACTCGCAGCGTTTGAGTCGCGTGTCAGCCGCGGCGACAAGGTCGAGCCCGGCGACTGGATGCCGCGTGAATACCGCGACCAGCTCGTTCGACTGATCCATGTGCATGCAAACAGTGAAATCTGTGGTGCGCTTCCCGAAGGCACGTGGATTCCGCACGCCCCATCGCTCAAGCGCAAGCTTGCGCTTGTCGCCAAGGTGCAGGACGAAGTCGGCCACGGACAGCTTCTCTATCGCGCCGCCGAGACCCTGGGCAAACCACGCGAGGAGATGATCGAGGAACTCATCAGCGGCAAGGCAAAATACTCGAATGTCTTCCACTACCCCGCCGAGACCTGGGCGGATGTGTGCGTGATTGCATGGCTCATTGATGCCGCCGCCATCGTCAACCAGGCGATGATGGCCGAAGGGTCGTATGGACCGTACGCGCGAGCGCTCAAGCGCATCTGTTACGAAGAGGCCTTTCACCTGACGCACGGTTACGACATGTGCATCTCGATGGCGACGGGCAGCAAGGTGCAGCGCGATATGCTGCAGGACGCGGTCAACCGGTGGTGGAAGCCGATCATGATGTTCCACGGTCCGAGCGACAAGGAGAGCACGCACACGGCCCAGCTCATGCGCTGGAAGATCAAGCTCAAGACGAACGACGAACAGCGGCAGGAGTTTCTTCGCAAGTACGTGCCGAAGATGTACAACCTCGGTATCAAGATTCCCGCCGAGTGGGACATGCGTTACGACGAAAAGACCCGGACGTGGCACTACAACGAGCCCGACTGGGAGGAGTTCAAAACGGTCGTCCGGGGCGGCGGACCGGTCAGTGCGCTGCGTCAGGAGACACGTCGGCTCTCGCATGAACAGGGACGCTGGGTGCGCGAGGCACTTTCGGCGGCGGCAGAGGGGCGACGGGTTCCGATGCCGGCGCATGTGTGAGTCCTGGGACTTGGGACCTGAGGATTGGGACGTGGAGAGCGGAGCAGAAGTTATGTCGAGTTTCGCAGTGAGCGGATGAGTCCAGCTAGCGTTCTAGCGAGCTCAGTTTGTCGAGTTTCGAGTAATGTCTTTTTCTGATCGGTGAGGAAGCCCAAACGATTAGAAAGATCGATGAAGTATCCCAATTCGCGGAGCGAACCAAAGGACATGTCGAGGAATCGAACATATTCTTTCTCAGTGTGCCTTCCGCATCCTTCGACGATGTTTGCAGGAATTGAGACGGCACAGCGGCGCATCTGGGATGTCAGTCCGAAGAGTTCCTCTTTAGGGAAATTGTGCGTACTCTCATAGACCTTCAGGACGACTTGATCGGCAAGCTCAAACGCTCGAAGCTTTCGGTGATCACGCATGAACGAACATGATGGCCAATCCGGTGACGCGACTCAAGCCCCGGGACCCAGGTCCCAGGTCTCCGACACCCAATGGCCCATCTATGAAGTCTTTCACCAGGCGTCGCGCGGTGAACCGCACGTGCATGTCGGCTCCATTCACGCGCCGGACGGCGAGACGGCGCTGATCCTCGCGAAGGAACAGTACGGCCGGCGACAGGCGTGCGTGAACATGTGGGTCGTACCTGCCGAGGCGATCGTCGCCACCGACTACGAGGACGCCGACCTGTTTGCCCACGGCACGGACAAGAGCTACCGCGAGGCCTTCGGATACGAAACAACGAAGCGAGCCAAGGCGGCGGGAGACCATGCGGAAATCTAGGCAGCCATGGATCACTACGAAATCTGGTGCAACCTGAAGGACTCTCACCGCGATCTGGAGTTCGCCTCCAACGTGCGCGATTACCTCGGTCAGCTCAAAGAGCAAGGGAAGATTGCTGACTATCGATTGACGCGGCGCAAGCTCGGCTTCGGCCCCGCGGAGCTAGGTGAGTTCAACATCTCGATCGCCGTGAAGAACCTCGCTCAGCTCGACGAGGCCTTCGACGTCGTGGCATCCCGGTCGGGCGAGATCGAGCGGCTGCATGCGATGGTCTATGGCATGGTCACCGACTTTCGCTCCGCTCTTTACCGCGACTTTCCTGACCCGCAGCGAACGAAATCACAGCAAGGGAGCGGCACATGACGACGATTGCGACGATGAAGACTCCCGTCGAAGTAGATGCGACACTGCGTCCTGCCCTGGTGGATCTGCTCTATCGTCTTGGCGACGACAGTCTGATCATCGGTCATCGCAATTCGGAGTGGACCGGCATCGGGCCGATCCTCGAAGAAGACATCGCCTTTTCCTCGATGTCCCAGGACAAGATGGGCCACGCGGTGGCGTTCTACACATTGCTGCACGAGCTGGGCGAGCCGGACCCGGACCGGATCGCTTATGCACGCGGGTCGAGCGAATATCGCTGCTGCAGTCTGGTCGTGCTGGAGTGTCTGACAGCAATGCGTGCCGACGAGGAGCCCCCGCTTTGCAACAACCCGGTGCGGGATACGCTGCTGCACCGCGGCGATTGGGCGGCTAGTCTCGTGCGGCAGTTTTTCTTTTCCGAAGCCGACGCGGTCCGCATGACGGCATTGGAGCAAAGCGCCTATGTGCCACTGGCCCAGCTCGCTCGAAAGCTTCGCGGCGAACTCAAGTACCACACCCTCCACGGCCGCACGATGATCGAGCGGCTCGGCCGAGCAACGCCGGACAGCCATGCGCGATTGCAGGCATCGGCCGATCAGCTCTATCCGCACGCTCTGGGGATGTTCGAGTCGACGAAATACGACGCCGCGCTGGCCGAGGCGGCGATCTGCCCGACGGAGGGCGAGTTGTGTGAACGATGGCAACGCGAGATGGAACCGACGCTGCGCAAGGCGGGCTTGCAACTGCCGAGCGGCGCAAAGCCGATCGTCGGCGGGCGCATCGGAAAGCACCCCGCAGAGTTGACCAGTCTGCTCGACGACCTGCAGCGCGTGTACCGACTGGATCCCAATGCGCAGTGGTGATTGGCGGAGGCGACCTGGGATTTTTGATTCTTGATTTGAGATTTGAGATTGCCCTGTAGAAATCCT
>JRYF01008768.1_pt1 | contig 34738 bp, 28 predicted proteins | sample 235331 | NCBI WGS metagenome assembly JRYF01 (sample SAMN03074217, study PRJNA261475) | activated sludge metagenome | biome: Wastewater Treatment Plant; feature: Wastewater; material: Activated sludge; isolation source: activated biomass of a wastewater treatment plant treating hydrocarbon... ...
ATATTTAAGGTTAATTCGTTTTCCAACCCCGTATCCTCCCCCCGTCCAACCTGTATTGATGAGCCAAACATGGGTCTTGTATTTTTCTAATTTTTTGATAAGCATATCGGCATAAACTATGGGAGAGAGCGGCAAAAATGGTAATCCGAAACAAGGAGAGAAGGTTGCTTCAGGTTCGATTACCCCCTCTTCAGTTCCTGCTATTTTTGATGTAAACCCATTAATAAAGTAATATCTGGCTTCCTGAACAGATAATTTGGACACCGGCGGAAGAACTCCAAAAGCATCACAAGTAAGAAAAAATATATGTTTTGGATGCGTTCCGATGGAGGGATTTTTACTGTTTTGAATGTGATCAATTGGGTAAGAGACCCGGGTGTTTTCAGTGATGGAGCTATCAGAATAATCCGGAATAGTACTACCAAACAAAAACCCTGTGTTTTCAAGTAAAGCCCCTTTTCTTATAGCTCCAAAGATTTCAGGTTCCTGATCGGGTTTCAGGTCGTAGCATTTTGCATAACAACCTCCTTCAAAATTAAAAATACCGTTATCTGACCATCCATGTTCATCATCCCCAATCAATGCGCGATTCTTATCAGTGGACAAAGTAGTTTTGCCTGTGCCTGAAAGTCCAAAAAACAAAGCAGTTTTTCCATCTCTTCCTTCGTTTGCACTACAATGCATAGGAAGTACATTGTGTTCAATCGGAAGTAATAAGTTTAAAACAGTGAATACCGACTTTTTAATTTCTCCGGTATATCCGGTTCCTCCGATAAGTATCAATTTTTCTGTAAAATCAATAAATACAAAATGAGAAGACCGTGTTTGATCCAAAGCGGGAATTGCATGAAAATCCGGGGCACATAGGATATGCCATTCCGGCTGAAAGTTTCTTTGTTCGTCAGGAGTAAGCCGGATAAACATATTATGAACAAACAGAGCGCTGTAGGGCTTTTCAGCAATCACTCGAAAATTTATACCATACTGCCTATCGGCACAAACTGTGGCATCCACAACGTATATCTCTTTATTTTGCAGATAACTTAGCATCTTATCCCTCAATAAAATAAACGCATGATAACATATTGGCTGGTTGATTGTGCCCCAATCAATTCGGCTGGCAGTGAAGGAATCTTTGACAAAAAACCGGTCTTTCGGGGATCTGCCTGTAAATTTGCCGGTACGGATCCAAAGTGCACCCCGGTCGGTCCACTTGCCTTCGCCCCTTTCGATACTCATTTGAGCAAGAATTTCCGGGGGCATATTATAAAACACAGTTTTGGGTTGTAATTCTATCCCTTTACATAAAGGGACATCCGGATGGTGAATACCGGTTAGATTCATCATAGGGTTGAGGTTTGCCGGTGAGTAATATTACAAAATGGTTTCAGACATAAAATTATCAAAAAAATATCGTTTCGCAAATAGCGCCAACCCAATACATTGAACAAATCTGATCAGGAATATTAGTGTATTTTTGACAAAAAGTTTTGTTTTATTGGGCTTCAGTGTGATATGTCAAAAAAAATTAATTTGAAAATATTATTAATTATTTTCCTGCACGGTCGAAAAAGGTTTATTTACTTCACGGAAACCAGTAAAAGTTTGTAAATACTGAAATTATGACTAATGTTAAAAGACATCAACAATTAAAGTTTAAATAGAATTTGAAATGAAACTTTTAAATCAAGAGAGACTTCATAATCTAGTGGTAGCGACAGCGAGAAATAAGAACATTCATGGATCAGTTTTTCACATCGAGTCGAGTGACAAGTCATTGAGTTTGATTTCAGTTTCAGGAAACATTTCTCCTGAAAGCCAATACTACATTGCCAGTATAAACAAATTAATAATTTCATTTATTACGTTTCAGCTCTGTAAAGACAGGATCTTAAATCTTGAAGACAAGCTCTCAAAATACTTGCCTAAGGAAATGATAAACGGATTGTTAGTTAAGAATGGAAAAGACTATTCAGGCGATTTGACAATCTACCATTTAATCTCTCACACATCAGGTTTGCCTTGTTATCTGATTGATAAAAGGCCTGATGGTAAAAGGAATATGGATTTAATACTAAATGGAAATGACCAATCTTGGCCATTAGAAAAAGTATTGAGAGAAGTTAAAAACATGAAGTCAAAATTTGAACCAGGGACTAATGGAAAGGCAAGTTATTCAGAAACCAATTTTAGACTACTAGACAAAACATTGGAAGCAATTACCAATAGAGGGATTCAAGATTTGTTATCTGATGTGTTTCAGGAACTAGACATGAATAATACATTTGTTCTTTCTTCAGATTCAACACATAATTGTGCTCCTGTTTATTTTAAACAAAACCAAATTAAATTAAATAAATATTGGGGGTCAACTCAACATGACATTGCAAGTACTGCAGCCGATCAAATGAAATTAATCAGGGCATTTTTTGATGGAAAATATTTTACTAAAGAGTTTATTGATGGACTGAAGAAATGGAATAGCATCTTCTTTCCTTTTAAATATGGTATTGGAATTCAAAAATTTTATATTCCCAGATTATTATCACCATTCAAAGCTGTACCCGAATTCATTGGACATTGCGGTTCTGTTGGCTCTATTGCATTTTACATACCCGACAAAGATGTATATATTACAGGGACAGTAAATCAAGCAAGTAATCCAAATGTAGCCTTCCAGACTATGATTAAAATAGTGAATAAACTGGGATAAATAAAAAAAGCAAGAAACTTTATTACCTCTCACAGAATAAAAAATCAATCTTATTCACTCAATGGGGCAACGGTAGTTTTATTGTAAAAGTCGTCCCAAAATTGAGTTTTGACTGCTTTACAAAAATTTTACCTTTATGGTATTCTTCAATTATTCTTTTTGCCAGGGATAATCCCAAACCCCAACCTCTTTGCTTTGTACTATATCCCGGTTTAAATACTGACTGAAATTTTGAAGCGGGAATTCCTTTTCCTGTGTCACTGATATCGATGGCAGCGAACCGGTCTTCATTTTTTACTTCGATACTGATTTTGCCAGAGCCATCCATGGCGTCCAAAGCGTTTCGTATCAGGTTTTCAACTACCCAATCGAACAGTTGTTTATTGATATTTACAAAAAGAGAGGGTTCATTATCTTCAGGGATGAAGTATTCCACTTTCCTGGGTGATCTTCTTTTCATGTAGTTGGCACATTCCCGAAGTTTTTCGTGCAAATCTACTTTTTCAAGATCAGGGGCAGAACCAATTTTTGAAAACCGGTCGGCAATTAATTCCAGTCTTCTTACATCTTTTTCCAACTCTTCAACAATTTCTTTTTGCTCTGGATGATGATCAATGGTAAATTTCAAATGTTCTATCCATGCCATTATAGCGCTGATGGGAGTACCCAGTTGGTGAGCTGTTTCCTTAGCCATTCCTGCCCATACACGATTTTGCTCTGCCCGTCTTGAAGCGCTAAAAAGAAAATAGGCGAATACTACAAAGAGTGACACCAAAATGATCTGAACTATAGGAAAATACCGGATATACGTCAACGTATTGGAATTGAAAACATAGATTCGAGCGGCATATCCACCCGGTCCTTCCAGCATTACACCGCCTCTCTTTTCATAGGTAGAAACCATATTGGCCAGAAAAACCTGATGAGTATCTTTGGCAGATCCAAAATTATAACCCTCCATTTTACCGTCATCGCCTACAATGATATTGGGTTGAGAAAATGACTCTAAGATGGACTGTTCAAAATCAATTTCTTTATCCAGATCCCCTCGTTCCTGAACAATCTTTGTAAGTGTTTCTTTATACAATGCAGCATTTTTGCGTTCACTCTCAGCCAGTTGATTTGCAAGATAATTGGAATAGACTATCGTGATGATCAAAATGACCATTCCCACTGACGCCATGATAATTTTCCAATAGGAACGTTTTTTATAAATATCCATTGATTATCAACTTACATAATAGTAAGGTTAAATGTATAGTAAATTTAGGAATACAACATCTATTCTCCAGATGAACCTCCTTTACATTTACCTTGACTTTCATACATCAGGAGAAACTATCTCGTGTAAAAATATATTGTGTAAGCAGCTCAAAGACCATAACAGTGATTTATTTTTACCAGCATGAATGTGGAATCAAAAATTAATATTCGAAATCAAAATTTAGAGCAATTGCAGAATTTTGTAGCTGCGCTGGGGCAGCCTGGCTACAGAGCTTTACAAATGTACGATTGGCTTTGGAACAAAGGAGTACAAAACTTCCAGGAATGCAACAATATTCCAATATCTATGCGAGAGCATTTTGAATCTAATTTTTATATAGATGGAATCGCTGAAGACACTGTTCAGATCAGTATGGATGGTACCATAAAAACGCGATTCCGGTTGATTGACCATGCAATGATTGAATCGGTGTTGATACCGGTCCCTGAAGACGGCAGATTTACTGTGTGTGTTTCCTCGCAGGTTGGATGCAGTCTGAGTTGTAAGTTTTGTGCAACAGGGATGATGGAAAGAGTAAGAAACCTAACTCCGGGTGAAATTTTTGATCAGGTATTTAAAGTCAATATGCAATGTATGGCTTATTATGGCAAACCAATTACTAACATTGTATTTATGGGCATGGGAGAACCATTATTAAATTATAAGAACGTAATGACTTCCATACATCATATAACCGGAAAGCATGGCTTACATATGTCACCCTCCAGAATTACGATCAGTACTGCCGGAATAGCGAAAATGATCAGCAAGCTTGCTGATGATCAAAGCAAGGTCAATCTGGCTTTATCACTTCACGCAGCTGATGACGATAAAAGAAATGAAATTATGCCGATTAATGAAACCAATAACCTGAAAGCATTGATGGCTGCGCTTTCTTATTTTTATAAGAAAACCAAAGGGAAAATCAGTTATGAATATATCGCTTTTGAAAATTTTAATGATTCCACGCAGGACGCATACAAACTCGCCAGGTTATGCCAATCGTTTCCTGTCAAGGTGAATATTATTGAATATAATCCGGTCGAAGGAGTACATTTTGTTAAGTCAGAAGAAAATACTATAGACCGTTTTGCTCGTATTTTACGCGAAAAGAATATCATGGTAACCGTTAGAAGAAGCAGAGGTAAAGATATTGATGCTGCTTGCGGTCAACTGGCAAATAAATAAATTTTGCTTCTATTGTTTCTTTTACAAAAGCTTACAACTTACACATTTTCAGATTTGAAAAGTAACCGAAAAAATTTTTGGATTTCAATCTTTAATGTATCCTTAAATAGGATTTAATCATTAATTTTAGTCCGCAAAACAATTCCAACCATGAGAAAAGCGGGCATATCTCTATTGATGATGATTTGGATGTGCGCTCTTGTCTCAGCTCAGCCACAAATTTCTATCCAGGATCTTGAACCATTTATGGATGGNNATGAAGGAAAATAAAGTCAACGGTGTTACTGTTTCAGTAGTGAAAGACACCTCAATTTTATGGAGTAAAGGTTATGGTTTTGCAGATTCTGAACGTGGAGTGGTAGTTGATCCGGCTAAGACATTATTCAGGATCGGTTCGGTTTCCAAGTTATTTGTATGGACAGCCGTGATGCAGTTGTATGAAGAAGGCAAAATAGATCTCGATGCAGATCTTCGATATTTAACAAGAGAGTTTGATATTCCGAATGCTTTCAATAAACCCATTACTCTTAAACATCTCATGAGTCACACCCCGGGTTTTGAAGACTACTATCTTAATCTTTTTAGTGTTGACTCTCTTCCGCCTCGATCTTTAGGGGAGGAGCTAAATAAGCATATGCCTGCACAAGTACGTCCACCGGGTACTCAAGTCAGTTATTCTAATCACGGAACAGCCATTGCCGCTTATATTGTAGAAGAAATTTCAGGGTTAAAGTGGGATGATTACGTAGAGTTAAAAATCTTTGAACCACTGGGCATGAAATTATNNTGAAAGAGTTCCACTCAAAAGGATACGTTTATCAAAATGGTGAATATAAAAGTAAACCATTGAAGGGCATTCCTCTGGCGCCTGCAGGACTTGCATGCAGCAGTGCAGAAGATATTGCTCCATTCATGATTGCACATCTTAATCATGGGAGATATAAAGACAAAAAGATTCTGGATAGCACAACGGTAGCTCTGATGCATTCAACTTTGTTCACCCATGATCCGGATTTGAAAGGAATGTTGTACGGGTTTTTTGATCACAGTAAAAATGGATACAAAATCATAGGTCACGGTGGCGCCACTGAATATTTCTTTTCTATGCTCATGTTATTGGTTGATGAAGGATATGGCATATTTGTTTCTACCAATACAATGGGCGGAACGTCGATTGCACAAAAAGTACCGTTACAGTTTATTGATCGATATTTCACTGATACTTTGGAAAGGAAATCTCCAATATCTACCACTCCGGATGTATTAGAAAGGTACAAAGGAAATTATTTGGGTAACCGCAGACCTATTACACGAATGTCAGGCATAATGGCTTTGTTTAATCCATATTTAAAAGTTGATTATAGAGAAGGTCAGATTGTCATAAAAGACAATAATGAAATCACTTTTTGGAATCCCATTGGATTAAAAACATTTCAACACGATAAAACGACGGACAGAATTGCTTTTGGTAAACGGGGAGATGATGAATACCGCTACCTCTATATGGACGACCGTCCCCATGTTGCCTATGAGAAAGTACGGTTCATTGAATCAAAGCAACTCCATTTTTCTATTTTTATTTTAGCTATAGGCTTGGGTATTTTCGCTTTTTTTTATTGGGTACTTCTATTTTTCTTCAAAAAAGCCCACCGAATAAGAACCCGGAGGCAGTTATCACTGACATCGAAATCCTTAGCGGTGATCAATCCTCTCTTATGTATTGTTTTCATAGTCTTTATGGGTCAATATCTTGACGGAGATTTTTTGTTCCGGTCGAGAACAGTAATGGACTATGTTATATTTTCTCTTCCAGCATTCATTGCCATCCTGGTATTTTTTCAACTGGTAAAAGCGGTTCAACTCTTTAGTAAAAATATTCCAGGAAGGGCAAAAATGTTTTATTCTTTACTTGCTCTGAGTATGGTGGGTGTGATTTGGCAATTTATATACTGGAACTTGATGGGGTATCAGTTCTGACCTATGCGCCCATATTAATATTGTAATAAATAAAAAAAAAAGGATGTGATGACACACCCTTTTTAAAGCGCCCCCTCAAGGACTTGAACCTTGGACCTACGGATTAACAGTCCGCCGCTCTAACCGGCTGAGCTAAGGAGGCATTTGTTTTTATTAAAGAGATGCAAATGTATAACTCCTATTTATATTTTTAAATTTTTTTAAGTCCTTTTTTTTTTGAAATTGATAGCGCTTGTTTCAATTCCTGGTCTGTTATAGCAAGTAGCCCAACGGCATAACCGATTGTAATTGGCTTACTACATTGCCCATTTTAAAAATACTTTACTTTTTAATCACTTTGCCATTTTTCATAACAAAACGCACATTGAGCAGGGATTCTATGTTTTCAACAGGATTTTCATCAACAGCAATAATATCTGCCCATTTTCCAGGAGTAATGGTTCCTAACATATCATTCATTCCGAGTAAGTCAGCAGCATAATAGGTAGCAGCCCTTATGGCTTCAATGGGCTTCATGCCAGCTTCAGTCATATAGATAAATTCCCGTGCATTTTCTCCGTGAGGAGAAACTCCGGTATCTGTTCCAAATGCAATTTTAACACCTTTGCGATAAGCTCTGGCAAATGTTTCCTGTATTTTTGGACCTATTTCAAGCGCTTTAGGTACAATAATGGCTGGGAAATACCCAGGCTCTTTGGCTTTCTCAGCTACAAATTTGCCCGCTGAAATGGTTGGAACAAAATAGGTGCCTCTTTCACTTTCAATCATCAAGTCCATGATTTCATCACTCATCATGGTTCCATGCTCAATACTATGAATGCCTGCCAATACTGCTCTTTTCATTCCTTCCTCCCCATGGGCGTGCGCAGCAGTGACCATACCATAATCGTTTGCTGCCTGCACCACAGCCTGAATCTCCTCCAGTGTAAATTGAGGACCGCTACCGTCTTTGGCAACACTCAATACTCCACCGGTTGCAGTAATTTTTATAACATCCGCTCCATTCTTATATCTTTGCCTTACTGCTTTATAAGCATCTTCAGGCCCATTCATCACTCCCTCTTTTTCTCCCGGATCACCCATAAATTCTTTCCGGACTCCATTACTCGGATCTCCATGTCCACCAGTAGTTGAAAGTGCCTTTTCACTGGTAAATATTCGGGGCCCTTGAATGTAACCTGCATTGATGGCATTTTTCAGAGAAACATTTACACCTGATCCTCCAAGGTCTCTGACTGAAGTAAATCCGGCTTCAAGTGTCCGCATACAATAAACTGTCGCTCGAAGTGCAACATCTGCTTCATTTAATCTAAACCGGTCTTCATAATTCCGCGGGTTGGATTGGCTTTCAATGTGCACATGCATATCTATTAATCCTGGCAATACGGTTTTATCCTTTAAGTCAATGATAATACTTCCATCCTCAGGTTGAACATAACCCTCCTCAACCGATACGATACGATCCGCTGACACCACAATCGTTTTTTCAAGGAGCACATTTTCATTTTCTGCTGTAATCAGTTTTCCACAATGAAGGTAAACCGGTTGCTGTGAGTAACATGGATAATACAAAAAGAATAATGCTACTACTGTATATATTAAAAATGTTGATTTCATCTTTAGCATTTATTATTAATAAAAATAGGCTCAGTGAATCCCTTTAGTAATCTTTGGTTCTTTCCCATAGCCAAAACTGTTCTCAGGTACTTTACCGTGTACACCATTCCAGTAGTTATTCAGAAAATCCCAATCCTCTGCTTCCTCGGTGCCGGGAAAGAAAGGTTCACTAAAATGAACCTCCTTGTTTTCAAAATCAAATTTAACCAACAGGATAGGTATTCCAGCTTCTTTGGCTATATAGTAGAATCCCTTTTTCAACTGGTCAACTTTTTTTCTGGTTCCTTCAGGTGCAATGGCTATTCGTAATTCTTCGGTGTTTCGAAATACCTCAGCTATATTTTTGACGGTGTCAGATTTTTTGCTCCGATCGACAGGAATGCCGCCTAAGGCTCGAAATAACCATCCAAATGGGGGTGTGAACAAACTACTTTTTCCGATAAATCCTGCTTTTAATTTATATCCCCAATTCACCAAAATACCAAGAGGAAAATCCCAATTAGAAGTATGAGGCGCCACAACATACAATTTCTTTTTGTGTGGATCATTTATATTGCCGGTGATCTTAAAACCAAGCCAGCTCAGGATTTTTTTTGAAACCGAAGAAACCATATTGTGAATCTAATAAATATTAATTTCCAAAACTAATGTTTTAAATAATATTAGCTAACATTAAACATCGGCGTAGTCGAGCAGAGATAAAATATAGTAAAGTCAGAATATCGAGTGAAATACTTACTCTATTTTTATGATTTTATTGATTGACATACTGATCTTCTTTTTCAATGAATGGCATTTAAAAAGTTTTGATCTTCATTCGTTTATACAAAAAAACTATATATATTGTTATTAAACCTTTTCAAGAATCTTTCGTCAAATCACTAACAAAGGCTTAAAGATGTCGACATCGATCAGAGCGGAACTGGATGACGATACCATCATTCAGATGATTTTACTGGAACAAACCAAGGAAGAAGGTTTCAGGCATTTGATGATTAAGTATCAGGAACGCTTGTATTACCATGTCAGAAGAATGCTGATCAGTCATGAAGATACGGACGATGTTTTGCAGAATACCTTTATAAAGATTTATAGAAATCTTGATGGATTTAAAGGAGATGCACAACTATACAGCTGGATGTATCGAATTGCAACGAATGAAAGCCTCACTTTTTTAAGAAAGAAAAAAAGAAGGTTATCATATGCGCTGGATTCAGAGGAAAAGGGTCTTTCAGAAAGCTTGAAAGCTGAGCCTGATCTGGATGGTGACAAAGCTAAAATTTTATTGGAAGAAGCAGTGCAAAAACTACCTGAGAGACAAAAACTGGTTTTCCATATGAGATATTATGATGAAATGAGTTATTCAGATATTTCAGCGGCGCTGAATACATCAGAAGGATCACTGAAAGCTTCTTTTCATCATGCTTTAAAAAAAATTGAAAATCATATAAAAAATGCGACATAATAATAAAGATATATTGTACGAGTTGGAAAAGCACGCCCCCTCTCTACTCAAAATAGAAAAGAGTAGTGATTATAATACTCCAGATGGGTATTTTGACTATTTTCACAAGGAAGTGCTTCAAAAAGTGGGTTTGTCCATAGAAGAGCCTGTGTATACCATAGAAACCGACTATTTTAATCAATTACCTGATCAGGTCATTAAAAAATTGCAAAAGCAATCTGTACCCACTGAAAACAAGGTGATTTCTCTGAACATATGGAAAAGGTGGGCCGCAGCGGCAGCTGTTTTTATTATAGCCATTGGCACCATTTTTTACCAACAAACAAATTTTTATCGCACTGAAACAGAAATCTCCAACGAAGCTCTTTTAGCGATTATGGAAGACTATTTTAATGAGTTGAGAATCAACAGTATGATGGATCAGGAGCTGCTTTATGAATCGTGGCTCCTTCCTGAAATGGAATTGTTAGGGGAAGAATGGATTACCTTCGGTGATCATGGGATATTAGATGATTATGGGGTCTACGACCTGGATTATTAATCAATGAAATGTAGAATACAAATATAACAATGAAAAATATTTTAATTTTTAAATCAATAAATTTATGAACATGAGATTTTTAATTCCTTTTATGTCTATGCTGATCTCATTGTCTGTGTATGGGCAACATGTTGACGACAAAAACAAAGACCGCTATGATGCCCAGAAAATTGCGTATATAACTTCTAAACTGAGTTTAACAGCGGAAGAGTCTAAAACGTTTTGGCCTGTATATAATAAATATCAGGAGAAGTTTGATCATCTGAGAAAGCAAAAAGATGAACATCTATTCAGAGATGATATGACCAATGAAGAAGCAAAAGCTTATCTGGATCATAGAGCAAAAATTGATGATGAATATATTGCTTTAAGGAAAAAGTATTATAAAGAGCTTCAATCTGTAGTAAGTGTTAAAAAAGTTGCTATGTTAACTGTTGCAGAAAGAGAGTTCAGAAATGAAATGTTTTCCACAGTCAGAAAAAGATTGACTACTAAGGAAAAAGAAAGGCAAAGAGAGAGGAGAAGGTAATTGATTAAATTACCATAGTCAAAAGCTAAAGATTCATTCTTTTGAAAGAGGCACAAAATTCAACATTGTTGCCTCTTTCTTGTTTTATACCCCCCACAGGAGCTTCAACTTAGGCATTATTATCAAAAAAGTAAAAAAAGAAATCCACAACAAGTTGTAAGACTTGATTATGTGTAAAAATATAGGGATTAGTATTTTATAAATTGTACTCTCTCTTATGGAATACATAAGTACTTGAATATCAAATATATAACAATATTGCCAAATTTGTATTAATCAAAAAAATATGTGGAAAAAATTATTTAAAGCCATAGATGGTATGGGTATTTATTATTTATATTTGAGTGCACATTAAATCCCTAGACAAATCAGCATGGAACAAAGAACAAAACGAGACCTGGCAATTATCAACTTGGTATCAGAATTTGAATCGCAATATGAAAACGGATCCGTTCAGTATCTGGATGAAAAAGCTTATTATCAATTGATCAGATATTATGAAGAAGAGAGTCAGTGGGCAAAAGCTTTGGATGTTGTCAATCTTGCATTGAATCAGTTTAAATACCGATCTGATTTTTATATATTCAAAGCCAAGATCCTTTTTGCACTCAATGAAAACGATCAATGTTTACTAACCATTCAGGAAGCCGAACACTTATCTCCCAATGAAACTGAAGTTTTGCTTTTAAAAGCCAAAGCACTTAGTAAATCTAAACGATTTGAAGAGTCATTGGCCATTTTGTCTAATGTAAAAAAATACGTTATGGCCAGTGAACTTACAGATTTATACTTATGTGAATCTTTTATTTTTGAAATGATGAAAGATTATGACACTATGTATGAAGTTTTAAAAAAAGCAATTTTTCTGGATCCTAAACATGAAGAAGCACTGGACAGAATGCTTTTATGTACTGAGTTGGGAAGAAAATACGAAGAAAGTATTGTATTTTTTAAGCATATTATAGAAATAGAACCTTATTCATATCTTGCCTGGTACAATCTAGGGCATGCCTACAACTATATTGGAGAATATGAAAAAGCCATTAACGCAATGGAATATTCCTTCATCATCAATCCAGATTTTGAATCAGGTTATTTAGAATGTGCAGAATTATGTTTACAGGAGAATCAGTACGAAAGAGCTTTTCAAATCTATGAAGAAAGTAATAACATTTTTGGACCGGACAGTGAGTTGATCACCAATATGGCACATTGCTTTATTAAAATGGGTAAAATCGATAAGACTAAATATTTGCTTGCGAAAGCTATACGTCTCGATCCATATAACGATGAAGCTTATTTTCTATTAGGTGAATGCTATTCGAAGGAAAGTAATTGGTATTCAGCGATCAATGCCTATCACAAAGCCGTCAATATAGATGAAAGATGTGAAGACTATTACTTTGGTCTGGCCAAAGCCTATGTAAAAGTTGAAAATTATACAAAAGCGGTTTACAATTTCAACAAAGCGACAAAAAATGGTCCAGAGCAATCGAATTATTGGTCAGAATATGTTTCATTTCTTTTGAAAATTGGATTATATGAAGAAGCGCTGGATATCCTGGACGAAGCAGAAGATTATACCTTTGGAGCCAATTTACTCTATTGCAGAGCCATCACTTTATTTTATATTGGAAAAAGGCAGGAAGGCATGCTAATCCTGGAAGAAGCACTCACAGAAAATTTTGAAGAACATGATATTCTTTTTCAAATAGCGCCTGAACTGGAAGTAGATAAAGAGATACTCTCAATGATCAGATATTTTAAAGCAGAATTGGATGAATATTAATATTACCAAGTAAAAATTGCTCAGTTTAATAACTCAATTGGAAGCAACCATCTGTTTTAGAGGGTTGCTTTTTTAATGGCTTGAATCTTTAAACAATCATTTTGGCTTTGAAATGGGCAATGCAATGCCAACGGTTGGTAGATTGAATGAGCCGTCAAATTCACCGATTCTTATAAATCCAACATCAAGAAAAATATCGCCACGTAATTTTATTCTTGCATTCAAGCTGACAAAGTTGGAAAAAAAGTCGTTAAAAGCATCTACCGAAATCAACTCCGCCATCAAAGATACTTTATTTGAAATTTTTGCAATTCCACTGAGCGTATAGAAGGCTGATGAGACTGATTCCACTCCATCAATACCAAAGCCAATACCCAGATTGATATTGTAGGATTCATTACCAATGGTTGCGTTACCGAATAAAGCAGAGACAAAAAATTCGCTGCGGAAATAACTGATGCTATTTACACCGAGATAAACATTTTTGGCAACAGGCACATTAAATTTTGGTGCCATGAAAAATGTTGGAAATTCTCCGGCTAACAATGTCAAAGTCTCAAATCCTCCTGCTATTGAAAAATTTGATGTCACCCCCATAGAAAAAGCATTAAAAAATACATTCATGTTTCTATAGTAAATGTCTCCTTTATTCATTGGGATTGCAGAAGAAAACAAAAAATATCTGTCCTGCAAATAAGCAGTTTCAAGGTCTACCCCAGTATCACTTTGACTCATATACGCAATATTGGAAATGGGAATTCTTGTTGTTTCTTTACCTTTTTTAATTCTGATCTCACGTTCGGTTTTACTGATAAGTTCACCAGTTATCTTTTGTCCGTTTTGCAAAGTAATAGTAATCACTGATCCAATGGGATAATCATCCTGAGCCTGTAAAGGGGACGTTAGTATAAAGCAAAAAAGGATTAGAGTGATACTAAAAAACAATGATGAATCAGTTAAACGCATGTTTTTTGTTATTTTTAATGAACCGAGTGAGGTTCAGTTTGGATAGCCAAAGTCTTCAAAGCATAGGCAGCACCTATAATACCCGCACTATTAAGCAATTGAGCAGGTACAATTTTGTGTTTTAAAGAAAGAAACTTACCGAATGCAGGAAATCGTTTGCTGACTCCACCCCCTATAATAAACATATCCGGACTAAAGATGAAATCAATATGATTGATCACCCCATCTAATTCGGCAGCCCATGACTTATATCCTTTATGATTTTTTAAACGTGCGCTATTGGCTGCATAATTTTCAGTGACACCCTCTTTGTAATAGAGTTGTCCTAATTCTGTGTTGGGCAATAAAATTCCTTTATTAAATATTGCAGAACCGATCCCGGTCCCCAAAGTGAGCAGAATTACCACTTCTTCGCGGTGATCCTTCCCTATACCAAATTGCATTTCTCCCATACCTGCTGCATCCGCATCATTTAACAAAACCACCTCTTCACTAAAGAGTTTTTTAAACTTATCCAAAAGAGGAAATCCTATCCAGCTATGATGGATATTGCTGGCAGAATAGCAAATTCCATTTTTGATAATAGAAGGAAATCCTACACCAATAGGTTTACCGTACCATTTGAAAGATTTAACCATTTTGTCTATGGTCTTTATCATTTCTTCTGGTGTTGCCGGTTGAGGGGTTTTGTATTTTTTTCGAAGGGATAACAAACTTCCGGATTCAATATCAACTATTGCTCCTTTAATTCCTGTGCCCCCCACGTCAATTCCCAATACTATACTTTCATTTTCTTTCATAGTTCAGTCATCCTTGGTTTTTGTATAAGATATAAGAATTTACTATTGTATAACAGTCACCTTTAAAATTTTAATATCATCAACAGGTCTGTCACCCGGAAGAGTGGGTGTCTCTGCAATTTTGTCTACTACTTCAAGACCTTCGATCACCTGGCCAAATACTGTGTAAAGTCCATCCAGGTAAGGTGTTCCCCCGTCTTCGATATATCGGTTTACAGCTTCCTCACTATAATTGATTCCGTTTTGATTAGAATATGAACGTATCATTGACTGGCTTAATGCATCACCATGTACAATATAGAATTGAGAACCTGAAGATGCCCGGGAAGGATTGACCTGATCCCCTTGTCTGGCAGCAGCCAACGCTCCTTTAAAATGATGTAATTCTTTATTGATTTCTGCATCAATATTATAACCGGGGCCACCATTTCCTATTCTTGTTTCCGGCCGGGCATTTCTTGACTGTGGGTCCCCTCCCTGAATCATAAAACCTTTGATGACCCTGTGAAATAATAATCCCTCATAAAAACCCTCATCGGCCAGCTTAATGAAATTGTCTCTGTGTTTGGGCGTTTCATGAAATAACTCGATCATCATATCACCTTGGTTTGTCACCATCTGAACAAGACATTTCTCCGGAGGCGAAATAAATACTTCTTTTGTCATTTTTTTGGTTTTTTTTCCCTGAAAAGCAGTGAGATGAACAGGGTATCTTCCTGATAATAAAAATTTGTGGAATACATGAGTATCCCTGGAATATATCCCCTGTTCAGGTTCCCAAATGAAAGAATCGGCCTTTTCCGTAATGTTCTTAAAATATACTTTAGCAGGAGCCTCATTGGAAATGTATTCAATTTCAAACATAGGCCTTGGCGTTAAACAGGCCATAAATAACATAACTATCATTAAAAAGAAAAGATAAAAATTCATTCTATGATTTCATGCGTCTGATGGTCATTTTAATATCTTCAACGGGTCTGTCTCCCGATCCGGTTTGAACAGAAGCAATTCTATCAACAACGTCAAGACCTTCAACCACTTCACCAAACACTGTATAGTCTGCGTCAAGCGCTGGTGTGCCCCCCAATTCTTTATACTTCTTTTTCTGAATATCGTTGTATTTGATCCCTTTGGTTTGTTCAAAGGTGCTTAACTCATTTTCGGATACAGGATTGCCCTGGACAATATAAAATTGAGAACCTGATGATTTCTTTTCGGGATTGACAGCATCACCCTGGCGGGCAGCAGCAAGTGTTCCTTTAAAATGAGGTGAACCTATCTCTTGAGGAATAGTATATCCAGGCCCACCCGATCCCAATCGCTTCTGCGGTTCTGCATTCCTGGAATCAGGATCTCCCCCCTGAATCATAAACCCCTTTATTACACGATGAAAAAGCAAATCGTCGTAAAATTTTTCATCCACAAGTTTGAGGAAGTTTTCCTTATGTTGAGGAGTGCTTTCATAAAGTTCAATTTTCATGTTTCCCATTGTGGTCTCTATGAGAACATATTCCGGACCTTTTTTGCATGAAGACATGAAAAGCAGGACGACAAAAACCATTACTATTTTTAATGAATAATACATATGATCGGTTATAAGTGTTAAATACTAAAAATTATTGAACTTGATATTCTAAATAAACTTAAAACACGGTTAAATAACCAGTTTTATAATTTAGTCACTAAAGTACTGAATGATCTTTTGCTTTAAAATAAATTCCTGATCTTTTGATCCCTTAATTTCAAAAGGTTTTACCATTTCCCAATGTGGCCACCCATCCTGATCCCTTCCAATGAACTTGTAATATCCATCAGGCTCCAGCAATGCACACACAGCCACATGCATCAAGTCCTGCTTTTCCTCTTTTGAAAATTGTTTCTTTTGAATCCAATTGCCAAATTCCTGGACACCTATCATAAATAGAATCCCTTGAAGATCGGGCAAAGAGGAAGAGCCTAAACTTTCTTTAACAAAATGTCGAATTCGCAGCCATTCGAAGTCCAGTTGCCAGCTATCCATCCAGAACTTGAATATTGATTAAAAATTATTAAAAGCGACGCAAATATACAATTTAGGCATTATTGCTCCAATCTGACGTACGGAGTTATTCGGGAAGCCCGGATTGCAGGTAGTAATGACGCCAGAATCCCAATAATTAATACCAAAGTCGAAACAAGCAGAAAATCATTCCATTTTAGCTCAATGGGGTAAGAATCGATCAGAAATCCAGCTGGAATGGATATTAAACCATAGTTTTTTTGAAGGAAATAAAGAATAAGAGCAAGGCAAATACCGGATAACAATCCTGTAATTGATATAAGAATACCCTGAAGAATAACCAATCCGCTGATACCTTTACGGGTATAGCCTATGGCCTGCAAAATGGACATGTCCAATTTTTTTTCAAGAACCAGCATCCATAATGAACCTACCATATTGAATGCAATAATGAGCATAATGAAACCGGCTATAAAAAATGATACCCATTTTTCCGTGTTCATCACTTTAAAAAAAGTCTCATCCTGTTCGTATTTGTTTTTGATGGTGAAACCATCGCCTAAAAGATTTAAAATCGCTTCTCTTACCCGGCTTTCTTTAGATCCTGACGAAGACTTGATTTCCAGTGCTGTATATGTACTTTCCAACTCCAATAAATATGAAACCTCCTCAAGATTGGTAATTATATACTGATTATCTGAATCACTACCCGCAGAAAAAATCCCTGCCGAATATACATAAATCGTATTATAGTCCCTGCTCATAGGACCTCTTTGCTGTCGCGCAGGCATATACACTGTTACAGGATTGAGAGGATCATTATAGTGCAGTGAAAGTTTCGCACCTAAACCACTTCCAACCACACCATAATTGATTTGGTTCTCCTTTAGTTTGTACTTTCCTGCACGCAGACTTGAATCAATGTGAGTTACTGCAGTATAAAATGTGTCAACCCCTTTAATAATTCCTACCTCCTGAATGTTTTTATAATCAAATAATGCGACCTCCTCCAAAGTGGCAGACAAAGCATGTATTTCAGGCAGGGCTCTCAATTGATATAATTGATCTTCATCCATTTCGAAATACTTGCCGGAAGTGGGTACAACCTTCAATTCAGCATTGAAGGCGTCAAATAAACCACCCAACACTTTTTCAAACCCATTAAAAACAGATAGGATTAAAATCAAAGCCGCAGTACCAATACTTAAGCCCAATACAGAAACCCATGTTATGATATTGATAGCCTGGGTTGATTTTTTACCCAGCAAGTACCTTTTAGCAATTTCTAATGAAAGCGTCAAGGCAAAACCGGTTTTTCCAAAGATTGATAAATGACCGATTGCACTCTTTGGCGGAATTCATACTTATTCAGTGTGTTGTTGGACATTCTTGGATAGGTCCGGTTGCTTAAAAAAACAAACACTATGTTGTGGGCAGGATCAGCATATACACATGTTCCTGTAAATCCAGTATGTCCATAAGCGCTTTTCGAAGCCAGGGGAGACATGTTCATAGGTTTGGACTTATCCAGTTCTTTCATATCAAAGCCAATGCCTCTTCGAGTGGATTTTCCGTAACGGGTAGTAAATAATTCAACCGTTGAGGCTTCGATATATCTTTTTCCCCCATAATAACCATTATTGAGTAACATTTGCATAATGATGGCGAGCTCATTGGCGTTAGAAAACAACCCTGCATGGCCTCCTACACCTCCCATCATGGCTGCACCCATATCATGAACATGGCCTTGAATTCGCTGTCTTCTGAAATATATATCCTCTTCACTGGGGGCAATCATAGATACTGGAACTTTATCCCTGGGATTAAATCCTGTTTTCCTTAATCCCAACGGTTTATAAAATTGCTGTTCAGCAAATTGGTCAAGCCGGGTTTTACCGACATTTTCTATGATGTTTTGAGCTAAAAAGAAGGATAGATCACTGTAACGATACCCGGGGCTCTCCCTGAGTTTACTTCCATATATAATACTCCAAATGGAATCCTTGTAATCATTTCTCATAAATAAATTTTCAGCCACGGGTACTGCAAATCCCTCATTCAATCTGCGCTGGTAATAATCCGGCAAAGGATTGGGATTTCTTTTGTTGTCATCCATGGTGGATTTATAAAATGGAATCCAGGCCTGCAATTGCGCATAGTGAGCCATCATTTCATCAATCCTGATATTCTTTTTATTGGTTGTATCCAATTGTGGGATATATGCACTGGCTTTATTTCGAATATTAACTTTTCCCTGATCTACTAATTTCATCATTGAAAGGGTAGTAGCTAAAATTTTTGTTACAGAGGCCAGATCATATATGTCATCCTTTTTGACAGGGCGATTTTGAGTATATGTGAAATGTCCATACGATTTTTCAAATACAATCTTTCCATCTTTGGCTATGAGTACTTGCCCCCCGGGTGCTGCTTTTTTATTGATCATTTCATCCATGATCACATCAATCATCGCCAGGCTATCACTCGAAAGTCCTACACTTTCCGGGATATCGTACCCCAGTCGTCCAATTCCTTCCCTCATGATCCCGGTACCAAATGTGAATATCCCTGCTGATACTGGTAATCTTCCTCTGAAATTTCCTGCTCCAAATATGGCCTGAGCCACCACATCCTGAACTATGTCATCTTCTTCATACGCCACAATCAAGGCTTTAGCATCCTGAAATTTGGAGACTGCATAAGGACTTCCAAACAATACAGTCACAACCTGTTTGTTTTGCTTCTTTAGCGCTTTGATAAGCTGTAACTGAGAATCGGTGACACCAAAATTTCTTTCCGGTAGTTTTTGCATTTCGTGAATACCCACTATAACATAAGTTACATCCTTTAGTCTTTGAATCAGGTGGCTGATTTGTTCATCGGTAATGGTTTTGCCATAATGAAAATGGATTCCATCCACATAATCAGAAATTCTGTTTTGGAAGAACGTTTTTCCTTTACTACCCAGGCTGATAGTAGCAAACTTATGGCGGTCAATATCCATAATGGGTAACCAATCAGCGGAGTCAGCAACCAGAGTGACCGACTCACGAAATAATCTCGATTTTAATGCCGTGAAGTTTGGGTGGTTCAATCTCTTCTCAATTCCATCGGGATTCAAAATGGTTGCACCCTTTGAAAGTCCTGCATCATATTTAGCCGCTAAAATGCGCTTAACACTTTTTTCAATTTGATCTTCATTTATAAGTCCTTTTTGTCTGTATTCCTGGATGGTTTTTATTGCTTTTCCAATATCTGTTGAAAGCACAATCATATCGTTACCGGCGAGTAAAGCTTCAGCTTCAGCAATACCCGGACTGAAATGATTGGTGACTCCTTTCATTTCCATAGCATCGGTAAAAATGAGACCATTAAATCCCAGTTTATTCCTTAACAGCTCAGTGATGGTATTCGCTGAAAGGGTTGTAGGCCGGTTAGGCCGGTCATCAATGGAAGGAATATGCATGTGAGCTACCATAATACTTGCAACACCTTGCTCAATAAGTACTTTAAAAGGCATAAGTTCAAGGCTGTCAAGTCTATTTGCATCGTGATGAACAACAGGCAAATCATAATGTGAATCCGTATCCGTATCACCATGTCCGGGGAAATGTTTGGCGCAAGCCAACACTCCATTATCTTGCATACCCTTCATATATGCGAATCCTTTCGCTGCAACATTATAAATGTCTTCTCCAAAAGAACGATCGTTAATTACTGGGTTTTGAGGGTTGTTATTGACATCAATTACAGGTGCAAAATTCACATGTACCCCAATCTCCTTACATTGAAGAGCAATATGTTCGCCCATCTCATATATCAGATTTTCATTTTGTATGGCGCCGAGTGTAAGTTGTCTGGGAAAAGATAATACTTCATCTCTGAATCTCATTCCAATACCCCATTCCCCATCTATAGCTATCATTAACGGGATTTTCGATTTGCTTTGATACAAATTGACCAACCGGGCCTGTTCAGCAGGGCAGCCCTGAAAAAAACACAGTCCTCCAATCTTGTATTGTTCAATTTGCTTCAAGATTTCATCGGTATGGGCTTTTTCCTTTTTAGAAAAAGCGCGTTGCATAAATAACTGACCGATACGTTCATCGTCGTTTAATACATTATATATGCTATCCACCCATTGTGTCCTCTTTTCAGGATCCTGGGCACATAAACTTCCAGAAAAAAAATAAATCAAGCATAACCCTATATAAAATGTCAGTTTATTCATACCATCATTTCATTTTTGATTAAACGCATTGGGATCCAATTCCATCGCTTTATTTCTGTAATAATTTGATCTATCTTCATTACCTATATTCCGGTAAGCTTGTGACAGTAGAACATACCCTGAAGCATGATCAGGCTGTAAGCGCACCATTTCATTAAAATATTGTATGGCCTTATCGTGATTACCACCTATCCCTTCAGCAACTCCCAGCAAACGGATAGTTTCCGTATCGGAAGGATTGATCTCATATGATCGCAAAAGCAATTGGATCGCTCTTGGAAGATCATTTTGCTGCTCTCCTGCAAAACGCCCTGCACTTCTCAATGCTAGAGCCAGGTTGCCCTTTGCTTCCTGGTACACAGGATCGATACGTAAAGCCTGCTCATATTTTTCAATAGCTTCGTCATATTCATCTTTATAAAAATGAGTATTGCCTAAAAGCAACCAGGCATTTTTATAATTGGGATGTATTCGAACAGCACTTCTCAGGTATCTCTCGGCAGTCTCCAGATATTGTATTCTTTTAAGACCATTATCCATTTTTACACTTGCCTCTATTAGCACTCCACCGGCTGCATTTAATGCTTTGGCGCTTTCACCACTAACTTTTACATCAGTGGTATATAATGTAAAATTATCTTTCCAAACTGTATTCCTGGTTACTGTCTTAAAAGAACATAAAACTAATAAAATAATTACGGATCCAAAAACAAAAATGGATCTTCCGGCAGAAAAGATTTTTACAATGTAAAAACCTGCCAGGATTGAGAACCCTAATGAAGGCATAAATAAAAACCGCTCTGAAAGATTGGTTCCTATGGGAAAGGGAATATTGCTGTATATAAAAAGTGTGATCAGGAAAAATCCGATTCCAAAAGCAATTACAGGGCTTTTTTTTCTTATAATCCATATGAAACACAGGAGAAAAGCATAAAACAAAATACTAAGCCAAATGATCGGCCTTGAAGGATCAGGATGTCCTGTCATATATGGATAGTAATCATTGGTGAGTGGATGGGGCCAAATTAAAAGTTTGATATAATAACCCAAATTGGCTGCAATGGCCATCCCTTTTTCCCACACTGTGTACAACACATATTGATTGCCGTCAATCCCTATAAAAGGATTGTTCATTAATTCCATTGGGGTACTTCCCATGCCAGGACCCAATATTATACTTCGTTGTATAATAAATAGTATACCGGAAACCAGAAAAGGCCAAATCAAAAACAAAGACTGAGTGAAATTCATTTTTTTAATCAGTAGATAAAACAACCAAAGACCTGGAATCATCATGATGGCATTCTCTTTGGAAAGTAGTGCCAGATAAAACAAAATCAGAGTTAATATTTTCAATCTCAAATGCTTACCAGAGAATAAAGCGATGGATGCTGACAAACTTAATAAAAGTGCCATTAGCTCATCGCGGCCTTTGATGTTTGCAACTACTTCTGTATGGACAGGATGTACCAGATAAACCAATGCGACCATAAAAGCCATAAAAGGCAATTGTTCTTCATTGACCACACCTTGAAATCCTTTTAAAACAAAATAAAATATAAGGATACACAGTAAAGCATACAGCAGGATGTTGATGGCATGCATAGGGACAGGTTGAAGTCCAAATATCTCAATCTCCAAAGCAAACATAGCAAGAGTCAATGGCCTGTATCTTCCTCCGGAAACAATCTTTTCCTTGCCTTCTTCTTTGAAAAATCCAAAGAAAGTATCTTTGGTAAAGATGCCGGGTATACCCTGAAGTCCTTGAATAGTATACGCATTATCTGTAATGACAATAGCATCATCCTGCACAAAATCATGCCTCAGAGTGTTACAATACAGGAGAATAGCCAGCGAAAAAAGTAATATAATATAATGGGAAGTACTTATACCTTTCGGAATCCAATTCCGTACCTTTTGGAGATTTTGTGTTTTCTTAAGAGACTTCATCCTAATGCAAAAATAATGAATTGAAAATAAATAGCCCTGACAAATTTAATGGATGGTTGATCTACATCATATTATTCTCCATCGACTTTCAGAACGGATGCATTATGGGTGTGAATTACAATGTTGAGGATTTCAAATAAAAAAAAAGCAGAACGGAAAGTGTTCTGCTTTTTTTACCTTGAGTTGAATATTAATGTTTTATTTCAAAAACAATCAGGTTTTGTGTACCAAACAAAGATTTAACGTATACCTAATTTTGTTTTCACCATTCGGGTAATATCTGTGCTTTCATCTGCATAAAGAATGATTCCCAATGAAGCATCAAAAATATAGGTATAACCATTTTCTGCTGCCACATCTTTAATGGCTTGATTTACTTTGTCCTGAATGGGCTTGAATAGCGTTTCACCTTTTTGCATAATCCTTTGCTGTGAAGTTTCTTCATACTCCATAATTTTTTGCTCCTCATCTTTCAATTTTGCCGCTTCGGCCTCCAATTGCTTTGGGGATATTTCACCTTTGGCTTGTTTTTCTTCCAGTGTGCGATATTTCGTCTGAAATGCAGTAATCATTTCCTGACCCTTTTTTTGCAATTGTTGTTTGAGGGTCTCAATATCCGCATTGGCTTCTTTGACTTCTGGCATACTACCGATAATCTCTTGTGAATTTATGTAACCAAATTTTTGAGCATCGACTTGAGCTGAACCCATCATAATCATAAGGGTTGCCATGCATATTTGAAATACAGTTTTCATATTTGTATTATATTTTAAATGGGTTGATGAAGTTTCTTTTCATATTGAATCCGCAAAAATAAAGCATTAATTGACTTGAACAACTATTTAAGAAATCAATAACAAGGTCAGGTTTTATCTCAATCTCCTTCTGATGTCTTCTGTTTTATCAAAGTTATTATTCACAAAAAGAAGCCCTGTATTGCCCCCTTTATCCAGAATGATATCATAGGCTCTTTCTGTAGCATATTCATCAATGACTTTATAAATTCTTTCCTGAATGGGAGTAATCAATTCCTGACGCTTCAAAAAGAGATCTCCTTCCGGGCCAAATCTTCTTCTTTGCAATTCCCTTACCGATGCTTCTTTGGCTACAATTTCGTCTTCTTTTTCCTTTTGAGCCTCAGGGCTTAACAATACCTGCTGTGCCTGATATCGATTGTACAGTGATTTGATCTCATCCATTTCCTGAGCGATTTCCTGCCTCCATTCTGAGGCCATGCGATCGAGCTCTGACTGTGCCTGTCTGTATTCAGGCAGATTTTCCAAAACTGCATTGATGTCAACTAAGGCAATTTTCTGAGCTGACAAGGAAATAATTCCAGTGAACACAAGCAAAAGAATGGTAAATGATTTTAAATTTTTCATGTGTATATTTTTTTAATGGTTTTAACTCAGTTCTCTGTGTTTCTTTGGTTTTAAGTTGTTTTAAAATCACAATCACGTATTTGACGCTTTACAAAGTAAGAAAGTTTCTTTTAAAATGAATTCTTAAAATTGAATAATAACTCTAATATCTACATTTTCAATAATTTAACCAATTGTATTTGAGATGAACCCTCTGTTTTTAACAGTAGTTTAACCACAATTTGTTAACCTGATGAAATGAAAATAAAATAGTAAAGGAGAATCCTCCAATAGAGAAGATTCTCCCTTATTAAAATCTGTTTTATTGGTTTCAACATTAAGTCAAAAATGGAGCTATTACCAAGGCCACAACTGACATGAGCTTCAATAAAATATTTAAAGAAGGCCCTGAGGTATCTTTAAACGGATCCCCAACGGTGTCTCCGACTACTGTTGCTTTATGAGGCTCTGACCCTTTGTAATACATTTTACCATCGATCTCTNNTTCAAACATTTTTTTTGCATTATCCCAGGCTCCACCTGCATTGGATTGGAATATGGCCATCAGTACTCCGCACACGGTTACACCTGCCAGAAGTCCACCCAACATTTCAGCTCCACCCAGGAAACCGATTACAACAGGCGAGGCAATTGCCACAACACCCGGCAATACCATTTCTCTGATGGAAGCTTTTGTGGAAATTTCCACACATTTTCCATATTCGGCTTTGCCATCGGCAGCTTCAAAAGTTTTCTGATCTTCTTTTGACCATGACTGAAACTCTTTATCTTTATTTCTATTCATTACCTCAAGCGCTTTTTTCAGTTCAGGTATATCTGCAAACTGTCTCCTGACCTCCTTGATCATGTCCATCGCTGCACGTCCAACAGCTCCCATTGACAATGATGAAAATAAAAATGGCAACATTCCCCCCAAAAACAATCCTGCCATTACCAGAGGTTTAGATATATCAATGGATGATATTTTAGCTGTGGTCATAAATGCTGCAAAAAGAGCGAGCGCCGTTAGTGCAGCAGATCCAATGGCGAATCCCTTGCCAATAGCTGCTGTTGTATTTCCTACCGCATCCAACTTGTCTGTCTTTTGTCTAACCTCTTTTTCCAATTCTGACATCTCCGCAATACCCCCGGCATTATCTGATATTGGCCCATATGCATCTACTGCCAGTTGAATTCCTGTATTGGAAAGCATCCCTACTGCAGCAATAGCAATACCATATAAGCCTGCAAAATGATAAGCTCCAATGATAGAAACTGCGATCACAACGATGGGAAGCGCTGTAGATTGCATACCTACTCCCAGTCCGGCTATGATATTGGTCGCTGAACCTGTAAGGGATTGCCTTACGATGGATTTCACCGGTTTTGTGCCTGTACCTGTGTAAAACTCAGTAATGATGCCAATAAGAAGACCGGCAGCTAATCCGAAAATTACTGCCCAGAACACACCCATATATCCATAAGTCACGCCATTAAATGTCCACGTTTCAGGCATCATTCTTTGGACTATAAGAAAGGTTGCCACCAACATGATGGCTGCCGATATAAATTCCCCTCTATTCAATGCTTTTTGAGGGTTACCATTTTCGCCGACTTTGACAAAAAATGTACCCACTATGGATGTAATTATCCCAATGCCTGCCAGTACTAATGGAAGAAGAACTCCATTTAAGCCTCCAAACTCATTGGTGGATTCAAATCCTTGAATTCCAATAAAGGCGGCACCCAATACCATAGTACCAATAATGGAACCCACATAAGACTCGAAAAGGTCGGCACCCATCCCGGCCACATCTCCTACATTATCACCCACATTGTCTGCAATAGTAGCAGGGTTGAGCGGGTGGTCTTCAGGAATGCCTGCTTCAACTTTGCCCACCAAATCAGCTCCAACATCTGCTGCTTTAGTATAAATCCCTCCACCAACACGTGCAAATAAAGCGATGGAAGAAGCCCCAAAAGAGAATCCAGTGATTACAGTAATGACTTTGTCAATATTCCACCCCATGTTGGTATATAAAAGAAAGAGCGTACCTAGTCCTAAAACACCCAGACCCACTACGCCTAATCCCATTACTGATCCACCTCCAAAAGCAACTTCCAAAGCTCGCCCCAAACTCGTTCGGGCTGCCTGGGTGGTTCTTACATTGGCTTTTGTAGCTACTTTCATTCCAATGAATCCGGCTAAAGCCGAACAAATAGCACCCAAAATAAAAGAGAAAGCAACCAAGGGTGAAGAGCCTTCAGTATTTCCACTAATACCTAAAAGTATGGCTACAGCCACTACAAATACTGATAACACCTTATATTCTGCTTTTAGGAAAGCCATTGCACCTTCGGCTATATTGCCTGCAATACGAGCCATACGCTCAGTACCTACTTCCTGTTTAGATACCCAGGAGGATTTCCAGAATGTGTATATCAATGCCAACACACCAAATACCGGTATGATATATATAATCATTTGTCCCATAATAAATTTTTTCTATAAGTTAAAAGATAACCCCGGTAAGAATAAATATCTTCCCGGAAAGCTGATTTTACGATCGGCTGCAAAAGTAAGTGCTTTGTTCATATTTACAAAAAATTGTAGAGAGTAATGAATTTACTCATTCACCCAATCTATAAAAGAAGTAAGGTTTTCTCTCCTGGGTTCTGTTACTTCAGTGTTGGTTTTCCCCATATAAAACATTCCTAAACATCGTTCACCTTCTTCCAATTTTAAAAATTGACGTGCTTTAATTATGGATGAAGGAGTGCTCCAATACCCCACAATGCCTCTTGCAGCACTACTCAGCCAAATATTTTGTACAGCCATAGCCACAGAAGCTACTTCCTCCCATTCAGGAACTAATGCTTCCGGACTCCTCTTCATACATATGATAATCACACAGGAAGATCTGAGTGGGTTCTGGGTAATTTTTTTAAGTTTCATTTCAGAATAATCGTGTACAGGCGTGTTGTCTAAATAATATTGCCTCATATATTCGCTCAATCTTTTCAAAGCATTTCCACGAAATACTTTAAACTTCCAGGGTTGTGTCATTCGGTGTGTTGGAGCCCAACGGGCATTTTCCAAAATTTCCCATATTTCCTGGTCTTCAATTTGATCTCCATTGAATTGAGGCGGATACACCGATCTTCTTCTTCTGATCCAAAATTCAATATTGCTCGTTTCCAGCATGTATATTTTTCTTTGCAATATACATCAACTTTCAAAGAGTGGCAATTATCAGAATTTCTACTAAGAATTAGACAAGGAAAATTTCCTCTTTTTCCATTCAACTTCACTCAATTATTATCTTTTAAATAATCCAGGATACGTACAGATACACCATATAATGTAGAGCTTTAAATAAGAAATGAAATTAATTTTTTAATGATATAAAAAAATATTTTAAGTTTGTCTAAATATAATTAAATTTGCAGAATGATGACCCGGGCAGAAGAGGATTATATTAAAGCAATATTCAAAATCGCAGAAAGAGAAAAGAGCATGGTACATACCAATTCGATAGCAAGTGCATTGAATACCAGTGCAGCTTCGGTTACCGATATGCTAAAGAAACTCAAGACCAAAGGATTGGTGACGTATAAAAGATATAAAGGAGCATATCTTACCCAGGAAGGAAATAAGGTAGCTACACTTTTGATCAGAAAACACAGATTGTGGGAGTATTTTTTAGTACACAAATTAAAATTCACATGGGATCAGGTTCACAATATTGCTGAAGAATTAGAGCATATACAATCGGAAGATTTGATCAATCGACTTGATAACTATCTTGGAAATCCTCGTTTCGATCCTCATGGAGATCCTATACCTAATGCTGAAGGAAAATTTACTATACGAAGCCAATATTCACTTTCTGATTTATACGCAGGAGAAAAAGGAATTGTATTGGGTGTGAAAGACCATGATGATGAATTCCTCAGATATTTATCAGGAGAAAAGATAAAACTGGGATCAGAATTGCATATTATTCAGGTACTTCCTTTTGATCGATCCATGGATATTGCTGTGGATGGTAATAGTCCGGTGAGACTTAGTCAGGGAATTGCGGGTAGTATCCTTGTTCGTCGTAAATAACAATTGTGTTATGCTAATTATTAATCACAATAAATTTCTAGAAAAGTACAACTTGATCTTTGTAGAAAATGTAAAAAATTGTACAATGAATAAAAAACTTGGATTACTATTCATTTTGCTCTTTTGTGTCATTTCATGGAAAGGGCTTCAATCACAAGACAAGTTGTTTGTTGTGACTACAACCAGTATTTTTGAAGATATGGTAAAAAACGTAGGGGCAGACAAAGTCCTTACCTCCAGCATAGTTCCAGTCGGAAGTGATCCTCATAGCTATGAACCCAGACCTTCGGATGTAAGGATGGTCGCATCTGCTGACATCATCTTTGTGAATGGGCTCAATCTCGAAGGATGGATATTGGAATTAATCAGAAACAGTGGCACAAAAGCACCTGTGATTACTTTAACACAAGGAATTAACGCTCTCCGAAGCAGTCTATATGAAAATGCATTTGATCCCCATGCCTGGATGGATGCATCTTTTGGGGTGATTTACATAAAAAATATTGTTGAAGCATTGCAAAATGCAGATCCTGAACATGCATCAATTTATGAAAAGGAGTTAGAAAGGTATGTCCAGGTCATTGAAGAAACGGATTCTTATATTTTCGAACGCATTGCGAGCATTCCTTCTGAACAAAGACTTTTAATTACCTCTCATGATGCCTTTGCATATTATGGTAAAAGGTATGGATTGGAATTATCTGCTTTGATGGGCATCAGTACAGAAGCAGAACCTCAGACTTCTGATATGGTCAGAGTAGCCAGACAAATCAAACAACGCAAAATTCCAGCCGTATTCATTGAAAGTACCATCAATCCCAAATTACTTGAACAAATAGCCAAAGACCATCAAATCAATATTGGGGGTGAATTGTATTCGGATTCCCTGGGTCCTGAAGGTTCCGGCGCCGATAGCTATACAGGAATGCTAAAGTACAATACAGATGTAATTACCATGGCTCTATCGAAGGGTATCATTTCAGGGACTAAATTTAATACATCATCTTCATCGAATAAATGGATGATTTATACGGCAATACTTATCTTCATGGGATTGGTTTTTATTTACATGTTTAAAAATACCCTTCAATGAGTGGAATCCATAGTATACAGGTTGATGGGCTTTCGGTATCGTATAATAGAAAGCGGGTATTGGCCAATATATTTTTTCATGCAGAACCTGGTCACATTTATGGTGTTATTGGTCCAAATGGAGCAGGAAAATCAACATTATTTAAAGCCATACTAGGTCTTATTGATATCAATGCCGGGCGGATCAAAGTGTTGGGATCTGATATAAATAATGTAAGAAAGAAAGTGTCGTATGTCCCTCAAAAGGATGAGGTTGATTGGTCATTCCCTGCTACGGTAATGGACATAGTCCTGCAAGGAAGGTATCCTTTTCGTTCCATTTGGCAAAGAATGAACCAGGAAGACCGAAGATGTGCTCATGAAGCGATGATTGATCTCGGTATTGATGATTTACATAACCGTCAGATCGGAGAATTATCCGGAGGACAGCAGCAAAGAGTATTTTTGGCACGTGCGTTGTGTCAGGCACCGGAAATCTACTTTCTGGACGAACCCTTTGTGGGGGTAGACATGCTTACAGAGGAAAAAATTATATTAATGTTGAGGAAACTGGCAGAAAGTGGAAAAACCATCATGGTCATCCATCATGATCTGTCTTCAGTTCACACATATTTTGATAAGGTAATACTTTTAAATCAAAGATTAATTGCCTATGGAGATACCCATGAAGTGTTCCATGAAAACAATATCCGCAAAACTTATGGTCCACAACTAACCATTTTACATAAAACCAGACTATAATAATTTTTTACCGGGTCAGATACATTGACCGGTCCAGATCCAGTTTTCGGAAGAAAGGATCTTTGAGGTCTTTAATAAAAACAATTTCCTCACCGGTGGATTTCATTTCAGGACCTAATTGTTTATCCACATTGGGGAATTTATTAAATGAAAAGACAGGTACCTTAATAGCAAATCCTTCCAGCTTCTTTTCTATTTTGAAATCTTTTAACTTTTTATTTCCAATGATGACATGGGTAGCTATGTTAAGAAAAGGTACTTTATATGCTTTGGCAATAAATGGCGTAGTTCGGGAAGCACGGGGATTGGCTTCAATGACAAAAACCTTTTCTTCCATGCCTTCCCGGGCAGGTCTTATGGCGAACTGTATATTGATCAACCCCCGGATATTTAATGCCCTTGCCAACACTTCAGTGTATTTCTTCATTTCTTCCAGGGCTTTCTCGGAAAGACTATAAGTAGGCAACACCGCAGAACTGTCACCCGAATGGATGCCTGCGGGCTCAATGTGCTCCATGATGCCCATAATGACCAGGTCTTCCCCATCAAAAATAGCATCAATCTCCGCTTCTTTGGATCTTTCAAGAAACTGATCAATCAGCACTTTGGTATCCGGCATATGCTTGAATATGGAAAGCACATGTCTTTCCAATTCATGATCATTGATTACAATTCGCATCCTTTGTCCTCCTAATACATAAGAGGGTCTGACCAGCACCGGATATTTAATTCTACGTGCGATCGCCAATGCCTGATCTGCATCGGCTGCCACACCATAATCCGGATAAGGTATTTCCAACTCTTTCAGGAGGTCGGAAAAACGCCCTCTGTCTTCAGCGAGATCCATATCATTGTAGGACGTTCCCATGATTTTCACCCCTTTCTTATGGAATTTTTCAGCCAGCTTCAAGGCAGTCTGACCTCCCAATTGCACAATTACTCCCTCCGGCTTTTCAAAGTCAATAATTTCCTCAATATGCTCCCAAAATACAGGTTCAAAGTAAAGTTTGTCTGCAACGTCAAAGTCAGTAGATACAGTTTCCGGATTACAATTGATCATGATGGATTCATATCCGGCTTCGTCAATCGCCAACAATCCGTGAACACAGCAATAATCAAATTCTATACCCTGACCAATTCGGTTGGGACCTGAACCAATGACAATAATTTTCTTCTTTTCTGAAGGAATACTTTCTGTTTCTTCTTCAAAAGTTGAATAAAAATAAGGAGTACGAGCTTCAAATTCTGCAGCACATGTATCGACCATTTTATAAGATCTAAAAATTCCCAACTTTTTTCTTTGTTTGGTAACGCTCTCTTCATTTACTCTGAGCAACCATGCAATTTGGGCATCGGAATAACCCATTTGTTTAAGTTCAAGAAAGAAATCTGCCTGAATATCTTCCGGTACATTATATCTCAGCACCCGTTCTTCAACTTTCACCAATTGCCGGATCTGTTTGAGAAACCAGGGATCGATTTTCGTTAATTTATGGATCGTATTGACCGGAACTCCAAGCCTGAGAGCATCCTTAACGCGGTAGATCCTGTCATCGCTGACTTTCTCCAATCGTTGTAGAATATCTTCTGTCCTTATCCATTCCTTCATATCTGCTCCCAATCCGGCACGATAATTTTCCTGAGATTGGCAGGCTTTCTGTATGGCTTCCAGAAATGATCTGCCTATGGCCATTACTTCACCCACAGATTTCATTTGAAGTCCCAACGTATTGTCCGATCCGTAAAATTTATCAAAATTCCATCTGGGCATTTTGACAATTACATAGTCCAATGAAGGTTCAAAGAAAGCGGAAGTATGCCCGGTAATCTGGTTTTTTAATTCATCAAGGGTATATCCTAATGCCAGTTTCGCAGCTATTTTTGCTATGGGATAACCTGTAGCTTTGCTCGCAAGGGCAGAAGAACGTGAAACCCTTGGATTGATTTCGATACAAATCAGTTCTTCATTCTCAGGGTTAAGGGCAAATTGAATATTACATCCCCCAGAGAAATTACCCAATGACCTCATCATGGCAATCGCATCATTTCGCATTCTTTGAAAAGCTGTATCCGATAACGTCATTGCAGGAGCTACTGTAATACTGTCACCGGTATGAATCCCCATGGGATCCAGATTTTCAACCGTACAAATGATGGCCACATTATCGTTCTTATCACGCAGCAATTCCAATTCAAATTCCTTCCATCCCAAAACGGCTTTTTCTACCAACACCTCATGGGTAGGTGAAGCTTCCAAACCCCTGCGGAGCGCCTCATCAAATTCTGATTCGTGCATTACAATACCTCCTCCTGTACCTCCCAAAGTATAAGATGGTCGGATCACAAGAGGATATCCTATTTTTTGTGCAGCATCTTTGCCTTCAAGAAATGAATTGGCTATATAAGAAGGGGCCACTTTCTGCCCCATTCTGATTACGTGCTTTCTGAACTCCTCCCGGTTTTCAGTCAGTTCAATGGCATCCAGGTCTACTCCAATCAATTTAACGCCAAATTCTTCCCATAGACCCTGTTTCCCGGCTTCAATGGCCAAATTGAGAGCAGTTTGGCCTCCCATAGTGGCCAATACAGCATCAATTTTCCTTTCCTGGAGAATTTTTCGTAGACTTTCAACGGTGAGTGGCCATAAATATATATGATCTGCTGTTACAGGATCAGTCATAATGGTTGCCGGATTGGAATTGATAAGGCTCACTTCTATTCCTTCTTCTTTCAGAGATCGTGCTGCCTGTGTTCCGCTATAATCGAATTCACATGCTTGTCCGATTACAATCGGACCACTACCAATGATCAAAACCGATTGGATACTGCTGTCTTTTGGCATAGGAGGGACAATTAAAAATTGGGGGCAAATATAGTATAATATTGAAGAGATTAAGGAGGGTTATAGCTAAGTGTCTTACAAAAGTTTTTTCAAACATCCTCTGAAATAGAAATTTTAAGCAGAAAAGAATAAAATCTTTAACTAATTAAATGTCATCATTTACAAATTCACTTACTGAATATTCAGATTAATTTCGCTACAAAAATTTTATTGGAATGCTAAAGAAAATTTTAATCACGGACAAGGTACATAATCAGCTTCCCTATTGGTTGGAGAACGAAGGCTTTTCTGTCGAATACAATAGAAATGTCACGGCTAGTGAGGTCTATGAAAGTCTTCCTGAATACTTTGGAATCATTATTAATTCAAAAATTTTCATGGATCAAACCATGATTCAGAGAGGAAAATCTTTAAGTTTCATTGCTCGTTTGGGGTCAGGAATGGAAATCATCGACATACCCTATGCCCGTTCCAAAGGAATAAGGGTAATCAATACTCCTGAAGGCAATTGCTGGTCTGTGGCTGAACATGCTTTGGGTATGATTCTGGCGCTGCAAAATCATTTGATAGTCGCCGATAAAGAAGTAAAAAACCTGATATGGAAACGTGAGGACAACCGGGGGGCAGAACTACGAGGCAAAGTGATAGGTATCATTGGTTATGGTTTTACAGGTTCTGCATTTGCAACGGTTTTGCAAGGTTTGCAAATGGAAGTTTTAGTATATGACAAATACAAAAAGAATTACACGGCTGGAAGTCCATGGATTAAAGAAACTGACTTAGAAACGCTCAGATCAAAAGCAGACATCATTTCTTTTCATCTACCTCTGACACAGGAGACCCGGCATTTTTGTAATGAACAGTTTATTCACTCTTGCAAAAAAGGGATCATTTTTATCAATACTTCAAGAGGTCAGGTTATACACACGCATGCATTGGTGAAAGCATTGGAAAGCAAACAAATTGCCGGAGCTTGTCTCGATGTATTTGAAAATGAAAATCCGGCAACTTACACCAGTGAGGAAGTCAAACTATATGAGCGTTTATTCAGCATGCATAATGTCATAGCATCTCCTCATATTGCCGGTTGGACAGATGAGTCTTAATTGCGAATTGCTCAAATAACTTTGGAAAGAATATTGTCTGATTACTCAATGGAAGGTTAAAGAGCATATACTATTAAAAATCTAAGCTCCCATGCTCTCATAGATATATCTGTATTTTCTACAGCAGAATAGTATCGACCATTTCTTTTGAAATAATTATAATCCAATCCTAAGGAGAAAGAACCCACAGGAGGTGAAATATATCTGGTTTTTATCAGTTGTAAGTTTTCGTTTCCTTCTGGCAAGGGCTTTGAGAAGATTTTATAATAGCTCAAATCAAAGTCAATTCTTCCCAGATAATTATGCTTAAATCCACCAACACATTGAATCATATAACCCGGTCCAAAAATATAATCTCGTTGAAAATTTGGAAAAATGTCAGGGTATTCATTGATTATATTTTCTGAAAGACCGCTTCCAAGAACTACTGCTCCTCCCTTAAGGCCTGAAAAAAAT
>JRYF01000743.1_pt1 | contig 34662 bp, 29 predicted proteins | sample 235331 | NCBI WGS metagenome assembly JRYF01 (sample SAMN03074217, study PRJNA261475) | activated sludge metagenome | biome: Wastewater Treatment Plant; feature: Wastewater; material: Activated sludge; isolation source: activated biomass of a wastewater treatment plant treating hydrocarbon... ...
AAAAATAGCTCACCCAATCTTGTGCATTTTATGGAGGCCTCACCCCTTGCACGTTTTTTTATCTGCGGGTTGCGAGTAACCTCCCGCTCATCCATTTCATTCAGGTTCCCATCTCATCAATCCCTGTTATTCCGGGAACAAGTCCTTGTAAACCAGTTGCGCTTTGTGTTTGGCCCGTTTGATTTTCATTTTGACGGCACTTTCCGTTTTGCCCAATACCGCCGCTATTTCCTTGATTTGCAGGTCGTCCTGGTATTTCATCAGCAAGATGGCCTTGTCGCCGATGGGGATATTGTCGAGCACCGTTCGCAGGCGGTTGGCTTCCATGGTCAGCAGTTCCTCGTCGTGAACCTCCTCCTCCGTGTCGGGCAGGCGCTCCATGCTGTCCGAAAAGATGTCCGTCAATTTCTTCTTTTTGCGGATGAGGTCAATACAATAGTTATAGGTAATGGAGTACACCCAAGTCGAGAATTTGGCCTGCTCAGCGAATTGGGCGAGGTTGAGGAAAATTTTGAGGAAAATGTCCTGGGTAGCATCCCTTGCCTGATGTTCTTCTTTCAGCAGGGCAAGACACTTGCCATATACCTTTCCGGCGTAGCGCCGGTACAGCACGGTAAAGTGCCTGGCATCCTTCGTTGCAAGGTACCTTCTGATAACCTCTATGTCCGCTTCTTTCGCAAGTACGTCCGTTCCCATAAAAAAAGAGGGTATCGGCCCTGTGCCTCGTCCTGCGCCCGGCAGCCCCCAAGCGGCACATAGTGGCCTTAATCACCTGATTTATAGTTTTTTATCTTGAAGATTTCCGATAACCGTACACGAATGTAGTCAAAATCGGCGATTTGCAACGGAACGTTGGTTTTTTCGACGGAAAAAGAGCGGATAAGGTACATGTTGGAGTTGGGGAATGCGCTGTGTAGTCAATTTTACTTCTTGCCCAAAGAAAAAGGACTGCTTTGACGAGGCTTTGGGAAAATGCAATATTTTCGCTTCCCGAAAATCAGCCCTTCTTCAATGCAACTCTCCATCGTCATCGTCAACTACAACGTCCAATACTTTCTGGAACAGGCCCTGCGCTCCGTGCAGCAGGCCATGGCAGGGCTGGACGTGGAAGTGTTCGTGGTGGACAACAACTCCGTGGATAACTCCGTGAGCATGGTGCGGGAGAAATTCCCCGAAGTAAAACTCATCGCCAACCAGGAAAATACCGGCTTTGCCGTCGCCAACAACCAGGCCATCCGGCAGTCCACAGGCCGGTACGTCCTGTTGCTCAACCCCGACACCGTCGTGCGGGAGGACACGCTCAGAAAGTGCCTCGACTTCATGGAGGCCCACCCGCAGGCGGGCGGCCTCGGTGTGAAAATGATAGACGGCAGCGGCAAATTCCTCCCGGAAAGCAAGCGCGGTTTCCCCTCCCCCTTCGTTGCCTTTTGCAAGACCTTCGGCCTTTCGGCGCTCTTCCCCAAGTCCAGGGTTTTCAACCGCTACCATCTCGGCTTCCTCGACCCCGACCAAACACACGAGGTAGAGGTGCTTGCGGGTGCCTTTATGATGCTCCGCCGAAGCGTGCTGAATGAGATCGGCCTGCTCGACGAAGCCTTTTTCATGTATGGAGAAGACATTGACCTCAGCTACCGCATCGTAAAGGCAGGCTATAAAAACTACTATTTTGCAGACACCACCATCATCCACTACAAAGGCGAAAGCACCAAAAAAGGCAGCCTCAACTACGTGCGCACCTTCTACAATGCCATGATCATCTTTGCCCGCAAACACTTCACCGGGCGGCAGGCGCGGCTGTTCATCGCCATGATATACGGGGCCATTTACCTGCGGGCGGGCATGACCCTCTGTACCCAGTTTTTCAAAAAAAGCGCCATCCCCCTAATGGATGCGGCGCTGATGATGGGTGGGTTGCTGTTTTTCAAATACTTCTGGGCAAGGTACTACTACAAAGACCCCGGCTACTACGACCCCAAGTTCGTCTGGTTCAACATGCCCTTCTACACGGCCATGTGGATGGGGGCCATCTTCTTTTCGGGCGGCTACGACGAGCCTTCCAACCTCCGCCGGCTGGTGCGGGGCCTGTTCATCGGCACGCTTCTCCTCTCGGCGGTCTATGGATTCCTGCCCCTCGAATTGAGGCCCTCAAGGGCCATCCTGCTCCTGGGGGCCGTATGGGCAGTGGCCGGCACGGTGGCCCTGCGCACCGCCCTCCACTTCATTGCTACCGGCAACCTCAGCGTCGGCAGGGCCAAGCCCGGCAACCTCGTCATCGTAGGTTCCCCGCAGGAAAGCGAGCGCGTGCGCTCCCTGCTGGCGCAGGCCAGCGTGCAAAAAAACTTCATCGGCACGGTAAGGCCGCCCGGGCCGCCCGCTCCATCCAGACAAAATGCGCATGGCCACGACCTGGCCGACCTCGGCCGCCTCGATGAGGTCGTGCAGATTTTCAAAATTGACGAAATCATTTTCTGCTCCAGCGACGTCCGCTCGGAGGACATCATGCAGTGGATGTCACGCCTCGGCCCCGGCATTGACTACAAAATAGTGCCCCGCGAGAGCATCAGCATCATCGGCAGCAGTTCCAAAGATTCCGCCGGAGAACTTTACACCATCGAAATCCGGTTCAACATAGCCAGCCCGACCGCCCGGCGCAACAAACGCATGACCGACCTCCTCCTCGCCGCCCTCTTCACGTTCGCTGCGCTCCCGCTTTTGTTTTTTGTGAAAAAACGCAGGGGCTTCCTGTCCAACTTGGCCCTTGTTTTTTTAGGTAAAAAATCGTGGACAGGCTATGCGTCGGTGGAAAATGACAGTACAGTAAGAGCAACCGTTGGCTCCAAATCAACCTCGATGGAGCAATCCGAACCTGCCAGGAAAAGCAGTGATCAGGGCGGGGCCGCTCCCTCGCAGCGTAACCATGCCCGCCCGGACGCTGTGCCGCCATCTGCCCACTACCACCTTCCCAACATCCGCCCCGGTGTGCTCACGCCGCTCGACGAACTCGGCAACAGGCAACTCGACGGGCCGACCATTCAGCGGCTGAATTTTTTGTACGCCAAAGACTACGATGTTTGGCGGGATGTAGAGATTATCTGGAAGGGCCTGCGGAATTTGGGGAGGCAACAACGTTAATGGAGTAAACGTGAAAAAAACAGCCCGGCGCAGTGCGCCGGGCTGTTTGAATGAAAGCGGTTTCACCAAAAAAAAAACGCTATGGACCGGTTCAATTGGCGTTGACCACTTTCCCTGACCCGGAGATGTTGGCGTTGATGATGGGATTGCCTTTGTAATAGACCTTCCCGCTACCGCTGATGCGCACATCGAGGACTTCCAGCACGCGCACGGAAGCGTTGCCCGAACCAGATATGTTGATGTTGGCTTTTTGTGCGGCGAGGCCGAATGCATGGAGATCGCCGGAACCGCTGATGCTGAAATCGAGTTTTTCACATTCGCCCTCCAGTTCCATGTTGCCGGAGCCGCTTATTCTCCCATCAATTTTTTCTGCATAGAGGCCAAGGCACAACCGCCCGGAGCCGGAGAGCCGAAGCACGATATTGTCGCCCTCGATGAAGGTGTCACCGATTATCTCGCCCGACCCGGATACGGACAACAGTTGGATGTCGGGCATGGTGATGAAAATGTCGAGGTCATAGTCGCGTGCGCACCGGTCGAACTCAATATCCCACGTGTTGTTGCGCACTTTGCGTTCGAGCAGGTCAATGATGTTTTCCTCTCCTTTGGCTACTACCTCGAAGTAGTTGTCCTGCCGGATGTGGACTTTGGCATCCACGTTGAGCCTTACGCCGGTAAATTCAGGAAGGTCAATCACTTTTTCCACTTTAGGCCCGTCGCCACGCTCACATTTGCGGAACGGCCCGTCGTCGTCAAAATCGCACGAACTTGCGCCAAGTACGGTAAGGATGAGGGCTGTTATTATCAATGGATTTTTCATGGCTCAATTTGTTTTTGGTGAATAAAAAACTGCATCCATTGCAGCAGAAATTGCCCGTAATTAAAGGACTTACAGCCTGTTTTACAATGACAATCCCTGCTCGGGAAGGTGATTCTCGTCAAAATTCCACCCGGTAGTTGAACACCGGGAAAAAGCCTGTTTGTGTGAAGGTTTCGATTTGTTTTGTCTTGTTGTCGTAATACTGCGAGAAGACGTTGAGCCTGCCCGTGACGTTTTGAATGTCGAGCAGGATGGTATGGGTCATGCGTTGCTTGTTCATTTTGTAGCTCAGGCCCACGTCCAGGCGCCAGTAGTCACCTGCTTTGGCGGAGAAGGGCTGGTCTTCTTTCAGCACTTGTTCTCCCTTTTCGATGGAGGCTTCCAGGTCAATGGGCGTGAAACGGTTCCCGCCGGCCAGGATAGCTTTCCCGTTCAGTCCAAAGATGTTTTTCTTGTTCCGGCCCATGGTAAATTCCTTGCCCCCGAGTACGTGGAGATTGTACCGCCCATCGTAGCGGGTGGGGTATTCCTTGCCGTCGAAAGGTGTGTAAAAGGAGCGATAGACCGACCCCGTGACAAGGAAGTAGTAGTTACGGGTAAAAAACTTTTCGAGGGTAAGGTCCACGCCATAGTTGCGGCCCGTTCCCCCGTTGCCGGAATTTTCAATCCCAATGATATCCCAGATGTCCGTCGTGTTCAGAATGGAGCGCGTGCTTCCCGGCAGGGTTTCCACGGGCACATCGAAAAGGTATTGGTAATAGACTTCCGTTTTCAGGCGCAGGTGCTCGTTGAGGCGGTGATCGTAACCGAGTACAGCGTGAACGGATTTGGTCAACGCCAACTGCTTGTTGGCCGTTCGGGGCGTTCCGTCCATGAGCGTGCCTTCAAAGACGTATGCCGCCAGGTGCTCCCGTTTGCTGTGCAGGCCGACGGCGGCGCTCAGCGCACGTCCCTTGCCGAGTTTGCGCTCGACGGCGGCCCTCGGCTCGATGGCGAATTTGTTGTTCAATAAAAACATGGAGTAATGCAGCCCGACATTCAGCGTCCAATTTTCGTCGAAGCGGTGTTTCCATTGGCCGAATGTTTGAAGGAAAGCCCCTGCCCCATGGTTGTCGAACAGCCGGACAGTCGAATCACCTTTTGGCCCCTCGAAGTTGTTGTCGTCGTCGAAAGTGAAGTTGAACGACGTATGGCTGAGGATGCCCCCGACCCGAAGGGTGTTGCGTGCGTTGAACTTCCGGTTGTAGGTCGAACTGATGCGGTAGGTATGGTGCGAAACGTTGAAATGCGAGTCATATACGCGTTGGTAGGCGCTTTCGGGATCGAGCCAATAGTCCCGGCCCGAAGTTGATTCCCTCGATGCTATGGCCACCGTTCGCAGGTAACTGTCGTTTGACAATAAAATCCGGTGGGACATGCCCACGGTGGCCGTTGAGGCGGACTCTTTGAAACCCCACTCACCGAACTCGCCCGTCCAGGTGGTGCTGTCGCTTTTCGGGTGGAATTGTGCGCTGTTTTGCCCGGCAAGCCCAAACAGGGCAAAGGTGCCTGCTTTTTGGGTGGGCATGTTCATTTTGAAAGACACATCGGAGTACTTGGGGGTCACGTCCCCGGCTATTTGTATGCCTGCAGCTTCCAGCAGTGCCAGGGTTGCGTAGCGGAAATTGACGAGGTAGGAACCTTTGCCTCCCTCCCGGAATGGCCCTTCGGCTGCTCCTTCCAGCCCCAGCGCGCCGAACATCAGCGCGTATTCCCGCTTCTGGTTGTTGCCGTTGCGCATGTTCAAGTCGAATACACCGGAGAGCGCATTGCCGAACTCCGCCGGAAATGCCCCTGTGTAAAAGTCGGAATTGGACAAAGTGCTGCTGCTCAACATGCTGATGCCCCCGCCGGAGTTGCCCATGGATCCGAAGTGGTTGGGATTGGGAATTTCGATGCCCTCCAAACGCCAGAGGATACCGCTTGGCGAATTGCCCCGCACCACGATTTCGTTGCCCAGGTCATCCGATGAACCGACGGCTACGCCCGCAAAGTTGGTGGCCATCCTCGCCGGATCGTAAAAACTCCCGGCGTAGCGGCTCGTTTCTTCCACCGAAAAAGAACGGGCACTCACGGTGGCCATTTCGTTCAAAGCCCCGGCCTTGTCCAGCCGGGCCTTCACCACGGCCGTTTCCAGTTGCACGGCGCTTTCCGTCAGTTCGAGGTTCAGCACGAGTTCCTTGCCGGAGGTGACCAGCAAATTCGGTATCGTCAATGGTTCGTATCCCATGTAGGTGATGCGCAGCGTGTGCCGCCCAATGGGGACTTTACCTATCCTGAACTGGCCGTCCAGATCGGTGATATCCCCCGTGATTGGGTCGGTTGTCAGTACGGCTACTTCAGCGCCGATAAGCGGCGATTTGGCATCTTTGTCCAGAACGGTTCCCCGGACAGTCTGGGCGAGGTCTTGTGCCCGAAGGCAAAACGCTGCCAGGATGAAGCCCAGCAGCAGCAGGATTTCAATGATTGTTTTCATAAAAAAAGTCGGGTGTGGAATGATTTAAATGGTGATGAAAAAGAAAATCGGGATGCTGCGAGCGCGATCACCCGCGCCAGCGGTCGTGCCTGCGTCCAAAACCCCCGATGCGGATGGTGAGAGCGCCGGTCATGGTCTGAAGGTCGTCTTTGTTGAAATTGGGCGAATCGGAGAGGCCGTTCATGAAGCGATAGCCCACCGTGCCGGCCAACCTTAACCAACTGAACACGTTCACCTCCAACCCAGCTTCGGGCGTTACAGTGAAAAATGCATCCTCGTAGTCGGTATTGCCATCAAACTCGATGTTGACGGCCCCCCACCCGGCCTTCACGCTGGTGAAAAGATGGACGACCCGGTGCTGCGGGGCAACGTAACCTATCCAAAAACCCCCGTGCCCCATGTCGAGCCGCCGGAAGCGGTCGTCGAGCAGGCGGTCGTAGTCCACCACGCCGAGGCCATAAGCTCCGAAGAACATATCCCCCGCCACGAAGGCGAGGCCGCCGCCGACCGAAGTGGTCACGTTGGCATCGAAATCACTGTACTCCACAATGGGCGACACGAAAAAGCCGCCCCGGTGGCTGCGGTTGAAGAGGGTTTGATCCCGGTTGTCGTCCAAGCGCTGGGCGAGGGCTTGCGCAGCAAAAAGTGCGATAAAGGCAATGCAGATTGTACTTTTCATGATTGTTTCAAATTATTGGTTATCAGTATTTTGTAGATTGCTTTCAGGTTCTTTCGGGCAAAAGGAAGGGCTTCCGGCCAGGATGCCGGTGCTTGGCCCAATCGTACATACTTGTTTATTGAAAATCAGCGAAACTACCCCCCTGCTTTTTCGAAACCGCTGTTAGCGGTCGTTGTTTTTGCGCTTTGTCCACCTTTAATAATCAGCCAAACAGCAAAAGTTATTTCCCATAAAGCCCCAAGTATCAAAAGATACATACTCCATTCCCTTCCAAACAGCTCCATTAAAAATCCGAAAGAAAAAATGCTATATCCTATTATTCCCCAAATTGCCAACCACGATGGTGAAATCCTGTGTTTGTGCAAAGTCAAAATCATGGGAATACTGCCAAGTCCCAAAACCAGCATTGCAAGAAAATATCCGTAGTCATCCGATATACGCACCGTGGGCATTAAATTCAACACGATACTTGCAAGGGCTACCGACTCAAACACCCTGGTAAAGAGATAAATGTTGCCCACCCATACATTGTATTGCCGCAAAGTTCTTCTGAACAATATACCAATGAAGAGAACCATTATCGAGTTTGCAACGATGAGCAATGCACCTAAATATTTTTCGGAATTGATTTCACTATCAAACAGGTGTCGCCCAAACCCATACGCCAGAAATGCCAATAGAAAAAAAGACCCAATCATTCGAGCCATAAAAATTGGGATTGGGTTGCTATTGTTTTTCATCATTTGACTTATTTGTCAAGTTAATCCCAGTCGTCGTCCCTGCCAAATCCCCCGAAGCGTAGGGTCAAGGTAGCACCAAAGCCCGAAAGGTCTTTGCTGTTGTAGTTGGGCAGGTCATCCACGCCATTTACCCAACGATAGGATGCGGTGGCTGCGATGCGGAAAAAAGAGAAGATGTTCACTTCGAGGCCGAGTTCGGGCGTGGTGACGAAGATGTTGTCCTTCAATTCGGCCAGTCGCTCGTTCGTGGTCAGATCGGTGGAGTTAAAACGGGCCTTTCCCCACCCCAGTCGCACGGAAGCGTATGGGTGAATGACCTTGTGTTGCAGTGGGGTGTAGCCAATCCAGAAACCGCCGTGCTTGAAATTCACGTTGTCCCTCCTATTATCGGCGTTGAAGGTTTTGGAGAACTCGACCCGGCCCATGCCGTAGCCGCCGAGGTAGAAGTCGTTCAGCACGAGCGCACCGCCGCCACCTCCCGCCGTTTCCACGTCGGTGCTGAGGTTGCTGTATTCAAAAAGCGGCCCGCCCCACGCCCCGGTGCGGTTTACATTGCTGAAAATGGTTTCGTCCTTTTGCGCCGAAAGCGCCGTGGCAGCCAGTAAGAAGCAGATGACAAATGTGTTTTTCATTTTTTAAAAAAGTTTAGTCAGGTGGTTGGGTTTGAGAAGTTAGAGGGTTTGATGTGTTTGATGTTTGAGGTGTTTGATGTGCCCTTTTTCATCACGCAGGGAACTGTTCCGTCACGAGGGCCGTGCATAGTTTATTTCATTTCTCCATCCTTCAAATTTGCTCAAATTGCGTTCAAAACCTGAACCCGGCATTTACGCCGACCCAGGTTTTCAGGTTGATGTCGGTGGTCAGGTCCTTGTCAATCAGGGTATAGGGGACGACGGGGGAACGGATTTCGCCGGTTTCGGGATTTCGGAGTTGGGAGAGCATAACGTTGGCCGTTGGGCCAAAAAAGAAGCCGATACTCTTCCCGATCTGGTGGTTCCAAAGAAGACGGAATTGGCCGATGCTGTTCAATTTGTTCGTCCACGCTTCGTTTTCGCTGACGTGGATGGCCATCAGTTCCCAGTTCATCGTCGCTTTTTTTGAAACGGTCGTTACCGTTCCTATTCCGTAGCCAAGGCCCCAGATATATGACCCATCGCCGGGCGGGACCCTCGCTCCTACATGAAAGATGTTGTAAAATGCGTTTGCCCCTAGTTTGAGTTGCAAGTTTCCGTGCAAAATTTCACTTCCGTATATTTCAAATTTGTTGTAGCCTCTTTTTACAATGTTTATCAAACCTATGGGTACCCCGCTCACGGTATCGGAAATATTAATGAAGCCGATCTGCAAGCCTTTCATTTCCCCTTTTGCCACGTTGAACACGCCTCCGACCTGCGCCACGTCCACGTCATTCGCTACGTTGAACAGGCCGCCAAACTGAATCTTGGCCGTGCCGCCACTGATGTTGAACGCCCCGGCTGCCTGCACTTTTGCATGGCCTCCACTGGTATTGAAGAGGCTGGCTGCCTGAAAAGCGTATGCGTTCCCGCCAGCCCGGTTGAAAAGCCCCGAAGCCTGCATGCCCGACACATCCTCCCGCACGANNGTTTGGGCAGCTTCGGCCGTTTGGGCAAAGTTGAACACGCCTGCTGCTTGCAGGCCCCGTGTCGTGCCGCCCGTGTAGTTGAACACGCCCCCGACCTGGGTGCCGGTTACGTTCCTGCCCACTTTGTTGCCGATGCCCGCCGCTTGAAAACCTTTCACGTCGAGTTGCACGGTGTTGATGCCGCCGCCGATTTCCAGCCCGTCCACGCCGCCGTTGATGCCCCAGAGCAGGTTCATCGAAATATTGTTGGTGATGTAGTCGCTGCTGAGGGTATTCGTTCCGATGAGCGGCAGCACGGAAACCTGTGCGATGCGCTTTTCCTTGTTGCCCCTTTGGGTCGTCCATTCTGCTTTGTAGCGCCATTTTTCGAGGTTCAGCAGGGTTTCGTCGAAGGGGTACATCTTGCCTTCGCTTCGCATGGGTTTTGCATCGGGCAAGGCCAGTGCAATGATGGAGTCGGCTTTGGCGGCAGGTGCTTCTTCCTGCGGCGGCTCCAAACTCACCAATACGGCGGGCACTGCTTCCGTCGGTTCGGTAGAGGGGTTCTTTTTCCGGTCATCCTTTTTTTCGGTTTTGGAGAGGGCTGGCGGTTTGTTTGGGTCGCTTCGCAACACGATGTGACCACCAATGGGCGCATACACGATCTGGGTCTGGGCAAACATCTGGTCCAGCGCCGTGGAGAGGGGTGCCTCCTGGACATGGACACTGACCCGCTGGCGAACGTTCACGAAGTCGCTGCTGTAAGAAAACCGGATTTGATATTGCTGCGCAATGCCGTCGAGGACATCGGAGAGCCGCGCTTTTTCATAGTGCAGAGTCACCCGTTTCGACAACAGGTCAGCCTGTGCTTGGGCACTGGCCACAAGCAAAAACAGTAGGCAGGTTATCTTGACAAGTTTCACTTATGAATAGCGCTGTAAAAGTCTAGCTGCCGAGTTTCCGATACCCGAAAAAAGAAGGCATCCACGCTCACCCTTGCAGCATCAATTGGCGGGCCGGCACCCCCGGCCGGAGAGGAGGAAGCCGCCCGGTGTTTTTTCAATTCCCAGGCCGAGGCCAAAGGCAAGATTTTCAAGGGCTTCCATCAAAACAGGCGCATCGAAGTTGGCGCTGTAACGACAGTTGAAAATCATCGGGTCGGAGACTTCGATTTCCGTGTCGAAATAACGCTCCAAGGCCATTATTACGTCTTTGACGCGTGCTTCGTGGAAGTCGAGCCTGGCCGTTTTCCAGGCATCTGCATTGGCGATTGTCGCATCCGCCAAGCTTACTCTTTCTTCTTTTTTGTCAAAAATCCCTGTTTCACCCGCAGCCAATGTGACGGTCGGGGCATCCTTTTGGGTTACAGCCAGGGCCACTTTTCCCGTTTTCACTGTCACTTCGATCTTGTCCTCGCCAGGGTATGCCCTCACGTTGAAGGAAGTGCCGAGCACGGTCGTCACTGCATCGCCACTGAAGATTTGGAAGGGCCGCTCTTCCAGCCTTTCCACTTCAAAAAAGGCCTCTCCCTCCAATTCAACCCTGCGCTGCGAAAAATCCGGCCGGTAGGCAAGCGTGGAGTTTTCGTTCAGCCACACCCGGCTACTGTCGGGCAACACGATCATTTTTCTCTCCTTGTCAAAAGTCCGAACGGCTATGGACTCCGCCTGTGCGGGCGGGTGGCCCGGCCAGAAAAGCCAGGTGCCCAACGCCAGCAAAATTGCTGCTGCCACGCTCCAACGCCAAATCCTTTTAGACGAAGGGATGATTTTCGCAGATCGATAGCCAGTGTTGCCCTGGGTCGGGGTGTCATTGGTCGCTGTTTTTTCAATATTGGCCGCAATGTTGGCCCATGCCTGATCCATATCGGCCTCGAAGGGGCCTGCCGCAACACCTTCTGTCATGTTCCAAATTTCCACCGTCTCGTCAAAGAACTTTTTGTTTGCCGCATCCGCTTCCACCCAGGCAAACAACTCCCGCTCCTCGTCGGGGGTGATTTCCCCGGCGAGATATTTTGCTATGCGTTCTGAATTTGTGTCGAATTGGTTCACATGAATTGACCTTTTATGAACGATAGATGCAGGGGACGGTGGTTTACCCCTATCAGGGCTGCAAGTTTTCAAAAAAAATCCAAGTGATAAAAACGGCAATGCCAACGCCCCAGCCCCCTAAAGGGATCGCCTTGCGGCAATGCCGGATGTGCGGTGCTTCTGGATGCTTCTCTTTAACGGGTTCGCAGCTCTTCCTTTTTTTACAAATGACAATTCTCACAAGCACCGTTTTGCTTCTCCCCTTATCTTTGCGCCTTCAAAATTTCACAGCAAAAGAAAAATGGTGAAAGACGTGGAGCACCGGCTTGAATTACCCACAGATTGCCGTGTTCCACTGCCCTTGCCACTTTCTTTGAAAAAACATCCGACATGGTCGAAACGACAATCAAACAGCACAATTTCAGCGCAGGCCCGGCTATCCTGCCCGCACCTGTTTTTGAAGAAGCTGCCCAAGCCGTGACTGATTTCAACGGCAGCGGACTTTCCATCCTCGAAATATCGCACCGGAGCAAGGACTTCGAAGCCGTCATGGCCGAAGCGGAGGCCCTCGTGCGGGAAATCGGCGGCTTCGACGACCGCTTTGCCGTCCTGTTCCTCAGTGGCGGAGCCAGTACGCAGTTTTTCATGGCCCCCATGAACCTCCTTGGCGAAAACGAGCGGGCAGCTTACCTCGACACGGGCGCTTGGTCGGCCAAAGCCATCAAAGAGGCTAAGCTGTTCGGCAACGTGGAGGTCGTCGCCTCCTCGAAGGCCGATAACTACACTTACATCCCAAAGGAATTTCAAGTGCCCGAAGATGCCGTCTATCTTCACCTCACGAGCAACAATACCATCTTCGGCACCCAATACAGGCAGTTCCCCAATGTGTCGGCACCCCTTGTTGCCGATATGTCGTCCGATATGTTCAGCCGCCCGTTCGATGCCAACAAGTTTGGCCTGATTTACGCCGGCGCGCAGAAAAACCTCGGCCCGGCGGGCGTAACCCTGGTCGTGGTGCAAAAAGAACTGCTGGGCCGCACGGGCCGCACGCTGCCCTCCATGCTCGACTACCGCACCCATGTCAAAGACGGCTCCATGTACAACACGCCCCCTGTCTATCCCATCTATGTGCTCATGCTGACGCTGCGCTGGTTGAAAGACCTCGGCGGCCTGAGAGCCATGGACAAGCGCAACCAGGAAAAGGCAAAACTCCTCTACGATGAAATTGATGCCAACCCCTGCTTCCGAGGCACGGCGGCAAAGGAAGACCGCTCGCTGATGAACGTCTGTTTCCTGCCGGAAAACCCCGAACACGAGGCCCTTTTCCTCGATGCCTGCAAAAGAGCCGACATAAGCGGCATCAAGGGCCACCGCTCCGTCGGCGGCTTCCGGGCTTCGATCTACAATGCCATGCCCATTGGCAGCGTGCAGGTGCTCGTGGAGGTCATGCGGGATTTTGCCATGCGGCACGGGTAAGTACAGTGCTTGGAGCAATGGCATTGCTCCAAGCACTTATTCCCTTTTTTACTGGATTTGCGTCTTCATGCCCTGCGCTTGCCAACAGGGGTTGGTCTTGTCGTACCAGAATTTGCTGAATATAGTGAATGATTGGCCACATTCATTTCGACCCGAAAATCCTTGCAGGCATACCCCCTCGTGAAATGCTCCTGCCTCACAATTGCTTTCATTTGGGGAGTAGCTCACTTGGAAGATGAGATGATACTTGCTGACTGATGAAGTTTTGGCCAACTCAAGCTACCAAAACCGGGCGGGATTTTCAACTGTCGGATGCATCTATTCACTCTGACGAGCCAATGAACCAATAGCGACTAATTTAACATAAATGATTTTCTTCTCAGTTATTTGGTTTAAATTGGTTAAACACTTGCCCTTTAATACCTTTGCAGTTATCAATTTTGTCATCTTCCAACTCCTGTCATGGCCAACGCCAGTCAAATAGCGTCGCTGATTCAATCTCACTTTTCAAATGAAGATGAGCGGTTTTCTACATTGGCGCTACAAATAGCTGCCCACGAAGCAAGACTTGGGCATACAGCGACTGCTCAGCTAATCCGGGAAATGATTGAAAAAGAAAAGTCCAATAAGACCAAATTGAAGGTGCTCAAAATGGGCACCGACTTAGGGGACTTGATATTTGAGTCTTCTCCCCAGAACAAGTTAAACCAATTGGTAATTCCTGATGATTTGAAGTTGCGAATTGAGAGAATTCTGAAAGAATACAGGCAGCGTAGCAAACTACAAAAGCATGGCTTATCTCATCGCAGGAAAATACTTCTCGTAGGTCCTCCCGGCACAGGTAAAACAATGACTGCTACGACAATCGCCGGAGAATTGCACCTTCCACTTTATTCTGTCCAAATGGACAAAATAGTGACAAAATATCTCGGCGAGACAAGCGCTAAACTTCGGCAGGTTTTTGATTTTATTGACTCGCAAAAAGGTGTTTTTCTCTTCGATGAATTCGATGCAATCGGTACGGAACGTTCTAAAGAAAATGAAGTAGGTGAAATGAGGCGGGCGCTTAACTCTTTTTTACAATTCATGGAAGCAAGCAGTTCAGAAAGCCTCATTATTGCTGCCACCAATAACATCTCATTGTTAGATAGGGCTTTATTCAGACGCTTCGACGACATTCTCCACTACCAACTTCCCAAACCTGAGGATGCCATTCAGCTTATTAAAAATCGTTTGGGTACATTTGGAAAAAATTTAAAGCTGAATGGCTTAGAAGAAGAGGTGTCAGGCTTAAGTCATGCCCAACTCACCCAAGCCTGCGACGATGCTGTAAAGGAGTCAATTTTGACTGATTTGACGAGCGTTGACCTGGATATCCTCAAAGCTTGTTTGCAAGAAAAAAAAGCCTTTCAACAATAGTTACAGATGCCAGAAAACAATAACCCCCTTATTTTTTTGACTGAGCCTCCTGTGCGGCATGCATATTCTCGCCCTCGTACCCCATTTACTGGACCTGAATTTCCTGTTCGTAATCGGGTTTCTCACAGCCAAAGGCTTATTCAAAGCCTCAATAATGCCTTCACTTCTGCGGCTCAAGAATTGCAGGATCGAACGGCTATTGCCTTACCTGCTAAAGACGGAGTTTATCTTGAGTTCAGTAGTATGCCTGATTCTGAATTACTATCAAAAAGTTTGGATTCGACAAAAGATGGTGGGGTGAAGCTGTTAAATATTAGAGAATTTGAAGTTAATGGGCAAACGGTAAAATCTGCAACAATCTATATTCCCCATGGTCAAAAATCCTTCTTTCTACAAAAGTTAAACGCCTACGCCCAGGAAGACGACAAAAGGACAGGGAAGCCTAAAAATGACGCTTTAATCAGAAGCATTGAAAATATTAAATTAGCAGTAGTTAAAAACTTCTGGCAGAGTAAACCTGAATTGTTTCCAAATGAAGAGCCTGTTTGGTGTGAAGCTTGGTTGAGAGTAGATAAAAACATCATTGCCAACAATATCGTATCCGAATTTATTCAAGCCTGTCAAGTCTTAAATATTCCTGCTAAAGAAAATCAAGTACTTTGTTTTCCCGAACGGGCAATAGTCTTAGTTCAAGCTGACCAATCTCAACTAAGTGAATTAGTATCTTCTACTGATTATCTCACAGAATTCCGAAGAGCACAAGAAACTGCCCGTTTTTGGATGAATCTCAGACCATTCGAGCAAGCCGAGTGGGTTCAGAAGTTGCGTGATAGATTACAAGTCAATGATTCAGACGTATCTATTTGCATCCTTGACACGGGAGTAAATAATGGACATGCATTGATTGAGCCTGTCCTAGCCGATGAAGATTGTCACGCATGGTTATCGGATTGGGGAGTAAATGACCACCAGGGACATGGAACATTGATGGCAGGGCTTGCCATTTTTGGAAACTTTGAAGAACGCCTCTCGCACTCACTTCCTGTGATTATAGAGCATCGGTTGGAGTCTGTCAAAGTCTTACCGCCATTTGGTTCCAATGACCCGGACTTATACGGAGAAATAACCAAGCAATCTATAAGTTTGGCAGAAATTCAAGCCCCGCAAAAGAGAAGGGTAATTGCAATGGCCGTCGGTTCAAAAATTGATACCGGCAGCGGGAAGCCTTCGTCATGGTCTGGTGCTATTGACCAAATAGCCTTCGGAACAGATGACGAACATGTAAAAAGACTTGTAATTATTGCTGCCGGCAATACTGATGAAAGTGAGTTGAATCGGTATCCCGATGCATCAAAGAGTACATCTGTTGAATCACCTGGACAATCTTGGAATGCTTTAACAATTGGGGCGTTCACTGAAAAGAATCAATTAAACGACCCTAATCTATCCGGTTGGTCTCTTATTGCACCTTTTGGTGGTCTTTCACCCTTTAGCTCCACTTCTCTGATTTGGGATAAAAAATGGGCGGTAAAGCCGGATGTAGTTTTTGAAGGCGGAAATGCAATAGTTGATGAGAGTGGTTTTGCTTCGGAATGTGATGACTTGTCACTGCTTTCAACTTACTATCAACCACAATCTCAATCCTTTTTCACCTTCAATAAAACAAGTGCTGCAACAGCACAAGCGGCATGGTTTGCCGCTCAGATAATGAAGGCCTATCCAAATACCTGGCCTGAGACAATTCGTGGTCTTATTGTTCATTCCGCAAGTTGGACCGATAAAATGCATGAGCAATTCCGTGATGGTAATCAAAGAAGTGATTTTCGCATACTGATGCGTACCTGCGGTTATGGAGTGCCGGATTTACAAAAAGCTACCAGGTGTCTCGATTACTCATTGACACTTGTTGCCCAAGAGTACATCCAGCCTTTTTCAAGAAGAAACGAAAGGTACGTTACCAATGAAATGCATCTTTTTGAACTGCCATGGCCCACAGAAGTACTACGAGGCTTAGGCGAAATGAACGTCACGCTACGAATCACTCTTTCCTATTTTATTGACCCAAGTCCCGGAGAAATAGGCTGGAAAGACAAATATCGATACCCTTCACATGGGTTACGTTTTGACATCAATACACCGCTTGAAGATAGAGATTCGTTTACTCGAAGAATCAATGCCGCAATCAGAGAAGCCGATGAAACTTCAGGTTACTCTTCTCCCAATGTAAGTCAACGTTGGATGTTAGGTCCTCAAAATAGGGATAGTGGTTCAATTCATTCCGACTATTGGACAGGCACAGCAGCCGATTTGGCAGAGAGCAATCTGGTAGCCGTTTATCCAACTGTTGGATGGTGGCGTGAACGCCATCATTTAGGCAAATGGAATTCTTGGACACGTTATTCCCTCATCATTTCCTTAGAAACAGAAGACCAGACTGTACCTGTTTATGAAACAGTGGTCAATCTGATTAGAACCAGAGTTGAAATTCAAATTGGTTGACTTACAAACCAAGCAGAAATTATCCTATTGACCATTTCAATCAAATAAAATCACGTTATGAATCTCCACAACTACACCCTCGCCCACTGGCACCCCCACCACGGAGAAGGCATCTCCCAACGCAACGCCATCACCGGTGACCTCATCGCCACTGCTGGCAGCGAGGGCCTCGACTATGCCGCCATTGCTGACTATGCCCGCAAGACCGGCGGCCCGGCCCTCCGCAAAATGACTTTTTACCAGCGGGGCCTCATGCTCAAGCAACTGGCGCTTTACCTCCATGAGCGACGCAAAAGTTACTACCCGCTCAGCTATGCCACCGGCGCTACCAAAACCGATAGCTGGGTGGACATCGAGGGCGGCATCGGAACGCTGTTCGCCTACGCCAGTCTGCGGCGGAAGTTCGGCAACGAAACCTTCTACGTGGACGGCGATGCGGTGAAATCATCGAAGGAGGGCACTTTCATGGGGCATCACATCCTGTCGCCGAGGCACGGGGTGGCCATCCACATCAACGCTTTCAACTTCCCGATTTGGGGGATGCTGGAAAAACTCTCCCCGACCTTCCTGGCAGGTATGCCGGCCATCGTAAAACCCTCCGAACTTACCAGTTTCCTCACCCAGGCGATGGTGAAGGACATCATCGAGTCGGGTATCCTGCCGGAGGGGGCGCTCCAACTCGTTTGTGGCACGGGCATCGGCATCCTCGACCCCGTGACCTCGCAGGACGTGGTCACCTTCACTGGCTCGGCATCCACTGGGAAAATGCTGAAATCCCTTCCGCAAATCATCGAAAATGCCGTGCCCTTCAACATGGAAGCCGACAGCCTCAACGCCTCCGTCCTCGGCGAGGATGCTGTGCCGGGCACGCCGGAGTTCGATATTTTTATCAAGGAAGTCCACCGGGAAATCGTGACCAAAGCGGGGCAGAAGTGTACCGCCGTGCGCCGCATCCTCGTGCCGGAAAAACTGGTGGAGGACGTGCAGATTGCCCTCGGCAAACGCATCGCCACCACGCCGATTGGCGACCCCCAGGTGGAGGGCGTGCGCATGGGCAGCCTCGTGGCACAGGTGCAGGTGGAGGAAGTGCGCCGCCGGGTGCAGGAACTCAACGCCACCACCGACATCGTCATCGGCAGCCTCGACGACTTCGAGGTCATCGGGGCCGACCGCAGCAAGGGCGCCTTCTTCAGCCCCATTATTTTCCTCAACGACGACCCATTCAAAAAAACGGATACGCACCACATCGAAGCCTTCGGCCCTGTGAGTACCATCCTGCCCTACCGCACCCTGGACGAAGCCATCGAATTGGCAAACATGGGCAAAGGCTCCCTCGTCAGCAGCATCATCACCGCCGACGAGCGCATTGCCAGGGATTACGTCATCGGCTCGGCACCCTACCACGGCCGCATTTTGATTTTAAATGAAAGCTGCGCCAAAGAAAGTACCGGCCACGGTTCGCCGCTCCCGCAACTCATGCACGGCGGTCCCGGCAGGGCAGGCGGTGGCGAGGAGCTTGGCGGCGCCCGGGGCGTGAAACATTACCTCCAGACCACCGCCATACAGGGCCACCCGACCTTCATCACCGCAGTGACGAACCAGTACCAGTATGGCGGCAGGCAGGTCGAAAAGCCCGTCCACGTCTTCCGCAAACACTTCGAGGAACTGGAAATCGGCGAGACGGTCATCACCGCCAAGCACACCGTCACCGAGGCGGATATCACCAACTTTGCCAACGTGAGCGGCGACAACTTTTACGCCCATACGGATGCCACCTCGCTCGAAGGCACCATTTTCACCCAACGGGTGGCGCACGGCTATTTCGTGTTGTCAAAAGCCGCCGGCCTCTTCGTTGACCCGAAAAAAGGCCCCGTGCTGCTCAACTACGGCATTGACGAGTGCCGCTTCACCAAGCCCGTCTATCCGGGCATGACCATCGGGGTGCGTTTTACCGTCAAAGAAAAAATTGACCAGGAAAAAAAGAGCGAGGAGGACATAGCCAAAGGCATCGTGAAATTCCTCGTGGATGTGTATGATGAAACGGGCGAGACGGTGGCGCTGGCGACCATCCTTACGATGGTGCGGAAATGGGATCAGTCGTAATTAAGCCAACTATACATAAAATGCCCGACCCAATCACCCGCTTCTCCCGAACCGTCGAAAATTACATCCTGTACCGGCCGGATTACCCCGCCGAACTGCTGGCCATGATGAAAAATGAACTGGGCCTTTCCCCCGGCTCCATCGTGGCCGACATCGGCTCCGGCACCGGGAAACTGACCTCGCTTTTCCTCGAAAACGGCAACACCGTATTTGCTGTGGAACCGAACCGGGAAATGCGGGAAGCAGCAGAACGCCTTTTGGGCCACCATCCCCGCTTTCACAGTGTGGGCGGCACAGCCGAAGCGACAGGCCTGCCGGATGGATGTGCCGATTTTGTCACGGCGGCCCAAGCGTTTCACTGGTTCGACCCGGAAGCGACAAAGCGGGAGTTTCTCCGCATCCTGAAACCCGACGCTTGGGTGCTGCTCGTCTGGAACGACCGGAACGACGACAACTCGGCCTTCATGCGGGACTACGATGCTTTTCTGCGCCGTTTTTCAACGGATTTGGATAAAATCGATCACCGCCACATCGGCGATGAACAGATGGCTCTTTTCTTCGGGAAAAATGGCCACACCTATCGGGCGTTTGACTGGTGCCAGCCATTCGATTTCGATGGCGTAAAGGGCCGCTACCTCTCTTGTTCTTATGCTTTTGATGAAACACATCCCCGGCACGAAGCAGCCATGACCGCCTTGCGGGCCACTTTTGATGCCCATGCCGAAAACGGGGAAATCGGTATGTGGTATTCGACCAGGGCCTATTTCGGGTGCTTGGCTTGACCGCATAAGTTAACAACAGGCAAACCTTTCCCATTCCCTACCTTTGCCGCCGTTCTGTTTTTGATTTTGAGCAAAAGTAACTACTCAGTAGGGGGTGTTTTTGGGGAAAAATTGAAAATTTTTACCCAAAAACACCCCAAAAAATGCGGGAGGAGAGAAAAAATTTCATTTTTTCCCTCCTCCCGCGCCCTCTTAAGCAGTTACGAGCAAAACATGCGGCGCATTGTCTTTTACATATTATTGATGGCCAGTGTGTTGGCTGCCGGAAGTGCCCTGGGGCAGGGCAGGCCGGGCGGGGGAGGTTTTGGCGGTGGTGGCGGTTTCGGCGGCGGCGGTGGCTTCGGTGGCGGTGGTGGCGGTTTTGGTGGCTTTGGCGGTGTCGGCAGCAGCAGGGGCGGGCCGAGTACCGGCAACCTCACGCTCGACACATCGGAAATCTACTTTTTTTATGCCGACAACCCGAACAGGGTGTTTCCCTTTGCCGACAGTTTGCTGGGCACTTTCCACCAGTACGATCCCATCCGGCAGCGGGAAATAGACTATGCCCATTTGGGCAACCTCGGTTCGGCAGCCCGACCGCTCGTCTTTCAACCGACCTGGCGGCGAGGCTTCGACGTAGGGCTGCACCAGTTCGACATCTATCAGATGCAGACCAACGACCTGCGCTATTACAAAATCACGCAGGCCTTCACGCAAGCCGGCTTTTCGCAAGGCCCCAGCCAGGCCGATGCCCTGTTCGACGTGAAGTTCAGCCGCAATTTTGCCGACGGCCTCAACCTCTCCATTGACCACCGGCGGATCAACAATGCCGGCTCGTACAATTTTCAGAAAGCCGTTAACTCCAGCGTGGGAGCGGGTATATGGTACAACAATCCCTACGGCAATTACGACAGCTTCTTCAGTTTTGTCACCAACTCCATGGACCAGCAGAACAACGGGGGGCTGGCGGAGTCGCTCTCCGATACTATCATCCCGCCCTTCCAGGTGAACATGTACCTCCAAAGTGCGGCCACGCGCTATGCCAACAAGGAACTGGCCTATACGCAATATTTTTACCTCAACCGCATCCTTGCCGACGATAGCCGGGCACGCAGGGGCGAAAAGCGGAAAAAACGGGAAGCGGAAAAAGAGAGGCTCCGGCAGGAAAAGCAGCTCGCCCGTGCCGCCGCCGGGGGGGACTCCGTGCTGCTCGATTCCCTGAAAAAAATATTGCCGCCACCCGCCGATAAGACAGGCCCGCCACCCGCCGACGGGCAACGGCAAGCACGCATCGGCCCTGCCCAGCAGCAACCTCCGCCCGGTGTGCAGTCCGGCCCGCCTGCCCAGCGGCCCGCCCCCCCCCCCGGCACGGCCCGCCCGCCCTGGGAGCAACAGTCCGAAGTGCCCGACGACCAGCGGATTTTCACGCTTTATCACCAAATCAGTTGGCGCACAGAGTCGTACAAGTTTGCCGACCCCAGCCCGGATTCTGCTTTTTACGGGTCTTTCCTCGTGGATAAAAGGGGTCTGCGCCATTTCATGGAGCGCCGCAAGCTGGAAAACAACTTCAAACTCCAGACTTTCAAACTGAAGCCCCTGCCCGCAAGGGCCGACACGGTGGGCAGGGCACTACCCCGCGAGCGCGACCTGCTGGAGGTGGGCCTGGTACATTCCGTGAACTTCCTCGACCTGGAACCCGTGGATACGAAGGCTATCCACAACGTGTTCCTCACCGGGCGCTTCCACTTTTCGCCCAGCGAACGCATGAGGGCACAAGCCTATGCCCATCTCGGCATCGGGGCCGATGCGGGCGACTTCCGCCTGAGCGGCGAGTTGTTTCTCAACCTGAAAAAAATCGGCACCCTGCGCCTGGAGGCGATCAATCAACTGTATTCGCCCTCGCTGCTGCCGCAGCGTTTTATCCTTACGGAACGCGAGATTTGGAAAAACAACTTCAGCAAGACCCTGGAGACCAGCCTTTCGGGAACGTATGCCCTGCCAGGTCTCCACCTTTCCATCACCGGTCAATACCACCTGCTGAACAATTGGGTCTATTTTGGCACCGACGGCCTGCCCCGGCAGTCCGGCACCTTCAGCATCGTGCAATTGATGGCCCGCAAGGATTTCCACTTCGGCCCCATGCACCTGGAAAACTGGGGCTGCCTGCAACAGGCCACTTCGAGCGTGTTGCCCTTGCCGCAGTTTTACACCAAACACAGCTTGTATTTTGAAAAAAAGATTTTCAAAAAAGTCATGCTGACCAAAGTGGGCCTCGATGCCCGGTTTGCCTCTGCCTACACCGCTCCGGGGTACCAGCCGCTCACCGGCCAGTTTTTCCTCCAGAACGAAACCCTGCCTTTCACCCCCCTCCTCGACGTGTTCCTCAGTTTTCGGGTGAAAACTTTCCGCTTTTTTGCCAAAATCGAAAACCTGCTGACATTCCCCACAGAAACTTATTTCTACCAAACGGCAGGCTATCCCATGCCCTTCGGCTTTGGGAACGGCGGGCTGCGCCTGGGCATCAACTGGCGCTTGGTGGATTAGTAAAACACACAAAAAAATACAGCCGCCGACATTTTTTCACAAAAAGAAAAAAATGATTCGCCGAACCGTTGGCTTGTAATATTTTCACCGCCAAAACCCGGTCAATATGAACAGATTGTTTGCTACACTTTCGCTTTTCCTCTTTTTCCTGTCGCAGATGCCCGCTCAGAGCGCCTGCGACCTCATCTCGGAAACACCCATCCACGACTGCATTGACACCTTGAAGAACGTGCAGTACGGACAGGGCAAGCGGGATTACTTTTTTCCCGACCCCCAAAACGGCTGTGCGCCCATCGAGCCGCTCTTTACCGACATTTTCCAGCCTTGCTCGGCAGGTACGGCCCCCCGTCCGCTCATCATTTTCGTTCACGGCGGCGCATTTGCGGCGGGCAACAAGTCCGATTTTTGGGCACAGTGCCACGACTTTGCACGCCGGGGCTATTTGACTGCCACCATTCAATATCGCCTGAGTATCAACCTCTTGACGCTCAATCGCCGGGACCTCATCCGGGCGGGTTTCCGGGCACAGCAGGATGCCAAGGCCGCCGTGCGTTTCTTCAAGGCCAATGCCGATCAGTACAACGTAGATACCTCCAATATTTTCATGGTGGGTTACAGCGCCGGTGCGGTCACGGCCCTCAATGTAGTTTATGCACAAGATGCCGACGAGCGCCCCGACGAGGCAAACCTCGACCCCTCCTGCGGCAATTGGTTCGGATGCCCGTTCTGCCCCGACATTGGCACGCTGGAAGGCGAAGGCGGCAACCCCGGCTTCTCCTCGAAGGTGAAAGCCATTTATTCGATGGCAGGTGCCGTGATGGATTTGTCCCTCATGGACGAACACGACGACGCACCCGTCGCCATGATACACGGAACAGCCGACGAAACCGTTGCCTACGACTCGTCCTGTTTCCTCAACCTGACCCCTTGCCCGAAACTCTACGGATCCAACAGCATACAGCAACGGGCAGAGGAAATCGGACTATGCACCCAACTCCATACCCTGCAAGGTGCCGGCCACGATATGTCGCCTTTTCTGCAAACCATCGTCACCGAAGCATCGGCGTACTTTCTCCAACTTGTTTGTGAAGGAAGCCCCTGCGCCATCAGCGCCGCACAGGAGGTTGCAGCGGTTCCTGCGTTGCAGGTTTTCCCGAACCCGGCAACGGATTGGGTGGAGGCCGTCCTGCCGCCCGGCAGCGAGGGCAGGGTGTTCCTCGTCAACGCGACGGGCCATGTACTGGCAAGCCACCTACTGGACGGCACGGCCCGCTCCCTCCGCATCTCGCTGGGCGGCTACCCTGCCGGGATGTATTTTTTGCAATGGAAAGACGCACGGAGCGGGAGGATGTCGGTGGAAAAACTCGTGGTCAGGGGATAGTCGAAGCAAGCCGCTCAAGGTTTGCCGAGCAGCCTGAACATGTTTTTCTTGTAGGCCTCCACGCCGGGTTGGTCGAAGGGGTTTACGCCGAGCAGGTAGCCGCTCACGGCACAGGCTTTTTCAAAAAAGTAGAACAGGTAGCCCAAGTGGTAGGGCGTTGCGGCGGGGATGCTGATTTTCAGGTTGGGCACGTCGCCGTCCACGTGGGCCTCCACCGTTCCTTCGGCGGCTTTTTTGTTCACGAAGTCGAAGGTCTTGCCGGTGAGGTAGTTCAGGCCGTCGAGGTTGTCCCCGTCGTTTTCGAGCAGGAGGCCTGACCTGGGCGTTTCGATTTCCAGCATCGTTTCAAAAAGATGGCGGCGGCCATCCTGGATGTACTGGCCGAGGGAGTGCAGGTCGGTGGTGAAATCGGCACTGGCAGGGAAAATGCCTTTGCCGTCCTTTCCTTCGCTTTCTCCGAAAAGTTGTTTCCACCACTCCGCCAGGTAGTGCAGTCCCGGCTCGTAATTGACGAGCATTTCGATGTATTTTCCCTTCCGGTAAAGGATGTTTCGCAGGGCAGCATAATGGTAGCAGGCATTTTGGTCGAAAGGCTGTTTGCAGTCCTTCATGGCATCGGCGGCCCCTTTCATCATTTCATCAATCTCGATGCCGGCTACGGCGATGGGCAGCAGACCGACTGCCGTGAGCACGGAGAAGCGTCCGCCCACGTCGTCGGGCACGGTGAAGGTTTCGTAGCCCTCCCTGTCGGCCAGGGTTTTCAGGGCACCCTTTGCCTTGTCGGTCGTGGCATAGATGCGCTCCTGGGCACCTTCCTTGCCATATTTTTCCTCCAGTTTTTTTCTGAAAACCCGGAACGCCAGGGCCGGCTCGGTCGTAGTGCCCGATTTCGAGATGACATTGATGGAAAAGTCCCGGTCGCCGATCACGTCGAGCAGGTCGTTGAGATAAACGCCGGAGATATTGGTACCTGCGAAATAAATTTCCGGTGTCCTCCGCTTTTTGCGGGGCAGGTTATTATAAAAGGTGTGCCCGAGCAATTCAAGGGCGGCCTTGGCTCCGAGGTAGGACCCCCCGATGCCGATCACGACGAGCACCTCCGCCTGTTTCTGAATTTTTTTGGCAGCTTGCCGGATGCGCCTAAATTCGCCCCGGTCGTACCGACGGGGAAGGTCGAGCCAGCCGAGAAAATCGTTGCCGGGGCCGTTGCGGCTTTCGAGCAGTTTGGCCGCTGCTTCGGTCGGTGCGGCCATCTGCGCCACTTCGTGCGGCATTACATAAGGTTCGGCGTAGGAATAATCAAAGGATAGTTTTTTCATGGATTGTTCTTTATTTTCGGCGCTAAATTCAACTTTTTTCATGGCAAAACACAATGAAACAGGACAACAGGGGGAAGAAATCGCCCGAAAGTTGTTGGAGGAAGCCGGTTTTGCCATACTCGAAACGAACTGGCGTTTTGGCCGCTCGGAGGTGGACTTGATCGCCAAGGAAGGCGATATCCTCGTTTTTGTGGAGGTGAAAACCAGGAGCTACGATTACTTTGGGAAGCCGGAAGATTTTGTCAGTAAAAAGAAAGAACGCCTGCTCGCCCGCGCCGCCGCCGAATACATGCGCCTTGAGGAGCACGAATGGGCCATCCGTTTCGACGTGGTTTCGGTTTTGATGAAAAATGAAAACACGTGGGAGGCAACGCTCATCCGGGACGCTTTTTTTCCGGGTGTCGAAATTTGACGATGGCGCATGAATACTGACTAAGGGACGACAGGCCGGAAAAATCAGTCAGTGAGTGCTTTTTTTTCAAATAATATGCTCTCTTTCCGAATAATCCGCTACCCTTGCCGGGTACTTGGAAGTGATTTTCAGAAGAAAGCACAAACAAGCTCTTCAAACCAGCAACCATGCAAGATTACAAAAATCCGAACCTTGTCCTCGAAACGGCCCAAGTGGAGCCGGGCAGCATCACGTGGCGCAGTCCGTCCAATTTGGCGATAATAAAATACTGGGGGAAACATGGGCGGCAATTGCCGAAAAACCCTTCCCTCAGCCTTACCCTCAGCAGTTCCTTCACCGATACCCTGCTCGAATACCGCCCCAAAGAGAGCGGCAACAGGGACATCTCCCTCGAATTTACTTTTCACGGTGAACCCAACGAACCGTTCCGGGATAAGGTGCTTAAATACCTGGAAAACGTGACGGACATGTTCCCCTTCCTGCGCCAACTCGACCTGACGGTGCGCACGGGCAATTCGTTTCCCCACTCGGCGGGCATTGCTTCCTCTGCCTCCGCCATGAGTGCATTGGCGCTCTGCCTTTGTTCGCTGGAACACGAGCTGTTCGGTACCCTGGACGACGATGCCGACTTCGACCGGAAAGCTTCGTTCACCGCCCGGCTGGGTTCGGGCAGTGCCTGTCGTTCCATTTTTCCGGTGGCGGCACTTTGGGGGCAGATCGGCGAAGCGGCCGGTTCTTCCGATTACTGGGCCATTCCTATGGCCGATCATGTACACGCTGTTTTCAAGGATTTTCACGACGACATACTGATTGCCAGTGCGGAGGCCAAAAGCGTGAGCAGCCGGGCGGGCCATGGCCTCATGGACGGCCACCCCTTCGCCGATGCCCGCTTTGCCGATGCCAAGCGCAAAATGCACTTTTTGCTCGAAGCCATGCGCAAGGGCGATCTCGAAACTTTCGGCAGCATCGCCGAAAGCGAGGCACTCACCCTCCATGCCCTGATGATGAGCAGTACACCTTCTTTTACTTTGCTGAAACCCAACACCCTGGAGATGATGGAGCGCCTGCGCCGCTATCGGGAGGAAACGGGCCACCCCGTCTTCTTCAGTCTCGATGCCGGCCCGAACCTCCACGTGCTGTACCCCGGCGACATCGTCCACGAAGTCCGGCCCTTTATCGAGGAAGAACTGGCCCCGCTTTGCGAAGACGGCAAGTACTTGCAGGATTGGGCGGGCGAGGGGCCGGTGCAGGTGTGACGGGCCGTAATGCGTGCATCACTTCAATCTTACCCATGCAATTGCCTCCATCCGAACTTGTACTCAACGCCAGCGGCAGTATCTATCACCTCGACCTGCACCCCGAACAGGTGGCGGGCACGGTGTTTCTTGTCGGCGATCCGGGCCGTGTGCCGATGGTGTCGGCGCATTTCGACAAAATAGAGCACAAAGTGCAAAAGCGGGAATTTGTGACCCACACGGGTTGGGTGGGCAGCAAACGGTTCACGGTACTGTCCACCGGCATCGGCACGGACAACATTGACATCGTGCTCAACGAACTGGATGCTCTGGTGAACATAGACCTGCACACCCGCACGGTCAGGGAGTCGCTGACCTCGCTCGACCTCATCCGCTTGGGCACCTCCGGCAGCCTGTCGGCGGACATCCCGGTGGACAGTTTCGTTTCTTCGGTGTTCGGGGCCGGGCTTGACAACCTCATGCACTTCTACGGCAACCCCACCAGCGAACGGGAAGACCACATCCGAAAATCACTCATGGCTTTTGCCGCGCAGACCGGCACAAACATCACGCCTTCCGTATCGGAAAGCAACTCCCTGCTCGAAGCCCGGGCAGGCAAAGACATGTACCGGGGCATCACGCTCACTTGTCCCGGATTTTACGCACCGCAAGGCCGCACCCTGCGTTTGGGCAGCATTTTATCCAAGGCTTTTTTTGAAACCATCGGCCAATTTGAGGCAGCAGGGCTTCGGGTCACGAACTTTGAAATGGAAACAGCAGCGATCTTTGGCCTGGCAAAACTGCTCGGTCACCGAGCCGCCTCCTGCAACGTCATCCTGGCCAATCGAATCACCGGCGATTTTTCCGCCAACCCCCGGCGGGCCGTCGAAAAGCTGCTGCAAAAGGCTTTTGACAATTTGGAGTAACCCCCGCCATTCCCGTTCAGTACGCCTTTTTTCCCGCTGGGCAAGTATGCAGTGTTTTGAACAAATGCAGGTCGTACCTTTGTTTCATCAAAAAAAAAAGCACGATGCGGAAATTCCCGGCTATCCTACTTGGCTTGTATTTGACAGGGCATTTGGCCATGTTGAACACTTCCTGCAAACACGAGCCGCTCTTTGGTGACGACGACCTCCCCAACGACTCGACCGGAATTCTATGCCATCCTGATAGTGTGTATTTCAAATGGGACGTGCTGCCCATCCTCATTTCCAACTGTGCCATGTCAGGTTGCCACGATGCCGCCACGGCGCAAGACGGCGTGATACTCGACAGCTATGCCAACGTGATGGCCACTGCCGACGTGCGTCCTTTCAACCCCAGCAAAAGCGACCTCTACGAAGTGCTCATCGAGGACAAACCGGAAAAGCGGATGCCGTTCGGGCAGCCACCACTGCCCCAGGAGCAGATTCAGATCATCGCAAAATGGATATTGCAGGGAGCCAAAGATTTGGACTGCGACCCCGATGCCGGGGCCTGCGACACGACTGCCGTTTCCTATGCCCAGTTCGTAGCACCAGTCATTCAAACGCACTGTGCCGGTTGCCACAACGGAAGCGCACCTTCCGGCAATATAGACCTGACCACCCACGTTGGGGTGAAAGCTGTGGCCCAGAGCGGCAAGCTCTATGGTGCCATCGCCTGGAGCAGCGGATTTTCAAACATGCCGCAAGGCGGAAACAAACTGCCCGACTGCACCATCTCCCGCATAAAGGCATGGATTGATGCGGGCGCTCCGGCAAATTGACGCAGGAAAACAGAAAGGCAATCTATTGAAAAACAGTGCTTTAAAATGAAAATACTCTCTAACGGCGCAACTATGGCAAAATACTATGCAGGCATCATGGCGGTGGTCATGTTGGTTTTTTCATCCTGCTACTACGACGTGGAGGAGGACATATACCCCTCCCTCGAATGTAGCACGGAGAATATCACCTTCGACAACGCCATTGAAAATATCATCAAAAACCGGTGTTACAAGTGCCACAACGCAGCCACCAACACTGCCGGCATCAACCTGGAAGGCTACGCCAACCTGAAGAAATACGCCGACAACGGAAAACTCCTCGGCACGGTGGCGCACAAGCCGGGTTTTTCGCCCATGCCGAAAAACGAGCCTAAACTCGTGGCCTGCGAAATTGCCAAAATCGAAGCGTGGATTGCGGCTGGAACGCCATAATCAGTGGCAGGCAACCGGTCTTGCTGCCAATTCGGGATGGCTGATGCGATAATGCCCTTCCTTTACATTATTCAAAACCAGTTTGTTATGAAAAAAATACTGATCATCGGAGGTGTACTGGCGGTCGTTGCGGCTGCTGTCGGGTATTTCCTTTACAACAAGCCGCACCAGGACATGCGGTCGGCAAAAGCTGCGCATACCTTGACGGCACAGGAACTTTTTGAGGCATACGAATCTGACGAAAGTGCTGCCGACCAAGTATATCTCGGCAAGGTCGTGCGCGTTAACGGCACCGTGCTGGAATCGAAAAAGGATGAAGATGGAAAGACGAGCATCACCCTTGAAGGCGGCGGGGCCATGTTTGGCGTGATGTGCAAACTGGATGATTTCAGCCAACCCAAACGCACCGATTTCGCTCCGGGCGAGCAAGTCACTTTCCAATGCGAATGTACCGGCATGTTGATGGATGTCGTCCTTGTCCGCTGTGTGGAACTTTGATTGATGATCGTCATAGAAGGTCATAAGGGGGCATTAACCATTATGCATTAACCATTTTAAAAAATCGTTCATGAAAAAGATCATTTTCAGCTTAGCCATGCTCTTTGCCTTGCAGTTCAGCGTGCAGGCACAAAAGTATTTCACCCGTGAGGGCAAGGTTTCTTTCTACTCCGATGCGCCGATGGAAAAAATCGAGGCACACAACACCGGGGCCACTTGTGTGGTGGACACCGAAAACGGCAAGATGGAGTTTGCCGTGCTCATCAAGGCTTTCCAGTTTGAAAAAGCCCTGATGCAGGAGCATTTCAACGAAAATTACATGGAGAGCGGCAAGTATCCCAAAGCCACTTTCAAGGGGGAAATCGTGAACAAAGACGAGGTGAACTTCAACAAACCCGGCACTTACAAGGCAAAAGTAAAAGGAGACATGACCATCCACGGTGTTACGCAACCGATGGAGGCTTCCGGCACCATCACCGTCGGGTCAGGCGCTGTGGTCATTTCCTCGGAATTTGAGGTACAAGTGGCCGACTACAAAATCGCCATTCCTGCCGTGGTGAAAGACAACATTGCCAAGGTGGTGAAAGTGACCGTGTCTATGAATTGCGCCCCGTTGGCCAAATGAGGAACCCTGTTGTTTACAATCGAATTGCTTTATGAAAAAGGCGCTATTTTTAATGCATCTTTTCATCCTGACGGCCCTTGTTGCCAATGCACAGGATGACCTGCTTTCCCTGTTGGGAGAAGATGAACCGGAAACAGAGTACGCCACAGCGAGTTTCAAAACGAACCGGGTGGTGAACCTACATTCACTGGAGAGTACAGCCAATGGAGTGCTGGACGTGAAAATCTCGCACCGGTTCGGAGTACTCAGTGGCGGTTTTTCCGAGTTGTTCGGGCTGGATGCCGCCACCATCCGCATCGGGGGCGATTATGGGCTGACCGACCGGGCAACCATTGGCTTCGGCAGGAGCAGCTACGAAAAAACTTACGATGGGTTTTTGAAATACAAATTCCTGCGCCAGTCCGCCGGAGCGAAAAATATGCCCGTCACGGCGGCCCTATTTGCCAGCACGGCCATCAAGACCATCCCCTGGGCTGACCCTGACCGGGAAAATTATTTCAGTTCAAGGCTCTATTACACGTTCCAAATGATTGTCGGCAGGAAATTCAGCGACGCATTTTCCCTGCAACTTTCCCCAACGGTCGTCCACCGCAACCTGGTGCGGACACGCGCCGAGGCCAATGATGTGCTGGCACTTGGCATAGCCTTCCGCCAGAAACTGACCCGCCGCATTGCCGTCAACGGCGAGTACGTTTATGTACTGCCCAACCAACTGGCCCCCGGCTATCGCAATTCCCTGTCAATTGGGTTTGACATCGAAACGGGCGGGCATGTCTTCCAACTCCATTTCACCAATTCCACCTCCATGATCGAAAAGGGCTTCGTCGCCGAAACCTCCGGCAACTGGCAGGACGGCGGCGTGCATTTTGGCTTCAATGTGTCGAGGGTGTTCACGGTGAAAAAATGAACGACGAACCAGAGGTGAATTAGCCTCCCGCCACCCATTTTTTAAAAACAGGTGAGCGCTCCGTGCTCACGACTGTTTCGTGTTCGCAAGGCGGGTCGAGCGCCAGCCTTACCCTCGATTTTGTGGCGGGAAACATGCTGTGTATGGCTTCCCGATGCACGATGAACTGGCGGTTGATGCGGAAAAAGGAACCGGGGTCGGCCATTTCTTCCAGTTTTTCGAGGGAATAATCCAGCGGGTAGCGTTTCCCCGCTTTCGTGACGATGAACGTCACTTTGTCTTCCGTGTAAAAATAGGCGGCTTCCCGGAATGTCACGACTTTGATGGTTTGGCCAAAACGGATGAGGAAGCGCTTGTCGTCTCCTTCCTTTTTCATGGTCTCGGCCAGTTGTCCGTAATCGGGCAATGGCTGTCCGTACTGCCTGCGGTACTTGACGATTGCCTGCACCAGTTCTTCCCTTTTGAGCGGTTTCAGCAGATAATCAATGGCATTGACCTTAAATGCCTGCAGTGCATATTGGTCGTAAGCGGTGGTGAAAATGACGGGCCGGTCAATTTCAACAAAAGCAAACAGGTCGAACACTGGGCCGTCGGCCAAGTGAATGTCCATGAAAATCAAATCCGGCATGGGGTTGTTGCCAAACCAACGCACGGCTTCCTCGATGCTGTCAACTTGACCGAGTATTTCTGCCTCCGGGTTGATTTCCCGGATAAGCCTTTCCAACCTGCGGGCGGCTATTTCTTCGTCTTCTAGAATGAGGATGCGCATGGGGAGTGATTGAGTTGGGAGTTGGGAGTTGGGAGTGATTGAGTTGGGAGTGATTGAGTTGAGAGTTGGGGAGTGATTGAGTTGGGAGTTAGTCAAGTAAATTTTGACAAGTGAATATTCAATAACAGGATAAAGGCGCTTGGGTTTGATGCGGGTGACCTCGGTAGTGAACTGCCTATCCACTTTCTTCGAGGCGTTGTTTCGGCGGTTTTCAAATCTTAGCATTTTATTGGTGGCTCGTCCTTTATCTCTCTGTTTATTTTTTTCTGCTGTGTTGACTTTTCGGAGTGGACTCATTATTCAAAAATCATAACATCGCACCCTCCCTTTGCGGCCCTTGCGCTTGCCCTTTCCGTTGCCGAGGTCGAGGTCAAAGGGGTGGATTTTCAAGGCAAAATAAACATCCGTGCCGGTGTAGCGCCGACTGCCCGTCCAACTGAGCAGGTCATCGGTGCCGATGACGAGTACGCCGAGCCGGAGGGCCAGGCCCACCCTTGCAGCCTGCCACTGATAAACCGACAGGGGCAGGGATGCCCCGAACCAGCGGTGTTCGAAACGGGGCGTAAAGGCCAGCAGGTTGCCCCTTTTCAGACCTGCATTGCCGTTGACAAAACGCTGTAACAGCAAGCCATTCAAATAGATGACAGGAGAAATGGAATAGTCGGCCTGGAGGCTCAGGGCCGCAGGCAAGGCCAGGCGGAAAGCATCGCCCTGTAAAGTTGCCGAGGAACTGCCGAGCACGTCCGTGCTGAATTTGCTTGCAAGACCGGGCAAGTGTTCCGGCCTGTCAAAAACGGTGTAATCGTCCATTCGCAGCGTTGCCGTTCCGTCCGTGCCCACCCGGTGGTCGGCGGCATTTTTATTGAAACGCACGGAACCCAAATCGAGCAACGAAGCGCCCAGGCGGAGGCGGTACCCATCGTCCGTTTCACCTATGAGGCGGATAACGCCGAGGTCAAGGGCCACGCCGGAACCATTTCGCCGAAATTGGGGGCCGCCACCTTCCAGATTGGAGGAAGCATAACCGAAGCGGCCTTCTATTCGGGACAGGGTGATCACGTCGTCGGGAAGTTTCGTGTGCTGCATGGTTCCTTCATTCAGCAAATAGCCGCCCTCGTAGCCCTGCAAAAAGCGAAGGTTGATGCCGAGGCCAAAACTGCCATCGTAAGCTGGCAATTTGAGGGCGTAGTTCAGGGCGACTTCCGACCAACTCATGGCCGCCCCATCAAACGGGCTTACCGCAAACACATCGAAAAAGGCCCGGTTGTTATACCTATAATAACTGTAAACATCCGGCACACGCTGAGCGCTCGCCCTGGCCATGAAACGGGTGAACACACCAAAGGCGTGTTTGTCCTGTACCTTGAAAGCGAACGACGGCCCGTTCACGAAGGTGTAGGCATGGAGAAAGCGCCTGCGCCCGTTGTCGAAAAAATCCACGACATGAGCGCCCCTGGGTGCTCGCCCTTCCAGGTCATTGGCCAGCACGTATTCGGCGTCGTCACCGCTTCTGAGGAGTTTGCCCGTACTTGTATTTTGGATAAATGCGTAGTTGTTTTCAAAAAAAATCCCACCACCCACGAGGTTGATGTCCCATTTCATGGGGCTGGACAGGTGGCCTGCCGGGTTGAGCGAAAGGCTGTTCACGCCAGCATAATTGGACAGCCTCATACCGAGTTGTTCCTGTGCGGGAAGTTTGCACCAACAAAAAACCATGACCCATAATGTCAGAAAGTGCGGTGTGCCCATCGGATGTATTGTTTACTAATTATGTATCATGTTGTACGCTCCCAGTTTCGCTTGGGGTGCCTCATGCCCTTTCCCCGTGCAGTGGGTCTTGAAAAATGCAAGATACCTAATTTGTGGGCAAAAACTGTTCGCAAAACAGCCGCTCCGGCCATTGCCCCCTAAAATCATGGATTTGACCGCTTGGGTTCAAAATAAGTTGGGCGTGAATTACCTTTGCGACTTCCCTCGTTTAACTCATCCTTGAGTCCTCACTGAAAAATCATTTGGCTTTCCAAGCAAGAAAGTAAACCAGAACGTGCATCTCTTTCAAAATATGCGCTCAATGATTCTTTCTTCTTGGCCAATTTTTCGGAGTGGCCTCTGCATACAACAACAAAATGGCAAACAACCTCTTACAAGGCAAAACCGGTGTCATCTTCGGCGCACTAGACGAACAATCCATTGCATGGAAAGTGGCGGAGCGTTGCCACGAGGAAGGTGCGAAGCTCCTGCTGACCAATGCTCCCGTGGCCATGCGCTTTGGAGCCATCAACCAACTGGCAGAAAAACTGGCCGCCCCTGTCGTGCCGGCAGATGCCACTTCGTTGGAAGACTTGGAAAATCTTTTCAACAAGGCAACGGAACATTTTGGCGGCGGTATTGACTTCGTGCTCCACAGTATCGGTATGTCGCTCAACGTCCGCAAAAAGCGGGAATATACCGATCTGAATTACGAATGGATGAAAACAACCTTCGACATCAGCGCCATCTCGTTCCACAAAGTGATGCAAACCCTGCTGAAACAGGATGCCATGAACGAGTGGGGCAGCATCGCCGCCCTCACCTATATCGCCGCACAACGGGTATTTCCCGATTACAGCGAAATGGCCGAGTCGAAGGCCCTGCTGGAAAGTTTCGCCCGCAGTTTCGGCTATCATTTTGGCACCAGGAAAAAGGTGCGCGTGAACACGGTTTCGCAGTCGCCGACCATGACGACTGCCGGAAGCGGCGTGAAAGGCTTCACGGAGTTTTTCAACTATGCCGATAAAATGTCGCCATTGGGCAATGCCTCCGCCACTGCCTGTGCGGACTATTGCGTCTTCCTGTTCTCCGATCTCTCCAGGATGGTGACCATGCAGAATCTCTATCACGACGGGGGGTTCTCCTCCATGGGCATGAACCCGGCGCTGCTAACGTAGTGCTCCGCTGAGGCTCACCTAAAACTAACGTCTTAGTTGAGTCCAAATAAAACGTTGAACAAGGCATACAAGAACTCCCCTTGTTTCTGCTAACGTCTTAGTTGAGTCCA
>JRYF01003356.1_pt2 | contig 34605 bp, 24 predicted proteins | sample 235331 | NCBI WGS metagenome assembly JRYF01 (sample SAMN03074217, study PRJNA261475) | activated sludge metagenome | biome: Wastewater Treatment Plant; feature: Wastewater; material: Activated sludge; isolation source: activated biomass of a wastewater treatment plant treating hydrocarbon... ...
AAGTACTAACAGGAAGTCAGAAAAAAAACAATGATTTTCTATGCTAAGTTCCTTCATTGATAAAACTCACCTTTTCCAACTCAATTTGTCTTACATCAAGATCGGCATCCAGAACTCTGACTGAAATTTTATCACCCATTTTAATCTTATGACCGGAATACTTCCCTTTTGCAAAAAGTCTGGATTCAGGAACAATATACGGTTCATCAAAAGCCTGGAATGAAATCAATCCTTCTGCAAGTGAGGGAAGTAAAGCTACAAATACGCCCCGGTCGATAATACCCGATATATATCCTTCCACTACTTCGCCAACGAATTTTTGGATAAATTCAACCTGCTTGTACTTTATGGATTCCCGCTCTGCCTGATTGGCTTTTCTTTCCTGGTTTGAAATATGCTTGCATTGCAACTCCAGCTTTTCCTTATTTGTTCTGTATTCTTTCTCCAGATTCTCAAATAATAATCTGTGTACCAAAACATCGGCATACCTTCTTATCGGCGAAGTAAAATGAGTATAGTTCTCAAAGGCAAGACCATAGTGGCCAATATTATTACTGGAATATTCTGCTTTAGCCATAGTACGTATAGCCAGTGGCTCCAGTAAACGAAATGCATCATTCTCAAGCGCTTTTTCCGCAATGAGATTAAAAGATTGAGCTACCTGCCTGGGTGTATCCATTTTAAAATTAAAGCCCATTTCTTTGGCAAATAAAGCAAAATCGGCTAACTTTTGAGGATCAGGATGATCATGTATACGGTATACAAAAGGAATTTCTTTTCCTTTACTTTTTCGGATTATAAATTCAGCGACTTTCCTATTGGCCAACAACATGAATTCTTCCACAAGCTTATGGGCATCTTTTCTCTCTTTAACATATACTGAAACCGGAACATCATTGTCGTCCAGTTCAAAATAGACTTCATCCGACTCAAAGCCGATGGAACCATACTCAAAACGCTTTTCCCTCAGAATACCTGCTATCCGATTCAGAAATTTCAATTCCTTTGAATATTCTCCCTTCCCGGATTCAAGAATGATTTGCGCTTCCTCATAGGTAAACCTTTTGTCACTGTGAATAATGGCTTTACCAAACCAGGTATTCAAAAGCTTGCCCTCTTCATTAAATATAAAAGAGCAGGAAAAGACCAGCTTATCTTCATTGGGATTGAGTGAACATAGATCGTTGGATAATTTTTCGGGTAGCATGGGTACCACACGGTCGACAAGATATACTGAAGTACTCCTTTTGAGCGCTTCTTTATCGAGTTTGCTTCCATCTTTCACAAAGTGGGTAACATCGGCAATGTGGACGCCTATCTCTACCGTTCCATTCTCCAGAAAATCAACTGAAAGGGCATCGTCAAAATCCTTTGCTGACAGAGGGTCAATTGTAAATGTAGTGATATTCCTAAAATCTCTTCTTCTCGCCAATTCTTCTGATGAAATATTTTCATCCAACTTGCTCAGTTCAGCAAAGACATTTTCAGGAAAGTCAATTTCGAAGCCATTGGATGCAATGATTCCCTGCATAGCAATTTCACTCTCGGAAACATCCTCCAATACTTTAACAATTGAACCCCAAATTCCTTTATTCTGGCTCATCCCCCATTGGCTGATTTCAGCGATAACATATGCACCGTTTTGAATGTCGTCCAATTCATTGATATGGATATGCACTTTTGGGGACTTATCATGGATCAAAGGAACCACGACACCATATTTTGGAAGGGTGTGGAGGACACCCATTACCTGAGTCAGCTTACGGTTGATAATTTCAACGATTTTACCTTGAGCACGGAAACGTCCTGGTGATTTTTGTACCTCAACTTTCACTGTGTCCCCATCAAAAGCACCACCCAAATTCCTGGCTGTCACATAAATGTCTTCTTCTTCACCATCTACAATCACATAGGCAGCACCAGACCTGGTCATGTCAACTTTACCGATGAATGATTTTCTGGGGAAAAAATCAGGTGCTTCTTCTGGTATAATGTTCCTGTCTAAACGATATTTATTATTTCCTGTATCATAAAGAATTCCTTCTCTTTGTAAAGCATCTATAGCATCTTTTACTGCATTGGAAGATATACCTTTTCCAAGCTTGCTGTTTATTTGGCCGGGAGTGTACCTCTTTTTGGGCTTGTTAATAAATATTTTAAAAATCTGATCTTTCATTTGATCCGGAGGAAGTTTTTTGCTTCCGGATTTCTTGTTTTTACTCATGTATCGGTTTCTCTTATGTCCTCCAATAGGCTCTGGAAAATACAATAACATGAATATATATCCCATTGTTTCTTAAAACAAAGAAATATTGAACATTCAAACCTATACACCATCACCAAACAGTGATAATTGTTTATTTTTAAAATAATCATACATTTTTACATTGTATTCAAAGGGTTGAGAGTCTATCAAATAGAGTCTTTTGGCAATTTCAAACTGGCGATGAATCATTTCAGCAATTAGGCCACTCCCTTTCATCCTATCACCAAATGTCGAACTACCCAGTTGGCCTTGATGCATATCTTTAATCTTATGGATGACTTTACTGGTTCTGTCTTTATAATGTATTTCCAACCAATCTTTAAATATTTCAGCTATATCTCCATTGAGTCGTACAACAAGATGATGGATTCTGCTTGCCCCGGCTTCTGCGCATTTCTTCACCAAAGGAAAAATGTCTTGATCGTTAAGCCCAGGTATGATGGGTGCTGCTAATATCGTGACAGGAATTCCGGCATTCACCAGTTGACGTACTAAAGCCAGTCGCTTGGGTATACTGGAAGCCCTCGGTTCCAATTTATGCCTCAATGCGTCATCAAGTGTATTGATAGAAATGGCAACGGATACCAGATGATGCATGGCCATTTTCTGAAGGATATCCAAATCCCTTACTATCAGGGTACTTTTGGTTATAATACCTGCAGGATGTCTGTGTTTCCAAAGTGTTTCCAGGATTTGCCGGGTAATCCCATACTTTTTTTCTGCCGGTTGATAACAATCGGTATTCCCTGAAAGCATGATCGGACTCACTTTCCAGTTACGTGAGGAAAGTTTCTTATCCAACAATTCCGCTGCATTGATTTTTACTAAGATTTTAGATTCAAAATCAAGTCCGGCACTATAGCCCCAGTAGGTATGGGTGTTTCTGGCATAGCAATACACACATCCGTGTTCACATCCCTGGTATGGATTGAGTGAGTACTCACCCGGCACATCGGGACTCTCAACTTTATTAATGATGGATTTCGCTTTGGTTTCAATGTATTGACTGGGCCATTCTGGTTCTAACCAGTCTTCTTCAAATAGCAATGGATTCTTACTTCTTATCTCATTGTGAAATGGATTAGGCGTATTGATCTGTGCTCCTCTACCTTTTAGAAAAATTTTCATTTAGTCGTTTTTTACGTCATTATAAAATCGTATTATCCGACTAATTTACATGTTATTGATGAAAAAATCAATAGGCAATTCAAAAAGCATAATGATCTCCTGATTTTTTCTGAATGGAAGGAGGCTTTTTCTATTCTATCTTAAAGGTTAAATGTTATTACTCTACAACAGAATACCGTAGAGACATTCTTAGAATTGTGAATAATGTTGTTGTATTAATGAAGAGACTGAATATAGCATAACCAAAACATACCTTTCTGCTTACAAACAGATGATTTCCATCCAAAGTCAGCGGATAGCCACCTTTTATACTATTGATTAGTATAAAGTTTAATTATTATGCGTGTTGCCAGGCTTCCTTTCTCATTTTTTTGTCAGTGTACCATTGAATGGCCAGAACCATCACCATCCAAATATTGGCAAAAACAACGACAAAATAAAAGAATAACATAGGTTTTACCAGTATCGCAGCAATGGCAAACATCAGATTATGCTCAGACGGGCCAATGATATTCCAGAGGAAAATGACGGGACGGTTAGATTTGGCGTAAGCCTGAGCATCAAATGACTCTGGATCTTCGATCGATTTCTTTCCTGTTTGAAGGTTAATGTATCCTAAATAAATTTTGATGATCAGTTTATCAAAACGATGTCCATCTAATTGGTTCAATCTCTCCAGTTCAGCCTGAAATTCAAGTTTTTGTGCTCCGGGATGGAGATTCTTTCCGTAAACATAATATTCATACCGGTTGCGATATGTATCCAAAACTACAGAATGGACGATAGAGAAAAAGCCGGTGACTAATACAAAAACCCAGGGATGCATAGGCAGATCCAACACATCCGCCTGAATCATCTTTCCCAGACCAAAAGCTAATCCGACAAAAACAGAAATAGAGGTGATATAATCTGTAGCACCATCAACGATTCTGCCTGTTTTGGTACCATTTTTCTTTAGTCTGGCGATCATACCGTCAGTACAATCAATGGTTTGCGCCAATATTAATAATACTCCCCCTGCCACAAAACCAGTTACAGTGCCTGTGGCCAATGATATACCTGCACCTATACCCAGCATCATGGCAATAAAACTGATTTGGTTGGGTGTCAACGGGGTAGGATAAAAGAGCTTAACAAAAACATATGCAAAAGGCCTGAAAAAAAATAATTCAGTCAGTGATTCTATTTCAATACTTTTTAGTGAAGAAAGGTATTGTTTGATTACATTCATGATCAATCAGTTAATCATTTATTGAATTCCATGCCCGTTCAAATGCATGGGTTTCATTTTCATCGATTTTAAAATCCAAAAATTGAAGATTAGTTTTTACTCATAGCAAGCACTACAAGCTTTCACAGAATCGATCTTTGGAATTACAAAGATACGCTTCCGATGGTTTTTTCCATTATGAAAGTCATTAATACTAAACCCTAAGTTCATTTTTTATCCGAACAAGAACTCTTTTACAAAAAAACTGCTCATACCTGACAATTGCAATTGAATAGTTAGCCGGCAAATCCTGCAACATCTGCAAGATGCAAAACCTGAACCTCTTTTGTAGAGTTGGATAATATAAACCTCCGTTATGCCCTTTCTCCTTCCAAAATTATCGAAGCTACCACCCTCTGTTAACATGTTGCAAAGAATCTATCGAAGACAGTTCATCAACATGAAAAAATCTATGGAGATTGGAAAGGAATACAACAAAACAGTTCCTCCGGCTACACTTTCTGAAATCAACAAACGGAAATCTGACGTTGACCCTATCTCCATTTTCCATTACAGTTCCAAAGATCGTCTGCCTTCTCTTCTTCCTGTTCGGGCAGCCCGAATGGCTGAATCACCTTTCCGCTTTTACAGGGGAGTGCCTGAATTAATGTTGATGGATCTTGTTTGGACTAACCAAACCGGATTGTTACAACAAATTTGCGGAGATGCCCATTTGCTCAACTTCAGAGGATTTGCATCCAGAGAACGCACGCTATTGTTTGGTATTAATGATTTTGATGAAACGTTGACAGGACCTTTTGAATGGGATATAAAACGATTAGCAGCCAGTATATTTATTGCCGGACATGTCATAGGCCTGGACTCAGTTAGTTGTAGTGAAACCGTTTATTCCATGTTGGATTCTTATTTTAATTATTTAAAAAAATCACTGGAACTATCCCCATTGGAGCAATGGTACAGATTTTACTCCGCAGAAGATATCCTCGACCGGATTGAAGATGATGACCTGGTAAATAAAAAAGAAAAAATGATTGAAAAAGAGTTAAGGAAAACTCCAGCATCCCTTCTTGAAAAAATGACAGTGCGCAATCCAGACTCTCCTTTCAGTACTTTCAAAGAAAATAAACCCCAAATGTGGAAGCCGTCAGAGGATGACCCTTTCCAACATAAAGTGGAAGAATTCTTCAGCAGTTACAGAAGGACAGTATCATGGAATTTTAGAATGTTATTTGACCGCTACCGGTTTTCTGATGTTACTATGCGTGTGGTAGGTGTGGGCAGTGTAGGTACACGAACCGCTCTGGCTCTGTTTGAAGATGGAGAACATGAACATCCTTTGATCTTGCAAATGAAAGAAGCGGATGCTCCCATTTTAGGTAATATTTTTCGTAATCGATTCAAACATCAGGGCCAAAGAGTAATCAAGGGTCAAACCTTAATGCAATCATCCAGCGATATATTTTTGGGCTGGGCTACTGATCCTACAGATGGTAGACACTATTATGTGAGGCAATATCGCGACATGAAAGTTAAAGTAGAAGTGGAAGATATGGATGCTGCTTTTTTATTGGCTTTTGCCAAAAGCTGTGGTTTTGCCCTTGGAGATGCCCATGTCAGAGGAGGAAATCCCGGAATGATCATGGGTTATGCAGGCGATGGGCACTCAATTAAAAAAGCTATAGTACAATTTGCTGCAGCCTATGCAGAACGAAACAATGAGGATTACGATTTATTTCTCAAAGCGCACAAAAAGGGTAAGCTGATGAAGGATTGATGTATCTTTATTTCCTATTTGCAACAGAAATAAACAGAATCCGGCATGACAGAGTTGATCATCATCTTACTTCTCATTCTCACCAATGGTTTTTTTTCTATGTCCGAGCTGGCTATCGTTTCGTCCCGCCGGTTTAAATTGGAACAACAAGCGATGCGAGGTGTGCAGGGAGCCAAAGCGGCTTTGGACCTGTCACAAAACCCATCAAAATTTTTATCTACCAATCAAATCGGCATCACTTTGGTTGGCATTTCACTTGGCGCTTTTGGTGGAGAAGCTTTTGCGGGAAAGGTTGAGCATTTTCTTATCCAATCGGGCATGCTTCCGGCAATGGCTTACCGGATATCTCTTGGTGCTGTAGTCGTATCTATCACCGCCTTTACACTTATTTTTGGTGAGCTTTTGCCAAAACAAATAGGTTTGTTATTTCCTGAAAAAATATCAGTAAACATCGCCAATCCTTTGGTCATATTATCTAAAATAGCCTATCCTTTTGTTTGGTTTCTCAGCACCACCAATTTGTTTCTACTGAAGTTACTCAAATTAGACCAGATACAACCACCGGTGATTACCGAGGAAGAAATCCGATATCTTGTAAAAGAAAGTGCCTCTGGAGGTGAAATTCAAGCCATCGAGCAGGATCTGGTAGAACGTATTTTTGATTTCGGTGATACCACAGTTGAGTCCTTGATGACACCCAGAGAATACATTACTTTTTTTGACATTAGTATGACACTGAAAGAAGTCATTAAAAAAGTCAGGCAAGATAAGCACTCCGCATATCCTTTAGTACAAAACTATGATCTGGACCAGGTGATTGGACTGGTACTGATTAAAGACCTTTTTACTTTAGAACGCTATGAAGGAAATCTGAAAACAATAGCCAGATCGCCTTTGAAGCTGGCATCCACGACTCCTGCCTACAATGTACTTGAAATATTCAAAGAGAATAAAACCCATTATGCACTGGTGGCAGATGAAGTGGGTCGAGTTACGGGTATCCTTACGATGGACGATGTAATGGAGTCGCTGATAGGTGAAATTGCTGAATTTGACAAGCAAACCTATACCATTGTTGCCCGGAATGAAGATAGCTGGTTGGTTGATGCTCGATACCCTATTATTGAGTTTTTAAAATATTTTCAAATCACTCATCTCATCAAAGATCAATTAGGATATAATACAGTAGCCGGACTGTTGAGAGACCTTTTGGGAAGATCTCCCGAATTGGGTGAAGTCATTCAAATTGGAAACTTTGAAATTGAAGTAGTAGACAAAGACAAAAATATTGTGGATAAAGTGATGGTAACAAGGAAAAATTGACGAAAAAAAACCATGTAAACTTTTGCAAAGATGAAAATTAAAGAAGCACTTTCAAAGGAAGATATCGACTTGTGTACACCGGTGATTCTGGCTTTGCGTCCCCACCTCTCCGGTTCAGACCTTTGGGCTTTATACCAGAATCAAATGAAAGAGAATTACAGAATACGCTATATTTTAGAAGATAAGGAAGCCGTATCTTTTATAGGTTACAGAATTCTAAACATGTTTCACAGTGGGAGGACGCTATATATTGACGATTTGTCCACCCTGCCAGGTCTTCGTGGTAAAGGATATGCCAGTCAATTATTGGATATTGTTTTCTCTTTAGCGGAAGAAAAAAATTGCCAAACAGTTTCATTGGACTCAGGGGTCCATCGTCATGATGCCCATCGATTATACTTAAACAAAGGATTCATCATCTCATCCCATCATTTTCATAAAGCTATGGAATAAAAGAATCTTACGGGTTCTCAGATTTTTGGTGTGATTTATTTTAAAAGCCCAAACTTTGCATTGAAACCAAAAATCTTTATCTCAATTTGACCCATTCACTTATGAACCTACTCCGAAAGGTAATTGAATAAAGAATGAGTAAAAATAAATATTGAAAATGTTGTATATGTTAAAAAATTAGTGATCAAAAGACAAAAAAATGATGAAAAAATCAGGAGTAGGAATACATTAATGAGTGTATTCAAATCCAGGTTCTTTATTTCCCGGCATTGTGCAGAAGATTTACAAGGGAGCATCGGCCTGGCACAATGTATTTGGGGAGAAAGCGACATTATGTATAAAGGAAGTTATATGCACACAAACAGTACAATCCACATTTTATACAGATTTTGCCTTTCTAAGAATAGGCGACAATGGTGGTCAAAAGGAATGCGATTTCAAAGGGTATAGTGTGAATGTGACAGAAATCTGTAATGATATAAATCTCAATCTCATCACTCAAAACAATGCACAAACTGTCAATAAGAGAAGTGGATTTTTGAAAAAGTGATTTTTCGGATTGGGCCTAAAATTTAATATATAATAAACCGTATTCTTGTGTACATTGCATTAATAATTCGGAATTTTGAATGGAATTCAAAGCCTGAAATTAGTTTTGCTTCTATCTGTGCATTTAATTTTATCATTTTGGGTTCATTTAAAAGGTCGCTTCGATTTTTAAGTATTGGGTTGTTGTCATCCATAAACTGGTTGACAGGTCAGCGCTTAATCTACTTGAATCATCCTCCGGTAGATTCGGCTTTTACAGTTCAGTTTATTGAACTTGGTGATTCATTGCGAAGTTTTAATCAATTGGAATCTTTGGGCAATGTATTACGAGAGTTTATTCCCGAAAAAGGTTTATATAGATACAGTCTGGGATATTATGGAAATCGCAGCCAGGTAGAATCTGTTTTGCTTACAGTCCGTGCAGCAGGTTTCAAAGATGCTTTTGTAAGAGAAATTAATGCTAATCCAACAACTTCTTCAGAGACTGAGGATCTGTCAAGTACGGCATCTGTTACAACAGGCAAAGCAATAATTGATGAAAGGATAAATGCAATTCAACCCAATAGCTTCAAGACAGAGGTAGCACCTGATTTTATATCTGAAGGATTGTCAGATCCAAAGGAGAAAGGCAAAGTCAGAATTAATATGCTTTACACTGGAAAAAGTTTTGGTGTACTGGGTAAAACCAGATTTCAGTCAGAACATGAAGTGGTTACAGGTTATGCGGTAGAGAATGATATTAAGTTTAAACTGGTAAGCCATGCTTCCTGGCGCGCTAATGGACTGACTGTGTTCCTTCCTTCAAATGAGCCGAAAGGGGAAGAACTGGAGCTTATANNATGGGAAGTGTTTGGTAGAACAAAAGCACTGATGACCCATAATGTACTTATGTTTCAGGATCCCGACCGCACAGAAATCGATATGTTGAACATTTTTCTGAATAGTCCCCATCAAGGTGTCAGCTTTCCTGAAACTAAACCAGTACAAATCAATTTGTACCGAACGTATATTTATGATGACCAAGAATGTTTTATAGTGGAAGAGTCTGATGCAGAATGGCCTTCAAACAGAGAATACTGGTCCATCGGTGAAATTAACAGAGTTGACTTTGGAAAGAAAGGCAGACTATTCGAATTGCCAACCAATCAGGGTAGTTTTGGGCATCGTGCCTCTATACTAAAAAAACTGAAATCAGAGATAACAGCCAGTGATGGATATGTTATAATAATAGATATGGGGCATCGCAATGCAGATTTTGATATTTCAAAAGTTCAGCGTAGCAAATTGGACTTCTCCGGTCTTGATAGTTTGGGTTACTCCATTCTGATGCCCTATGATTTTGAGTTTCTGATAGGTGCGGATAGTTTACATTTGATCATTAATGAACATCCCTCTTTGACCTTACTCGCTTCCAATGTAACATCTCCTAAGTTTCCAGGGCTATTTTTACCCTACAAGATAATTGAAATTGAAGGCGTAAAAATTGGACTTTTGGCTTTGGTTGATCCCACAATGGAGTTTAATCTTCCAAGCAAAATATTAGAAGACTTTAAATTTGAAGAATTCATTAGTGCGGCAAATAAGACTGTGGGTAAATTACAGGAAAGTAAATCTGATATTATAATTGCTCTCTCCAATATGAAAAACTCCGATAATGCCAGACTATCAGAAAATGTTAAAGGCATACATCTTGTTACTGCCAATTTTACAGAGCAGGCTATGGGTTGGACTTCAACCAAAGAAATAACAATTAATCAGGAGACAAGGCAGGGTTTAAGAGCTCCTTATGATATTAGTGCACTTCGTGATTTCGGTATCGAGATTGGTCGAACAGAACTGAATATTGAAGTTGGAGATTCTATTTTTGGTGCCAAACTGCTTTCCATCCGGGAACAGAACTATAAAATAACAGATAGAATTGAATCTGATCATGCTCTAATGACTGAACTTATTAAAGGATTGCCTGAAATTTCAAAAGAACGGGGCGAGTTGTTATTTCCGGCATTTCTCGATGTGATTGAGCAAAATCCTAATCTTGAAAATTTTGATGAAACTACGCGATTGGGCAGAATATCAAAATCCTTATGGGAGAGTTTTCTTGCAAGAATATTAGCTAATGAAGCACCGGCAGAAGTGTCTATTATTAGAAAAATTCCTACATTTCTACCATTGATCGGCAAACTACATGAAAGAGAAGTCATGAATTGGCTTTGGTTTGAGGATGAAATAGTCATGCTGGATTTAAAAGGACGCGACATAAAAAGACTACTCGAAGCAGACCGCGATAAAACCCTTGTTACAAGCGGTATTGAAGCTATACGATCCCCTTTTGGCATGTTATATAAAATTATGGGGAGACCGGTACAGGATGATGTATACTACCGGGTAGCTACTACCAATGTCATCACCAATGGAGTATTTAAAGAGAATTTCAGAATGAGTCTCAGGCAATCATCCCATTTTAAAGTCATGGAGTCAGGAGCATTAAAAGGAACTAAAGAAGGAGAAGTTATACCTTTGAGAGATTATATACTCCTTAATTTGAGAAAAATCAGATCCTTCGGCAAAGGCAAGGACTATCATCGGAGGATTGCAGATATACTGGAACCCAAGTTGCCATACCCGAGATTGTTTGCCTTCAATTTTGACCATCCAACACTTTGGACTTCTCTCAATAAAATCTACAAAGGAAGCGGTTATGAGGCCATCCCTGAAAGTCGCATCACCTCAGGTAATTCTTTTGTGATCGGTGCAGAAGGCGGATTCATTTCAACATTGGATATGGAAAAGGCTGATCTTTCATTCGGACTAAGGCTCGCTTTTGCTCAGCAAAGCCTTGATATTGGTGAAGGCTTGACTCAAAAGACTGAAAATGTCGATGATATAGTTATTAATATCACCTATAGATACAAGGGGTTTAAAAAAGTGGTTTTTCATCCGTACGCCCGGCTGGAATATGATTCAGAATTTACTGCAACTGTGAATCGAAATACCGGACTTAGAAACCCTAAACAACAGATCCTGAGAAATATAATCGGTTTTGCCAAAGGATTTACAGTCAAATGGCCGGTACTTGAGTTAGGATTGACGGCAGAAAATGACTTCGGCAACAGTAATTATCAATATGGATTGCAAGGCAGGAGCCTTGGGAGATTTCCTTTGGATAAAAACTGGAATGTGATTTATTCTTTGACCAATAATTTCAATTATTTTCTGCCCAATAAAAATGATACTGAAAGAGATCTTTCATTCAAGTATAATATGATTCATGAATTATGGATACCTCTATTTGGTGATGTATCGCTTTCTTTGTCTGCCGATCTATTTTTTTTCAGGGGCAAACTAGAGATCAACAATGATCCCGGTCTGAGTATGTTCACAAAAGTAGGGTTGAGTTATAACCGCTTATGGAAACCCAGATTTCAGACCTTATTTTAATTTGCATAACTCATAAAGGCTTTTGCTACAAGCTTAGGCAAGATGTTGACAAATATAATTATTGAACCTATTTGCATACATGAACATGCGTCAAGGATTAAAATCATTTCAAAAGCAAAATAGAGAATAAGAACAAAAAAAGATAACAATACAATTCATCCAAAGAAGTAGCCGCTTATCTGTTATGCAAAAAGATATCACACACTCTAAAAGTAGTATTGTAAAGGTGTTATATTGTGGAAGCCATAATATACCAGTTAGCATACCATTATCGAAGTGCCAAAAGTCAACATCGGGTGTCAAATGAATCATCTCATATTGTCAAATATGAGGCGCTTTTGGGTGAATTTTGTGAAGATTGTAATATATCTATGCAAATTCTTAGAAAAAGACATTGATTTTATAAAGATAGCTTTATATCATCCTTTTTGACTTAAATAGCAGTTGCAAAGAGCTTGTTTTCAAAACTTTCCAAAGAAAATCAAATGGCTTATTCCTAATATAATATCTGGATTATTGATAAAGTGGAATTTCGGAAAGAACTCAATATTAAAACTTATCAGTCAGTCCCCAAATAAAATCTTTTAAAAAACAAAAACCTGAAACGCTTGTTAAGTGGCCAAAAGATTGCTTTTTGAACATAGCATTTATCTTATTTCCTCACCAATTATTTGAAAATACTCATGCCATTCCTTTGGATGCAACAGTATTTCTGGTTGAAGAGTATTTGTTCTTTTCACAATATGCTTTTCATAAGCAAAAGATAGTGTTCCATAGAGCTTCTATGCAGAATTACCAGAATCATGTTTCAAAAACATTTAACACCACTTACATAAACGCTCAAACTCCCCTGCACGACTGCCGGAATCTCATTGAAAATTTATCTCATGTTGGCTTTCAACGTATTATGGTTTATGACCCTGTAGATGACTGGCTTTTATCGCGGGTGCAGAAATCCTGTTTGAAATTTTCTTTGAAATTAACTGTCCTTGAATCTCCATGCTTTATCAATACAATGGAGGAACTGAATAAGTATACCCAAGGGAAAAATCGGTTCTTTCAAACGCATTTTTATATAGAGCAAAGGAAAATCCGAAATATATTAGTGAATGACTCCGGCGAACCTGCAGGTGGCAAATGGAGTTTTGATCCGGATAACCGAAAGAAATACCCTCCATCAAAAGTTCCACCTCCTGTTTCATTTCCTGAATTGAAACCCATCTATAGAAATGCTATAGATTATGTTGAAACGCACTTCAAAACTAATCCGGGGCACATACACATGGACTTTATTTATCCGGTCACCCACAATGAAGCCAAAATCTGGTTGAATGATTTTATTGCTCACCGACTATATGGATTTGGCACTTATGAGGATGCCATTTTACAGGAACACCGAATTCTCCACCACAGTCTCCTTTCTCCATTGATTAATACTGGATTACTTTTAGCAGAAGACGTTAGTACTACAGTGATTCAAAAAGGAGTTTCTCTGCAAATAGAAATGAATAATATTGAAGGATTCGTCCGTCAGGTTTTGGGTTGGCGTGAATTCATACGTATGGTATACATTGAAAAGGGACGAATTCAACGTACAACCAATTACTGGCACTTTACCAGGAAAATTCCGCCTTCCTTTTACACAGGAGAAACCGGCATCTTTCCGATAGATCATACGATCAAGCAGGTATTAAAAACAGGGTACTGCCACCATATTGAGAGATTGATGATTCTGGGAAATTTTATGCTGCTCTGTGAGTTTGATCCCAATGAAGTGTATCAATGGTTTATGGAAATGTTTATTGATGCTTATGACTGGGTGATGGTACCCAACGTATATGGTATGAGTCAATTTGCTGATGGTGGACTGATGGCCACAAAACCCTACATCAGCAGCAGTCACTATATACTTAAAATGAGTGACTATCCTAAAGGAGATTGGTGTATAATATGGGATGCTTTGTTTTGGCATTTCCTGCATAAACATCGACATTTTTTTACACGGAATCCAAGAATGTCCATGCTAATCAAACAGTATGATAAACGGCCTGAAAGCGATCGGATATTTTTATTGGAAGAAGCTAAAAAGTATCTATCGTCATTGGATGAGTCTTTTATTTCACTGCCTTCGAAAGAAGAACTTTAAAAACTTAAATAAACAAAAATGAAAGTATTAAAACGCACGCAATGGTTGCCTATCACTTTGGATGAAGCCTGGGATTTTTTTTCTTCCCCTGCAAATCTGAATGACATTACCCCTGAGGATATGGTGTTTGAAATTATATCAGAAGTCCCGAAAGTTATGTATGAGGGGCTCTTTATAATGTACAGGATTAAACCTATTTTTAACATCCCTATGAGATGGGTAACAGAAATTACTCATATCAAAGGTAGATCTTACTTTATCGATGAACAGCGATCCGGACCCTATCGAATATGGCACCACGAGCACCACTTTGAAGAAAAAGATGGGGGCGTATTGATGACCGATCTTCTTTATTACGATGTAGGCATGGGGTGGATTGGAAAATGCGCTTCTTTATTGTTTGTCGATCGCAAAGTGAAAGAAATATTCGATTACCGCTTTCAGCTTCTGGAAGAAAAGTTTGGAAAAATCAGTGTATGAAGTATCTATGGAACATTCCAAATCTTCCTATGTACAGTTTCAAACTTTTCTTTGCATTTATCTATTATACATTCATCCCTGTTGATCAAAAAGTCTCATTAGCTTTTTCAAAATACTCAATTAATACAGATAAATTATGTCCAATTTGAATAAACAGTTAGGAAGTTTGTATCCAGATTTTCAAAAGAATTTTCCTTTTAGACTCATATTGTACATCCTTTCATTATTTGTCTTTATATCGTCATGTAGTCCTGACGAACCAATAATGAAGGAAGATCCATCAATTGGTTTAGAACCAAAACAATATGGAACACCCTTTAACAACGTCCCGGAAATACCTGACATCCAATTATATGAAGTAAACCCACAAGTATTTAGTTCTGCCAGAAATCTTACCGGTATCACATTATTATTGGATTCACTTAAAGAATTGGGAATTAATGTGGTCTGGATCAAGCCAATATTTGAAACGGGTCAAATCAGAAGTGTTGGGTCTCCTTATTCGATCAAAGATTATTTAACCATTCATCCCTCACTTGGCAGCAAAAACAGTTTGAGAGAATTGGTAGACAAAGCCCACAGTCTCGATATGGCAGTCATTCTTGACTGGGTCGCCAACCATACTGCATGGGATCATCCCTGGATACAGAATACATCCTGGTACATTAAGGATGGCTCAGGAACAATTACACACCCGCCAGGCACTAACTGGATGGATGTTGCTCAATTGGATTTTACAAATATGGACATGCGTCTTGAAATGATCAAAGCCATGAAATATTGGGTACTTGAAGCCAATGTAGACGGATACCGGTTTGATTATGCAGCCGGACCTCCTTTCGGCTTTTGGAAGCAAGCCCTGGACACACTTAAGAGTATCCCTGGCCGGAATCTTATATTATTTGCAGAAGATGATGACAAAAACCTCCTGAATGCCGGTTTTGACTTAATCTTTGGATGGCCATTTTATGGTAGCTTATGGCGTGTATTCAATGGTCAATCTGCACAGCAAATTTTCCAGGCCCACCTGAATGAATATCAAAACGTTGAAGAGGGAAAGCATATCGTGCGGTGGACGACCAACCACGACGAACATGCATGGGATGACATTCCACAAAACAAGTTTAGAAGCCTAAGAGGATCCATTGCAGCATTTGTTTTAGCCAGTCATTTAGGCGGTGTGCCGCTGATTTATAATGGTCAGGAAGTTGCGGTTCCCAATCAATTGCCATTTTTTGAAGGTCACAATACTACCATTAATTGGACATTAAACCCCGGAATCAAAGCAGAATACAAAAGAATTTTGAATTTTAGAAAACAAAGTATGGCATTAAGGAGAGGCTCAGTACAGGATTTTAGTTCAAGCCAGGTTTCTTCATTTACAAAAAGGTATGGAGAAGAAGAATTATTTATCATGGTCAATGTACGTAATTCAACGATACAATACATGATTCCTGAAGAGTTTAAAAATAGTACATGGAAAGATGTTTATAGCGATTCGACCATTCAATTGGGCAATGAAGTTGCACTTGATCCTTATGAATATTTGGTTTTAAAAAAATGAATCATTCCCGATCCATTAAATTGATATGAATTAGTTTTTGGTCTTCTTCAATTCAAATGGAGTCTTTCTTATACTGATAAAAAACACTTTATTGTAAAATTTGACGATGGGTACCCCGCAAAAAACAGGCATCTTTCATTTTGATAACACATATAAAAGTCTTCCTCCATTAATCTATAAAGAAATACGCCCTGCCCAGGTGCCATCGCCAGAATTGATTTTATTGAATGAAGATTTGAAAGAAGATTTGCAATTGAGCCCTGCAAATGATAAATATTGGGCCTCCATTTTATCAGGGCAATCCATTCCTGAAGGATCTTTCCCTTTAGCGCAAGCTTATGCAGGCCACCAATTTGGCTACTTTACCATGTTGGGTGATGGAAGAGCCATTCTTCTGGGAGAACATGTGACATATTCCGGTGTGCGTTTCGATATTCAACTCAAAGGAAGTGGCAAAACACCCTTTTCAAGAAATGGAGATGGTAAAGCTACATTGAAGTCCATGTTAAGAGAGTACTTATTCAGTGAAGCTCTCTATTATTTAGGCATTCCTACATCCAGAAGCTTAGCAGTAGTAAAAACCGGAGAGAAAGTTTACAGAGAATCCAACCATGAAGGAGCTGTTCTCACTCGAATTATGACAAGCCATTTAAGAATAGGCACATTTGAATTTGCCAGATATTTTGGCAAAATTGATGATTTGCAACGACTTCTTGATTATACCCTCCACAGGCACTATCCTGAATTGAAGACTGCGAATAATCCAGCTTTAAGTCTTCTGGATCGTGTAATGCAAAAACAGATTGAACTAATCATTCAATGGATGCGGGTTGGATTTATCCATGGCGTGATGAATACCGACAATACATCTATTTTTGGTGAGACGTTTGATTATGGTCCTTGTGCATTCATGAATACTTTTCATCCGGATACTGTGTTCAGCTCCATTGACCATGGTGGCAGATATTCCTTTGGCAATCAACCCAAAATCATTAAGTGGAACCTGGCCAAATTAGCTGAAGCACTATTGCCTCTGATAGATACTTCAGAAGAACGAGCCATAACTTTGGCTATTGACAAAATCAATGAGTTTGACGAAATATTTACGTCCCGATGGCATCAAATGATGGCTAACAAGTTGGGGATTGCCCACCCCACCGCACAGGATAATCTTTTAGCGGATGAATTATTGAATGCCATGCGCATAGAAAAAGCAGATTACACCAATACATTTCGTGCCCTAAGACAGGAAACTATCCATGAAAACCACCCATTTTTCAAAGGCCTTTTAGGAAAATGGTATTTAAAATGGAAAGCGAGAATCGGCAATACCAAAACCGATTGGGAAAATGCTGCACAATTGATGCAAAAAAGTAATCCTGTTTTTATTCCAAGAAATGTTCATGTCGAAAATGCATTGGATTTAGCGGTTCAGGGCGATTTTTCCATCTGGTCAGAACTTTTCAAGGCTTTAAAAGCTCCATACGATGATGATCAAGAATTGAAGAAATTTCAATCTTTCAAAACTTCATATGATCTAAAATATCAAACGTTTTGCGGGACGTGAAAGAAGTCAGATTATTTATATAATCAATAATTTCTTTTTCCATACTTTTGATTCATTGACAAACTGAAAAAATTTAATCTATGCCAGGTACAAAAATTACAATCCTTTCAAACGGATCTATGAAAGTTGAGGGTGACTTCGAAATTGTAGATGCTCAAGGCAACGTGTATGGACTTCAGGGAAGAACCCTGGTCAGTTTATGCCGTTGTGGACTTTCAAAAAACAAACCCTTTTGCGATAGCTCTCACCGTGGACAACTTGAACACGAAGCCAAAGCCTTTGACCTTCCTCCACGGAAAGTTTGATACCTTTGAAATTTTATGCCTTTATTGTGCCTGGTGAATAAAACCAGAAGATGCCAGCTTTTTTGATGACATTTTAGCCTGGATAGCTTCTATGATTATTCGGGCATGATGACGTGTATTTTCGATAAATAGTGTGCCGGTGTTCAAGCCACTTAAGATTACACCTCCAAGATATATGCCTTGTATAGATGATTCCAGTGTATCGGGATTATATAAAGGCGCCTTCTCCTCGCCCTGGCCAAATCCAATACCCAAGCCTTCAAGAAAAGTGTAGTCTGGTTGATATCCCGTCATGGCCAGCACATAATCATTCTCAATGACTTTGTCTCCTTCGGGAGTAAGGATATATACTTTGTCTTCAGTTATCTTTGTCACAATACTGTTGAAATATGCTTTAATACTCCCCTCTTTAATACGGTTTTCAATATTAGGCAGAATCCAGTATTTTACTTTCTGATACAAATGGGGCTCTCTTACTACCATCGTTACTGATGCACCTTTTTGCATGGTTTCCAATGCTACATCACAGGCAGAATTTGCTCCTCCTACCACCACTATATTCTGTCCTATATAATGATGAGCCTCATCGTAGTAATGCTTCACTTTTGCCAAATCTTCACCAGGCACATTCAACAAACGGGGAGTATCATAATACCCGGTGGCAACAATGACTTGTTCCGCTTTCCAGATGCCTTTATCAGTCTTTACACTGAAATCTCCTTCTTTCCCTTCAATGCTTAACACTTTTTCCCTATAATGAATATGGAGATGAAAGCTCTCTGCAATGCGGCGGTAGTACTCCAAAGCCTCTTGTCTTGTTGGTTTGTCCCTGTGAGAAATAAAAGGAACACCTCCGATTTCCAAATTGAGTGAAGTGGAAAAAAAAGTCATATTGGCTGGAAAATAAAACAAACTGTTCACTAACAAGCCCTTCTCAATGACTGCATAATCCATGCCCAGCTTCTGCGCTTCAATAGCACAATTCAAACCGGTAGGACCCGCTCCTATGATTAATATTTTCGTTGATTGCTCTGACATGTTTCCTTTATATACAACCCATAATGGAAAGGTTCAGTATGTCCCTTAAGCAAGCCATTGAAGACCAATAATTTCAATATAAAAGGGTAACATCGCCCTTGATCAATTGTTGCCCTGCACCAACGTTATATCGGGCAAAATACACATATACGCCAGAAGGTGCCGGATTTCCATTGTGGTGGCCATCNNCTGGATTCAAATACTAAATTTCCCCAACGGTTAAAGATTTTTAGTTCATATGAAGTAATAATATCTCCACATTCCAGAGTAGGACCAAATTTCTTATTCAAGTCCTCCTGCCCTCTGGGAAAGAAAACCTTGGGATATTTGAGACATTCCGGACATTCATCCAAATTGAAAGGAGAAGAATTGATCGGATTGCCACAAGCATCACTCACTGCTACCTGATACACCCCCGGACGCTCCACTGTGATGGTTTGATTGGTACTGCCTGTATTCCAAAGAATATTGGAAGCTTCACCATCAAAATTAACCGTCAGGCGTGCCTCATTTAAAATACAATCTACATCCCCTTCCACACTGACAAATACATTGGTTACCCTCTTGATCAGATTGGCATCCACAAATACTGATGCAGTAAATACATTATTACATATATCCCGAACGGTCACAGTATATTCACCTGCCAGGGTCACCACAGTAGAAAGTCCGCCGGTATTATTACTCCATATGACATTTGTTGCTTCCCCACCATCGATGACGGCTGTAAGTCTTATACCATTATTGGCACAGAAATCATCATCCCGGTTAATGCTAACTCCTCTGATTAATTCAGGAAAATTAGTCACATTAATGGAGGCAGTGGCAACTTCATCACAAATATCAGTAACAGTTACAGAGTATATACCCGGTTGAGAAATCAATATCCCCCCTTGCTGCTCACCTGTACTCCATTCTATATTGGCAATAGGTGCACCCATCAAATAGTTCATTTGCAATGCAATACTTCCGGTCTCACAAAATGGGCCTGTATTCACGCTGATTTCAATTTCAGGAAAGTCATAGCGGGTAACCTGGCCGGTATCGCATAACATAAAACATATTTTTTCATCAATGGTAACTGTCACCATAAACATACCTTCTTCCATCACTCTGAGTGTATCTGAGGTAGCTCCGGTATTCCAAAGATAGGCTGTGGCACCTTCAGTAGTAGCGCGAAAAGTGAAATCAATAGGCTCTCTGGGACAGAAAATCGTTGATGCAAGAGTCAGCACTGGAATATCTAAGACCATAGGAATGTTGTCATTGCTTTCTGTCTCTTCGATAGAAATATCAACATCCGCTACCGTAAGGACCAAAGTATCACTAACAAGATTTAATTCACTCAGAAGATTCCCTTGAATAGAATCCTCGCAAGTAGTTTCTCCCAAAGCATTGGTTTTAATTAAAGCCGGTACGTTCATAACCGGACTATATTCACTGTTGGTGGTAAAATATATTGTACCCCCATCATCGGTAGGCATTAAATTCCCACCAGGCACCTGAAATGCTCTTACTCTGGGATATTTCATTTGCCATATTCCTTCGCCCCCTCCCGAAAGTTGGAGCTGAATGGGATAAATTGAATCAACATCAGTAAATGATGCAGATCCTGAACATACGATCATTCCTTCTGCATTGATGGTAATATTATCTATCAAGGTGGTGGTAGCGCCTTCCAAAGAAATGTCGTGTGCCCACATAACCTGCCCCAAAGTATCTATCCTGGCGATAAATCCTGATCCACCATCGGTTCCGGCGATCAAAGCTGTTGAGTCTGATAGCGCAATCAAATCATTGATAATCAACGAAAATTCACTTTGATCCACCTGATACATTCTTGACCAGATGACTTCACCCGATAGATCAACTTTATAAACAAAAGGAATGGCTTTGCCATTTTTTACACAATTTCCTCCAACCCATATGGAACTATCTTCAGCAAAATATCGAGCAACCACTGGTACTGAGTTGAAAACATTGTCAAAAGTATCACTTGCGGTATATTTTTTCGTCCACAAACTTGAAAAATCCTCCAATGCATGCATACCCAGAAGAGTACCGAATTCTTCCTCCAAAAAATGAGTGGAGAGATGTAAAATATTGCTTTCTCCAATCCCTTCCATCTTAAAAGGATGTCCAAAAAGGCGTTGATTATCTCCATCATCAATGAACCGAATGCTTCCCTTTGTTCCTCCGGTATCATAAGCTCCAACGATACGGAATGGACCTTCTTTATTGGCTAAAATGGTAAAGTAAATGCTATCGTTTTCTGCCAGGTGAATTCCTCCAAAATCAATCAACTCCGAAGCGTCCTCAAATAATATCCTTTTACTCCAGATTTCATTTCCCTTATCATCAAACTTTCCCAGAAACAGCTGTTCGCTGTCGCCGGGTATCTCAGGCATGAGGGTAGCGAGTATATAATATACATTCCCATCAACCACTCCATCCAGAACCTGAAAATGGTCTCCGGATTGAGAAGGATAGGTACGATGAAAACTCTCCTGACTATAGAGTGTTGCAATATGCAACGTCATTGTCAACCATGTAAAAAGGATGCGAATCATGCACAAGATTTTGAGTCTGTCAAATAGAAGTACAATAATAAGGATTCCCACACAAAGTAACGAATAGTTATATAGTCTTGTTGGTTTGAATAAAACATGTTTCTTTAAATAAAAGAACCCAGCACCTTAAATGAGTGCCGGGTCTGATTCGAGTTGTTGTATGTAATTAGTAATTTCTTCTTTTAATCATTCATTCAAAAATAGAACGATTACATCATATGCATTCCTCTGGAACCTCTTCCTCCACCACTTTCCTGCGGAGAACTTCCACCTGTAGCTCTTATGGAATAAGTGAAGCCCAGCATAAAGTATCTGCCCAATGATATAATTTGTTCTGTCTCTATATAATTGAGATTGGCGGATTGGCTTAATCCCAAATTTTGATTCAAAATATCAAACACAGATAATGAAATCTCTCCCCGGTTACCCTTCATAATAAACCGTGAAATACCGGCTCGCCATATGGGCACAGTCAATCCTTCTGAAAAATCCTGCTCAGGGAAGACCCTTACTCTGATATTGCTTTGCAGGTTCCATTTGTCATTAGGACGCAGGACTAAGTTGCCAATGTAGGTTTGATTGAGAAAATTTTGATTTCTCTCCGAATTGATCGAATAGGTATTGATATTATAATTCATGTTGGCACTCGCAGAAACATCAATGTATTTCTTCTTTCTGTTCTCCAATGTCAAACCCACCCGGGTATTGTAAATGTCTGATTCATTTTCAGTCAAATTAATAAATAAAATCCGTCTTTGATAACCAATATTTCCATTAACCTGAACTTTCATCCCTAATGCTCTGATAGGCGTGCTGTAGTTGACATTTCCATTGATATTAAAATTATAAGGTACGTTGATCGGTGTAGATACTGTCCTGAATTGCTCATCAATGAAAGTCTGATTGATAATGTTATTCCTTGAGTACGTCGCATTGATGAAAGCAAAGAAACTACTGAAGCTAAACTGATCAAACTTTACATAATTGATGCGAAGATTATGACGGTATTCAGGCACCAGATTTGGGTTTCCAATGTAAATACTCAGCGGATTGCTGTTGTCCACGACAGGTTGCAACTGTTGCAATGAAGGTTCGCGGATATTGGTGGTATAATTGACCCTCATATTATGTGCATTGCCCAGGTTCAGGCGATAACTCAACCTGGGAAGAAATGCAGTATTGTCGGTGAATATTGTCGCATTTTCTCTGAAAAGATTTCCTTTCAGGCTTGAATACTGGAGCAAACCTTCCAGAGTAAGTGAATATTTTTCTGTATTTCTGTGGAAGGCTCCACCAATCCTGTCAAATGTAAATGAGCGGTCATAGTGATTGCTTAATACTTCATTCAGTACATCTACTCCATTAATGACATCATAAATATCCTTGAGCACCTCATTGTTAAAATTTTGTCTTCTGTAAATGGCTTCCAGATAATTGTTGGGACTAAGTGGTTCAACAAATGACATTTGAACTGAATAAGATAATTCATCATTGTTTTCAAACTGATTTTGCACAATTTGCTCAGCCAGTTCTCTTATCGGATCGTCAGGGAAAAAAATGTTTTCTGCCTCCAGATCTGCGGTCAGATCATTATATATGGTATTGATAGACCCATTGAAAGTGATTGATCTGCTTTTCTTGCTGCTGAGCAGTTTCCTGTAGAGCATGCTTCCTGAAAAATTATCATACAGCCCATTGGAATTATATTCATTTAAACTATTGTTTTGTTCTATGTCATTTGAAATGACATTATTAAAAGTATTATTGTTTAATCTGGATCGTGCTGTGGATAGATTGGCATCCAATCTTACATCCTGGGTAGAATCAATTTTATGGTCGAAACGAACTCTGAATGTATGTCCTGTATTTCCTGAGGTTTGATCGGATAAATCATTGGTAAAAAAACTTGTATTTCCGTCAAGGAAATTTTCTCTGGCTCTCGTCCGGTCATAGATGTTGGTTATATCATTAAGATAGTAGCTAAAATTGAGTTTGGTATTTTTTGAAAATTCATGATTGAGGTTTAATCCTCCCAGGTTTGTGGTAACAAATCCATCGCTCATGTCACGGGCAATATTGATACCGCCACCCATGCCTCGACCACCTCCAAATCCTCCCTGGTTATTCATGAACGACATAAATTGGTCGACACTAAATCCCTGCTCATTGATATTATTAAAGTTGCCTATCATTGATATCTGGGTTTTTGGGCCGAAGCGGTTGAGGTTAATGCTGCCCTTATACCTGTCGATGGTTCCGCCCTGAATTCCTGCATTACCAAAATATCCGCTTTTATGCCCATCCTTCAATTCGAGATTCATTGTCTTTTCTCTTTGTCCGTCATCCACACCGGTAAATTCAGACATATCGGATTGCCTTTCAAAAAACTGAACCTTTTTAATTGCCTGAGCAGGAAGATTTTTTGTTGCCAGTTTGGTATCAGTTCCAAAAAACTCCTTACCATCCACAAGTACTCTTCGTACCTGCTCACCCTGTGCAATGATAGTTCCATCTTCCTGAATCTCAATACCCTGCATTTGGCGTAATAAGTCTTCAACTACATCATTGGGTCGAACCTGAAATGCCAACGCATTATACTCAAGCGTATCTTTTTTTACAGCTATAGGTGTGGTCTCCCCTGTAATGGTTATGGTGGACAATACTTGTTCAGATACTTTCATCCGGATCTGACCCATATCCCAGGTGCCGGAACGGTCAGTCAGGTCAATGGTTTCATAATATTGCTCAAAACCAAGATAACTTACCTGAATGATGTATTTTTCTGCTTTTAACCTGTCAAGTTTAAATCTTCCTTCGTCGCCAGTCAGAGCAAATGCTGTCAGAATAGAATCCTTTACCGTCATGGCCACTACCGAGGCACTGAAAAGAGTTTCTTCCTGTGTGTCAGTAACAAAACCGGTCACTGATATGGACTGTCCGATTGCGCCGGTTAGCAGTACAGCAAAAAATACTGTGTACAAGAGTTTATTCATTACAATGATAATATATTAAAAAGATATTGTAAAAATTAAAGTATTTACAGAAATATTGATCAGGCTTAAATGATTTGATTTGCTCACTCCCCCCTCATCATAAATCGCATCCCTTGCCCCCTGCCTTCCAATTGCATTTCTTTCATTTTCTCTTCCCTCATTTTTTCAAACTTTTCCTGAGTGATCTTTTCTCCTTTGGTAGGCTTCTTTAATTCACCTTTCTCTATAGGGCGGGATATGATTTGGGTAGCGGTTATGGTCCTTTCTTCATCATTAATATCAACATATAAAATCAGCCCTGGTAATCCATTATAATTTTCTGGGCCACTGGAAACCGGTATCATTGGGGTAAACCAAACGAACACATCCTCATCATCATCTTTATACCTGGCCTTTTGGCAAAAATAATCCCCGACCATCATGCTCTCCCCGGTCAGTTTCCACTTTCTGCGAGTGGTCTCACCATCTATCAAAAAAGTTTTGCCTAAAAACTCTCTGGATTCAATACTCATCCCGGTTTCTATATCCGTATAAATTTCATAATCGGCCATTCTTGACATACGGGTTACCATCCAGTTACCTCCCTGTCCGCCAGGGGTTCGATCCACTTCAGGCATCTTAATCATAGAATAGGATGATGCCTGCTGATTAAATACCAATGTGTGATTAGAAGTGGCAAATTCAGGAATTCTGCTTTTCATGGCAGACATTTCTTCAGGAATTTGACGATGCAAGTCTCTCTTTACTTCAAAGGTGATTTCACCGGAAAGTATTTGTCCCATGAGATGTTGGGCAGAAAACAAAACAAATAATATTACAAACTTTTTCATAGGCCAGTATAAAGTAAAAATCCATAAGAAATTACAATGCTTTAGACGAATCTAATTTCATTAGGTTTAACTCATATTCAAAAAAGGAAAAAACATCAACTCCTGCCATGGAAATGCGCGGTGAGCAATAGAAATGAAATAGTCCATTTTACTGAGGCGGTGAGTACTTTACAATGTCGATTCCGATTCCGTTTGAATCTTCAATGGCAAAATGTCTGTCCCCCCAAGGCTCATCTCTCAATTCTATTTTGATTTCCACCTCTTTATTTTTCAAGATGTGATAAACAGCATCCACATCATCCACTTCGAAGGTGAGATATACCCCCTTACCATTGAAAGCTTGGTGAAAAAATGGTTGTTGTGTCGGATGATCGGGAAGGAGAAAGCTCAGTTCTGATTGCTTGCCTGAGGTGTGTAACAAAAGGTAAAATTCGTTTTCAAACGTAACACCAAAGCCCAAGTATTCGGTATAGAAAGCTTTGGTTTCCGTCAACTTTTCTGTAATTATGCCTGCATTGAGTTTCATATTTTTTTCCTTTTCAGAGTGAATAATGGAACAAAATTCTGAATATGTATGCCATAAACCTTGTAAAAATCGGACATTTTATCTGCAGAATGCTTTGGTCGGAGTAACTCCCGGACACACACCCCTTACTCTACCACCACTTCCGCCTTACTAACGGCTGATACATTAAAAAAGCCTAACCACCTTTCTTTACCGTCCTGTGAGACCACATTGCCGCTGGTATTGGCTAAGGGGATAGAAAAAATTCCATTGTCACCATTGGTCATTTGATCTCTGGCTATACGCATAAACCGGAATGCCTCATTGCTGATGGAATGCAATTCCACATAAATTTCATCGCCCGGCTGGTAGGGAGCTTCCAGATTGGAAAAATCATCGGGAAAAGGATTGATGCCTCGCCGCAAAGGAAAAATNNTACACCATCCAATGAGGATCCGTAATCAAAGGTGGCATCATATACCAGCAGCATCTCCTGCGGTTTATTTAAAAACTGACCATTCTTCCAGGTTTTGGCCCAGTATGTATCTCCAATGCCGGGAAGATCAGTTACAAACAACTCTGCATATATCCCTTCCGGTATGCCCAATTGCTCCTCTTCAAACACCTGAGCTATGGAATCTATCGGCGGAACTCTATGCATCATGGTCTGACCGGTGTATACTTTATTATTCCACAGGATTTCTAATGTAAAAACATCTCCTGGTTCTCCAATCACCTGGCCCTCTTCGGGTTCCCACTCGTATACTCCGTTGGATTGATGTTCAAAATCCCAGGTAATGGAACCATTCCTAACCAGAGTAACCAATGCATTATCAATGCCTACCGGCCGGGATGGGTTAAAATAATCCTGTGACCAGGTCAATGTTATTTTTTGTGTCTTTTCCTGATTGTCCAACCACGCATCCACTACCATAATGGGTTGGGTGAAGCCGCTATCCAAACGAATAACATCCTCGCATGCCACCAGCAAAACCGCTATTCCTGTATAAATCAATATTTTGCAGAAGTTCATGTTACTTAAATTTAAAATTATACGAAATGGATGGAATAAAAGATCCGATGACTGAAAGCCTTACCGCTTCCGTATTGATGGGTTGATCCGGTACGGGCCTGCCTTGTTCCTGTCGGAAGTAAATGGCAAAAGCATTTCTCCGGGCATAGGCATTGTACACTCCTATCACCCATTGACCTTTCCACTTTTTACCTTGTTTTTCCTTAGGATCGATGGTCAATGAAAAATCCAACCGGTGGTAATCCGGAATCCTGACATTATTCCGGTCATTGAACTCATTGTGAGGAATGATATATCCTTGTTGTTCGAACCTGGAGGTGGCAAATGTGACCGGTGTTCCGGTGATGTAGACAAAATTACTACTCAAGGTCATCCTCTTGTTGATTTCATAAAACAGGGTTAATCCAAAGTTGTGCGTTTGATCGAAACGTGAAGGATACCAAAGGTCGTTGTTAATTCCTTCCACCAGACGCTCTGTCCGTGCCAGTGTATAGCTGATCCATCCTGTTAATGTGCCACTTTTTCTTTTTAAAAACCATTCTGTCCCATAGGCCCGGCCCTTTCCGGTCAATATCTGGCCTTCCAGAAATTCGTTGAGAATTAAATCGGCGCCATCGATATAGTCAATGAGATTTTCCATGTTCTTATAATAGATTTCCGCCGAAAATTCATACTGATCATTTTTAAAATTCCTGAAATATCCTAACGCCACCTGGTCGGCCATTTGCGGGGAAATGTTATTCGTGCTGGGTGTCCATATGTCTACCGGTGTAGCGGCAGTAGTGTTGGAAAGCAAATGGATGTACTGAACTGTTCGGTTATAACTGGCCTTCAATGATGATGTCTCTCCCAATTGATATTTGATCCCCAATCGCGGCTCAGGATATGTGTAATGGGCAATGGTACTCCCTTTAGTAAAAAACTCAACGCCTGTTAACGGCCTTTCTGTACCTGGAGGCGCTTCTCCATAGGTGTAGGCCAATCGATCCCCCAGGTATCTGAAATGAGACAGTCTGATTCCTGCATTTACGTCCAAATTTTCAAAAGGTCTCCATTCGCTTTCAAAAAATAGGTTGGATTCCAGAGCAAACTGCTTTGCCAGGCTGATATCCCGTTCTATATTGTTGGAGATGGCTATGGCGTTGGCAGGTTGAAACTCATAAAATATAGACTGCCCTCCAAAGCGAAGGACATTCGTCGGGCTTAGATAATATGCCCATTCTGATTTTAAACTGTAATTAATGATTCTGGCATTCCAATCAAATGCATCAACATTGTCATTTCCAAAATTGATCTTATAGTCGTAATTGGAATAGTAAGCGGTTATATTTCCAAACAATTGATCGGAGTACAGGTGATTCCACCGGACGGTCGTGGTTGCGTTACCCCAGTTGAACCCCGCCTGATCAGCCAATCCAAAATTATCCCTTCCAAAATATCCGGAAAGAAAAATCTGATCCTTCTTACTGAATTTGTAATTGGTTTTTAGGGTCAGGTCATAAAAATTCAAAGAAAAGTCCCTGTTGCTTTCATCTAAGAAAGGTTTTGCCAGTACATCAATATAGGATCTGCGACCTGCAACAATAAAGGATGATTTATCCTTAACGATAGGCGCTTCTACGGCCAACCGGGAAAATATGCTTCCAATTCCGCCATTGACTTCCATCTGTTTGCTGTTGCCTTCTTTCATCCTTACATCCAGAATCGATGAGAGTCTGCCTCCGTACCTGGCGGGTATACCTCCTTTATAGAGTTGTACATCCTTTACCGCATCCGGATTAAACACAGAAAAAAAACCAAACAAATGGGAAGAATTATATACGGGTGCTTCATCCAATAAGACGAGATTCTGATCAATACTTCCCCCACGCACATTGAATCCGGCAGCCCCTTCACCTACCGTTGTTATACCAGGCAATAACTGTATAGTTCTTAACACATCGGTTTCCCCTAAAAGTGCCGGGATTTTCTGGATGGTTCTCATGTCCAGTTTATTGACGCTCATCTGAACCTCTTTCACATTTCTGTCAGTAGGTTCAGCTAAGACTATCACTTCCTCCAATTGACTGGCGGTTTCAAAAAGCTCTATATCCAGAGACAAATGATTCGTCAGGTCGACCTCCTTGCTAAAATCCAGATAACCCAGGTAGGATGCCCTTAACTGATACACATCTTTTTCTACGGTAATACTGTAAAAACCATAAGCATTACTCACTGTACCTTTGCCGGTTCCTCTTAGAAAAACGTTTGCTCCTATGAGCGTTTCGCCGCTGTTTCCGTCTTTTACATATCCACTGATTGTAAATTTTTGTGCCTCAATCGAGATTGTCGTTGCGACACTCAAAAAAAGAATAATAAAATAAGTGTTCAAAGCAAGCTTACTCATCAAAGAATCATTTCTGAGAATAACGTACTTATAGCAGGCTTGATCAAAAAAAGTAGATTTCATTTCTTGCAATTATATCAATGAAATGATTGGCAGGATGAACAGTCAATTTTGAAAGATGTAAAATCAGCAATCCGTTTCGACGAGGGAAAACCCTTGCTCTACTTCAATAATTTACGGCAAAAATATATCACCATCTGCTCCAGTTGTCTGAATTTATTAGTAGCTTGTCCTAATTCTGTCATTTCCGGAAAATGCTTTGCAAAATACAAGTGGTTGGTGGCCATTTCAAGAATGGTAGTTGCCAAAGACCGGGGATATTTAAACTCAGGATTCACCTCTATGATGATGTCGGAAAGATAAGCGCTCAAAGCCATATAGTTATCATATATCCCTGCCCTGTTTTCTTCATCAATATTCTTGGAATGATAGGCATTGATGGAAAGGTCTACCATCAGATGCTGAAGCTTTTCATGATCAAGAAAATGATTTTCATTGGCATCAAGCAATCCTGACACAACGGTTTTAACTGCAATACCCAACTTTTCTTCAGGATCAGAAATGTTGCGTACGTTCATTTGCAAAAGGTACAACAAATATTCCCAATACCAGCAAGTGAGGTAAAGTAGCAACATGTGCTTGTTTTCAAAATACCTGTATATGGATGCTTCCGTTGATGAGATTCGTGCAGCCAGTTCTTTGAAATTAAAGGCATTAAGACCCACCTCATCAAAAAGTACAACTGCCTGACTCAATATTCTCCGACCCAGATCTGTTTCCAGAGGATCTTTCAAATATATTCTATGATTAACATTTACTGTTACACTAATGGGCATTATGTGAAAGACTAATTTTGAGGAATTTTCTTAATAGCATTTTCTTTATCTTCCTCATCTTCATCATCAATACTGATCAGTTTTTCAAATTTCTTGATCTGATCATGGAAGTTGCTCTTACGGCGATCTATGATGGTCAAATCAATGTCCTTAAACTTTGCATTCTCTTCGAAATCCTCAATGATGTCGATGACATCATGATCAATATTAACGGTAAGAGAAGCATCAATGACCACTTTTGACCCAGGAGGAATTGCATTTAATGTTTTTTGAATGCTGGCTTTATTTAAGAACGTCACTTCCTCTGAAAGTTTCAGATGAATGGCACCAACCTGATGGTCTTCCATAACCAGGAATGGGGTCTTATAGTTATCTAATAAAATGTAAAATATTGCTACCACCATACCAATCCCGATGCCTACCAATAAATCAGTCAATACAATACCAATAATAGTTATGATAAATGGGGCGAATTGTCTCCAACCCAATTGATACATGGCTTTGATCAAAGAAGGCTTTGCCAGTTTGTAACCTACAAAAATCAGAATGACCGCCAAACTGGCTAATGGGATCATATTCAGAATTCCAGGAATAAGCGCTACGCAGACGAGTATAAGAATACCATGGTACAGGGCAGCCATCTTGGTTCGGCCACCGGATTGTATGTTGGCAGAGCTACGAACAATCACCTGAGTAACAGGGATTCCTCCTATTAAACCCGAAGATATATTACCCACACCCTGGGCGATTAGTTCTCTGTTGGTGGGTGTAACCCTTTTATATGGATCTAACTTATCCGTTGCTTCCACACAAAGCAATGTTTCGAGACTGGCAATGATAGCTATGGTTATACCTGAAATATAAACCTGCGGATTGGTGATGGCTGAAAAATCAGGAAGGGTAAACTGTCCGAAAAATTCTGTGAAATTACTTGCGATTGGGAGTTGTACCATTTGCTGAGGCACTAATTCATATGCAGTTCCCTGAAACAAAACATAAAAGACAATACCTCCAACAACGGTGACTAAGGGACCTTGCACATATTGCAATGCCTGGATGCGCTTAATATATTTTGTTTCCCAAAAGATCAGAATGAAAAATGAAAATGCCGTAATGATCAGGGCTCCGGGCGAGATCAAATCAAATGCCCTATACAATACATTGATGGCTTGACCTGTGCGCTCCTTGGCTAAAAATATTGTTTCAACCTGATCTCCATAAAAACCCATAGCAAAAGGGATCTGCTTAATAATAATAATGACCCCGATGCCCGCAAGCATACCTTTAATGACTGAATTAGGAAAATAATATCCTATAATTCCTGCCTTGGCAATCCCTAGAATGATCTGAATGATTCCACCAATAACTACAGCTAATAGAAATATTTCAAATGAGCCCAAATCCTGGATTGCAGTCAATACAATTACCGCCAAACCAGCAGCAGGACCACTGACTCCTAATTCAGACCCACTGATTAATGTTACAATGATTCCTCCAATAAATCCGGCAATAATGCCTGAAAACAATGGAGCGCCGGAAGCAAGAGCGATTCCAAGACATAATGGAACTGCTACCAGGAAAACCACAATCCCGGCTGGAAAATCATATTTAAAATTTTTGAACATAAGATTTGTTTTAATAATTAAAAGTCAGTGGCAAATATGCTTAATGACAGGATATTTAATAAAAATAGACATACTTAGGCATGATAGGTTGATCTAATAGTGCTAGTATGACTCACAAATTTAAAAGTATTACTATTACAAATGGTAGGTATACTCAAAAGTTTTATATCAGATCCTGATTTTAACATTTTATTAAAATATGCAAAAAGTAAATCCTGATTGAATTAATTGGGTAAAATTAAAAATAATTACAATTCTATTTTTCATTTTTGCACTTCCAAATAGATAAACAAAACAAAATCTTTTATAACGATATTATACATACAAAATTAATCCAGTGGAAAGCAAGAAAAAAGTAACCGTTGCCAAAGGGGATGGCATTGGACAAGAAATCATGGACGTTTGTCTCAAAATTATCAAAGCATCTGGTGCGCCTGTTGAATTTGAAGAAATTCAGGTAGGAAAAGAAGTTTACCTCAGAGGAGTGGAATCAGGAATTCCCGATTATGCCTGGGAGGTGATGGGCCGAAACCGGGTTTTATTGAAGGGACCTATTGCAACCCCTCAAGGTGGTGGATATAAAAGCTTGAATGTCACCATACGGAAGACTATGGGATTATTCGCCAATGTAAGGCCAGCCCATTCATTTGATCCATTCATTCGTACCAATTTTCCGCACATGAATCTGGTGGTGATCCGAGAAAATGAAGAAGATTTGTATGCCGGTATAGAACACCAACAAACCCCCGAAGTGGTTCAATGTTTGAAGATTATTTCCAGACCGGGGAGTGAAAAAATTATCCGGTATGCTTTTGAATATGCAAAAGCTTACGGGAGGAAGAAGGTAACTTGCATGACTAAGGACAATATCATGAAACATACCGATGGACCGTTTCATCAGATATTTAATGAAGTAAAAATGGAATATCCGGAGATAGAGGCTGAGCACTATATCATTGATATTGGGGCTGCCCGCCTGGCCAATACGCCTGAAAAGTTTGATGTCATTGTTACGCTCAATTTATACGGAGACATTATTTCGGATATTACTGCAGAAGTGTCAGGATCTGTTGGTTTAGGAGGATCGGCCAATATCGGTGAAAATTTTGCCATGTTTGAGGCCATTCATGGCTCTGCGCCCGACATAGCAGGGAAAAATATTGCCAATCCCAGTGGTTTATTACAGGGTGCCTGCATGATGTTAGTACACATTGGTCTTCCTGAATATGCAGCAACCATCCAAAATGCGCTTTACAAAACCATTGAAGATGGAATCCACACCGGTGATATGCGTAGCCCATACTCTGAAGAAATTGTTGGTACAAGGGAATTTGGACAGGCCATCATCGAAAGATTAGGGGTTCTGCCTGAAAAAATCAGACCCATGAAGCTTTCTTCACATACCATTGAAGTAAAATTAAAGGATTATAAAAGGCCTGTCAAGACACTTGTCGGTGCCGATATTTTTATCGACTGGGATGAAAAAGACAGAAATCCTGAAGTTCTAGGCAAATGGCTTGAAAAAATTTCTGGCAACGACCTGAAGTTAAAGATGATTACCAATCGAGGCGTAAAAGTGTATCCGGGAGGAAGACCTGAAACTTATTGTTCTGACCATTGGAGGTGCCGGTATGTTAGCATTGCCGGTGATCAACAGGAAATTTCCACACCTGCTTTACTGAATGTCCTGAAAAACATTACTGAAAAAGGACCAGGATTTATTAAAGTTGAAAATTTGTATTTATTCGATGGCGTCCGGGGCTATTCTCTGGGCCAGGGCGAATAAATGTTATGAAGCCTGTATATCTGATATTTAACAAACCGTATGGAGTACTGTCTCAATTTTCTCAGGACTTTGAGGGACAAAGCACATTAAAGGATTTTCTGAAAGACATTCCTGTTGATGCATATCCCGTGGGTAGATTGGATAAAGACTCTGAAGGACTTCTGCTGATCAGCAATGACAAATCTTTGCCTCGCCAATTACTGGATTCCGACTCAGGAATTGAAAAAAAGTATTATGTTCAGGTTGAAGGTTTGATTTCTAAAGACGCTATTTCGATGCTCACCAAGGGTATAGCCATCCGTTTTAATAAAAAATGGTATACCACCCTCCCTGCCCAAGTGAATAAAATTACAGAGCCCTCCCTTCCTCCCCGCGATCCACCGGTGCGATACCGTAAGAATATTCCAACTTCATGGATGAGTATCCGTATCACAGAAGGAAAAAACAGACAAATCAGAAGAATGTGCGCAGCAGCCGGGTTTCCGGTTCTGAGGCTCATCAGGGTGAAGGTGGGTAATATCTCCCTTGAAAATCTCCTGCCAGGTGAATCAAGGACAGTAAAGAAGGCTGATATTATGTAATCAGCGCTATTAAATGCATAGCATAATTAGTTCTTTTTCAAATAATTCTTTCTAAAATTTTTGTTACTCAAAAAAAAGAAGTGAATAGCATGACAGACGATACTATTTATTGAAGAGAGTTCATTTAGTAAAGTTCTGAGCGGGAAAGGTCAATGCTTTTAAACACCCTTTGTGTTCCTTTGGTACGCCATGAAGCGT
>JRYF01004755.1_pt1 | contig 34506 bp, 29 predicted proteins | sample 235331 | NCBI WGS metagenome assembly JRYF01 (sample SAMN03074217, study PRJNA261475) | activated sludge metagenome | biome: Wastewater Treatment Plant; feature: Wastewater; material: Activated sludge; isolation source: activated biomass of a wastewater treatment plant treating hydrocarbon... ...
ACATTTGAATAAAGATTTTGAATTGGTCGTGCGGCCATTTTATTTTTCAAGAATTGTAGTAGACCCTAAAAATCCGGATAAACTGGTGAAGGGTGGACTTTATGGAGCAATTAGTCGTGACGGAGGAAAAACATTTAAAAATCTGGGAACGATGCACCCTGATATCCATGATGTAGCATTTAACATTGAGAATTCTGATATCATGTATGTAGGGACTGACGGTGGTGTGTACCGCTCTTTCAATGGGGGCAGCACATTGGAAATAGTTCAAAACATACCGGTATCTCAGTTTTATCATGTTAGTGTTGATGATGCTGAGCCCTATAATGTTTATGGAGGACTTCAGGACAACGGCTCATGGTATGGGCCTTCCTCAGCACCGGGAGGTGTAAAAGCTAAACACTGGAATCCCGTAGGGTATGGTGATGGATTTAGAGTGTTGAAGCATCCTACTAAAAATATCATTTATTCAGAAATGCAAGGCGCTGCCAATGTTTGGAGATATGATGTGGATAGAGGTCAAACGAAAACCATCCAGCCATTAGCTGAAAAAGGAGATCCAAAGCTTCGTTTCAATTGGAATGCACCTATGGCATTGAGCAAATTCAATCCGGATCGCATATATATGGGGAGTCAGTTTTTGCACAAATCGGACGATATGGGAGATACATGGACTAAAATTTCTCCGGATTTAACAACCAATGACCCTGCTAAACAAGAGCAGACCAAATCAGGAGGGCTTTCCACTGATAACTCAGGTGCTGAAACACATACTACCATTTTTACCATTGCAGAATCCCCTCTAGATGAAAAAATTATTTGGGTAGGTACGGATGATGGAAATGTTCAGGTAACACAAGATGGGGGTAAATCCTGGACGAATACAGTTGACAATATATCCGGGCTACCAAAAAACGCCTGGTGCTACAAAGTTTTCGCAGGCAATCACAACAAAGGAACCGCCTATGCAGTATTTGAAAATCATGCCAGAGGTGATTTTACACCCTATCTGTACAAAACTAATGATTTTGGTAAAACCTGGAAAAGCCTGATCACGGATGATATCATTGGCTTTGCAAGAAGTATTCAGGAAGACTATGTCAATGAAAACTTATTGTTTCTGGGCACTGAATTTGGATTATTCATTACAGTTGACGGGGGTAATAACTGGTCTCGCTTTACCAATAACATGCCGGCAGCTACCGTAAAATACCTGGCTCTGCAGGAACGAACCAATGATTTGATTATGGCAACCCACGGAAGAGGAATCATTATCTTAGACGATATTTCCCCTTTACGTGATATTACTCCGGAAGTATTAAACAAGGAGGTTCATTTTTTCACTTCCCGACCCTTCATAATGAAGGAGAAAAGTGCCTTTGTTGATAATTTTGGTACTGAAACTCAGTTTGTTGGACAAAACCCATCCGAAAATGCCCGGATAATTTATTATTTAAACAAACGACATACCTTTGGGAAGATGGAAATGGAGATTCAAGACCTGCAAGGGAATAAATTGGCAACCCTTAACCCGGGAAAATCCAAAGGCCTGAATATCATTGAGTGGAATTTTACTACCCGTGGACCTAAAATAGCTGAGGGAAAAACTTTCAGCTTTGGTGGATTTGCACTGCCTAGGATTCAGGCTGGGAAATACAATGTAGTAATGCGGAAGGGAAGTGATGTATTCTCATACCCTATCGAAGTAATTTATGACCCCAAATCTTTAGTGACTGCAGACGACAGAATTGAGCATCAACGAATGGTTCAACTGCTTTTTAACATGAATGAAGAGCTGGCGTACACCGTATATAAAATGCAAACCATCATTCAAACAGCAGAACAACTTAAAAAGGAGGATGTGAAATCAAAGTCTGTAGTTGAACCTCTTCTTACTGATTTAGACAATTTAATGAAGAGAATGGTGATAACATCCGGTGATAATTATGTGGACAGTGCAGAACCCGAGTTAAGAGAAAAACTGGCTGATTTATACAGTGGGGTGGTAAATAATCATGGCAGACCTACAGGCACGCAAATGTCGAATTATGAACTGGTAAAAGAATTGTATGACACAAATTTGGGCAAATATAAATCCATTGAAAAAAATCAATTGCCGAAATTGAATAACTATTTGAAAAAGAAAAATAAATCTCCAGTTGTATTTTTAACCATGGATGAGTTCATAAAGCAATAAAGAAGTTTGATGTAACCCAATGATAAAAAGCCTTCTGAAAACAGAAGGCTTTTTTATTTGATTATGGTTTTACTCTCCCAACAATTGCAGAAGATATTCCCCATATCCACTTTTAAGATATTTATGTCCCAATTGTTCCAGTTGGGTAGCATTGATAAAACCCTGGTTGTAGGCTGCTTCTTCGATACAACCAATTTTAAGACCCTGCCTTTCTTCAATGACCTGGATGAACTGTCCGGCTTGCATAAGCGATTCGTGTGTCCCTGTATCCAACCAGGCTATACCCCGGCCTAGTACCCCAACTTTAAGTCGGTTTCGATTCAAATATTCAACATTGACATCGGTAATTTCATATTCCCCTCTCGCTGATGGTTTCAGGTTTTTTGCAATTTCTACTACTTCATTATTATAAAAATAAATTCCTGGGACAGCATAGGATGATTTGGGATTTGATGGTTTTTCTTCAATGGAAATCGCTTGAAGGTTTTTATCAAATTCTACTACCCCATATCTCTGCGGATCCGCAACTCTATAAGCAAACACTATGCCTCCCTCGGGATTAGTACTGCTTTGCAGCAGTTCTTCCAGGCCGTTTCCATAGAAAATATTGTCTCCCAGGATCAGAGAAACATTGTCATTGCCTATAAATTTTTCACCGATGACAAATGCTTGTGCAAGACCATTAGGGTCTTTTTGCTCAGCATATGTGAAGGAACAACCTATGTCTTCACCGTTTTTTAAAAGATATTGAAAGTGGGGTAGGTCTCTGGGCGAAGATATTATAAGTATTTCCCGGATTCCAGCATTGATTAAGGTGGATAAAGGATAATATATCATGGGTTTATCATATACAGGCATCATCTGCTTGCTCATAGCCAAAGTCAATGGATACAATCGGGTGCCGAGACCTCCGGCTAAGATAATTCCTTTCATTTCGGATGGATTTTAAAACAACGACTCAAATTCTTCTTAATCCTTTACAGGTATATCAGAATTCAATAGGGGCTAAAGGTAAAATATTTTTTGTTCGCTTACGCAAAATGCGCGTGAAGAACCATGATGAATAAAATACAACTTACTCCGGAGCCAGGCGCAACACTAATCCATCCAGATTTTCGTGTATAGGTATTTGACAGCCCAACCTTGAGTTTTTCCTTACATGGAAAGCTTCCGATAACATAGCCTCCTCATCCTGTGAAACCGGTGGAAGATCATGTGGGGATTCTACATAAATTTGACATGAGGCGCATAGGGCCATTCCACCGCAAATACCTTCAACGGGCATATCATAAGCCTTGCATATTTCCATAATATTCATTTGTATTCCGGCAGGTATTTCCAGGCTATGTGGATTTCCTTCTCGGTCAAAGACATCGATACGAATCTGGCTCATGGGTGGGAAACCGTTTGCATTAAAGATGGCTGAGGATCAAATCCCTGTACTCCCTGGACAGTAATATATTTCATGGTATATTTCTTTCCGGGATGTACTATGTGATAAGCCGATTGCACTGCCATAGTAGCTTCATGAAATCCACAAAGGATCAATTTTAACTTCCCGGGATAGGTGTTTACGTCACCTACTGCAAATATGCCCGGGATATTGGTGCTATAATCCAATTGATTGTCTACGACAATTGCGTTTTTTTCTATTTCGAGCCCCCAGTCCCCAATTGGGCCTAATTTGGGGCTAAGGCCAAATAGGGGCAACCATGCATCAGTACTTAGGGTGCTGACCACATCTGCATCTTTATTTCTGATATCCACCGCCTGCAATGTCTGATCTCCATGAATGCCTGACACCTCTGCATAGGTCAATAGCTGTAATCGTCCCTGATTAGCCAGGATATTGACTTTTTCAACAGAGTCCCTATGCGCACGGAACTGGTCACTGCGGTGAACCAAAGTTACTGACTTTGCTTCTCCTTCAGCAAAGTAAATGGCCCAATCCAGGGCAGAATCCCCTCCTCCTGAAATGACAATATTCTTATTGTAAAATTTTGCAGGATCTTTTACCATATAATAAATTCCACTATTTTCCCATTGCTCAATACCGGGAATGTCCGGTCTTCTTGGCTCAAAACGTCCCAGCCCACCTGCAATGATGACGGCAGGCGCACTGAGGATAGTTCCTTCGTCAGTGGTGACAAGAAATTTTCCTTCTCTGGATTTTTCAATAGATACCGCACACTCTCCCAAAGTAAATCCAGGCCTGAAAGGAGCTGCCTGTTCCATCAGATTATTCACCAGATCACCAGCCAAAATACTGGGTAATCCGGGAATATCATAAATGGGTTTTTTAGGATAAATTTCAATCAATTGTCCTCCGGGCTGGGGCAAGCTGTCAATCAAATGACACCGCATTTTCATTAACCCTGCTTCAAAAACGGTAAACAATCCTACCGGACCCGCCCCTATTATGATGATGTCTGTTTGAATCATACTTCTTCTATCCATTTTTTAGTCAATGTATTCAAATGCTCCACTTTTTGTTTAAAGTCCAATTTCAGAGACTTTCTATATATATGCAAATGATTAAGCAATTCGTTAATGTCGTCTGGGAAAACCTCTTCAAGAAGTTGCCTAATTCTTTTAGCCATCGTTGGTGATTTACCATTGGTTGAAATACCTATTTTCAGATGTCCTTTGGTAACGATACCACCGAGATAGAAATCACAAATTTCGGGCGTATCTGCTACATTAATCAACAAATTCAATGAACGGGCATTGCGATATATCTGGTGGTTTAGTTCTTGATTATTGGTGGCAGCCAATACCAGGTCGACGCCTTGCAAGTATGAAGGCTGGTATTGATCATTGATAATTTCCAAAGAAAAAGATTNNTATTAAAGTGACTCGGGCATCCGGACTGGATTTAAATAAAAAACTGAGCTTCTCCAATGCTACCTCTCCACCGCCAATGACCAGAAGTTTTAATTTTGAAACTTTCAAAAAAACTGGAAATAATGTGTTCTGGCTATCCGTCATTTTACGAGTTGTTGTTCATAAGCAAATGAAAGAATTTGTGAATAATGATCTGAATACAAGCCGGATTGCACTTCCTCTGCCGCCTGACCCAGGACAATCAGTGCAGGATTGGAAATTCCTTCTTTTTCTGTTTTCTTCAGGATGTCATCCAGGTTTCCCGATGCAATTTTTTCTAATGGAGTTGTTGCATTTTGTACAACACAAACGGGAAAAGTACCTGGTTTATATTGTTTAAAAAGAGCTATGATCTCATGAATTCTGGACATTCCCATATAGATTACCACGGTTGCTGTGGATTGGGCAGCCAGAGCAATATCTTCCGAAAGTGTATCGCGGCAAGTAGCTCCTGTGCATATCCAGACACTTTCATTTACACAGCGCCGGGTAACCGGCACCTGATTCGCAGATGCCATACCGGAATAGGCTGAAATACCCGGAATGATTTCCAAAGGAATGCCGTGATTCCTGGCAGTTTCTATTTCTTCCCACGCCCTTCCAAAAATCATGGGATCACCTCCTTTTAATCTTAATACATTTTTGTTTTGTTCAGCATAGTCAATCATCAAGTGGTGAATGGAGCTCTGCGTAACGCTTTTCACTCCTTTCCTTTTGCCGACAAAAATTTTTATAGCATCTGCATTGTAATCAAGCAGCGACTCATTAACCAATGAATCAAAGAGAATGACATCTGCATTTTTGATGGCTTTTAAACCCTTTAATGTAATGAGTTCCGGATCGCCGGGACCGGCTCCTGCCAATGTGATTTTTCCTCGGGTTAATATATTCATATAGACTGTGTTTCATTGAGGGTTGAAGGAATATTGCTTTCCATTGCCAATTCTTTTCTGACCTTTTGAAGGTGTTGCAGAAAGACTTTTGCACTTTCCAGGTACTGATTGGCAAAGATGAACGAAGGAGGAAACAAGTTGATTTGGTATATCAAATCACTTAATTTCTGACCGTTAAAATATGCGTGGTCCTCTGGAAAATATTCGTCAAATGCTCTGATAATGGTTGCCTGGGTATTCATTTTCGCCGGCGTAGTGGTGAGTACGGCTTTGGCGGCATAAAGAAGAGCAGTGTATGTACAATAAATGGAATCGGCAAAGCGGCTTCGATCCAGAAAAGACTGCGCATCGGCCAATTTCTCATTGGCCTCCAACAATAGTGTAGCCACTAAATCGACTATGACCCCAGCACATTCTCCTATCCCAATGGCTTTTTCATACACAGAATCTTCTCCCCAATCAATAAAATCACTTTGCTGCAAATCAGAGGTGTCAGAATATGACTTCAGCATCTGGTAGAAATAATCTGTTCCCATTCGATTGTAATAGACGCCAAAAGATTCTCCATCCTTTGATTGGTCTATGAAATCATCCAATATTACCCGTAAAACAGCAGGCACTCGTTTTGAAGGGACCTTAGTTACCTTGTCAGCATATCGGCCGCTTCCATCGCCATTTCTGCCTCCCCCTAATAATACCTGTGTTGCCGGAGCAATCCATTGACCTGCTTTCATGGTCATGCCCTGAAATCCGATATCAGCAATGGTATGCTGGCCGCAGGCATTCATGCAACCACTGATCTTAATATCCACCTCTTTTGTGTGGATGATTGTAGAATATTCTCGGGCCAGCAAGCTTTCTAATTCCCTTGCCAGACCCATCGAACTGGCAATGCCTAAATTGCAGGTATCTGTTCCCGGACATGCAACAATGTCTAAAAGGGTGTTGAATCCCGGAGTACCCAAATGGATATTTACAAGTTCGTTATGGAGATCTTTTAACTTGCCTGATTCAACAAATCGCAAGAGGATACCCTGATTGGCAGTAAAACGCAACTCTCTGATGTGCATTAGCTCCATGAGGTCAGCCAGTTTTCGCGCTTGCTCACTACTAAAGTCACCGGTTGTGATTTTAATACCAACTGCTACATATCCGGCCTGTTTTTGAGGGAACACATTAAATTTTAACCAGTCTGAGTAGTTTTTATTATTTGAGCTTTCTTCAAAGATTACAGCATCGGAGCCGGGATGCTTGTCATCATCCTCATCTAAAATTGCTATCGGATATGTGTGATAAGGTAATGAAGTACTTTGCTCATCTACCCACTTTTTAAAAGTATCCAAACCTTCGTCGTCTATCAAAAACTTTAACCTGGCTTTGTGTCTTCTTACCCGTTCGCCATAGCGGTCAAAAACCCTAAGCACTGCTTCTGTCAATGGTATAATTTCATCAGAAGGGAGAAAATCATACAACAAATCTGCATGCCGGGGTTGGGATCCTATGCCTCCACCGACTACTACACGAAATCCTCTGATGCCTTCTGAGATTTTCGGGATGAAACCCAAATCATGAGCAAAAGTATATGCATCGTCTTTATCACTACTGGAGAACGCAATTTTAAATTTTCGGCCCATATCCTGACAGATAGGGTTTCTGAGAAAATATTCAAACATGGCTTTTGCATAAGGCGAGACATCAAAGGCTTCTTCAGGATCGATTCCTGCAAAAGGTGATGCAGTTATATTTCTTACTGTGTTTCCACATGCCTCCCTTAAGGTAATTTTACTTTCTTCAAGTTCAGTCCAAAGCTGTGGTGTATGATCCAGGCTTACATAATGAATTTGAATATCCTGCCGGGTTGTTATGTGCAGGTTGCCGGTCGAATATCTATCACTCACCTCTGCAAGCTTTCTCAATTGTACAGACGTGCATTGTCCAAATGGTAGTTTTATACGCACCATCTGCACGCCTTCCTGTCTTTGGCCATAAATTCCCCTTGCTAATCGAAGGCTTCTGAACCGGTCTTCATCCATCGCTCCGTTTTTGAAAGCATGGATCTTTTTCTCCAATTCGATAATATCTTTTTCAACTACCGGATTTTCAAGTTCAGTACGAAAACTTTGCATAACAGGTCATTTTAGTTTTTGAATCAAACTGACTCCGGCTGTATTAAGGGTAAGCGGATCTATAACAATAAATTCACTACCTGATCTCTTCCATTGATAGGGTCTGACATACACAGGTTCGGACAGCGTCCATGAAACTACTGCCAGGTCATTCAATCCTATACTTTCTGCCGGGAGTGGTTGAGTGCTGTATAAATCAATTTTATACTTAATTTCTTTTACTTTACCCATCAGGTTTTTTGATCCCATTTGAATCCAATACTTTTTGCCTGGATTCAGTGGAGTTGAATCCATCCAGCAAGTTTCAGTAAGTACTTCATCGACGGGGGGTTCTACTATTCCTTTTTTATATATCCAGGTTCCACGTGACACATCCATTTCATCTTCCAGCAGTATAGTGCCGTTTTCATTTTGCGAAAGCGAAGGCACCGATTTTCCATATTGCAGGATTTTAGCAATTCTTGTCGATGCTTGTCCCTGACGGATAAAGACTTCATCGCCAGTATACAATGCACCATTATTAAGCTTTCCAAACAACCATCGCTTATTTGTGTTGTATTCACCGGCTTTCCCATTCCATACATATTGCACCTGAAAACAAGGTTCCTCAAAATGATGGGAATGAATTTGTATAGATTCCAACGTGTCTAATAAAGGTGATCCCTCAAACCAATTCATATGATCAGACCGGGTGGCAATATTATCTCCGGTTAATGCCGAAATCGGTAGATAATGAATCCTGGCTGGAGTGGATTGGAAATATTGATTGACCTCTTTAAAGGAAAGCACCAATTCATCAAAAGCAAGTTTTGAATAGTTGATCAGATCCATTTTGTTGATGCATATTATCAATTCAGGGATTTGTAAGGTATGCGCTATTCTCAGGTGTCTGCGCGTTTGCTGGCTCAAACCTTTGGTAGCATCCAAAAGAATAAGCATCACGTCCGCTTTGGAGCTGGCAGTGACCATATTCCTGGTATATTCTTCATGACCAGGCGAATCAGTGATGATGTATCTTCTTGTCTTTGTTGTCAGGTATATGTGTGATACATCAATGGTGATTCCTTGTTCCCGTTCTGAAGAAAGCCCGTCCGTGGCCAGGGATAAATCCAGGGTATTGCTACCCCTCCGCTGACTGACCGATCGGATATAATCCAATTGGTCTTGTTTCAATGACCGGGTTTCATATAGGAGCCTCCCAATCAATGTGCTTTTACCGTCATCGACACTTCCTGCAGTTGCTATTCGAATAATGTCCATTCCTTTTCTCTTTTTTAAAAATAACCGGCCTTTTTTCTGACCTCCATTGCGGAATCACTTCTTTTATCATCAAGTCTCGTTCCTCGTTCGGAAAAACCTGAAGAAGCGATTTCATTGATGATGTCATCCAGTGAGCTCGCCCTGGAGGCAGTTGCAGCAGTACAAGTCATATCACCTACAGTTCTGAATCNNATACCGGACGAGGATGGGCAAAATAGATAGGAGGGATATCAATACTCTCCTCTTTAATATAGTTCCAAACATCCAGTTCAGTCCAGTTAGAAATGGGAAAAACACGGACATTTTCACCATTCCTTATTTTACCATTATACATATCAAAAACTTCAGGGCGTTGTTTTTTTTCATTCCATTGACCAAAAGTGTCTCTCACTGAAAATATCCGCTCTTTTGCCCGGGCTTTCTCTTCATCTCGTCGAGCGCCTCCTATACAGGCATCGATTTTTAATTCTTCGATGGTGTCGAGTAAAGTCACTGTTTGTAATCCGTTTCTGCTAGCAGATTTTCCGGTTTCTTCCAAAGCCTTACCCTGATCAATGCTATTTTGTACATACCTGATAATGAGTTGAAGCCTAAGACGAGCCACAAGTTGATCTCTGAAAGTCAGAGTTTCTGGAAAATTGTGACCTGTATCGATATGTATCAAGGGAAAAGGGATAGGGCATGGCGCGAACGCTTTCAAAGAAAGATGTACCAAAACAACGGAATCTTTTCCCCCGGAAAAAAGTAATGCCGGCCTTTCAAATTGACCAGCCACCTCACGGAGAATGAAGATAGATTCATCTTCCAGATTTTTTAATAAAGCATTCATGGTATCAGTTTTTGGGCTTTATTTGAGGGGTTATAGTGTAATCCGCATTCTTTTTTACTTTCTTCCCACCACCAGCGCCCTGCCCGGACATCCTCTCCAGGCAAAACAGCTCGTGTACAGGGTGCACACCCAATACTGGAAAATCCGCGATCATACAATTCGTTGTATGGAATTTCATGGGCTTTGATGTATTGAAAAACATCTTCAAATGACCAATGGATCAAAGGGTTGTACTTTAATATGCCGGTAGATCGATCTTTTTCAAGAAGCTCTAAGCTATCTCTGAAAGCGGATTGTTCTTTTCGCAAACCTGTAATCCATATTCCGGCTCCACTTAGTGCTCTGTTCAGTGGATTGATTTTTCTGATTTGGCAACAATTGTGTCGGAAACGTTCTGATTGATAGAACCCATTGATTCCCTGCTGATGTATCATCGCTTCCAACTCGCCGGAGTCAGGATAATATGCTTTTATTTTAATATTGAAATGCTCTTCAGTCTCCTGCCAAACCCGGTAAGTTTCATTAAAAAGCCTCCCAGTATCTAAAGTAAAAATCTTCACAATATCAAAATGCTTGCGAAGCATATGCGTCAACACCTGATCTTCCAAACTAAATGATGTGGAAAACACTATGCTATCTTCGATAATGTTGGACAAATGCAATACAGCACTTTCCGGGGAGAGATTTTGAAGGATGTCTTGAATATTAGCGTTTTGTAGAAGCAAATTCATATTCAGTATCAGCTTGTTATGACTTTTACTTTTGGTTTGAACGTTGTCCGGACTATTTTATCATTTGACATGAAACCACCTTTTTAACCAATTCTTATCATTTGTAAGGGCAAATATAATGTTTAATTTCATACAAAACCTATATATAATATAAAATCTATAGTATCTATAGGAATAAATGTCAAATTTTTTCATTGTTTGAAATCGGGGTGATTTTTAGATGAGCTTTAGTTCATTTGAAATGTATGCCAGTCACACCAGGCAAGAAAAATTATTTATCTTCATGGTTTCATCATGAATAGTATTAATATATCAAAATGATTTCCAAGAAGTGTAAATATGCCATAAAAGCCATCCTTTATATTGCGCGTCACGAAAAAGATCGCAGGCCTGTTTTTTCTTCAGAGATCGCAGAAAATGAAGGAATCCCGCGGAAGTTTCTGGAAAGTATTTTATTGGATCTGAGAAATAATCGAATTTTGATGAGCCGCAGGGGAAGACAAGGGGGATACAGATTGCTTAAAAAGCCGGAGGAGATCAATTTTACAGAGATAATAAGGATCATGGACGGGCCTATAGCTATGTTGCCCTGTGTCAGTCTCAACTATTACTCCCCTTGTCACGAATGCAAGGAGGAAGAAACCTGTGTTATACGATTGGTATTTGAAAGAGTAAGAGATGCCACACTTGACGTATTAAATCAAAGCACGGTGGAAAAACTCATCGAGCCTTAAAATTTCCAACGGACAAAAGCTTCAATTGCTTCATATTCTGCCAGGCCTAAAGTGTTGTAAAGATGTGCGGTCTCTCTGTTGCGATCCTCTGCCCGTTGCCAAAATTCTCTGGCATCGTTTCCAGGAAAAACAGGATGATCTTTCTGCGACTGATGAATAAAAATAGCCTTTCTTTTCCTCAGGAGTTCATTGGGGCTGATGGGAATGGCCATTTCGATTTCGTCAATAGGCCACTCATGCCAGGCTCCCCGGTAAAGCCATAGATAGCAATCCTTCCACCAGGATTCTTGGCGGGTTCGATTAAATGCTTCAAAAATTGCATCAAGACAAACTCTGTGTGTCCCATGCGGATCAGCGAGGTCTCCGGCTGCGTACACCTGATGGGGCTTTATGTGGTTGAGCAGATCTACTAAAATCTGATAATCGATTTCGGCCAATTTGTTTTTCCTTGAACTTCCGGTTTCATAAAACGGCATATTCAAAAAATGGATATGATCATCTTTCACTCCACAAAATCTTGCAGCGCTACGGGCTTCTTCTTTTCTGATTAAACCTTTGATCAGCCGGACTTCAGAAATATCTTTTTCTTCCTGTTGTTTATTTTCAAGGAATAGAGAAATTTTACTCAGGGTTTCAAAAAGCATTTTGTTTTCTACCCCTATCTCCCGGCAAAAATCAGCCATAAATTCATTGAATCTCCAGGCGTCTTTATCATGGATGGCAATGTTTCCTGATACCTGGTAAGCTATATGAACATCATGACCTTGCTCAACCAGTCGCAATAATGTTCCTCCCATTGAAATCACATCATCATCCGGATGGGGACTAAATATTAAAACTCTTTTTCTGGCGGGAATGGCTCTTTCCGGTCGATTGCTGTCATCGGCGTTGGGCTTGCCTCCAGGCCATCCTGTTATTGTATGTTGAAGCCGGTTAAATATCTTAATATTCAACGAATAAGCTGAATTGTATTCTGCAATCAGTTCTGACAAACCATTGGTAATATAATCTTCATCCAAAAGTTTGAGAATGGGTTTGTTAAGCTTTAATGAAAGCCATATCACTGCTTTAGCAATAAGCGCATCATCCCAATTGCAAATCCCCGCTAACCAAGGGGTTTTGATTTTTGTCAACTCCGAAGCAGCTGACTTATCCAGGTGAAATTTTACCTGTGAATGATTTTGAAGAAAAGTCGCAGGGATCATTTCTGAAATATCTTCCTCCACGGTTTTTTTTACAATATCCGCTTTATGTGAACCCCACGCCATGATATAGACTTGTCTTGCTTTCATAATGGTGTCTATTCCCATGGTGATAGCCCGGTAAGGAACATTTTCCTCTTTCACAAAGTCCTGCAAGGCATCCTGTCGAGTCAGGTGGTCTAATTTTACCAGCCGGGTTTTCGATGACAACCATGAGCCGGGTTCATTAAAAGCGATATGACCGGTTCTACCAATACCCAGGATTTGAATATCAATGCCTCCCAGAAGTTCAATTTTCTTTTCGTAATGTTGGCAAAACTTTTCAACTTCATCTATAGGCAGACTTCCATCGGGAATATGGATATTCTCCGGATCAACATAAATGAATTGAAAAAGATACTCATGCATAAAACGCACATAACTCTGGGCGGCTTTAGGAGAAATGGGATAGTATTCATCCAGATTAAACGTAATGACATTATGAAATGATAACCCCTCTTCTTTATGCATGCGTACCAGTTCATTGTACAGTTTGATGGGAGAAGAACCAGTGGCCAAACCCAATACAAGATGTTCATTTTCCTGCTGTTTCTGCCGAATGGCCAGTGCAATATTTCTGGCAATATGTATAGAGCCTTCCTCCGGAGTTTCCCAAATTTTTACTGGAATTTTCTCAAATTCTTTGAGTTGATATTTTAAGGCAGAAGGCAGCTTTTTTTCACTAACAGGCACAGTGATTTTCATAAGGGCGAAATTTACACGCAAATATCTGATTATAAATGGTACCGTTCAAATAGCATGCCTTTTTTACCCTTACGAAGCACTTTTAAGGCTTCCTTTATAAATGAATTCAAGGGGAAGATACTAATGGGGGCTATAGTTTAAAGAAACCATATCCAAGACTTGTTCAATGGTTTCATCAACATCATTGACTTCTTGGTGGAAGTCAGGTGTAGGACTATTGATCCAATCCATGATTTCATGACGAAAATTCAACGCATTGATTTCATCTAAAACAGTGACTCCCTTTAATTTCAAAGCAGCTGTATTACAGATTTGTTCATAGTGATTTCGTATGGGTATACTCATGAGCTTTTTATTCAGAAACATTACTTCTGCTGGGGTTTCGAACCCTCCCCCGGTTATAACTCCTTGTGATGAAATCATGCTTTTAGTGAAAAGAGCGTTATCTACGGGGTAATAAATGATATTTTTGCTTTTAAACGGTTGATCAATTTCGGGTAAGAACCAGTGAAATTCAATTTCTTTGAGGGATAAAAATGTTTTTTCTAAACAGTGTTGCGGATAAGAAGGAAGGTATACTGTAATATGTTCCTGATTAGTGGGGGTGCATTCTAAGATTTCTTTTTTAATCACAGGAGGAAAGATAAAATCATCATATCGATCAAAATGCAAACCTGCAATAAATGCTGAGGGAGCATAATTTTTTAGAATCCATTCTCCCAGAGGGCTTATTTTTGAAGGCCTTGGTACCTTTTTGCTCATAAAACTAGCCTGATGGCCAAAGTGGATACACTTTTTTTTGCGGTATGCACATGCGCGGGCCGTAATGAAGTCAAAATCATTGATTACTATGTCGTATAAATGAACAGGAAGGGATTTTGATTCACGAATGGATTTTACAAGGCTATTTTTAGTAAACATTCTGGAGTAATCAAGATGCCCACAGTTTTTGTAAAACAGACTTAACCCTGCTGAACGGTATTTTACAGGCAAAGGACACTTCAATGTGGAATTAGAACCGGATAGAAACACATCTACTTCACCCCATTTTTCAAGGGTTGGAATGAGTTGGTATGCTCTGCTGATGTGTCCATTTCCAGTAGCCTGTACGGCATATAAAATTTTCATAAGGAATTAAAGTTGCATTTTGGTATTCAGCAAAAATCAAAAAGGAACTTTTTGCGGCTTTTTGAATGCTCCCAGATTGAATACTAAATCATTAGTTATATCGGATACAGATTCTTCATCTGAATCCATATAATCGTGTATAGCATCCTCTTTGAAATGAAAGATTGACCAATGTCCATCGATATATTCCAGTGAGGTCAGATTTTCAACCCAGTCGCCACTATTCATGTATTGTATACTTCCCCTTTTACTGATAATTTTTCGTATTACCGGTTGATGGATATGACCGCAGATTACATAGTCAAAGCCATCATCAATGCCTAATTCCGCTGCAGTATTTTCAAAATTGTTTATCCAGGCTACTGCATGTTTGATACTGTTTTTTACTTTTTTTGAAAATGACATTTTTTCCCTTCCCAACAGTGAAAGTGAGGCGTTTATAAATCGATTTAGCAGAATGAGAAAATCATAGCCTTTACCCCCCAATTTGGCAATGATCCTTGCATACCCTTTCGTAGTAGCATCAAAAACGTCACCATGGAACACCCAATATTTCTTGCCATCCTTATGAAAGATATATTTATCAGTCAGCATAAAATGTTCAAGCCTGAGATCAGAGTATTTTCTCAGGCTCTCATCGTGGTTGCCTGTGATATAAACCACTTTTACCCCTTTTTCTACCCATTTAAAAATTTTGCGCAACACTTCTACATGGGCAGCCGGGAAAAATGATTTCTTAAAATTCCAAATATCAATGATATCCCCGTTAAGAATCAACATTTCGGGTTCTATGCTTTTGAGGTATTGCAAAACCTTGTCTGCCTGGCACCCATATGTACCCAAATGTATGTCACTTAAGATACAAATCTCTATCCTGCGTTTTCTTGACCTTACCACGAAAAATATATAACTTATTGAAAATGTGTAAATAGTAAATTAAAACAATGCAAATGTATACAATGAAAGTATTTTATGGTTTAAGGGTAAGTTAACTTACAAACAAGGATTTGAGTGTTATATTAAGTTAACATAAAGTGCATGTTAATGGAATAGAAATAAAAACGCCCACCTCGGAGAGAGGCGGGCGCATCAAAACAAAACGAAAAACCAACTTTACCACTTTAACATAATTCTTACGTATTTTGTTATAAGCCCTTTCTTAATTTCGTCTTTATTTTTATTGATTTACCATCGCGATTGATATTAAGTTCGATGGTATCACCTACTTTATTGAATTTCATTTTATCTTTAATGACATGATATCCATCTACCGGATCTCCATTGATTGCAGTAATAACATCACCCGGTAATATACCCGCTAATTGAGCTGCGCCACCCATTTCAACTTCATCAATATAAAAGCCTGATAAAGTTTTCAATTTAAATTCCTGAATTATTTCTTCATCCACATCATAGCCAGCAATTCCCAAATTAATTTTTCTGTCGATATCTCCACCACCTTCAATGATTTCATTCACCACTTTTCTAACCAGATTGGAAGGGATAGCAAAGGAGTAGCCTGCGAAAACACCCGTTGGTGTAGCAATGGCCGTATTAATACCTATTAACTCGCCTTTTGTGTTCACCAATGCTCCTCCACTATTGCCCGGATTAACCGCAGCGTCGGTTTGAATAAACTCTTCTATTTTCTTTTCTCCTTTAATGATGTCGAGCTCCCTACCTTTTGCGCTGACAATGCCTGCCGTTACTGTAGAAGTTAAGTAACTGAATGGGTTACCAACGGCAAGTACCCATTCTCCTACTTTTAGCTTGTCAGAATCTCCATATTTTAAAATCGGTAATTGTTGAGCTTCTATTTTTAAAACTGCCAAATCAGTGCTGGGGTCGGTACCAATTCTTTCGGCTTTATATTCTTTTCCCGAAGGTAGGGTAACTTTGATATGGTCGGCAAATCCTACCACATGATTATTCGTTACAATATATCCATCGTGAGATATGATGACTCCGGATCCGGACCCTTCCCGGGGTCTGTAAAAATTACGACCAAACATATCATTTCCAAAGAAATCGTCAAACCCAAAGAAATCCTGCCAGGGAGACCTTCTTCTCTGCTGCCTTTCTTCTTCCAGGCGTTGTTGTGCTAATTTTCGACTTTCCTCAGCATGGATGTGGACCACTGCAGGAGTAGATTTGTCAGAAGCTTCCACGAAATCAAAAGTAACCGGTGATAGCAGAATATCATTGCCGGCAACAGGAATGCTGGGGTTATTTTGAATGGGCTCAGAAATGATTTTTCCGGATGATGCGAATTGATTCTGTATACCTAACGCTACTATCCCTCCGAGGATACTTGCCAGAAAAAGGTATAAAAATGGTTTCATATCATTGGTTTTTCAAAACAAAAACTCTTCCTGAAAAATTTATGCGCTAAGTGGAATATACTTAAATTCCTCAAGAAAAACTTTAAGACAGAAACGGGAAGATCCAGAAAATCATTACATCACAAAAATGGTTTAACAATTCATTAACTTCATCGGGGTTAACCCTGAAATTTCAAATATACTTTATCGATAATTTCTGCTAACCGGCGATCTTTTTCAGTAACTATATTGCCGGCTTCATGTGTGTTAAGGGTAATTTTTACTTTGTTGTAGACATTGTGCCAGGCAGGATGATGATCCATTGTCTCAGCATACAAAGCGACTTCGGTCATAAATGAAAATGCTTGTTTGAAATCGCCAAAGTTGAAATTTTTAACAAGACTGTTATCTTCATGAATCCAGTTATCCATAGTTGTAAGGTATTTAACCTTATAAACTATAATCTAATCAATACAATTCCCAGGAGTATTGATCTATCTCAAGCAAACAATTAAAAAGCAATTCAATGGAATGTTCAATATCTTTTTTGTGTGCCATTTCTATGACCTGATGAAGGTAACGGCAGGGAATGGAAATAGCGCCGGCGATGGAACCACCTTTTCCTGATCGTTGTATGCCAGCAGTGTCGGTACCCCCTGCCGGAAGTATTTCCATTTGATAGGGAATTTTGTGACTTTCGGCAACTTCTCTCATAAATTTTACCATTCGGAAGTCACTGATGACAGAACCATCCATCACTTTGATCGCTGTACCTTTTCCCAACTCTGTAACCATTTCGTGGGGTGAAGCGCCGGGAAGGTCATAAGCCATGGTTACATCCAGCCCTATACCAAAATCAGGATTGATTCCGGAAGCTGAAGTGATGGCTCCCCTTAGACCAACTTCTTCCTGCACTGTAAATACACCATATATATCCATTGCCGGGGTAATATCTTTCAATCTTCTTAATGTCTCTATTAAAATAAAAACGGAAACTCTGTTATCGATGGATTTTGAATTGACGCATTCTCCCATTTCTATGAGAGATCTTTCCCGGGTAATTGGATCGCCAACCTGTACCCATTTTTTGACTTCTTCTTCCGGAAGTCCAGTATCTATAAAGTAATCCGTAATTCTGGGCGCTTTATTTTTTTCTTCAGGAGTCAGGACATGGATAGGTTTAGTTCCCATTACTCCAAGGATATCTTTTTTCCCATGAATAATTACCCTTTGTGCCGTTAATGTTTTTGGATCAAATCCTCCTAATGTATGAAATTTAATGAATCCATTTTCGTCAATATGCGTGACAATAAAACTGATTTCATCCATGTGGGCGGCGACCATCACTTTTTTCTGCTGATTACCTCTACGGATGGCTATTACGTTACCCATAGAATCGGTATAATATTCGTCTGTCAGATCCTTTATTTGATTGACAATAAAAGAGCGAATTCGGGTTTCGAAACCCGGGGCACCCGGCAATTCACAGATATCTTTTAATAACTGAATATTGATCGTACTCATATTTAAAAAGAATGAAAGAGGAAATTAAAGAATTAATCCAGAATAAAGTATTATTTCGGTGGGCGAAGATAAATAAAGCTTTGAAAAAAATGGTGTGGGTTGCAAGAAATGATGGGAGTATATTTTGACTCAAGAAGGACGTATCGGATATACAACATTGAATGATCAAATAAAGACGTTCCTGATGTTGATTGGTACATTTTTATTTAAATCCGGTGTATTTTAGCCCCTGAAAAAGCATCAATTGACATCTTAATCTTACTTAGACAATTATAGTAGGTTCATTTGAGCTGAAAGTTAAATGGGTTTTCAAACATTGCACTTTGAATCAGGTATATAAAACTTTAATCACCATCATTGTTTCCTTTGGGGTAGGATTTGTACTTTTATTATTGGTGTTTTCCCATCAGCAAAAAAAATACAGAATCACTTGTGAAGAAACGGGGATAAGTATTGAGCAATGCAGCTTAATCAAAAAGATCGGTGCGGATATGGCCGGTGCCGACAAAGGTATTCTTTTTCTTATCCTGATTTTATTCATGATCAGTTGCTGGAGCCGGGCAGTACGCTGGAATTTGCTTCTTGAACCCATATCGCACAAACCCAGGATGATCAATAGTTTGGGTTCCATCATGGCAGCTTATTTGGCTAATTTAGGCGTTCCTCGTACAGGGGAATTGGTAAGGGCCGGTTTGTTATCCAGAAATGAAAACATACCTGTTCAAAAGGTGTTAGGTACTATTTTTACAGACCGTGTCCTCGATGTACTCTCTTTGGGTGTAGCTATTCTGTTGGCATTCTTTTTTTCATTTCAATCCATGAAAGCATATTTTATTCCGGAGAAAGGGTTTTTATTTTATCTTGAAAATGGAGCTGCATTATATTGGGGGATTGGACTTGCTTCACTGATAGTTGTTGGTTTGGGTTTTATGTGGTATTTGAAAAAGAGCAGTTGGTGGAATGAATCCCTTCCCGGTCAGAAAATCAGATCCCTTTTTTCCGGATTTATGGATGGATTGGCAAGTATACGGCACATAAGAAATCCTGTATCATTTTTTCTACATTCAATCAATATCTGGTTCATGTATTTTTTAATGACCTACATCGGATTTTTTGCAATGGATGCGACCTCTCATCTTAATGTGGAAGCGGGTTTGCTGACCTTTGTTTTTGGAGCATTAGGTGTCCTTATCCCCACTCCAGGGGGAATGGGTTCCTATCAATACTTTGTTTCTGAAGCGCTGACTATATATGAAATATTGCCTGCAGATGCATTTTCATTTGCCAATATGTTGTTTTTTACCGTTCAAATATTTTGTAATGTGATTTTTGGTTTTTTGGCGTTTATATTTTTACCGGCATTTAACAAAGGAAAAATATGAGCATCGGATTTAAACCCCCTAAAGTAATTCCCAACCCGGAAACAGCAGTTCAATGGGTCAGAAGTTATAAAAACCGTGGACTGGAAGTTGTATTCACAAACGGTTGTTTTGACTGTTTACATCCCGGGCATATTTTTAGTTTGGAGTTTGCCAAAAATACTGGCGATATCCTGATAGTTGGTTTAAATAGTGATAGGTCTATTCAGAAAATCAAAGGCCCCGGCAGGCCGGTTATGGACGAAGTAAGCAGACTTAAGCTAATTACAGCACTGGAAATGGTAGATCACGTGATATTATTTGAAGAAGAGGATCCGTGTGAATTGATAGAAAAAATTCTTCCTGATGTATTGGTGAAAGGAGAGGAATATAAAAAAGAAGAAGTTGCAGGATGGAAGGTGGTGGAGGCAAATGGAGGCAAAATCATTTTACATCCCCGGTTGTCTGACCATTCAACAACAAATTGGATCAGCAAAATACAATCTTTAAATTATGACCAAAATAAATGAACTTTTAGAGTTTCTGGAGAGCGTAGCGCCTTTTGATTTACAGGAGGATTATGATAATTCAGGACTTATTGCCGGAAACCCTGATATGGAGGTGAAAGGGGTATTGGTTGCTTTAGATGCTACTCCTGAGGTATTAGATGAAGCCCTTACTTTGGGATGCAATGCCATTGTAAGTCATCATCCCATCCTGTTTACCGGACTAAAGAGAATTACTGGCAGAACTTACGTTGAAAAAAGCCTGGTGAAAGCAATTCAGAATAAAATTGCTTTGATTGCTGTTCATACCAACCTTGATCATGTACTCGAGAATGGGGTGAATTCAAAAATTGCTGAAAAAATAGGAGTATTGGATATAGAACCTCTGGTATCAAAAGCAACACACCACAGCGACTATTATTCCGGAAGTGGCGCTTATGGTTATTTGTCATCGCCCATGAATCTGATGGATTTTTTACAACATGTAAAAGAGACCATGGACTGCCAATGCCTGCGATATACCCGACCCGTAAAGGAAAAGATTCAAAAAATAGCACTCTGCGGAGGAAGCGGCAGTTTTTTACTTCAAAGCGCAATAGACAAAGGAGCAGACGTATTTATCTCATCGGATTTTAAATATCATCAGTTTTTCGACGCCAATGATCAGATTGTTATTACAGACATAGGGCACTTTGAAAGTGAACAATTTACGATTGAATTATTATTTGATTTAATAAAAAAGAATTTTCGTAACTTTGCAGCCCATTATACAAAAGTGAACACAAATCCAATAAATTATTTATAATTATGGCTGTAAAGGAATTAACAATAGCTGATAAATTAAGGCAACTCTACCTGCTTCAATCCATCGACTCAAAGATAGATGAAATCCAAGTTTTAAAGGGAGAATTACCCATTGAGGTGAATGACCTAGAAGACGAAATTGCAGGCCTCGAAACACGATTAGGTAAAATTCAGGCTTCCATTGATAGCCTTGACAAAGAAATTTTGAATCACAGGGCTAATATTACCCAGTCTGAAACATTGATAAGTCGCTATGAGAAGCAATTGGACAATGTTAAAAACAATAGGGAGTATGATGCTTTGACGAAGGAGATTGAAATGCAGCGCCTTGAGATACAGCTTTCTGAAAAGAAGATCAAGGAAACTGCTGCCTTGAAAAGCACCAAAGATGAATCTTTAGCAACAACACAGGAAAAGCTGGATAAGAGGAAATCGGATCTCGATACCAAAAAAATTGAGTTGGCGGAAATCATTTCCAAAACAGAAAAAGAGGAGCAAATGCTTTCCAGTCAGTCTGATAGTGCAAGGGCCAACATTGAGGAAAGACTTTTGCGATCCTATGATAAAATCAGAAAGACTTATAGAAACGGACTAGCAGTAGTTACTGTAGAAAGAGCCGCTTGCGGAGGATGTTTCAACCTGATACCGGCCCAAACCATCATTGAAATTGGCTCCATGAAAGATATCATTGCCTGTGAGCATTGTGGAAGGGTATTAGTGGATGAAAGCATCATTCAGGAAGTGGATGCTTAGCATTTTTGCCGATTTTTAATATTATATTGTCATTCAATTTGTTTTAATAAGCGGCTTTCTTTTTCGTTAATGAAAGTAGAATGCAGTTTATTAAATTATAATGGCATATAAGGTACTAAGGATGGCATCACGGCTCAATGGTTTTTTACTCTTCATTTTGATGATTATACAGGGGTACTTATCCGGACAATCCCATTTCACTCCAACGAATGAAATCCAGCAGGCTTACCAATATGCTACCTCGCTCAGATTACCTTTAGCCAGGCAATGGGTTGAAAGAATCAGGAATAATGACCCTGAAAACTTGTTGGTTGAGCTGATTGAGAATTATATTGACTTCTTCGAACTATTTATTGAAGAAGACGAAGGTCGATTCAAGCATCTGGAAAAGGAGAAAGATAAAAGGCTCTCCAAAATAAAGAAAGGGGACAAGGATAGTCCTTATTATAGGTTTTGTCAGGCTGAAATACTTTTACAATGGGCAGTAGTCCGGCTAAAGTTTGGGCAAAAAATTACAGCAGCACGGGAGGTGTACAGTGCATACATCCTGCTTGAAGAAAACAGAAAATACCATCATGATTTTATACTGAATCATAAATCTCTGAGCATCATTCGGGTCTTGTCAGAATCTATTCCAGGACTGGTCAGGTTTTTATTTGGTATTGAAGGTTCCATTGAAAGAGGCACAAGAGAAATAGAACATCTTTACAAAGGCACAGTTGCCAACCATTCCTTAATGTTTAGGGATGAAATTTGTGTTATTTATGCCTATATCCTTTATTATCAGAACAATCGAAAAGAAGAGGCAATGGCGGTATTAGACAATGCATTTTCAGACAAGAATATTAATGAGAACCCTCTGATCAGTTTTGTGATGGCATCGATGGCAATTAAAAACGGACAAAATGAAAAGGCTATAAATATCCTTAACAATCGATCGAAAGCCCAGGAGTATATTGACTTTCACTATTTGGATTTTATTTTAGGTAAGTTATGGTTAAATAAGCTCGATCATCAATCAAAAAATTATCTTGAAAGATTTATCAGAGAATTCAAGGGGAGACATTATATCAAAGAGGCGCTGCAAAAGCTTGCCTGGTATTACTTAATTGTTGAAAACGATCCTACCCGTTACGACATTTACATTAAAAGAATATTGACGGAAGGCCATGCCCTGATCGATGAAGATAAACAGGCTCATTTGGAAGCTGCAAATGGAAATAGGCCGGATACTATTTTGTTGAAGGCCCGGCTATTATTTGATGGAAAGCTATTTGAGAAATCATATCAATATTTGAAAGCAAAAGAGATCTTATTTAAAAATACCAGTAATCTGACGGAGTACAATTACAGAATGGGCAGGATTTGCCAGGAACTGGGGGATTACGACCTCGCCGGCGTTTATTTTAACGAAGCGCTCTCTTTGCAAGAAAAGAAATCATACTATTATAGCAACAGCGCTTTACAGCAGGGCCTAATACTTGAAAAACTTGAAAAGTATAAAGAGGCATTAAATTACATAAAGCAATGCCTTGCTTCATCTCCGGACCGATATGCGGTCAGCATTCATCAAAAGGCTAAATCAGCAAAATTGAGAATAGAGGAAAAAATCAGGATGCAGTCTCCTTGATTAGTCCAGTAAACGAACCCCTGTGGCTGTAAATTTATATTCTTCTACGGCTTCAGTGATTGCAGCTATTTCCTCAGCAGACTTCCCCTCATCTTCAGCATAGTGTTGCAACTCTTCCACACTGGTTAAATCTCTGAATGCTTTCCCTTCAATAATGACTTCTCTGCCAGCAATATCTTTTGGGACAAAGAAACCATAATCATGGAAATTAACATGGAAAGATTTTCCGGGAATTTCATCAGAAACAATAGTCATCCAACATCCTTTTGATTGGCAAACAGCTTCCACCCTTCCTTTGGTCTTGACTGGCTGTACTTCCCCTTCTGAAGCAATCAGATTAATCAGGGTGGACAATGAAGTGATTTCACTGTCGGACAATGCTTCTCCAAACACATTGTCATCCTGTGCAGGAGTCATTTGTTTTTCTTTACAAGCAAATAGAAAAGTGATAGTCAATAAAGAAATGGCTAATATTCTCATTTTAAATATTTTAATAGTGGTTTGAAGAATTGAAATAAACGGCAAAAGTACAAAATGTAAAATGATTTATTTTTTATTTCAAATAGAATATTTATGAAAGTAAATGTTTAGATGAAAGAAAGCATCAATTTTATGAAATGATCATACATCCCTTTTAAATGCGTTATCTTTGTTTAAAAAATAAGATTATTTATGAAATTGAAAGACATTGTTGCAATCAGTGGAGTTGCCGGCCTAAATAAAATGCTGGCGAACAGGAATAATGGACTGGTAGCAGAACATCTGGATACAGGAAAAACCAAATTTTATCCGATCAGGAAACATCAGTTCACACCATTGGAGACGGTAGCCATTTATACCTATGAGGGGACAACCGAATTGAAAGAAATTTTTGAAACCATGCGTCAAAAAATCGATGAATTGCCTATGCCATCCTCCTCAGCACCTGCACCTGAACTCATGGAGTATTTTGAAAATATTTTGCCGAACTATGATAAAGACAGGGTATTTTCTGCTGATGTGAAAAAGCTTTTGAAGTGGTTCGTTATATTAGATTCTAAAGGCTTCCTTTTGGAGAATGAAGATTCGGCGCTGGAAGCGGATCAAAGCGAGAAAGATAACAATGAATAGATGAAGGATCAAAAACCTATGATTTTGCCTGTAGAGGGCGTGATGCCTCATTTCGGTAAAAATAACCGGATAGCACCCAACGCCACCATAGTTGGTGATGTGACTACGGGGGAAGATTGCAGTTTTTGGTTTCAATGTGTAGTGCGCGGGGATGTAAATAAAATTATCATTGGAAACAAGGTCAACGTACAGGATGGGGCAGTGATTCACTGCACGTACCTCAAATCACAAGCCATCATTGGAAATGAAGTTTCAATTGGTCACAATGCTATAGTACACGGATGTACCATCAATGAACGTGTTTTGATTGGAATGGGGGCCATTGTTATGGATCATGCTGTAGTGGGTAGTAATACCATCATTGCAGCCGGAGCGGTTGTCCTTGAAGGAACAGAAGTAGAGAGTGAAAGTATATATGCGGGGGTACCTGCAAAAAAAATAAAATCCATATCCAGAGAGCTTGTAGAAGGGGAAATCAATAGAATTGCCAATAATTACTTAAAATATTCAGAGTGGTTCATTGAATCATTTCTTGTGACCTGAACTCAATTCAAGAAACGGGAAGGTGAATAAGTTGGTTTTTTCAAATTTCAAAACTTTCGCCCAAAGAGGGTATGCTAATCTTTTGAAAACCTTTCTCCATCAAAAATTCAGAAAATGCAATTTGTGTATTATACTCACCGTGCACTAAAAAAATTTCCTTGGCTGTTTCCTTTTGGTTTTCAATAAAATTGAGCATTTCGACTCTGTCGCCATGCGCAGAAAAGGAATCCATAATTTCAATTTTTGCTTTTACGATCTTCCACTCATCAAATATTTTTATGGCTTCAGCGCCGTTTTGAAGTAAGTTGCCCGGTGTGCCTGGCGAAGAGTATCCTACTATAAGAAAAGTACTATTAGGATTTTCAATGTTATGATATAAATGGTGAACCACTCTACCGGCGTTCATCATTCCTGATGCACTGATGATGATGCAAGGTTCATTGGTGTGATTCAGCGCTTTGGATTTATCAATATGGGTTATATAGTGAAGTGTATTAAATCCAAAAGGATTATTATCCTGAAGCATATATTCATGAAGTGTCGCATCATAGCATTCAGGATGAGCGATAAATACTGTGGTTGCATTGACGGCCAATGGGCTATCTACATAAACATTGATTTTCGGAAGCTGCCCGGATGATTCCAGTTTGTCTAACATATAAATAATTTCCTGAGTTCTTCCCAAAGAGAATGCGGGAATTATAAGTTTTCCTTTCCTTTTTATACATGCATCAATAATTACTTCCAACAGGCGGGCTTTCTGCTCAGGAGGTAATTCATGATCCCTGTTCCCATAAGTGGATTCACATATGAGGTAATCTACTTCGGGCATCGGTTTGGGATCTTTTAATATTGGTCGGTTGGGCCTTCCTATGTCCCCTGTATAGCCAATGGTTTTTATTGTGTCATTCTCTTGTATTCGAAGGGTTACGCTAGCACTACCAAGAATATGGCCTGCATCCCTGAATAAAATTTCAATATCTTTATTAATTTTTATCCATTTATCATAAGGACATCCGGTAAATAAAGCCATTGCCGGTCCCACATGTTTGGAAGTATATAAAGGTACGCGTAATTGCTTTTTATTTTTTTTGCGTTTTACAAGAACTTTCCGGTTATAATACTCTACATCGCTTTCCTGGATTTTTGCACTATCCAGCAACATGATGGAGCTCAAACTTCTCGTCGCATTGGTGCAATATATTTCTCCTTCGAAACCATCCTTAACCAATTGTGGAATTCTTCCAATGTGATCAATGTGTGCATGCGACACAATTAAGACATCAATATCGGCAGGGTCAAAATTCCAAAAATTGTTGAGATCCCAGATTTCTTTTCCTTTGCCCTGAAACAGTCCGCAGTCGAGTAATATTTTGAAACCATCATCTAAAGTAATTAAATGACAAGACCCTGTAACGTATTTGGCGGCACCGCAAAAAGTTATTTTCATTGAAAAAATACAAGACTTTCCTGCAAAATAGTTACAAAGAGATCAATTATTGAATTTTAGGGTAGAAAAAATTAAACTTTTAAAAAATAAGGAGTGATAAATTTTAAGTTTTTCATCTATAAAGAAAGTAACATCCAAATATTAATATCAATGCAGTGTGGAATAAAATGGCATTCATATTTATTTTTTTTAGAATATTAGCGATCTTTGAAGTTTTATGCAGACAATCACCCATTCTTACCTTGATGCGCTCAATTTGGAGCAAAGACAAGCAGTGACTTCTATTGATGGACCTGTAATGGTCATTGCGGGACCGGGTTCAGGTAAAACCAGGGTATTAACCTATCGTATTGCGCATTTAATCCATTCCGGTATTCATCCGGGACAAATCCTTGCCCTAACATTTACTAATAAAGCTGCCCGCGAAATGAAGGAGCGGATTGAAAAGGTAGTAGGGGCAGATGCAAGAAAAGTATGGGCAGGAACTTTCCATTCCCTTTTTGCCAGGATACTACGGGTAGAGGCCCATAAAATAGGATACCCTAATGATTTTACCATCTATGATACGGATGACTCTAAAAGCGTTGTTGCAGAAATTATAAAGTCTTTGAACCTGGACAAAACTGTTTATAATAACAGTGCAGTAAGGTCGCGTATTTCATCAGCCAAGACCAATCTGATCACACCAAAAGCATATGTTGCCAATGAAGACTTAATGGCTCTGGACCGGATGAACAGGCGCCCATTGATATACAAAATTTACGAGCATTACGTAGCCAAATGTCAAAGAGCCGGAGCAATGGATTTTGATGACCTCTTGCTTCTGACATTCAAGCTCCTTTATCAAAATCCAGAAGGAGTGCGGGAGAAATATCAACGACAATTCAGGTATGTCATGGTTGATGAATTTCAGGATACCAATTATTTGCAATATGAAATATTGAAACTCCTGATTCTATTTGAACAAAGTCCTCAGAATATATGCATTGTGGGAGATGATGCGCAGAGTATTTATTCTTTCAGAGGTGCAACGATAGAAAACATCCTTCAGTTTGAACACGATTTCCCATCACTCAAAACTTTTAAGCTGGAGCAGAACTATCGATCGACCGGTTTTATTGTTGAGGCTGCCAATCAGGTAATCACCTATAACAAAAGGCAGATTCAAAAGAAAATTTGGACAGACAATTCGGGAGGTCAGAAAATCAAGGTTCTTAAAGCGATGACTGAAAGTGAGGAAGGTAGACGGGTGGCCGACACAATCATCGAACAAAAGAACCGGTTTAATTTAACCAATAGTCAAATTGCTGTACTGTACAGAACCAATGCTCAATCCAGGATATTTGAGGAGTACTTAAGGAGATACAATATTGCATACAGAATTTACGGAGGACTCTCTTTTTATCAAAGGAAGGAAATTAAGGATTTGATAGCATATATGAGGCTGGCTATCAATCATAAAGATGATGAAGCGCTGAAAAGAATTATCAATTATCCAAAAAGAGGAATAGGAAAAACCACTATCGATCAATTGACGGAATTGGCCAACCGGGAAGAAATAAGCATTTGGGAGGCGCTGGATGCTATGCAATTCAATCCGAGATCATCCCGTACAGTAGGAGCATTTACTGAGATGATCAGACTGTGCCGAAAAAAAGCTGAAGAGACAGACGCCTATGAAGCGTTATTATTTATTAGCAAACAATCAGGAATCCTTGATGACCTGAAAGCAGATCAATCCATCGAAGGCTTGAATAGAATTGAAAACATCAACGCATTGCTTGACGCTGTCAAAAAATTTGTTGAAGAGGATCAGGTGGATGAAGACACCGCGGTGGGTTATGATCGGTCTCTGGCTACTTTTTTGCAAACCATTTCATTAATGACCGATCAGGATGAGGACAATACAGAAACCGACTATGTAACTTTGATGTCGGTACATTCGGCGAAAGGATTGGAATTCAAATCGGTATTTGTGGTGGGACTGGAGGAAAACTTATTCCCTTCCTACATGTCTATGTCAACACCCGATCAAATTGATGAGGAACGCCGGTTATTTTATGTGGCAATTACCCGAGCCGAGCATTATCTTACTTTGAGTTATGCCAACAGCCGTTATCAATATGGTCAAATGCGATTTAATGATCCCAGTAGATTCCTGGAAGAAATTAAAGACGATTGTATAGATCCATTGTCAATACTTCAAAAGGGAAGCGAAACAGGTGACGATCTATTGCGGGAGCCCAAAATTATTGGGAATTTTAAACCTGTACCCAGGAAGTTAAACATGCCGGCACAAGGGTTGGATGTTAAAAATTTTCAACCCACCTCAATGAATAAAATCAAAGAAGGAATGACCGTGTTGCACATGCAATTCGGCAAAGGTAGGGTGATGAAAATTGACGAAAGATATGTTGCTACCATCCATTTTGGCGAACTTCAGGACAATAAGGAAAAGCGAATCATGCTGCAATATGCCAAACTTCAGGTTCTTGAAGAACCCAATCATTGAAATGAATGGTACAATTATATCCTGCGGGTGATGGCTTGAATAATTTTAAATTCGCTGAGAAAAACTTTCCCAACAACCCGGAATACAGTGTAAATAGGGATGGCGAGTACCATACCAATGATTCCAGCCAGCTTTGCTCCGGTCAATATCACAATGAAAATTTCAAGAGGATGGGCTTTTACGCTCTTTGAAAAAATATTGGGTTGTAAAATGAAATTGTCGATCAATTGCATGGATGCAAAAACTAGTATTACCTTAAATAGCATAGGCAACATCTCATTGTAAAAAGGGATATCCAGATTAGATGTTAAGGTGATGATCACACCAAAAGTAGCTCCTAAAATAGGTCCTAAATAGGGAATTACATTCATAACCGCTGCAAAAAAACCAATCAGTAATGCGTTCTTTATGCCCATAATTGAAAGTACTGCGGAAACATATACTGTGATCACAGTGATTTGTATGACTACTCCCGTAAAATACCTGATGAGCAGGCTGCTTGATTGTGATACAGCCTCTCCGGTTTGTGTCTCATACTTTTCAGGTACCAAAGAAGAAATAGCGTTTGAAAATAATCCCTGTTCGCGCAGAAAAAAGAAAGAAATGAAGAGAATGGATAATATTGCTATAATTGTATTGCCTATCCAGCCCACCATAGTGCTGAATAAGATCGAAATTCTGGCGGGGTTGATGACATTGAAAAGATTTTTCCTGACCCGGTCAAAGAAACTGTCAGTGATTTCAACGCGGGTTTTATCCTGTAAGCTACTATTTTTAAAGTCAGGATTTTGGATGTTGATTACCAATGAAATATTTGTGTGAGTCAAAGTATCCCCTCCTGAAGAAATCAATGAATCCAGTTTGATGGTTTTACTGATGACAAGGGGCTCAGTTACTTTGATGGTATCGGTGGGAATCATCAGCTCCCCGGAGTCTTTATTTCCTTCCATTAATCCTTTATCGATCAACCATCTCTCCCAATCATTAATAGGTTCTTCAAAACTGTTAATCACACTTTCGTAATCAATGGTTGCAAGATTTCGGGCTTGTTGCACCAAAGGGGGAATAAATGTATAAAGCAACAAAGCGAAGAAGAAAACAAAAATGGACAAAGTCAATATTGCAGACAGGTTTTTACCAATATATCGCCTCAAAAAAATCGTTAGTGGAGCACCAATCATAGAAATTACCCAGGCCGCAATAATGTAAAAAACGATATCGCTGAGCAAATAGACAATTAAGCCAATAATAATAAAGGCTGCAGATGCAAGTACATATTTATTTTTAAAATCCAATGTGTGAATATTTAAAATGCACCATTACATTAACTATACAAAATTATAAGATTAACTGAATTAATCGCCCGGATATGTTTCAACTGCTCCGGAATTTTTACGAAAAGTGTGGAGATTTCAACTATAAAATGAGGAAGGTTGCAAAAGAAGGTATTTATATTTGCATGCTTCACTTATTTATTAACACGATAATATGGGTATGAAAAACAAGAAAAGGAAATTTATTCCTTCCGAATTAAATACGAAAGACAGGCATCAACTTATAATTGGATCCGTAGGGCCTCGGCCTATTGCATTCGTTTCTACTGTGAATCAAAACGGGGATTATAACCTGGCGCCTTACAGCTTTTTTAATGCGTTTAGTTCAAACCCTCCCATCGTGGTATTTTCTTCCAATCGAAGAGTAAAAGACAATTCAACCAAAGACACCCTTGAGAATGTCAAGATCAACAAAGGACTGGTCATCAATGTAGTTACGCAGGATATCGCACGTCAAATGACCCTGACTTCCATAGAATTTGCTCCTGGTGTTAGTGAATTTGATAAAGCAGGATTTACGCCGGTGAAGGCAGATATCGTTACTGCCCCCATAGTAAAGGAATCAGCCATCAATATGGAGTGCAAAGTGAATGATATTATTCCATTGGGAGAGCACGGAGGAGCTGGCCATTTAATTATTTGCGAGGTGCTATTGTTTCATGTAAGGGAAGACGTTTTGGATGAAAATGGAAGAATCGATCCATCAAAATTACAGCAAATCGGGAGACTTGGAAGAGCATATTATACAAAAGTAGACGACAATAGTATTTACACCATTTATCAAAATGTCGAAGATCAAATCATTGGATACCACTCTTTGCCGGAGCACATCAAAAAAAGCAAATTCCTTACAGGCAATGAAATCGCTGAATTGGCTGCGCTCAATGACTTTCCGGACAAGGACACAATGACTAAAGTAAAGCAAAAGTACAAATCAGAAAATCCGGAAAAGAAAGCACGACAACTCATTGCTGAAAACAAAGCAAAGGAAGCGTTGGCCTTACTATATTAAAAAAGATTGATCGGGTCTTTATTCCAGCCCGCTCTCTTATTTATCCTAATAAAGTTTTTCATTCTCTTTTATTCCAGGGTGTAATGGAACATGAAAATAAATTTATAAAACGCATTAAGACAAAAATTAATGTTTTGGCACGATATATGTTTTCTGGTAGACTAAACATTAGAAACTTTTTACATCTGTTAATTAAATTACCAGGAAATGAGAAAATCTACACCGGCATTTACTTTTGTCTTAGTCGTGAGTGTAATGTGTATATCAGGTGTTTTATCCAACACCTTGAGGGCAGATACAATGGACAATCCCGAACCTTTCCATTATGAATCACTTGAAATGAACACCATATCTTCGATTGCTGAAGAGGATGGTGATTCAATGTTTTCGGCAGATGCCTTATCGGTATCCTGCATTGATCAAATTCATTTGTCGTTGGATGAAAACTGTGAAGTAATAATTTCTCCGACCGCAATTATCAGGGAAATGATCGATCCAGCCAATCTTTCAATGATCATTGAAGATGAAAAGGGAAATATACTTTCCAATCCCATTACCATAGCCCATCTAAAGAAAAACCTTAAAGTTACAGTGACCAACACACTCACTGGAGTGTCTTGCTGGGGTAATGTTTTGATTGAAGACAAGTACCCACCTTTATTTGAATGTCCTCAGGACACCGTTGTATCGTGTTACTTTCATGAACCGCTGCGATTGCCTATAGCTTTTGATAATTGTGATTCAACCGCTTATGTAGCCATTGTCTTTGACGAAATTATCAACCAGGGTTGTTCTCAGGAATACAGTGCCATTCGCACCGTGGTGTACCAATCGTTTGACAAGTGGGGAAATAAATCAGAACCTTGTACGCAAACCATTTATTACAGGAGATTGTCGGTGGAAGATATAGTATTTCCACCCAATTATGACAGTTTGGAAATGAGCCGGCCTTATCTTGCTTGTGATGATCGGGGTATATGGGATCTGAATAATAACTATTACCCCGATCCATGGGTAGATTTAAATAAGAACGGGAAATTGGATCCGGGAGAAATTGAGACGGATGTACCCAGAACCGTAGAAGGATATCCCATTGTCCCTAATAAATCTTATTGCGAAATTGAATCCAAGTATAAAGACATTGTATTAGATATTTGCGAGAATAGTTTTAAAGTACTCAGAGAGTGGAAGATTTTGGATTGGTGTTCCAATGATATCAGAACACACTACCAGATTATTAAGGTGTTGGATGATGCGCCGCCGGTGATTACTTGCCCTCCAGTGCAAACGCTGGAAGCAGATCCATGGACATGTACGGCAGATTACAAAGTGTTGCCCCCCATTGTGATCTTTGATTGTTCCTCTACTAATTATACTGTAGAATATAAAGAAGGAAATGCATTAGGTACTTTACCGGGGGACGATGTGCCATGGGTTACAGACAAAGTAGAAGTGGTGTTAAATAGCAAAGGAGAGTTTGATCACTTTATAATCAGAGAGCTTTTGTTAGGAAGGACATGGGTGCGATATACGGTTACTGATGATTGCGGTAACAGCACACAATGTACTACAGAAGTGGATGTTGTTGATAAAAGCCAGCCTACTGCTGTATGTCTTGAAATTACCAATGTGAGATTGGATGATTCAGGATTTGCAAAGATTTATGCCACAAGTCTGGATAATGGCAGTTATGACCAGTGTACGGATGTATATTTTGAGGTGAGACGCAAAGGAGCCCCTTTTAGTGAGCCATTATGTGAAGGAAAAGATCCTAATGATTGGGCAGAATTTGTGGCGGTATGCTGTGAAGATGCCGGCAAAATTATAGAAGTAGAGTTCAGGGTATGGGATGACGCGGATTTGGATGGTGTATTTGGTTCTGAAGGCGACTTTTATTCAACTTGTTGGGTGAAAATACATGTAGAAAACAAAACACCACCTGTCCTGAATATTCCTTCGGATATTACTTTACATTGCACAGAGGATTTCAATGATTTGGAATTGACAGGGAAAGCCACAGCAGAGGGAATTTGCGGGCCATTAGAAACCAGTTTTATTCAAACTGGAGCGGTGAATAGTTGTGGAGAAGGAGTGATCAATCGTATCTGGAGCATTGTAAATCCTAATGTTGCCGTACCATCAAGAGTGCAAAGAATTACTGTTACAAATAAGTATCCTTTTGATGGATACAAAGATATCAAATGGCCTCAGGATACCACATTATTTGGATGTCTGAGAAAGGACACTGATCCTGAAAATTTACCCCATGGGTATAATTTTCCAAAAATCACACCGGATGATTGCACCACAATTGCAACATCCTACAAGGATCAGGTATTGAGCTCAGTGGAAGATGTTTGCTTCAAAATCATCAGAACCTGGACGGTTATTGATTGGTGTAAATATGAAGCATCACAGCGTACACAAGGCATTTGGAGCCATATCCAAGTCATTAAAGTGAATGAAACGGAGGCGCCTGTGATCAATTTGACTTCAAATTTAACGGTATGTACTTTCAGTGAAGATTGTGAGGGATTTATAGAGCTTATTAATACCGCTGAAGATTGTACACCACTAAAAGATCAAAAATGGACTTTTGAGATAGATCCTTTCAATGACGGAGAGGGGCCATTTATTACTGGAAATTCCAATAATGCATCCGGAATATATCCTGTAGGAACGCACCGTATTACATGGACCGTAAAAGATCAGTGTGGCAATCTGAGTACAGCCACCCATCTGTTTACCATACAGGATTGTAAAAAGCCGACCCCTTATTGTATCACGGAGTTGACAACGGTTATCATGCCATCAACGGGTACAATTGAAGTTTGGGCAGTTGATTTTGATCGGGGTAGTGAGGACAATTGTCCTGGACCCCTGCAATTTACCTTTAATGGTATGTTTCCTGTAGCATCCTTG
>JRYF01003471.1_pt1 | contig 34488 bp, 28 predicted proteins | sample 235331 | NCBI WGS metagenome assembly JRYF01 (sample SAMN03074217, study PRJNA261475) | activated sludge metagenome | biome: Wastewater Treatment Plant; feature: Wastewater; material: Activated sludge; isolation source: activated biomass of a wastewater treatment plant treating hydrocarbon... ...
GTGCTGTAACGCAGTGCGTTGACCAGTTGCGCGCCGGCCTCGCCGGCGCCATAAACGATCACCGGCGTTCGCGGCGTGCTTAACCGGAAGCGCCGACGCAGGTAGCGACGCAACAGCAACCGGCCACCGCCCACCAGCGCCGTCAACACCAGGCCACAGATCGGCCAGAACGAGCGCGGCACCAGCCCTTCGCGCACGAACACCCAAACCGCCATGATCAACAGAATGCCCGCGCCCACCCCCAGAACGATGGTGTAGAACAGGCTTTCGTCGGCGTAGCGCAGGATCGGTCGGTACAAGCCCACGACGGCGAAGGTGGGGATCAGAATGACGACCGCCAGCGGAAACAGCCAAACCACGTCTTGCAGCATGGCCGGCCACCAATCGCCGAGCCGGAGGGCGAACGACGCCCAGACCGCGATCAGCACGGCGCCGGTGTCCCCAAGGATCAACAGGGCGCGGCGGACGGTGGTGGGGAGATTAAGCAGAGATTCGAGTTTCACGGGGCGGATACTGTAGCGTGTCGCTGTTTTGGCGACGAAAAGGGGATCATTACAGTTTCCCTATGATCCCTGATCGCCAATCCGATCAAAAAGTATCGTCGCGCAGCGCGCGCAGAAGGCTTTTACGCGATTCCAGTCTTGCCATTGCCGATCGAGGTTCTTGTATTCGGCCAGGTTGGTTTCTTCCAGATCGTAGGGAAGCGGATTGGCAAGCTGAATCTGTAGCTGTTGGAGCGCTGACTCCTCGTTGGGCTGGGGGTAAAGTCGGTCGAAAGACCGAAGCGCCGCAACAACCTGATCGAACCCGAGGCGTTCGGCCAAGGCAGTGAAATCCAGGTAATCCCGCGTGGCGTTACGCTTGAGGATCAGGACTCCCTTGATCCGTAGCATCTCGCCTTGCGTTGGCACGGTCAGACGCGCGCCGTGACAGTCGATCTGGGTTGTTTCCAGCGGCTCTTCCCGGATCAGTTGCCGCACTCCAGTTTCGATGCCGTCGAGGCTGCCCAAGATCTGCACGGGGCGCTGGACGCGAGCGGTTTTCCAACCCGCAATTGCCTCCAGCTCCGCCAGCACGGCGTCGAAGCGGGCGCGCAAATCGGGGAGCACATGATCCGCGTCGCGGGATAACCGATGCTGGGCATAGAGAGCAGCGGCGGTGCCGCCGACCAGGACCGCGTCGGGAAGTATTTGCTGCAAGCGGGCGGCGGCGGAGAGAACCCGCTCCCAATCAGGGAGATTCTCCCAGGTGTTGTCGGGCATAATGCATCCAAAAATGATAGCGCTGGGCGTATGGATCGACGACGCGGGCGCGACACACGCGCACGATCTTCTCCAGAATGGCTCGATCTTCCAAGGCGGCCAGGCGCAGTTCGGCCCAATCTCGCCGTTTGCCGCGAGCGATCACGTCATCGATGGCTGCCAGGGAAAACTGTTGATGATTAAGATGGCGATGCAGCATGGCCCGCGCCTTTCGATTGGAAATTTTCCAACTTCACGAGGCAGATACTGTAGCACGGCGGCGCTCCAACCGTCCCACGCCGACCAGCAACAGGCCATAGACGCCGATCCAGCCTCCCGCCAACCCTAACTGACCGGCGGGCGGCAGGCGAACCGCCAACGCCGCCGAACCCGCGCAAACCAGCATCAGCGCGTATTCCACCAGCACGGTCCGGCGGTGTCCCCAGCCGAGCAGCACCAGACGCTGGTAATAATGACTTCGATGCGCTTCCCAGACTCTCTCGCCCGCCAACAGTCGCCGCAGCAGGGTCACAGTGGCGTCGACGATGAACGGCGAAAACACCAGCAGCGCTACCCAAAAGGGAAACAGTCCGGCCTGACTGCCCCACAGACCACACGCCGCCGCCAGAAAACCCAGTGCGGTGGAACCGGTGTCGCCGAGAAAAATTCGGGCCGGAGGGAAGTTGCACGTCAGGAATCCGGCGCTGGCCGCCGCTGCCGTCAGGCAGAACGCGGCGAAACCCGCATCGGCCCGCCCCAGCCAGGCCAGCGCGGCGAAGCCGATCACCGCCATGCCGCCGGCGAACCCATCCATGCCGTCCATGAAGTTGTAAAGATTGATCATCCAGACGACGAACAGCAGGGCTAACCCGACGGCGACGCCCGTGGGGAGGGTCAGCAGGAGACCAGGCCATGCGAGCGCGCCGGGGAAAAATCCGGCCGCCGCCAAACTCCCCGCCGCTCCCAAATGGACGAGCAACCGCCAGCGCGCCGCAATCCCCTGACGGTCGTCCAGAAATGAAATCAGCGCCAGTGGCGCGAGGCCGAGCGGCAGAAACGCAAGGTTGGCGCGGACGTCCGGCAGGCCGATCCCGATTAGAAAACCACCGGTGAGCAGGCCGCCCAGCACCGCCAACCCCCCGGTTCGGGGAATCGGCCGCTGGTGCAGGGAACGGGCGTTCGGATGGTCGAGAAAGCGTGGCGAGCGACAAGAACGCGCCAGCCACAAACTCAAACCGAACGCGATCCCGAAAGCCAGAATACTGCTGAGGATGGTCCACATTTTTTCGCTTCTTCCTGAACCGCCCGGCGGTCGATCCGATGATCGACGCGGTCGCCGAACGGGATGCTGTATATTGGCGAAAGAATACGGTCCATCACATCATACTGGAACCACCCACCGAACCTCGGTCACGATCCTCCTCCCACGCGCATGTCTACTTCCGAATTTTCCCTGATTGATCGATATTTCGCCGCCCAGAAACTTCACCGTTCCGACGTGGCGCTGGGCATCGGCGACGACTGCGCGTTGCTGCTTCCGCCCGCCGGCCAGCATCTGGTCGTGACGCTGGATACGCTGGTGGCGGACGTGCATTTCTTCGCCGCCGCCGACCCGGAAGGCATCGGCCACAAGGCGCTGGCGGTGAATCTCAGCGACCTGGCGTCCATGGGCGCGATTCCCGCTTGGGCCACGCTGGCGCTGACCTTGCCTAAAGCCGATGAGGACTGGCTGGAGCGGTTCTGTGGGGGGCTGTTCGCGCTGGCGGACCGCTACAACGTGCAACTGGTCGGCGGCGACACCACGCATGGGCCGACGACGGTCATCACCCTCCAGGCGCACGGTTTCGTCCCGCCAGGGTTGGCCTTGCGCCGCGACGGCGCCAGACCGGGCGACGGGATTTACGTCACCGGCACGCCGGGCGACGCCGGTTTGGCCCTGGCGGCGGCGTTCGGCGGGGCGACGATTATCGCCGAATTCCAGGCTTATGTTCGGGCACGGTTGGAGCGGCCGGAACCGCGCATCGCCGAGGGCGTGGCGTTGCGCGGCCTCGCCAGCGCCGCGATCGATGTCTCCGATGGCCTAGCCCAGGACCTGGGCCATATTCTGGAACGCAGCGCGGTCGGGGCGCGTCTGGAGATAGATCGGCTACCGCTGTCGCCGGCCTTGACCGCCAGCCTCGACTGGGACTCGGCGCTCCGAACCGCGCTGGCCGGCGGCGATGATTATGAATTGTGCTTCACCGCGCCGCTGGAGCGGAGCGCGCAACTGGAAGCCGCAGCGACGTCTTGGGACTGCCGTTGCACCCGCATCGGCGCCATCACGGCGGAACCGGGCTTACGCCTGGTCCGCGCCGACGGTTCGGCTTTCCATCTGGAGCGGTTGGGTTACGACCATTTCAGTGGAAGCGGCTGAAAAACGCGCCTCAATCCACTTTCACCGTCCCCAGCGCCCCGCGCCCGAACTGCCACGGTTTGTACATATCCTCCACGAACACCGCCGGCTGCCGGTAGACGCCCGGCGTCACCGCCCGCGCCAGATAGGCCAGGGTGAATTTTCGCCGCTCCGCCCCTGCGGCGAGATCCAGCGCCGCCACGAAACGGTCGTCGCGGATTTCGGTATGCAGCGTCTCGGTCAACTCCGGCAGCCAGGCGATTTCGGTGGTCGACTCGCCGTGCGCCAGCCGGGCGTTCTCGATCTCCAGTCCCGCTGGCAGCAGGTCCACTACCAGCGCCTGTTGCGTCTCATCCCGCGCCAGCGCCTCGCCGGTGATGACCGCCACCAGCAGGTCGTTCTGACGGATTTGCTCGGGATTCACTTCCTGGCCCGCGCGGGTGTAGTAGCGACGGCTGATCGTGAAGCCTTCTTGCGCCGGCGGCTGCGCCGCCACTGGCACGCCGCTTTGGTTCATGACCGTCCAGACCGGATGTTGGCCTTCGTTACGCACGGTCACCCCCTGGGCCAACTGCTCGGCCGTGGGCGATAAGAAGAACGGATCGGCGGTGATGGTCTGACCGTCCACCGCGAGGCGCACGGACGGTGCGCGACTGACCAGGGTAATCGGCGGCAACGCCCCCGATTTTCCGTCCGCCGCCGGCCGCGGCGGTTCCGACGGTTGCGCCAGCAGCGCGCGGGCGGCCAGCAACAGCCAAGCCTGTTCCTGGGTGCTGGTGTAGCGGCGCTCGTTGGCGGCGGCGGCCAGTTCCTCGGCCAGCATCGNNATCGGCATCCGCTCCGGTAGCAGCCCCGATTCGGCCAGCAGCGCCAGCAGCGCCGCCCGGTCGCGCAACGGGCTACCGTAATCGCGCACCGCTGCCCGATCTACGCGGTTCAGGGCGGCGGTGAACGCCTCGCGGGCGCGGTCCAATTCCCCGTAACGCGCCAGGGCTCCGCCCAGTTGCGCTTGAGCCAATCCGGAAGGTAGTTTCAACAGATAATTGTCGTGCAGATAGCGCAAATCACCGATGGATGCTTTCTGCGCCCGCGCCAGCACGTACAGGGCATAGGCCCGCCAGGCGAGTTGCGCCTCGTCGAACTCATCCTGATTCAGCCGCTCTTGCAGGCGCGTCAGCCCGCGCTGATAGGCCGCTTCCGGCACCAGGTACTTTTCCTCTCGGGCGCGGACCAGGAAATCCATGGCGTAGGCCGACAGCCAGTCCTCGACGGCGCTGTCGGGACTCCACAGTCCGAACCCGCCGTTGGCGTCCTGCAAGTTCAGGATGCGCTGGATCGCCTCCTGCACCCGTGCCCGCAGACCGGCTTCGACGGCGTTCTGGCCGACCCAGACCTCGGCCACCTGGTTGAAATACAGCAAGGGCAGGGCGCGGCTGGTGGTCTGCTCCAGACAACCGTAGGGATAGCGGTCCAGTTGTGCCAGCAATTCGGGGACGTTGAGGCTGGGCCGACTGGCCACGCTCACCCGAATCTGGCCGGTGCCGGGCACGAAGTCGCCGAGCGTCGCGGCGTCGAGGCGCAACGATTCCTCTGGATTCAGGCGGCCCGCCGTGCGGGTGGAGAGCAGGGCTTGCGCCGGCCGGACGCCGATCTCGGATTCGCGCGTCAACTGGAAACCGTTCGGGCCGTCCAGATGGAGTCGGATGTGGCCGACGCCGGGATGCAGCCCGCGCAAGGTGAACGTCCGACTCTCGGCGTTCTGCACGGTGGAATCGGTCACCGTGAAGGTGAACGCCGCCGGTTCGGCGACCGCCGCCGCACCTTCGGCGCTCAACCGGATGGCGTAATCGCCGGGTGGGGCGCTCAGATTCCGCACGGTCACGTCGACCCGACTTTCGTCCTCGGGCGCCAGGAAGCGCGGCAGATAGACCTGCGCCACCAGCGGGTCGCGCACCAGTGGCGCGGCTTCGGTCCGGCCGAGACGGTCGCGGTCCCAGGCCACCGCCATCAGCCGCAACTGTCCGTTGAAATCAGGCAGCACCAGCGGAATCCGGGCCTGACTATTGGCGTCGAGCGCCACCGGGCCGGAAAACAGCGCCAGCGTCTTGACCGTGCGCACGCCCGAACCGTCCAGATGGCGGCTGTCGGCGTCGCCGCCGACCTTGAGTGACCCCGGCCGGCCGCCGGCTTCGATCAGCCGGCCGTACAAATCCCGCACCTGCATCGCCAGCCGGCGCTTGCCGAGGAAATAACGCACCGGGTCTGGACTGGTGAAATCGGTCAGTTGCAGAATACCCTCGTCCACCGCCGCTACGGTCAGATACGCGGGCTGGCCGGGATCGCCACCGCGTACCGTCACCGGCACTTCCACGGTCTGACGCGGAAGCCATTCGCTGGGAACGTCCAGCGCGACGTCGAGGGTGCGCGGCGCCGGGTCCAGACTCAACCAGGTTAATCCGATGGCCCGGCCCGGGCCGCGCTGGGTGGCCTGATCCGCCGGACGGAAGGCGGTGGCGGTGAGATACACCCCCGGCCCCCAGGCGGCCGGAATCGGCAGGTCCAGCGTCGCGCCCTCGGCGGGAACGCGCACCGTCCGACTCTGCCACAGCCGGTCGCCGACCACGTTCAGCAGCACTTCGCCGGCGAACGGTGCCCGGAGAAAGACCTTGGCGGTCTGGCCGCTCTGATAGCGCGGCTGGTCCAGGGTCACCTTCATCTGATCGGGCGTCTCGCCCTCGCTGGGACTCTCGAACCAGCCCACGGTGAAGCGCACGCTGGAGGCGACGCCGCTGGCGGGATCGAGCACCTCCAGCCGGTAATGCCCCCAATCCAGCCCGCGCTGGGCGACCGCCGCCGGCTGGTCGGCGGCGAGATTCAAAGTCTGGCTGCTGACTGGCGCGCTGTCGCGGATCACCAGCTTGTAATTCCAGCGGCTGTCGTCGTGATACCAATAATACTGATACTCTTCACGTACCAGTTCGGCGCGCAGGCCGGTCGCCGCCAGCGGCTGGCCTAGCGGATCGAGCGCCAGCACCTCGAATCCCGCCTCTTGGCCGAGAGGAACGCCCTCGTCGCCGAAGCGCGGCTTGATGCCGATGGCGAAGGGCTGCGGGCGGTACGGCAAATTCAGGCTGCGATTGACCGGCCGGCCGCCGGGCTCGAACAGGGAGACGCGCAGGCGGGCCTGTAAGGGACGGGTGGTGTCGGGCGCTTCGCTCAGCGCGACCCGAACCTCCGCCTTGCCTTGCGCATCGACGCCGGCCAGAGCCACCGGAAAGCGCTGCACGGTCCAACTGTCTTGCGCCAGGCCGAACCGGTAGCCCAGATAGGCCGGGTAGGGGTTGGGGTCCTCGCGCAGCACCACTTCGGCCTCGGCCTTGAGGTTGGCCGCCGGCGCGCCGTACAGGAACCGGCCCACGACCTCCACAAGCGCCGGCGCATTCGGCTTCAGCACGGTCGCCGTCGTGTTCAGTTCCAGCTTCAACTGTTGTGGAACGAAATCCTCGACCTGGAAGCTGACCTGCCCGACCGGTTCGCCCTGGGGGTCGGTATAGGCTTTGACGGTCCAGGTTCCGGAGCGGGCGTTCAAGGCCAGGGGAATCCGGACGTGATAGCCACCCAGCGCCGGGGCGCCCGGTTGCGGCCGCGCCACCTCCACTTCATCGGGCCGAAACAGCTTCAGGGTCAGCGGCGCGTCCGGCAGGGCGAAGGCGCGGCTGTTGCGCGCCAGCGCCATGAGTTCCACCGTCTCGCCAGGCCGATAGACGCCGCGCTCGGTGTAGAGGAACACATCCACCGCCCCTGGCGCGGCGCGACCGTCGACGCCCCGATCGCTGAGATCGAAGGCCGGCCGGGTCAGATCGAGGAAGTTGTAATCGCCGCGCCCGTAGGCCATCAACGCCGCCGGCTCGCGCCCCCCGCCGCCGCGCAACAGGCCCGGATCGAGGCGGGCGTAACCCTGACCGTCGGTCGTGATCTGGCCCAGTTCGCTGTTGTTGCGGGCGTACAGCCGCAGATCGATGCCAGCCAGCGGCTGGGCGGTGGCCAGCGAGCGGGCGAACACGTGCAGCCCGTCGTCGCCGCGCAAGGTGAACAGTCCGATGTCCGAGACCACCAGCCATTGCGTGGCCCGATTATCCCAGCGGCTCAGCTCCTTGCCGACCGGCTCGGCGGCCACGATATAGATGCCGGGTTGCGGATCGGGCAGAATTTCGGTGATCGGCACGGCGGTGGTGATGTCTTGGTTGCGTTCGCCGCTGGTCAGGGTCAGGACGCCCTCCCAGATCTGTTCGCCCGAGCGCTGGGCGACCTGATTGAGATCGTAATCGTCCAGGGCATTGGTCAGGCGGCGACCATCAATCTGTTGCAACAGATTGCGGTCGTTGATGCGTAGCACCCGTATCCGCGCCGCGTCCAGGTTGACGCTGATCAGCGGGAGGTGCTGGCCGCTGGTCCGGGGCAGCACGTAGGCCGTGCCCCGAAATCCCAGGGTGGGCTGGCGATCCTCGACCTCGGCGGTAAACTCCTGGCTGTTTCGGGTTTTCTCGCCGGCCACCGACGGGATGCCGGCCCGCGCCGTGATCGTGTAGCTCTGGCCGTGCCGAACCCCTTCCACGCACAGTTGCTGGTCCCGGGCGCTGATGACCGGCTGAATGGCCGGCTGAATGACCAAGTAGTCCTCGTAATGAATCCGGCGGTCCCTGGAGAGATCGTCGGAAAACCGCAGGCAGATTTTCGGGGTCGCGCTGTCGGACTCGACCTCGACGCCCTTGATCTGAAAGGCGTGAGCCTCCACCAATTCCTGGTAGCGCTTGGCGATGCGCGGGTTATCCTCCAGTTCCAGCGCTTCCCGGAAGGCGGCGATGGCCGGTTTGGGTTCCCGGTCCCGGTCGTACAATTCGCCCAGCCGGAACAGGGCGCGGGCGCGTTCGGCGGGAGCGCGCGCCGCCCGGTAGGCGTTCCAGGCCGCCTGGCGGGTTCGTTCCCGGGCGCGGTCCGCATCCTGCTTGGCGTCGATCCGCGCCTGCCAAAGCTGGCCGAGGCGCAACCAGGTCGCGGTCTGATCGGCGCCGCCCGCGATAGCGGTTTCGTAGCTGGCGATGGCGGCGACCCAATCCTGCCGCGCCGCCTGTTGTTCGGCCTGTTGCAGCAGGGAGTCTGGCGACCGGTCGGTGGCGCGACCGTCGTGGATCAGTTGCAGGTACTGCGCCGCCGCCACGGCGAGCGACGGATCCTCGACAGCCTGGGCGGTGGGGGAGAGCAGCAGGATCAGAAGCAGAAACGGGTAAAGTGGCAAACGCATCGCGGGTTCCTCGGGGTACAAGCTTCGGTACAGGTCATGGTATCGGCGGACCCGAACGTNNTGATAGCGGGTTCGAGGCGGGTAAAGTGGGGGAGAAATAGCTGAAAAGATGAGATCGAACCTACCTGCTCCCAGCGCAAGACCCGCTCTTCGCGAAGAATTGCCGGCCGTGATGGATTATCCAGTGGAACAAGGATTGCTAACTGTGAAAAAATACCTTGAATTATTTATTACGGACTATCGGTTCTCACCGTGATCGATTCGGAGGGTTTTCGGCCGAACGTCGGTATCATCCTGTGTAACGCGGAAGGACGCCTGTTCTGGGCGAAGCGGATCGGCCAGCACTCCTGGCAGTTTCCCCAGGGCGGCATTCAATGGGATGAGTCGCCGGAGCAGGCCATGTTTCGCGAACTAGCCGAGGAAACCGGCCTGTTGCCCGAGCACGTGCAAGTGATCGGCTGCACCAAGGGTTGGTTGCGTTATCGCTTGCCCAAGCGGCTGATCCGGCGCAGCGGTAAACCGATGTGTATCGGTCAAAAACAGATCTGGTTCCTGCTGCGGATGCTGGGCGACGAAGCCGCCGTGCGGCTGGATCTATCCGAACGTCCTGAATTCGACCACTGGCAATGGGTGGATTACTGGTATCCGCTGCGGGCCGTGGTCCCGTTCAAGCGGCATGTTTACTGGCGGGCCTTGCGCGAATTGGCTCCCCTGTTATTCGCCGACCGCTGGTCCGAGGAGGTGTTGGCCGAGGTCCAGGCAATCCGCCACCGGTTCCGCAATCTGGAGGCTCTCGACCTCGGTCCTGGTTCGCCACCCTTACCCGTTCGCCCGGCACGGTCGGAACCGGCCAGGTCAGTGGTCCCAAAACAGCGGGTGGAGTCGGTTCGGCCCTCAGCCGTCAAACCCACGGTCGTCCTGCAGCTACGGCGGATGGACCTTGGCCAGCACCCGGTCATCACCCGCATGGTGGTAACGACGCGGCGCCGGGAGTTACTGGATACGGAGACTCCAACGCCAGCGCTGGAGTCTCCGGTGACGGTCGTGTCCCTGGACGAGGTCCGGTCACCGCGCGCCGCCGCGCCGGACCCCTACCGTCTGTCCCGGCGCTGATATTTTCCGCCCCGCCACCGGTTGCTTGTCGAGGACGGTCCCATGCTGGATACCCTGCGGCGCATCGTGCAGGACATCAACGCCACCCGCGACCTGAACGAAGCCCTTCATCTTATCGTCGCCGAAGTCAAGGCCGCCATCCACACCGATGTCTGCTCGGTGTACATGTCCGATCATCTGCGCGGCGAACACGTATTGATGGCGACCGACGGCCTGCGTCCGGGCGCGGTCGGTAAGGTGCGGCTGAAGTTCGGGCAGGGACTCGCCGGGCTGGCCGCCAGCCGGGCCGAGCCAGTCAACGTCGAAAACGCGCCCGCTCATCCTGCTTTCCGCTACATCGCCGCCACCGGCGAAGCGCCCTTTCACGGTTTTCTCGGCGTGCCGATCATCCGCCGGCGCAAGGTACTGGGCGTGTTGGTGGTGCAACAGCGCGAGCAGCGCAAGTACACCGCCGAGGAGGAGTCCTTCGTGGTGACGCTGGCCGCGCAACTGGCCGGCTGCATCAATCAGGTGGAAATCCGCCAGGCGCTGGAACGGCTCGACGACGACGTCTTGTCGGACACCCTGTTCCTGGAGGGCGTCGCCAGCGCCCGCGGTCTGGCGCTCGGCGAAGCGGTGGTGGTTTTTCCAGCCACCGCGATGGGCTTGGTGCCGGACAAAGACATCGACAACCCGGAAATCGAGGCCGCGCGCTTCCGGCAGGCGGTGGCGGCGGAACTGGCCGAGTTGCAGCGGCTCAGCGAGCGGATGCGACTGTTGCTGTCGCCCGGCGATCGGGCGTTGTTCGACGCCTACGCCCTGCTGCTCGGCAGCGATAGTCTGGTCAATGGCACCCTGGAGCGGATTCACGCCGGCAACTGGGCGCCTGGCGCCCTGCGGGCCACCGTGCTCGAATACGCTAACATCTTCGCGGAGATGGATGACCCCTATCTGCGGGAGCGCGCCGCCGACATTCTCGATCTCGGCCAGCGCCTGCTGGATCGTTTGCAAGAAGCGCAGGCAGTCAATCGCCACTATCCCGATAACGCTATCCTGATGGGCGAAGAGATCAGCGTTTCGCAACTGCTGGACGTCCCGCACGAGAAACTCAAGGGCTTGGTGTCGGTGCGTGGCACCGGTACCTCGCACGTGGCCTTGCTGGCTCGCGGGTTGGGAATTCCGGCGGTGTTCGGAGTCAGTAACCTGCCGCCGGGCCGCTTGCATGGCCGCGAGGTAGTGGTAGATGGCTACACGGTGCGAGTGTGCATCCAGCCCAGCCCGGCGCTGCGCCAGGAATATCAAAAGCTGATCGCCGAGGAAGCCGAACTGTCGCGCGATTTGCAGCATCTGCGCGATTTGCCGGCGGAAACCCCGGACGGTCATCGGTTGGAGCTACACGCCAATTCCGGGTTGTTCGCCGATATCGCCGCCGCGCGCAACAGCGGGGTTCAGGGGGTGGGGCTGTACCGCTCGGAACTGCACTTCTTCTTGCGCGACCGCTTTCCGGGCGAGGAGGAGCAGGCCACTCTCTACACACGGGTGCTGCGGATCATGGACCCGTACCCGGTAGTGCTGCGCACCTTGGATATCGGCGGTGACAAGCCGCTGCCTTATTTCCCGATCAGCGAGCAGAATCCGTTCCTGGGCTGGCGCGGCATCCGCATCAGCCTGGATCAACCCGACCTGTTCAAGACCCAGTTGCGAGCCATGCTACGAGCCGCCGCCGTCTATCCCAACCTGGCGATCCTGCTGCCGATGATCAGTAGCGTCGGGGAATTGCGCGAGGCGCTGGAGCTACTGCGCTGCGCCGAGGCGGAACTCCGGGAAGATGGCGTGACAGTCCAGCCCCCGCGGGTGGGCATCATGGTGGAGGTGCCGTCGGCGGTCTATCAGATCGATGCGCTGGTCCGGATGGTGGATTTCGTCTCCATCGGCAGCAACGATCTGACTCAGTACCTGTTGGCGGTGGACCGTAACAACGACCGGGTCGCCAAATTGTACGACCCGCTCCATCCGGCGGTGCTGATGGCGATCCGCCACGTGATCGAACGGTGCCAGGCCGCGGGCCGACCGGTGAGCGTCTGCGGTGAAATGGCCGGCGATCCGGCGTCGGCGCTGGTGTTGATGGCGATGGGGGCGGACAGCCTGAGCATGAATCTGGGCAGCGTGCTCAAGATCAAGTGGTTGATTCGCAGTATTCCTTACGCGGCTGCCCAGAACTTTCTGGCCGAGGTGATGACGCTGGATCACGCCGCCGTTATCCGCGAGCGCGCCAATGCCTTCCTCGATCAGCATGGCTTGAGCGGGCTGCTGCGGGTGGGGAAATAATGTTTGGAGTCGTGCCATGACGAAGTTCGCCTCGTTCCCGACGGACGAACGGTGGGATTTGAGGCTGGCGGCATTCAAGGGTTGTCGGAATCTGGATGCTTGGCATGTGGGGTTAGGAAGTAGAAGCCTGTAACACCTTGCGCAGTGCATGACACAGTACGTGTCCCGGTTTTTTCACACCAGCCCCGCACCACCTTTGAATTCAACCGGTTTGGCGGTTCCCCGGAAAATAATTTTTATAGTAAAAATAAAAGGATATAAAAAATTATAAAACCACCGCGATGTTGGCCCGCTTGTTGTTAAGGCAATCCTCGAAATCAGCGTGGCGCGTTCGCTGAACCACCGTCGCTGAAAACCCGCTTGCCCGATGGTTCGGGCGTGATCCGGACCCTGCGAAAGGCAACGACCCCGCCCGCGGCGGGGAAAACAATGCGGATATCCCTCCGCGCAGCATATCACCAAAGAGAGGATTGCACCGTGGAAGCTCACAAACTCTGGCAGTTCCCCATCAAGGAATTTCACCGCATTCCCCGTGGTCTGCTCGGCCCTGGCGCCTACGAAATGATCGGGCTGGAAGCCAACAAGCTCGGCTTCAAGCGCTGCGTGCTCGCCACCTCCGGCCTGCGCGGCACCGGCATCGTCGAAGACATCGTCGGCAAGCTCAAATACCGGAATGTTGATGTCGTGGTCTATGACCAGATCGAGTCCAATCCCAAGGACTACAACGTCATGGACATCGCCGATCTGTACACCCGGGAGAAGTGCGACAGCTTCGTCTCGGTCGGCGGCGGCAGCGTGACCGACGCCACCAAGGGCGCGCGCATCGTCGTCTCCCACGACGGTCGCAACATCAACGAGTTCGACGGTTACAACAAATCCGAGAATCCCAACAACCCGCCGCACATCGCCGTCAACACCACCGCCGGCACCGGTTCCGAGACCAGTTTCGCCTATGTCATCACCGATACGGTTTCCGAAAAGGCCCCCTATAAGTGGCTGGGCCTGGATGAAAACGTCCCGGTGAGTCTGAGCATCAACGATCCGGTCCTGCACTTCTCCATGCCGCAGGACTTGACCGCCTTCTGTGGTTTCGACGTGCTGGCCCACGCCTCCGAGCCTTACGTCTCGCGGATCGACTTCCTGCCGAGCATGGGCAGCGCGCTGCTGGGCATCGAACTGGTCGCGCAAAATCTGCGCCGCGCCGTCTACGAACCGCTGAACTACGAAGCTCGCACCAACATGATGTACGCCTCGTATATCTCGGCGCAGGCGTTCAACAGCGGCGGTCTCGGCATCATCCACTCCATCTCCCACGCGGTCAGTGCCTTTTACGACTCGCACCACGGTCTGAACAACGCCATCGGTTTGCCCCGGGTGTGGGAATTCAACATGCAGGCCAACTACAAGCGCTTCCGCGACATCGCCAAGGCCATGGGCGAAAACGTGGACGGTCTGTCGGATGTCTCGGCCGCCGAGCGCGCGGTGGAGGCCGCCATCCGGTTGAGCAAGGACCTCAACATTCCGGATAACTTCACCAGCATCGGCCCGTATACCAAGTCGCGAATGGGAACCGGTCGCTACGCCGAAGTAGGTAGCACCCGGATCTCCCCGGACAACGTCGACCGCGACGTCGATCGCATCACCAAGCATGTGTTGAACGACGCCTCGACGCCGGGCAACGGCCGCGAATGCACCTATGAATCGGTGGCGCCGGTCGTGCGCCATACCCTGGTCGGTAGCTACTAGAACCAACTCCCGGTTGGGCTAAGCTCTACTACTGAGCATTTCCCTTGGCAACCCGGATTCCCGGCCCCCGCGCCGGCGAGTCCGGGTGTGGAGTGGGCGCATGTTCGCATCGATCGAGAACACCATCGCGCAATTGCGCGATCAACAGTATCTCTGCGACCGCAAACTGGCGACGGTCGCCTTTCTCGCGCTGCAAATGCGCAAGCCGATCCTCATTGAAGGACCGGCCGGCGTCGGCAAAACCGAACTGGCCAAGGTGGTCGCCACGGCGCTGGGCCGCCCCCTGATTCGGCTGCAATGCTACGGCGGGCTGGACGAGGCACACGCCCTGTACGAATGGGAATACGGCAAGCAACTGCTCTACACGCAAATCCTGCGCGACAAAATCGGTCGCCTCTTCGAAGGGGTCGAGGATTTGCACGAGGCGGTCGCGCAACTGCACCGGCATGAGGATGTGTTTTTCTCGGAGCATTTCCTGGTGCGCCGGCCCATCCTGCAAGCCATCAGTTCCGCCGAGCCGACGGTGCTCCTGATCGACGAACTCGACCGCGCCGAGGAGCAGTTCGAAGCTTTCCTGCTGGAAGTGCTGAGCGATTTTCAGGTCACGGTGCCGGAACTCGGCACGGTCAAGGCCGCGACCATCCCCTACGTCATCATCACCAGCAACAACACCCGCGATCTGAGCGACGCCCTCAAGCGCCGGTGCCTGCATCTGTTCATCGGCTATCCGGACGAGCGGCGGGAACTGGAAATCATCCGGCTGAAGGTGCCGGAGCTTCGGGAGGCACTGGCCGCGCAGGTTGTCGCCGTCATCCGCCGCTTGCGCGCCCTGGATTTGCGCAAATCGCCCAGCATCAGCGAGACGCTGGACTGGGCGAAGGCGCTGGTGCTGCTCGACGCCGACGCGCTGACCCCCGCCTTGCTGGAGGAGACGTTGCATTTGCTGATTAAGTACGACCGCGACACCCAGCAGGTCAACGACCAGTGGTCCTGGCTCGCCGAGCCGCATCAGCCGCGCGGTCCATCGCCCGATCCAACGGTCGCCGAAATTCCGCCGCGGCCGCCGGCGCGGCCCGTCGAGCCGGATGAGAGTGCTCTGGAACAACGCCGCCAGGAACACGCCGCTAATTATTTCACCAGTTATCGCGGCCGCACCAACGGCCGCACGGGTGGATGATGATGGATGCCGCGATCAACCGCTTCATTTTCCTGCTGAAAAAACAGGGCGTGCGGATTTCGCCCGCTGAATCGCTGGACGCCTTGCACGCCTTGGCGCGGGTGACTCTGCATGACCGCGACACGGTGCGCATCGTCCTGCGCAGCACCCTGATCAAGGACTTGCGCGACCTGCCGGTGTTTGAAGACCTGTTCGAGCGGTTCTTCAGCCTCCCCAAAGCGACGCCGCCATTCGCGGAGACTGGAGAGTCGCCATCGCCGCCCAAAGCAGCCCCAGAGCCGGTGGAAGCGATTGCGGAGCAGGGACCAAACAGCGGCCGTGCCGACGACGATCACGCCCACGAAGACGCGCTCGACATTCGCGACTATTTCGACGACGGCGCCCTGGTCACGCATTTCAATGCGCATCAGGACGCCCACGATCTCAGTCTGGCGGAGTTCGGCCAGAACCTGCTGCTGAGCCGCAACCCCGAATTGCTCGATGCGGTGCTGGACAAGGCGGTACAGCTCTTGAAGGTGCGGCGGGTGAAAAACGCAGGCCGCGCCGGCGAACTGAATTTCAACGAGGCCATCGCAGCCCTGGATGCGGACTTGATCGCCGACGCGGTGGCCGATCTGCTGGACGAACTCCAGGATTTCGAGATCGACGAGGCGCTGACCCAGCGCTTGACCCGCCGGCTGGATGGCGGCATCGCCAACCTGCCGGAACTGCTGAAACGCTATCTGGAACGGGAACTGGCGCTGCGACCGGCCCAAAAGACGCCCGACTCGGCCCTCCGCGTCACCCGCGACTACCGGTTTACCGAGCAGGAACGCCGGGAAATGGCCGAGATCGTGCAACGGCTGTGTCGGCGGATGCGCGGCGCCCGCTCCTACCGCCGGCATATCAGCCATCGCGGCCGGATCAGCATTCCGCTCACGCTGCGTCGCAACCTGAAATACGAAGGCATCCCGTTCCAGCCGGTCGTGACCCATTACCGCGATGAGAAGCCCCGCCTGGCGGTGCTCTGCGACGTCAGCCTGTCGGTGCGCAACACCGCCCGCTTCATGCTGCACCTGGTCTACAACCTGCAATCCCTGTTCGATCAGGTGCGCAGCTTCGCCTTCGTCAGCGATCTGGTGGAAGTCAGCCCGTATTTCGAACAACTCGGCATCGACGATGCCATCGCCACCGTGTTCGAGGGCGGTCTGCTCGATACCGGGGTGGACAGCAATTACGGCCGCGCTCTGGAACTGTTTCACAACCGCCATCTGGGCGCGGTGACCCGGCAAACCACCGTCATCATCCTCGGCGACGGCCGCGGCAACCGCAATCCCCCCCAGGTGTGGGCGCTGGAAGCGATCCGGCGGCGGGCCAAGCAGTTGCTCTGGCTGTCGCCCGAGGCGCGCGGCAGTTGGCAGATGGGCAGTTGCGACATGCCGCTGTACGAATCGGTCTGCCACCAAACCGAAGTCGTCCGCGACTTGCGGCAACTCGGCCAGGTGGCCGAAAGACTGCTGCGGCGTTCGGTGGCGCAGCCGCGATGAGCGTGGAGACCGCGTCATGATGCTCTCGCGCCACCGCCACACCCTGTTGGTCGAGGGTCTGGAACAACGGGCCGCGCCCTTGGCCGCCAGCGCGCGGTTCCAGTTATACCCCCTCACGGCGACCGCGCCCGCCGATGAACTGGTCGTGGTCCACGACTTCAAGCCGGCGGAAATCGACAACAATCTCGGCTACCACGTCGTCACCGAGCTGCTGCCGCTGCTGGCGGCGCACCGTGACCGGATCGATACCGGCTACGAGGAACAGGAGTTGTTCGAGCGTTCGGTGGGCGACCTCGTCCGTTCGATGGCCGGCAACGAGCGCCACGCCTGGCGATTGTTCTACGCCAACACGCTGAACGCCACCCAGACCCGCGCCGGTTTGGGGCAACCCGCGAAAAGATCCGACACGATGAACGACGACTTCATCGGCCTGTTCGGCGCGATCTATCGGTTCGCGCTGGAGTTGATCGCGGCGCTGCCCGGCGCGGCGTCGCCAACCGTCCTCGACGTGGCGACTTGCTTCGGTTTCTTCCCGCTGCTGCTGGCGCGGGCCGACGCCGCGACCCGGACGCTGGGCGAAATCGCCGGTTGCGATCTGAATCCAGCCCTGATGGCGTTCGCCGAAGACTACGCCCGCCACGCCGGTCTGGCGTCGGTCCGGTTCGGCGTGGCGGACATTCTGGCCGAGGACCTCGAGCGGGAACTGGCGCCGCTCCCCGCCCGCTTCGATGTGGTCACCGCGCTGCATCTGCTGGAGCACCTGGAATTCGCGCAAACCGAGCGGGCGGTCGCCCACCTGTGGCGACTCACCGCGCGGCGACTGATTATCGCGGTGCCGCTGGAAGTCACGCCCGATCCCCGTTACGGCCATCGGCAGGTCTTCGACCGCGAACGGCTACTGGCGCTGGGCCAAGCGCTCGGCGGGCGCTGCGAATATATTGAGTATCACGGCGGTTGGCTGGTCTGCGACCGGCTCGCCGGGAAGCAAGGCCGGTCGGGTCAGTCCTGACCACTGGAAAACACGGCGACGCCCAAGTCCGTCGCCAGGTATTGCCCAACCACTGGAGGAATAGCCATGTTATACGCATCACCCGGACAACCCGGTTCCAAGATCACCTTCAAATCCCGCTATCAAAACTTTATCGGCGGCCAGTGGGTGGAGCCGATGAAAGGGGATTATTTCGAGAATGTCAGCCCGGTCACCGGAGAAGGCTTCTGCGAAATCCCGCGCTCCACCGCCGAGGATATCGAACTGGCGCTGGACGCTGCGCATGCCGCCGCCGACGCCTGGGGCCGTACCTCGGCGGCGGAGCGGGCCAACCGGATCAATCGCATCGCCGACCGCATGGAAGCCAATCTGGAAATGCTGGCGGTCGCGGAAACCTGGGACAACGGCAAGGCGGTGCGGGAAACGCTGGCCGCCGACCTGCCGCTGGCCATCGATCATTTCCGTTATTTCGCCGGCTGCATCCGCGCCCAGGAAGGAGCGCTGTCGGAATTGGACGACGATACCGTCGCCTATCACTTCCACGAACCGCTGGGCGTGGTCGGCCAGATCATCCCCTGGAATTTCCCGATCCTGATGGCGGTCTGGAAGCTGGCGCCCGCCTTGGCCGCCGGTAATTGCATCGTGCTGAAACCGGCCGAACAGACCCCGGTTTCCATTTTGGTGCTGCTGGAACTGATCCAGGATTTGCTGCCGCCGGGCGTCCTCAACGTGGTCAACGGCTTTGGCCTGGAAGCCGGCAAACCGCTGGCCTCCAGCCCGCGCATCGCCAAGATCGCCTTTACCGGGGAGACCACCACCGGGCGGTTGATCATGCAGTACGCCGCGCAGAACCTGATTCCGGTGACGTTGGAACTGGGCGGCAAATCGCCCAACGTGTTCTTCGCCGATGTCTGCGCGCAGGAGGACGACTTCTTCGACAAGGCCCTGGAGGGCTTCACTATGTTCGCCCTGAATCAGGGCGAAGTTTGCACCTGTCCCTCGCGGGCGCTGATTCAAGAGTCCAGCTACGACCGGTTCATGGATCGGGCCATCAAGCGGGTGAAAGCCGTCAAGCAGGGGCATCCGCTCGACACCGACACCATGATGGGCGCGCAGGCATCCTCCGAGCAGATGCACAAGATTCTCAGCTATCTCGACATCGGCCGTCAGGAAGGCGCGGAATGCCTGACCGGCGGACAGCGCACCGAACTGAGCGGAGAGCTGAAGAACGGTTACTACATTCAGCCGACCGTGTTTCAAGGCAATAACCGGATGCGCCTGTTCCAGGAAGAAATCTTCGGGCCGGTGCTGGCGGTGACCACGTTCAAGGACGCGGCTGACGCCTTGTCCATCGCCAACGACACGCTGTACGGTCTGGGCGCGGGCGTGTGGAGCCGTGACATGAACGTCGCCTACCGGATGGGACGCGGCATCAAGGCTGGTCGGGTGTGGACCAACTGCTATCACCTCTACCCGGCGCACGCCGCGTTCGGTGGCTACAAGCAATCCGGAATCGGGCGGGAAAACCACCGGATGATGCTCGATCACTACCAGCAGACCAAGAATCTGCTGGTCAGCTACAACCCCAAGGCCATGGGGTTCTTCTGAGGCTCGCCAACCCCCTCTCCCGCAAGCGGGAGAGGGGCAGGGGGTGAGGGTCGGTTTTAACCTGATGGAGGCGCGTAATGACCACCGTTCCCCGCGTCCTGGCGACCGACGCCGCCCTGGACTTGATCGCCAGACTCAAGGCCAAGCACGGCCCGTTGATGTTCCACCAGTCCGGCGGCTGCTGCGACGGCAGTTCGCCGATGTGTTACCCGGACGGCGAATTGCTGGTCGGCGACAGCGACGTGCGGTTGGGCGAGATCGGCGGTTGTCCGTTTTACATGAGCGCCCCTCAGTTTGAGTACTGGAAACATACTCAACTGATGATCGACGTCGTGCCCGGCCGGGGCGGGATGTTCTCGCTGGAAGGCCCGGAAGGCTTGCGTTTTCTGACTCGCTCGCGGCTGTTCAGCGACGAGGAACAGGCGGCGCTGGATGCGGAGTCGCGGTAGCGACGTCGGCCGGCGCCCCCAATAAAAATCGATAAAACGACAATGATTGACACCACCAAAGAGGTTCACCGTCATGCCCAAGTATCTGATCGAACGCGAATTGCCGGGCGCTGGCAAGCTGTCTCCCACAGATCTGAAAGCCATCTCGCAGAAATCCTGCGGCGTACTCCATTCGTTGGGGCCACGGATTCAGTGGGTGCTGAGCTACGTCACCGACGACAAGATCTACTGCGTCTACATCGCGCCCAACGCTGATCTGGTGAGGCAACACGCCGAGCAGGGCGGATTTCCGGCGAACCGGATCGCCGAGATCAAGGTCGCCATCGACCCGACCACCGCCGAAGGCTGAACAACCGTTCAGCTCCCCCCTTTCGTAAAGGGGGGTCTGTCGCACGCCAGCGGAAACGATCAGCCATGAGCTACGACTTATTTCGCCAGGGTTTGAGCGCGCCGATCTGCCTGACCTGGGAGATCACCTACGCCTGCAATCTGCGTTGCGTCCATTGTCTGTCGTCGTCGGGTCGCCGCCAGCCGGCGGAATTGACCACCGCCGAAGCCAGGCACCTGATCGACGAATGGGCGGAGATGAAGGTGTTTTACATCAACGTCGGCGGCGGTGAACCGATGATCCGCGGCGATTTCTTCGAGTTGATGGACCATAGCCTGGCGCGGGGCATTGGAGTTAAGTTCAGCACCAACGGCCATCTGATCGACGAGGCCGCCGCGGCCTGGATCGCCGAACGCGACTATCTGGACGTGCAGATCAGCCTGGACGGGGCGACCGCCGAAACCAACGATCCGGTGCGCGGCAACGGCTCCTACGACAGCGCCCGCCGTGCGATGGAACGGCTGGCGCGGCGGCACGTCCCGTTCAAGATCAACGCCACCGTCACCCGCCACAATTTCGCCGAAATCGACGCGCTCCTCGCGCTGGCGCAACGCCACGGCGCGGAACTACGGCTGACCCGGTTGCGCCCGACCGGACGCGGGCGCGAAGTCTGGGAAGATCTGCGCCCGACCGCCGCGCAGAACCAGCAACTGTATCAATGGCTGCTGGCGCATCCCGAAGTGCCGACCGGCGATTCCTTCTTCCATCTCTCGGCCCATGGCCAACCGCTGGAAGGCTTGAACCTGTGCGGCGCGGGCCGGATCGTCTGCTGCGTCGATCCGGTGGGCGAGGTCTACGCCTGTCCGTTCCTGCTGGCGCCAGAATTCTCCGCCGGCAACGTGCGGCAACCCGGCGGCTTCACCGAAATCTGGCGGACCGCGCCGCTGTTCGCCCATTTGCGCGACTGGCAGGTGGGCGGAGGTTGCCAGCAATGCAACGCTTACGCGCGCTGTCACGGCGGCTGCATCGCGGCCAAGCATTTCACCGGCCGCGCGCCGGACGCACCCGATCCGGACTGCATTTTCGAACCCGCCGGTTCCGTCGCCGCGCTTTCTTGAGGCTGTCACCATGAACGCCCCCAACGCTTCACCGGAAAGGCTGTTCGCCCCGCTGCCGCTGGGCCGCCAGACCGCGCCAAACCGGTTCGTGTTCGCCGCGCATCAGACCAACTTCGCCACACACAACCGTTTCACCGAGCGCCACACTGCCTACTACGAAGCCCGCGCGGCGGGCGGGGTCGGGCTGATCGTGCTGGAAGGCAGCGTGGCGCATCCCTCGGACTGGCCCTACGAATACGCCGTGTTCGGTTACGACGCCGCCGTGGTGGACGGATATCGCCAGGTGGCGGACGCGATCCATCGGCACGGCGCGCTGGCGCTGGCGCACTTGACCCACAGCGGGATGCAGGGCACCAGTCACTACTCCCAGTTGCCGCTGTGGGCGCCATCGCCGGTGCCGGAGGTCAACAGCCGCGAGCTGCCGCAGGCGATGGAAGCCGAGGACATCGCCGCCGTGATCGACGGCTTCCGCCAGGCGGCCCGGTACGCCGGCGACGGCGGTTTGGATGGAGTCGAAATCAACGCCGGGCAGGACAGCCTGATCCGGCAGTTTTTGTCGCCGCTGACCAACCAACGCATCGACGAATACGGCGGGTCGCTGGACAACCGGCTGCGCTTCGCCCGCCAGGCGATCAAAAGCGTGCGCGACGAACTGGGGCGCAACGCCATCGTCGGGCTGCGCCTGTCGGGCGACGAATACGCCCCCTGGGCCGGGATCAAGCCGGAAGACGCGGCGGAAATCGCCCGGCTCCTGGCGGACGATGGGCTGCTGGATTTCATCAGCGTCACCAGCGGGAGCATCTACACCGGCCACGTTACCCGGCCCGGTCTGTATCAACCGCCCGGCTTCGCCGTCCATCTGGCGGCGGGGATCAAGGCGGCGGTCGCGCTGCCGGTGTTCGCCCAGGGCAGCATCGTGGACCCGGAGATGGCGGCACAACTGCTCGCGGACGGGAAGGCCAACGCGGTGGAGATGACTCGCGCCTTGATCGCCGATCCGGAACTGCCGATCAAGCTGCGCCAGGGCCGGACCGACGATATCCGCCCCTGTCTGCTCGCCAATCAGGACAACATCATCGGCCTGGTGCAGAACCCGCGCCTGAGTTGCGCGAACAACCCCGCCGCTGGTTACGAACGCGAAGCCGAATTCGCCCCGCTGAAACCCGCCCGGATTCCTCACCGCATCCTGGTCGTGGGCGGGGGGCCGGCCGGTCTGGAAGCGGCGCGAGTCGCGGCGCTGCGCGGCCACTCGGTGACCTTGTACGAACGCGAATCCCGGCTCGGCGGCGTGCTTCGGCTGGCCGCCGCCGCGCCCGGCCGCGAACGGCTCGCGCTGGCGGTGGACTGGCTGGAAGGGCAAGTCCGCAAGCTGGACATCGCGATTCATACCGGCATCGAGATCACCGCCGAACGAATCGGCCAGGAATCACCCGACGCGGTGATCGTGGCGGTGGGCGGGATGCCCGGTCGTCAGGCCGGGGTCCGTTTCCGCCCGGCCGCGCCGGTCGTCGATCCCCGGCAGGTCATGCGCGGCGAAGTCCCGGCCGCGCCGGGGCGGGCCGTGGTTCTCGACACCCTCGGCGATCCAGTGGGCATGGGCGTCAGCGAATGGCTGGCCGAGCGCGGCTGGCAGGTGGAAGTCGTCACCAGCGATATGTTCGTCGGCCAGCGCCTGACCGCGTCGCTGGAACTGACCGCCTGGAACCAGCGCGCCGCCGCGCGCGGCATCGTTTTCCGCACGCAGTTCGACGTGCTGGAAGTCGGCCCGCGCGGCGTGATCGGGGCCGACCATTTCGACGGCCGGGAACTGCGCATTGAAGACATCGACCTGGTGGTCGATGTCTCGCCCGAAACACCCGACGAGTCCTTGTACTTCGCGCTCAAGGAGAACGGCTTGCGGGTGCTGCGAGCCGGCGACTGCGTGGCGCCGCGCTATCTCAGTCACGCGATTCTGGAAGGCTACCGCGCCGGCCGGGAGGTTTGAGCCATGAGCACCCGTCAACGCCTGCTGTTCACCCCCTTGAAGATCGGCAACATCACCGTCAAGAACCGGATCGTGTTCTCGGCGCACCTGACCAACTACGCCGAGGATTTCCTGCCCAGCGAACGGCATCTGTACTACTACCGGGAGCGGGCGCGCGGCGGAACCGGGCTGATCATCACCGAGGAGCAATCCACGCATCCGACCGATCATCCTTACGAAAAGCTGATCCACGCCTTCCATCGCCGGGTCATCCCCTACTACAAGCGCATCACCGCGGCGGTCCACGCCGAAGGGACGCCGATCCTGGCGCAAATCAACCACAACGGCGGCCAGGGCAGCGGCATGTTCACCCGATTGCCGGCCTGGGCGCCGTCGGCGCTCGCCGATCCGCTGTTCCGGGAAGTGGCGAAGGCGGTGGAGCACGAGGACATCCTCGAAATCATCCAGGGCTACGTGCGGGTGGCCGCCTATACCCGCGAGGGCGGCTTCGACGGGGTGGAACTGCAATGTTCCCATTCCTCCATCGTCCGCCAGTTCCTGTCGCGCAACACCAACCATCGGACCGACGAATACGGCGGCAGTCTGGAGAACCGCGCCCGGCTATTGCGCGAGATCATCGCCTCCATTCGCAACGAGGTGGGCCGCGATTACGTCATCAGCGTGCGACTGTGCGGCGACGAACTGATCCGCGACGGCATCACCCTGGATGAAGCGGTGGCGGTCGCCCGGATTCTGGAAAAAGACGGCCTAATCGACCTGATCAACACCAGCATCGGCACCGCGACCCAGACCTTGTACATGATCGAAGCCTCAATGCGGATTCGCCCGGACTACGCCCTGTTCATCCCCTCGGCCATTCGCAAGGCGGTGCGGCTGCCGGTCATCGGAGTCGGGCGGATCAAGGACCCGATTCAGGCGGAACGGATTCTGAGCGAAGGACACGCCGATCTGGTGGGCATCGTGCGCGGCCAGATCGCCGATCCCGAATTCGCCCGCAAGGCGCGGGAAAATCGCACCGACGACATCCGGCTGTGCCTGTCCTGCAATCAGGAATGCGTCGGACGGATGGGCCTGAATCGCTGGATGGGCTGTATCGAAACCCCGGCGACCGGCCAAGAGCAAAAATACGGCATCGGCACTCTGAAATCCGCCGCGCCGCCGAAGCGGGTCGTGGTGATCGGCGGCGGTCCCGCCGGCTTGAAAGCCGCCACCGTGGCCGCGCGCCGGGGGCATCGGGTGACGTTGCTGGAAAAGGAAAACCGGCTGGGCGGGCAGGTGGTGTGGGCGGTGCGCGTGGCCAACCGCGCCGAATTCGGCGACCTCGTGCGCAACCTGCTGCACGAGGTCGAGCAACTCGGGGTCGAGGTGCAAACCGGCGTCACCGCCACGCTGGACTCGGTGCTGGCTCTCAAGCCGAACGCGGTGATCGTGGCGACCGGCTCCGTGCCCAATCCTGCGGCGATTCCCGGCGGCGACAGTCCCGGCGTCGCCGATGTGGTGGATATTCTGTCGGGCAAAGTCACGCCGGGCAAAAAAGTGCTGGTCATCGACCGGCTGGGTTTCCACGAGGCGACCAGCGTCGCTGAGTTTTTGGCGGAACAGGGCTGCGAGGTGGAAGTGGTGACGCCGACCCTGTACGTCGGCCAGGACCTCGGGGTGACGCTGGATCTGGAGAACTGGTATCGCCAGGCGCGGCGGCTGGGCATTCGCTGCACGCCGAATCACTCCGTGCTCAGCATCGATAACGGCGCAGTCATGGCGCTGCACAACTACAGCGGCCAGATGGTGCATTTCCCACCGGTGGATACTGTGGTGCTGGCGGTGCATCGCCGGGCCGAAGACAGCCTGTACCACGCGCTGAAAGCCGACAACGCCCGCGCCGACCAGGCACTACAGCAAGTCCGCCAGCGCCAGATCGACGAGGACCAGTACCAGAAGCTGAAAGCGTTGTTGCCCACCATCCATCGGATCGGCGACTGCGTCGCGCCGCGCCGGGCGCATGCCGCGATTCTCGAAGGCGAACGGGTCGGGAGGGCCATATAGATGGACAAGTCCCTGGTGGTGATCGCCGAGAGCGACCACGGCGAACTGACGCTGGCCAGTTTGGAATGCGTGGAAGAAGGCCGCGAGGTCGCCGATCGGCTGGGCGCCAAGGTGCAAGTCGTCCTGTGCGGCAACGAGGTGGCGGCGCTGGCGGAAACGCTGGCCGCTCATGGCGCCGATGCGGTGACGGTGGTGGAACACGAAGCCTTGGACCAATTCAGCGCCGACGGCTGGCTGCAGGCGCTCGCGCCGATTTTGCTCCATACCCACCCGGTGCTGCTGTTGGCACCGGACAGCGGTCAGGTGCGCGCCTGGCTGCCTCGGCTGTCGGCGCGCTGGCGGTTGCCGCTGGTCGGTTGCTGCATTCGGGTCGGCATCATCGGCGACGGATATCCGGAGATCATTCGCAACACCTATGGCGGAGCCTGCCAGGAACGGCTGATCTGGCCCTACGCCACCTTGGTCGGCGCGATGTTGATCCCCGGCGTGCGCGGGGTTGGCCCGCCCCGGCGCGGGCGGATCGCCGAGATCACGGTCTTGCGTCCGAAACTTGATCCCGCCCGCTTCCGCGACCGCACGCTGCGCACCCTGCCGGCCGATCCGCGCACCGTGCCCCTGAACGAAGCCGAACGGATCGTCTCCGGCGGCTTCGGCGCCGGCGGACCGGAGGGCATGGCGCTGGTGCAACAGCTCGCCGAACAAATCGGCGCCGCGCTGGGCGGGACCCGGGTAGCCGCGGATCGCGGCTGGCTGGCGGTGGAGCGCTTCATCGGCTCCACCGGCCAGATCGTCGCCCCGAAACTGTACATGGCCTTCGGCGTGTCGGGCGCGGGCCAGCATCTGTCCGGCATCACCGGCAGCGAGGTCGTCATCGCCGTCAACAACGACCGCACCGCGCCCATGCTCAAGCGGGCGGACCTCGGCGTGGTGGGCGACATGCATCAAATCCTGCCGATTTTGCTCGCCAAATTGCAGGCCCTCGCCGCCACCAACCCAGCAGCGCGCCGCGATGAACCGACCGCGCCAGCAGGTCCCGCCGCCGCCAACCTTCCGGTACTGGAGAAAACCGCATGACCGCCCCGTCCACCCAAGAACAGTTCGATGTCATCGTCGTTGGGGCGGGGCCCGCCGGCAGCGCCGCCGCGCTGCTCGCCGCCCGCGCCGGTCTCAAGGTGCTGCTGCTGGAGCGCGGTGAATATCCCGGCGCCAAGAATGTGTCGGGAGCGGTGTTTTACGGCAGCGCCATCCTCAACGAGCTGATTCCCAACTGGTGGGAACAGGCCCCGGTGGAGCGCTACGTTTGCCGACGGGATATTTCCTTCATGTCGCCGACCACCGCCGTGACCCTCGACTTTCGCTGCGCCGGCGAGGGTTACGCCACCGCGCCCTACAACGGCTTCACGGTGCTGCGACCCAAATTCGACCGCTGGCTGGCGGCTCAGGCCGAGGCGGCGGGCGCTTTCGTGCTGACCTCGGTGGTCGTGGACGACGTGCTGCGGGACAACGGCCGCGTCGTCGGGGTGCGGGTACGCCGGGAGCAGGGCGAAATTTACGGCAAGGTGGTGATCGCCTGCGACGGCGTCAACTCCTTCCTGGCCAAGAAGGCCGGCTTGCAGCGCGAATTTCACCCGCACGAGCTGTCGCTGGGGGTCAAGGAAGTCGTGGGGCTGGACCCGGCGATCATCCAGGACCGCTTTCACCTCACCGGCAACGACGGAATCGCCTTCGAGTACCTGGGGGCGATTACCGAGGATGTTCACGGCGGGGCGTTTCTTTACACCAACCAGGATTCGTTGTCGCTAGGCGTGATCGGCCAGATCTCGTCGCTGGTGGAACGGCGCAAGCGGCCCTACGAGCTGCTGGAGCGGTTCAAGGCCCATCCGGCGGTCGCGCCCTTGGTGCGCGGCGGCAAATTGCGCGAGTACTCGGCGCATCTGATCCCCGAAAGCGGCTGGGCGATGAAGCCCAGGCTGTACGCCGATGGGATGCTGGTCGCCGGCGACGCCGCCGGGTTCTGCCTGGCCGCCGGTCTGTATCTCGAAGGCATGAACTACGCGATGCAGTCCGGCCTGGCGGCGGCGGAAACCGCCATCAAAGCCTGTCAACGGGGCGATTTCTCGGCGCGCGCCCTGGCGGTTTATGAAAAACAGTTGAAACAGCGCAACGTCCTGACCGATTTTCGGGCCTATCGCCATGCGCCGGCGTTCGTCAACGGCGCGCGGCTCCAGAATCTTTATCCCGAACTGATCGCTCGGAGCATGGAAAACCTGTTTCGGGTGAACGGCGCGCCCAAGCAGAAAATTCTGCCGCTGGCCTACCGGATGACGCGCCAGTTCGAGGTCAAGCCGGGGCAGTTGCTCCGCGATGCCTACCAGGTTGCGAGGGCTTATTTATGGTGATGACGACCCACGAAGAGAAAATGCGCACGGTGCGCTTCCGGGTGGCGGCGACGCCGCATATCACCGTGAATTCGGAGATCTGCCGCACTGAATGCTCGGTCCATGCCTGCGTCTACGTCTGTCCGGCCAATCTGTTCGTGCCGCTGGACGACGGTGGCATCCTGTTCAACTACGAACAATGTTTCGAGTGCGGCACCTGTTATATCGCCTGCAACCAGGAAGGCGCCATTCGCTGGTCCTACCCGGACGGCGGTTATGGGGTCACGTTCCGGGAAGCCTGATGATCATTCTTTAACTCTGAATGAAATATGTAGAAATGTAGGGCGGGTTAGCGCAGCGTAACCCGCCGAAACCGGAGACCAGGACGGCGGGTTACGGGCTAACGCCCTAACCCGCCCTACAATTCTGATAGAAAGAGTCCGCCCATGCGCATCGCGGTTTGTCTCAAATACGTCCCCGACCCCAGCACGATCGAGGTCGATCCCCTGACCGGCATGATCGATGCCGGTCGAGTCCTGTACATGATGAATCCGGCCGATGAAAGCGCGCTGGAACTGGCGCTGCGGCTGCGCCCGCCCGAGGGGACCGTGACCGCGTACAGCATCGGACCGGCCGAGGCGGATCGCCTGTTGCAGGACGCGCTGGCGGCGGGCGCCGACGCGGCGGTGCGGGTCTGGGATGAGGTGCTCGCCAGCACCAAGCCCACCGTGACCTCGATCCTGCTGGCGGCGGCCCTGCGGGTCAAGGAACTCCCCGATCTGGTGCTGTGTGGAGGACACAGCGTGGATCGCGGCTCGGGCACGGTGCCCGCGTTGCTGGCCGAGCATCTGGACTGGCCGGTCGTCACCGATGTCACCCAGTTCGAGATGCGGTCCGGGCGCATTCTGGCGCAGCGGCGGTTGGCGCGGGGGACGCGAGCCGAAAGCGAAGTGACCCTGCCGGCGATTCTCGCGCTGGAAACGAGCCTGGTGCATCTGCGCCAGGCCAGCCTGCCCAATCTGATGCGGGTCAAGCACGTTCCGATCCCGGTGTATGGGCTGGAGGCGTTGGATTTAACGCCGCAGGACCTGCACTTCCCCGCGATGACCCTGCACGAGGTCATGCCGCCGCGCCCGCGGGCGCGGGTGATGTTCGCTCCTGATTCCGCCAGATCGGCGGGGGAGCGGGTCGCGCAGATCATGTCCGCCGGCGTGGCCGGCAAGACTGGGAAAATCCTGGAGGGAGGCACGCCGGAACAGCAGGCCGACGCCATCATCGAGTTTTTGCGCCAGCACGGTTTTCTGGAGCAGCCGGCTTGAATGGGAAACGACTGGCCGATCTGAATTCGCCGGCGGTGGCGCAAGCAGTCGCCGCCGGGATCACGACGGTGATTCTGCCCCTGGGGGCGACCGAGCAGCACGGTCCCCATTTGCCATTGGGTACCGATACCCACCGAGCGGAAGCACTGGCCAGGCGCCTGGTGGAACGCCTGCCGGTGCTGGTCGCGCCGGTGATTCCGGTCGGCTGTTCCGACGAGCACGGCGGTTTCGCCGGTCTGTTGAGCCTGGAGGCGGAAACCCTGGCCGCCGTCATCGTGGATTGCGCCCGGCGCATGGTCGAGTGGGGCATACGACGGTTGGCGGTGCTGTCGGCCCACGGCGGCAACGGGCGGGCGCTGGCCTTGGCCGAGGAGCGGCTGCGGCGGGAATTGCCGGAGCTGGCGCTGTGGATTCCCGACGCCAGCGCGGTTTTCGCCGAGTCCGTGCGCGCGGTGGCGGCGCGGGAGGGCATTCCCTTCGAGACCGTCGGCCTGCACGCCGGCGAGTGGGAAACCTCGGAACTGTTGCGCCTGTGCCCGGAACAGGTGCGGATGGAGCGAGCCGCGCCTGGCTACACCGGGGACATGGACGCGGGGCTGGCTCGCCTGATCGCCGCCGGGACGCGGGCGCTGGCGCCGACCGGCGTGGTGGGCGATCCCCGACCGGCGAACGCGGAGCGGGGCGAGCGCTATCTGGCGGCGCAGACCGCATATTACGAAACGGCGTTAAGACGATGGCTCGGCCAAATCGAAGCAGCGTAGTGCTCGAACCGCGCGACACTACCGGCAACCTCGCCCGCGCGGCGCTGCCCGCTTCGCCGCCGACCCAACCGGCGCGCTATGTCCTCGCGCCGAACTTGGACATCCTGGTTAATGAATCGGGCGGCGTGTTGCTCTGCCTGCGCCCTTTGCTGGCGCTGCGTTTGAATCGGCAGGCCACGGCGTTGCTCGAAGCGTTACGGCAACCTCACAGCCTCAACGAACTGGCGATCCATGCCGGCATGACGCCGGCCGCCATCGCCGCCTTTTTGGACAAGCTGGTGCGCCGTCGGCTGGTGATCCGGCAGCCGGCGGAAATCACCGTCTGGCCGCGGGTCTCGATCATCGTTCCGGCGCGCGGTCGCGCCGAGGCCACGCGCCGCTGCATTCAATCCCTGCTGGCGCTGGATTATCCCGCCGACCGCCGGGAAATCATCGTGGTGGACGATGCGTCCGAGCCGCCGCTGGCGCCGATGCTACGCGACCTGCCGGTCGAAGTCCTGCGCCAGGACCGCAACATCGGTCAGTCCGCCGCCCGCAATCTGGCGGCGGCGCTGGCGAGCGGCGAGGTGCTGGCGTTCATCGACAACGACTGCGTGGCCGAACCCGACTGGCTGCGCGACCTGTTGCCCTATCTGGACGATCCGACGGTGGCCATGGTCGGCGGCCGGGTGACGGCCCCCCCAGCGCGAGGCGCGGTGGCGGCGTTCGAGGCGGTGCGCTCGCCGCTGGATATGGGTCCGGTCGCCACGGAAGTGACGCCGACCGCCGCCGTGTCCTATCTACCGACCTGCAACCTGCTGGTACGGCGCGGCGTGCTGCTGGTGCACGGCGGCTTCGACGCGACGCTGCGGGTCGGCGAAGATGTCGATTTTATCTGGCGTACCCTGCGGAACGGGCATCGCGCCTGGTATGTCCCCGCAGGCCGCGTGATCCACGAGCATCGCGTGCGCTGGGGGGACTGGCTGCGGCGCCGCGCCGACTACGGTTCCTCCGAAGCCGACTTGCAACAACGCTACCCCGAAGGTCGGCGGTTGATNNACCGGCGCAATTAGCCGTCATGCTCTTCGGCGCGGAACTGCTGGAGAAACGGCGGGAACTGCGGCGGATCGGGGTCGCGTTATCCACAGGTCGGGTTTCCGTCGCGCTGGGCCGGGAGCACGCGGCGGCTTTTTATCACCTGAGCGCCAACGTCGTTCGCTACTACAGCCTGCCGTTGCTGGCTGTTGGCATGGTCCAGCCTCAATGGCTACCCGCGATTCTCCTGTTGCTGGTCGTCGCGCCGCTGGCGGATCACCGGCGGTTGCAACCTCGACTCGTGCTACCGGTGTTTGTCGGCCTTTACTGGATGGAACTGGCCGCGTATCAAATTGGACTCTGGCGCGGCTGTCGGCAACGGCGCACTTTGCGTCCGCTGCTGCCGCGCCTGACCTGGCGGAGATAATCAATCATGGTTAACCCCCGTCATGTTCTACCCTTGTAGTATCCCCGACTCATTGTCAACCTGAAGGAGAGTATCTCGATGTTTATCCCTGTCGAACAACGCCCGGAAACCCCTTCCATCGACGTCCCACCCGTCGTCGCCGTCACACCCATTACCGATTGGGTGGCCCGACCTTCCGAGCCACCGATGGAATCGCTGGAGGTGGTGGAAGAGTTGTTAATCGAAGAAGTCAGCATCGACGGCATGTGCGGCGTTTACTGAGTTTGGCACCGGTCGGTCCCCGAGGGACCGGCCGCCGGACGCGGTCATCGCGAACATCGACGGTGGCCCGAAGATCGACTGAAGCGGGGTGGCGTCATGGGCAAGCTGGAAGGAAAAGTGGCGTTTATTACTGGAGCGGGGCGCGGTCAGGGTCGGGCGCACGCCGTGCTGATGGCCCGCGAAGGGGCCGACATCGCGGCCCTGGATATCTGTCACGATCTACCCTATCCGCGCTACTCGCTGGCCGGGCGCGACGATCTGACGGAAACGGTCCGCCAGGTGCGGGAATACGGGCGCCGGGCGCTGGAACTGGTCGCCGACGTGCGCGACAGCACGGCGATGGCCGCCGCCGTCACCGAGACAATCGCCGCCTTCGGCCACATCGATATTCTGGTCTGCAACGCCGGCATCGCTGACATGGCGCTCACCTGGGATATCACCGAGGAGTGGTGGGACATGATGCTCGACGTGAATCTCAAGGGCTACTGGCTGGCGGTGAAATACGTGGTCCCGCACATGCTGGCCCAGCAGACCGGCGGCGGCATCATCATGACCTCCTCGGTCGCCGGTCTGCGCGGCGAACCCGGCATGGCGCACTACTGTGCCTCGAAATGGGGGGTGATCGGGCTGGCCAAGTCGCTGGCGCGGGAACTGGCGCCACATCACATCACCGTCAACACTCTGCACCCCACCGCCGTCAACACCGACATCATCACCGGCATGGCCCAGGCCGCCGAGATGGCCACCGAAGACCTGGTCGAATTCATCCGCCAGGGCAACGCTCTGCCGGTCACGCTGATCGAAGCCGAGGACGTGGCCAACGCCGCGCTCTGGCTGGTGTCGGACGAGGCGCGCTACGTGACCGGGCAGAATCTCAACATCGACGCCGGGCGGATGCTGAAATGAGCGCGACCGTCGATCTGGACGGCCGCTATCGGCTGGCTCCAGGAGTATCGATCCGTCCGGAGCCTTTCGGCGGTCTGGTTTACCGCTACGACAACCGGCGGCTTTACTTCCTGCGGTCCCATCAGGCCGTCGAGTTCGTGAGCGAACTGGACGGCCGCCGTTCGTTACAGGAAACCCTGGTTGCGTTCCTGGCGGATCGGGAAATCTCACCGTCAGTTGGCGACACGCTGGTTAAAGCGGTCGCCCAACTGGAACGGCTGGGGATTTTGACGCGGGAATCTTGAAGCACCAAAATTCCGGTTCCATACCTACACCGCTTCCTTTTCGATGCGCGCCTTCAGAGGCGTTTTTGTGCGGCATCTAAGGATACTTTTGTTGTTTTAAGTATCATTAACTCTCCCCTAAGCGAACGCCGGTATCATTAACCACCATGCAGCCGAGCGACTTTGCCCCGGACGCCCCCGGACGGCTTTTCCGCAGCCTGCGCGGTTACTGGACTTTCATCCCGAACCCATTGCCGCCGACGCTCGCCGTCGATTGGGAGTTGGTCGGCCAGATTTCCAACGCTGACCGGGCCTTAAGCGAACTGGCCGGCGTCGCCCGCACCTTGCCTAATCCCCATCTGCTGATCGGTCCGTTTATCCGCCGCGAAGCTGTGTTATCCAGCCGCATCGAAGGTACCCAGGCATCGCTGTCCGATCTCTTGTTCTTCGAAGCCTCCGGCATCGCCGACCCACGCCCGGATGTGCGTGAAGTCGCCAACTACGTCAGGGCGCTGGAGTACGGGTTGGCCCGGCTGAACGAGCTTCCGCTGAGCTTGCGCCTGATCCGCGAAATCCACGAACGCTTGATGGCCGGCGTTCGCGGCGACGCGCTCACGCCCGGCGAATTTCGCCGCTCGCAAAACTGGATCGGACCGCCCGGTTGCACCTTGATGGAGGCGACTTTCGTACCGCCGCCCGAGCAAGACATGAAAACGGCGCTCGGCGACCTGGAAGTCTATTGGCATACTCCCTCGACGCTACCGCCGTTGGTGCGCTTGGCGCTCATTCACTATCAATTTGAAGCGATTCATCCGTTCCTTGACGGCAACGGCCGCATCGGCCGGTTGTTGATCACCCTGCTGCTGTGTGCGGAAGGTTTGCTAAATCAGCCATTGCTCTACCTCAGCGCTTACTTCGAGCGTTACCGCGATGACTATTACCGGCATCTGCTGGCCGTAAGCCAGCGCAACGCTTGGCGGGGCTGGATTGATTTCTTTCTGCGAGGCGTCGCCGATCAAGCGCGCGACGCCGTACAGCGGGCCAGTCAGTTGTTGGAGTTGCGCGAGACGTACCGCCAGCGGCTTCCGGCCATCAGCAGTTCCGCACACCTGCTCCGCCTGATGGACGAACTCTTCAGCTACCCGGCGATTACGATCGCCCGTGCGGCCGAGCGTCTGAGCATCACGCCGCGCGCCGCCGGGCTGAACGTCGAAAAGCTGGTGAAAGCGGGGTTGCTCGAAGAAATTACCGGCCAGCAACGCTATCGGGTGTTTATCGCTCCCGACATTGTGAAAATCATCGACGCGGCGCATTCATCGGCGGTCTCGCCCGCAAAAACGCCCTAACAGTCATGTCGTTGGAACGTCATCCCGGACGATGAAAGTCTCTGTACTTTCATGGCAACCCTTGATGGTGCCGAGCACATTCCGCCAGAAAACCGCACTGCATGACCCGCAACCCCAACAAAACGCATGACGGGATTTTCTGAAAATGAAAAATATTTCAGTTAGTTGTGCCTCGAATCTTGCAGTCTTGCTACGGCGTCGGATACTCGCGCGGCTGAATGCCATGCTTGCGCAGCTTGCGGTACAGGGTATTGCGGCTGATTCCCAGCCGCGCGGCGGTGTTGGAGATGTTCCACTCGTAGTGCTCCAGTTCGCGCAGCAAGGCCTCCCGCTCGGCCCGCGCGAGACCGCCCGCCACATCCAGCGCCGACGCGCTGGGGTCCGACGGAAGTCGGATCGGACTGGATCGGGACAGACCAGCGATTTCCGCCGGCAGGTCCTCAAGCCGAATGGTCTGGTCTTCGCACAGCGCCACTGCGGTGCGCAGCACG
>JRYF01006396.1_pt1 | contig 34263 bp, 20 predicted proteins | sample 235331 | NCBI WGS metagenome assembly JRYF01 (sample SAMN03074217, study PRJNA261475) | activated sludge metagenome | biome: Wastewater Treatment Plant; feature: Wastewater; material: Activated sludge; isolation source: activated biomass of a wastewater treatment plant treating hydrocarbon... ...
TGTTTTGAGGAGATTGCTTCGCAACTTGCGTTCGCAATGACAGAGTGAGAATCTTAGGAGCAAGATCCATGCACCTTCAGGATTGGGAAGACCGACTCCAACCGTATTTCTCTCAGATCGAATTACTAGCTGAAATTCCGCTCAGCCAGACGGAACATGCTGAAGTGGAAAAGACTCTGGAAGAATTTATCAAGAGGCATGGTATCGCCGAAGCCACACGCCAATTGAAAGAAAATTACCCTGCCGTCTTTGTGACATACCTAGCATTCAAAGCCGCACTCAATGATGAGCGTGCTTTCTGGCAAAAGGTCGCCGAATCAGTCGGGCTGGACAGTGAAAGTCATTTACATAACCACCATTGGGGAGAAACATTCCTTGAGATTGTGGAAAGTCGTGGCTTCCCCACATTTCAGGGCGTATCTGGATTGAAGTATGTAACACCGATCCGTTTGCATGGCGGAATCCCTGTCTTTTCCCTCCCTGATTTCTTCAAACACATCCTGCTTCCTAGCGTTCAAGACCCGCGCTTTTCGGGGTTGGACGATTCATCCGCGCTTGCGAGTCTGCTCGATCGTTCCACCGTGGAATTATTCGTGGACGACATCGTGCAACATTTCTTTCAACATGGAGGGGAGCCCGCGCTACGCTTCTTCCGTAAATGCCGTCAAATGGCGAGATTGGCGATTCAAGGCGACCCTCTGCCTTCGGCGGAACAACTTGGGTTGCGTCCGTACGTTCTGCAAGCCTTCGAAAATTACCTGCAAAATCCTCCCGAACCATCCCAGCGTAGGCGCTTGCCTCGTCTCTTTTTCCAGCCGTATGAACCTGCATTTCGACTTTTGCTCCCCTCTCAGCCTGTTTCATTGGAAGAGGCGGGCAATCCCCATGTCTGGCGAATCCGCTGTCTGAAGGGCGGGATTGAACTATTGGCAGAGGAGAAGAAAGTCCGCCCGAAGCGCAGTGGGCAGGAATGGCAAACCGAGGAAACGGAATCCTTGCTCACCGAACCAGCAGAACATGTGCAGGTTAGTCTGATTTGCCAGAATCATGAGGAAAAGGTTATTCTGAAACACTCCCTGCGATTACTTCCCTCGGCAGGATCGACACCCCTGCTGGCGTTTCGCCTGGAAGACAGCTCGCCTCGTTCCACGACCCCCAGCCTGCCTGCTCAAACGATCTGGCTTTTCTACCCATCAGATGTTGCGCTCCATTTCGAAGGTGACGCGCGGCAAGTGCAGGGATTACATCCCTTCGCTTCACCCTGGGATGACTGGCAGGCACAGGCGTGGGATTTGAAGTATGTGAGGCTGATTCGTCTGCTTCGCGCAGGGGAGGATATTTGCCCGCCAATTCCCGTCAGTGTCATATATGAACCGACATTGGAAGGACAAACAGTTCATCCTCAAAGCCTGTCCGTGGAGGAGAAACCACTGTTCCTGGGCTCGCCGCGTTTGCGTTTGCCTCTTCGTAACGTTCAGCATCCCGATGNNGGCATCTCAGACTCGAGTCGCATTATGCAGCACGGCCAATCGGTAAATGGGAGGGAGCGGCAAAGGAGTTGCCGTACCAGATTCAAACTCAGGAAGGTTGCGCATGGATCGACCTTGCTCCCTGGTTGGATGAAAAACCGATCGGCACATATCACATATTGGCGCGGGGACCAGCGCGGACAGAGATCGTGTTGCCTTTCCGTACCTGGCATGATATCCAAATTGACGGATTGCAACCTTATTACCTGCCAAGTTCACAAGGCGCTGAGGAGGTTCTCTTCCATGTCTATATCCCTGCCGAATTTGGATTGACGGCTTTGCAGGACGATATTAGTGTACAAAGGACCTCCAACGGCTGGCAGGTTCGAGTAGAGAGAAATGCAGATCATGCACAATTAGGACTGGAATATCCGTTACAACCTGAGGCGGTGCGCGTCCCATTGAACTTGGCAATTCCGCGTCTACGTTGGGCATTGCAATTGGATACTTCTTCCGCACTCGAATGGCAAAGCAATCCCCTGCGCCTTCCGCTGGCTCAATTGCTCCAAAGTCATGCGCCGCGCTTACGCGTGGAATTGCCGCTGATGGAGGAAAAGGCCCCGTCCATTGTTCTGCATCTGAAAGTACCTGGACAGTCCGAGCCGCTCCACTCGACCGAAAGCCAAGAAATCGAACACACTAGGCATTATTTGGAATTTCGCCTGGACAGTTTTTCTGATACCCTCCGCGCCCATATCCAACAATCGGTCTTCGATTTTGTGCTCGAACTGCACGATGCTTCACGCGAATTGTTGACCGCACTTCCCGTTTTGCGTTTGACCCAGGAACTCGACGTACGCGACTGTCATTTTGAATGGGTGGATGGTGGAAACTGGCGGATACACTGGCACGAACCGCGTCCCTTGCGTCACCGCCGCCTGCGTCTGTGGTCGCTTTGGCAGCCCTGGGCTGATCCCGCGGAACTCCGACTGCCCGATGATGCCTCCTCGAGCGATTACATGCCAACCACTGGCTGGTGGAGAATAGACCTGTCTGATGAAATCAGTTTGCCGCCTGCCTCGTATAAAGTTCAATTCCTTGCCGCGGCACCCGATGATGCTCCGCCTCTGCCGAAGGATCCACCCGAAAACACCATTTCAGTGAACTTGATTGACCCAAAAGAGAGGCTGGTGCAAATCGAGCAGGAATTTCACCTTCACCCAACGCGTGTCTTTGTCCTTCATGCTGAGAAGGCTTGCATTTTCGATACTCAAAACCATATTCAGGAACGCGATGAAGAGGTCAAGTGGTGTGTCAGCCATTGGAGCGAAGGCAGCCTGCTTCATCTGCTTGGATTTCAACGCTGGCTTGCCTCACGCGATCCGAATACGCGCCGCGCCTTCCTGATGCACATGTTCCGCGTCGAGAGTTTGGAGAAACTGCAAACGCATCAGGGACATTTCATCCAGGAATATCTCGCGTTGATTCAAGAGGCGAAGACCATCAAGCCTGAGAGCGCATGGCTGGTTTTAAAGATGGCAAAAGCTCCGAATATTATTTATAAGGCATTACAGACCCTGATTCAGAGCCAGGATGCTCAAGCCGTGGAATACATTTGGCAGGAAATTCAGGCGGGGCATTTATCAGAAATGGACGCGGCGCAGGCTTTATCGGCGCAGCCGTCCTTTGCAGTGCAGGAAGTGCTGAATCGAGAAGACACTCCGTTACAATCCCGTCTTCTGCTGGAATTAAGCCGAAAACATCCTCTTCCGAACGATATTGTCTGGGTCGGATATTGGGTACATTCAGATGCAGGATGGGGAAAAATTATTGAAATACAGAACGCTGGTCGCCAGGGTGTTTTCTTCCCAAGTAAAGAAAGACCATGTCTTCTCGTAGCCCTGTGGGACAGCCGAACAAAAATCGAGATTGATCTTTCCTCAAGACATATTCTTATGAGGGATAGGAAGAGCGCCTATCTTTGTGGATGTAAACAATTCATTGCGCCCCGCGGTCAAGAATATTGGGAGGCATGGGAAAATCACGGGCAGAAATGTACCCGCGCCAGTAACATGTTTCCTATTCAATTTCCCTATCAAATGATCAGGGAAGTAAAATATTCATCGTCCTCCCCTCATAACGTTTATGCCCCATTGAAAGGATCGTAAGTTTATGTCGCTCCATCCTATATATACCACCCGACATCTTCGAGAAACCTATATCCGTTATCTGAAGACCATCAAGCCGTTTCAGGACGAGCGCCTGCGTCAGGAGTTTGCCCGCGCACTGGAAGAAGAAAACCTGCTGCTCAAGGGACCGTACATCGAAATCACACCTCCTTTTGCAACCGGTAAGAGCCTACAAGGATTGGTGGAAGATGGCGTTTTATCCCCGCTCTTTGCGCAATTGTGCCATAAAGACGGTCTGCAATGGGAGCGTCTGCTCTACAAACATCAGGAAGCTGCCATCCGCAAGATGATCAGCAGCCAACGCAACGTCATCGTGACCACTGGTACGGGCAGCGGGAAGACCGAATCCTTTCTTATTCCAATCCTGAATCACTTACTGTGCGAGGCGGAAGCCGGGACACTCTCTCAGCCGGGTGTGCGCGCCCTGATTCTTTACCCTATGAATGCTTTGGCAAACGACCAAATGGAGCGACTGCGCGCGGTCCTTGCCCGATATGATGGCATTAAATTTGGGCGTTATATTGGCGAGACCAAGGAGAAAGATAAAGAGGCGCTCGAAGAATATGAAAAAATCCATCATCACCAACCACTAAAGAACGAGCTGATCAGCCGTTGGCAGATGCAGGAAACTCCACCGCATCTTCTCCTCACCAACTATGCCATGCTGGAATATCTCCTGCTTCGCCCGGATGATTCGCCGCTCTTCGATGGTGAAACTGGAAAACACTGGCGTTTCATTGCGCTGGACGAAGCCCATGTGTACGATGGCGCGCAAGCTACTGAAATTGCCATGCTTCTGCGCCGGCTGCAGGATCGCGTTACTTTTGGCGGGCAGAAGCGTCTCCAAGCCATTTTGACAAGCGCAACCCTGGGTGAAGATACGCCTGAGAGTTCAGAGCAAACTGTAAAGTTCGCCAGGGATCTCTTCGCCCTAGACTTCGAGTGGAAGGAAAATGATGCTGCGCGACAGGACATTATCCGCGGCGAGCGGCTGCCAGAAAGCGCCTTGGGAGAATCGTGGGGTAAACCTTCCCCTCAGAGTTATCACCTTCTGGCAAGCATCGCCGAAGACTGGCGCAATAGCGGGTCATTCCAGCAACCAGACGCTGCAACTCTGCCGGGCGTTCCCACCAGTGTTTTCGAACAGGCGATCAAGGCAACAGAGACTAACTCGGAACACGCTGCACCACTCTTTATATTCCATATTCTGCGCGGTGATGAGAATCTGCGAACTCTGCGCGCATTTCTGCGTGAGGAACCAGCGCTATTGCAAGAAGCCGCTCAAAGGGTCTTTGAAATGTTGCCGCCCGCTAAGGCCCAAGAGACGCTGGCTGAACTTATCTCTGCCGCTATCCTTGCCCGTGAGACACCGGAACATGCGCCGCTCTTACCGGCGCGCTACCACGTCTTCCTGCGTGCCTTAGAAGGCGCCTTCGTCTGTCTGAATACTCATGCGCCAGAGCACCAGGGGGATAATGCAAAACCGTTGTTCTTCCTCAAACGCCATAAAGTCTGTCCTCACTGTGGCAGCCGCGTTTTCGAATTAGCCAACTGCACCCGTTGCGGTACAGCCTATTTGATAGGCAATCAAACCAGCGGCAATGAATTGGATGCCGAGGAGTCCGCGTTTGAAATCGAGCCGCAGCGCGATTATCTCACCCAAAATAGTGTGCTGTATCCGAATGAGCTCGAAGCCAAGAACCTGAGATATTTTTCCTTGGATGAATACCTGGCAGTTGCCGACGAGGATTCGCTCATCGAAGGAGAAGCCGATGCCAGTGAAAAACTGGATGAAAGCCTCCATCCGATGGAAATCTGCCCGCGTTGTGGAGGACTGTACGAGCGCGGCGTAGTTGGCAATCGTTGTTCTTGCGGAGTACCATTCCTTCCTGTCTCTGAAGTCGAAATGGGCAGGCGGACGACACTGCGCCGCTGCACGTCTTGTTCTACTTATACCCGGAGCGGAGTGATTTACCGCTTCCTCACCGGGCAGGATGCCCCTGTCAGTGTGCTGGCCGGTACGCTATATGAAAATGTTCCCTCTGCACGCAAAGAGACTGAGCGTCAGTATCCCGGCGAAGGGCGCAAGATGCTCATCTTTACAGATAACCGTCAGCAAGCCGCGTTCTTTGCTTCATATTTGGAACGTGCTCAGCAGCGAAGTCTGCATCGCCGGTTGATCGTGGAGATGCTCGAACAAGCTATCCATGTACCAGAACTATTACGCTTATCAGGCGCACTCTCCCGTCTATTACCTGTAGCAAACCGTTACCGAATTTTCGATGAACGGGACGGGCTGGACAAAAAACGCAAACAGATTGCCGTCTGGCTAATGCAGGAATTCAGTGGCCTGGATAAACGCCTGAGCCTGGAAGGCGTGGGATTGATGATCTTCCGACCAGTAAGTAAAGAAAACTGGCGACCACCACAGGAACTTCTCGAAACACCCTGGAGTTTTCAGGAAGATGAGGTATTTGATTTACTGAGTGTCCTGTTGAATACTCTCCGCCGCCAAGGAGCAGTCTCTTATCTATTGAGCGAAGAGGGGATTGACTTGCTCAGCGCCTGCCGCGATGATTTCCTCCCCCGTGCACGTCCGTTTTATGTCCGTGAAAACAATGCCGAGAGTTCCTACAAATATGGCATCTATTCCTGGTTGCCTGCCTCACACAACAATAGCCGCCTGGATTTTGTGATGCGGCTGTTAAAGCGCAGGAATCCTGACCTGGATGATTCCAAAGCACGTGATATGGCGCTCGACTTGTTGAAGCGCCTTTGGTCTCATTTGACCGGCGTAAATAGCCCGGTTTCAGACTGGTGGTTGAAATCTGAGACCCTTACTCGTAACAAAGGAATAGCATACTGCCTTGCCCATGACGTCTGGGAAATAGTCCCAACACTTGGTAATGATGTCTCCTCCTGGTATATCTGCACACGTTGCCGAAACCTTTCAGCTTTTAATGTTGATGGCATCTGTCCAACTTATGGCTGTAACGGGACGCTTGAACCCCTGGAAAATCACAATGCCTGGATCGAAGATAACGTGTACCGATATCAGTATCAACATTCTTCGATCATGCCGCTAAATGCACAGGAACATACTGCTCAATGGAAGCCGGAAAAGGCAGCAGAGGTCCAAAAGGACTTTGTCATTGGCAAGTTGAACGTTTTGAGTTGTTCAACCACCTTTGAGTTGGGCGTGGATGTAGGTGACTTGAATGCGGTTGTTTTGCGCAATATGCCTCCATCAACGGCGAATTACATCCAGCGTGCCGGGCGTGCTGGACGCCGCACGGATAGCGTGGCGCTTGTCGTTACCTTCGCCCAGCGCCGTCCGCATGACCTAACCTTTTACGATCAGCCAGAACGCATGATCTCGGGGAAAATCCGCCCGCCGATTGTCTCCCTGAAGAACGACAAGATAATCCGCCGCCATTTGCACTCTGTTGTGTTTGCCGAATTCTTCCGTTGGGCAAAGGACAGGGTAAGGTATCAGTACACAGGAGATTTTTTTGTTCCTCCCGATCTATCACTTTCTGGACCGGCAATGCTGCGTCAATTTCTGCTGGGCCGGCCTGCAGAGCTTGAATTGGCTCTTTTGCGTGTGGCTCCACCTGATGAGTCATTGAAGCAAACCTTGAAACTGCAAGACTGGGGTTGGGTTGATGAGCTGATAGACAGTGAAGATGCCATCCTGGATAAAACTGCACAGATCGTCCAAGAAGAACTGCGCGAATTTGAGCGTCTTGAACAAGAGGCTTCACAAGCGCGCAATTACAACGAAGCAGAGCAGTATAAAGAAATCCAAAACCAAATTCGCAAGCGGCATCTAATTGGCTATCTGGGGACCCACAACGTCCTTCCCAAGTACGGCTTTCCCACCGATGTCGTTCGCTTGCAGACAGACCATCTCAACATCCCAGGCGCAAAAGATATCGAATTGGATCGCGACCTCAAGGTGGCAATTTCGGAATTTGCCCCCGGTGGTCAGGTCGTTGCGGCAAAACAGATCTGGTACAGCCGTGCCATTCGCAAGATGCCCAACAGACTCTGGACGCCGTATGCCTATGCTATTTGCAACGAATGCAAACGAATGACCATCTTACCTGGAGATGACCGAACGCCGACGCATTGCAGTTCCTGTCAATACCCAATCAACGCGAGCCGACAAAAGGGCGTATTCATTGTTCCTGAACACGGTTTTCTGGTCGACTCGAGGACCGATAAGCCCGGCGAACAGCCGCCGCAACATATCTATGCCAGCCGCGTTTACTTCTCCCATTACAGCCTAAACCCCAACGATCTGTCCACAAGGATCAATCTTGAGCTGTCTCCGGATCCGGCCTTTTCATCTGGTGTACAGGTTCTGAAAGGTTATTCGCGTTTTGCGTGGTTGGCTCTAGTCAACAACGGCTATTCCCAAGGTTTTAACATTTGCACGACATGTGGCTATGCAGATGTGATTGAACCCGGTCAAAAGAAACGCAAAGAGAAAACCCACACCAATCCATTAACCCGTCAAGCTTGCACTGGCACTCTCAAGCCGTATCACCTCGGTCATCGCTTTATGACGGATGTTCTGGAATTACGATTAAGCATTTCTATTCGCCGTGAGGAACAGATATATTCATTACTATATGCTATTCTCAATGGCGCCAGCGATGCCCTCGATATTCCACGCGATGATGTAGGCGGTCTAGTGTATTATTCAGATGGATATCCCTCCTTCATCCTCTTCGATGATACACCAGGTGGCTCTGGATATGTTCAGCATATTCATGAGCATTTGCTCGATGTATTCGAATCTGCTTACAGGCTCGTCTCGGAATGCAACGGTTGTAGCATGGAAACGAGTTGTTATAGTTGTTTGCGCGGCTACGACAACCAACCGTTTCATGATAAACTGGAACGCCGCCTGGCTTGGGATATTTTGGGCCATGTGCTAAATAAGCCGTTGTCACAAGGATAATTGTATGGCGATATTCGATCGTTTTGTTCGACACCAATGGGCTGAACACGCGCTTGAGTTGGCAATAAATGAAGAACATCCTCGAACTCTACAAGGTTGGCTCGTCGGACAGGGGTTAGGCGAAGAATCCGCCAGACGAACCACTAATCTACTTACCCATCTTTGGTCTGATATGGGCTCACCCACAAGCTCACTCCGAACCGATGCCCTTAATTTGTTTTCAAATATCGAGCCTTCGGAGCATCTGGCTCTGCATTGGGGTATGGCAATTGCCCAGTTCCCAGTTTTTCGTGAGACGGCCCAAGTGATTGGACGATTAGGGCGTCTACAGGGGGAGTTTAATAAGATGGAAGTTATTAACCGAGTTTTAGAAAAATATAGCAATCAAACTACTATCCGTCGCGCTGTAGAACGCGTTATCCAAACCATGGCAGATTGGTCTACACTCCACATAGGTTCAAAGTCAGCATATAAATTTACAGCAACCTGCTCAATACGGTCCTCCGCTCTTGCTGAATGGTTATTTCGTTCCCTACTAATTAGTGAACCTGAGAAATACTGGCTCCTACCAGATATCCTTAGCGCCTCTGAGCTCTTTCCATTTGACCTAGAGTCCCACAATGTCTTGCCTCATCGTAGCATGCATTTAGCAGTTGAACGAGACTCTAACGGGGCAGAAATTGTTGGAATGCGAGTACCTTAGAATTATTACTATTCAAGAACGACTTATGAAAATCACTGTTTTCAGAAGAAATAGAGAATAGCATCAAAACTGGCAGAGAGATATTACTTTGAAGTTTTGAAATGCTAGGTAGATTCCCGCTTCGATTGAATTCCAACAAATATTAGTAAGGGGATTCCGGACGGTCGCATCTAATGTCCAATGTCAAAGGATTTCGGTCAAGTAGCAGTCGATCAAATTCCTGGTCAACTGCTCGCCACGTCCGGCAAGTTTCTCGATCCATTCATTACTCATAGGCGCAAAATCGGTCGGATAGTTCATGACCGCAGATCTGGACACGAAGTCTGCAGGTATACCCTTCAAGTTAACATCCTGCTGACCCAAATACGGCATAACAAAACCCTTTATTTTTCCCGCATCTTTCAGGTGATGAAGCCGATGCATTGCAGCCTCCTGAACCCTCTTGTGGGCAATCTCAAAGGAACGTGCAACTCTCGGTAAAAGGTCAATAGGTGTACGTGAACCATCATCCTGGCCCCTGCCAGCATTGCACACAATTAAGTAGTCGCAGGAAAACGTGTGAAGGCTTACATCTGAGTCTCTTCCTGGCTCCAAAACTTGAAGTCCAAGGTTGTCATAGACTCCACCATCAGTTAGAAGAACCCTGTGTGAGGTGTTTTGAGCATTTTTGTGAAATTTCCATCTTCGATCGAGCGCCGGTAGCAGGAGTGGATAGGCGGCCGATGCAGCCACCGCACAAGCCACATCTACATCCCATTCGATGAGTTCCCCGTGTTTCCAATCTCCAGCTTTTCTGTTACTAAACCGGAAAGCTACTCCCGCACGCAACTCACAAGCGCCGATTACTACATCCATATCATTGCGGCGACTCGTGCTCATCTTCAGACCTGCAAACAACTCACGATTGAGAACATCAATAAACATATCTGTGCGAGTTGGATAGCGAAGAAGTGAAGGATCCTTTTTGAGAATGCTCGATACAAAACGATCAACTTTTGCAGCTAGTCCATTCACGTTGCTAACAACCAGATTCTTTGGTTTCAGCAATTCTAGAACAATATCTCTGTGCAATCCCTTCTTTAAGAGTTGGCACATGTCCGAGTCGAATTCTGAAAAACTCTTGTGAGGGGTGTATGCAAAGTAGGCACCGATGATTGAGCCGCCGGAAATTGTCGAAATGACGCGGATGCGATCAAGCAATCCGAGATCATCAAGCGCCCGAAGGCAACCAAGATGAAAAGCAGCAGCACGCGAGCCGCCGCCAGAAAGAGCTAACCCTATCATAGTCCTTCTTCTCTGAGAGCGAATTGTGCCGATCCTACTGAAATCAATTCAGTATTCTCCATGAGTGATTGGCTCTCGTAAACATAGACACCCGCGGTGGGCATTCCATGAGCACTACCTAGTACTAGCATCATGGATTTCTTTTGATTTCGCCCTACCGCTGAAACCAGACTGATCATACTACTTATATCCTCGCTGCTTTGGTATGAAGGTAAATTGGGATGTGTATGCCAATGACCAACAAAGCCACAGACTCCATAACTTTGCTCGGAACGACGAATATGTTCTTGCTGAGTTTCCTCCACACCACAAATGAAATGCCCAGGATCGTGTTTGCTATCCGGTGGCGGACCAGATATATCAAAAATCCATATAACCCCGATTGCATCGTCCCAAGTGCCCCACAATAATCCACCTGTCTCATGTTTCGACGATCGAGAACGATGATTTTGCTTTATCCAGGCTTTAGCTTGTGTAAAGATACTGGGCGCGATCCTAACTCGATAGTTGCCGGCTGGTACTTCATGGAAACGCGGTAGTTCTAGAGACTCTGATGCCCATTTGCTATTAACAACAGGAACAGACAGCGCTAACGCGCCACCCGGATTTGCGCCCTGCAAATTGCTGATTGCCCAATTTAAGGCGTTGGAAGCCAATCCGAGAATATCAGCGGTTGAGCCTGCAAATGTTGGGTCAGAACACCCTGGTTCCGGCTGAAACATGGCATCGGTTGCACGAGTCGAGTAAAAAGCGGACGTAATACTGGGGAGCCTGTTTTCACTGCTTAAACGCAATTTTAGCCACAAATAAGAATTCCAGATTCCTCCCAGTGCATTCTGTGGCACGACAACGCAGAGTGTGTGCCCGGCTTGCGCGTCAATGATCAGCGAAATCAAATAGGGGTTCCGCGTATTGAGCCTGGACCAATCTCGTTCAAGTTTCATTTGGAATATGCTTGATGCGGTGCAATCGATCACTACATCGTAATCTTGAAAACGTGCAATGTCACTTAACAAGAAATCGTGCGCATCTACTGAATGAGGAATCACCGAGCACCCGAACGCGATAGCACGCAGGCGATCGGCGAGGGCAATAGATTTGTTGAGACCTATATGCTGTAATTCGAAGTTCTGCCTAGCAAGGATGCCTGGCTTTACCAGAGAACTGTCTACCAGTTCAATTTGTCGTGGATTTGCCCTCGCCACAATTTCGGCAATCCATGATCCTAATGCTCCGCACCCGAGAATTAGTACCTTTTTTCCACTGAACCAGGCGATAGGCGTGCCGCTATCCCGGCGAACAATAATCTCACCCCGGTCTTCGAGTATCTTACACCACGTGATATTGCTAAGCTCAAACACCGCCATAATCGCGTCACCAAGTTCTTTCCGGATGTTCAACAGCTCTTGGGAATCGGATTCATCAGGTAGAACTTTTCTAAGATATCCCGCTGTTTCCGAGCTTGTGGTCCAAACTGCGATATGTTGGCGCGGCGAGCCATCAGACGCTCTCCGCATCGGTAATCCCACTACCAGATGGAGTGGTTCTCCCTCCGGCGTGAGTAACGCGGCCAATGCAAGGTTCCGGAGAATATGCTCGCGCTCCATACCAGCCTTCTGGAGCTCGCGGAATAGTTCTCCTCCTTTGGTTGGAAATTCCATTGGCAAAGAATTCGGCAACATGACTGCAAATGCTGGTTGTCCTTCTGCCGGCCATTCCTCTGAAAGGCTCTTCCAGCTGACCAATTCTGTATAGCCAGGATTCTTACGCAGCACAGCCAGCCCATACCATGATTCCCCAGGAGGACAGGGAGCGTTGGCACGTATTACAAAGGGATTCTGGCTGCTGTCAATATTATAGTGAGGAGGTTCGAGTGGTCCCTCGATTGGGTCCATCTCGTTGATCGCTGCTTTTGATAACCATAGCCTCAAACGATCAAAAAAGCCATATAGTCCGTCAGATGGGCTCCATTCAACACTACTTTGATACAGGCAGATCCAGCGCTTCCACGTGACATGCGGAAACCCAGCAAAGCGTTCGTGAGAGACGGCGAGGTGTGGACGATCAAAAGGAAAGTCTGGAGGTATCCATAGGATGAATTGTTCACGTTCCCTAAGATCCAGTCCACCAGCACCCTGTTCGATCGCGCCCAGTCTGATGCTGACAGTTGCAAACAGCCAATCCTCGAAGGGAAGGGGTTTGTCGATCAATTCAAATTCATTTGTATCGATTGAACTTAACCGCTCCAATTCTTGGATTGCACGCTGTTGACCCGCAGTGGTCATAGCTTTCCAAAACCTACCTGAGTTGACGGCGGCTGCGTACCACCTCTGGCAGCAGTTACCGTAGTTGTCAGACCGGTTGGGCTTTGACTTTTTGACCGTTGATCCTCAAAGCAAAACCCATTCTTATCCACGGTAAAGACCATCGGAAATGGACTTTGCTTCGATGGATATTCATGCGTACAAATGAAGTGTCCTGGTTTGATGATTTCCTCGTACCGTTTTCTAGCTTTTGCATGCGGCGGATTTTTGCCTGGCTCATCTGAAAAATCAGATGATGAACTGGAGATGATATATCCTTTGTTTTCAATGGAATATTTCCCAAAGTATTCCATGATATCCTTTTTGAAGCATTCTTCTGTATCGCCCTCGTCCTGGTAATACATAACAGCTTTTGAACAATGATGGGCAGATAACATCACGTTCCAGAAAAGATAGGGAGTGTTGTCTTTCTGTGTGTTCCTCGTACTTTCGGTCGTCTCAAATATCCGTTTTATAGTTGTGTATTCACGATCCCCAAAGAAAAAGAACTGGCCATGTTTGTCACCTTCGGAGAGGACAATATTCATCGATAGACTTGTCTTGTTCTTATCTTGAGCTTGATCATCTTTGAACGGTGCGTGAATAAATGACCTGAAGTGTCCGATAAGGTCATTGCCGTCAACGAAACGGACTATTTCACCGGGGCGTGATTTGCAGCTTTCAGGCAAATCTTTGTATTTATCATCACAGAGAATATCGTCGTGCCCTATGACACGAAGACGATTTCCAGACTGGATAGCGTTTGGTGCCGCAAGTATTGCTTTCCGGCGTCGGTCTGCCTCTCTACGAAATGCTTTAGCATCTTCGCATAAGGCTTCTTGATCACTCTGATCGCGAAAAATCTTGGGCGTATGCCAAAGTTCTCCGATATCTATTCTCTTGAGTAATTCAGCAAAGCCCTGTATATGATCTTTATCTGGGTGAGTTAAAACAAAGAGCGCAAGGTAGGGTCTACCATTACTCTTCTTTGGTAGCACTTTCACTAAATTGTCGATGATGCACCATTCGGGTTCATCTGTGTCATTTGCCTTTTCTAGATCCCGCAAATCGATTTGTATAACCAGTTGATTTGGCTTCAGCACGATTGTGGTTGAATCTCCAGTTCCCACTGGCCAAAAAACAACTGCTTTGGAATTTGGCAGTTTGAATTCGTTGCTCATTGATGCCTCCGTAATAAGTAGTTTGTTGTAACCTGAGGCTCGTCATCAACAATATATTGGATTGTGGGCATAGCATTACTCCTTTACATTTTTGCTGGGCAATTGCACACTGAATCTAGCATATTCCGGCGATTCTTGCAAGCTCCAGTGGTCATTTGCACATTCAGTTTGACTAAAAGGGTGGTTTTAAGTACAATGAAATTATCCAATCACCTCATAGGAGGCATCCATGAACGCCATGGAACTTGGCCGTCAGGTTCAGGCAAAGCGTAAGGAAAAAAATCTTAGTCAGACTGAATTGGGGGATTTGGTTGGAATATCCCGTAATTACGTTTCAATGATCGAGCGGGGGGAGGCTGAAAACGTAACAATGAAAATTGTGAATCAATTGGCAATTGCCTTGGGCTCTTCACCCTCCGAATTGACTGGTGAATCTGTCCCAGTTATGATTCCCCCGTCTCTGCGAGAATTTGCACTCGAAGAGAATCTTTCCTACGAAATAATTGATAAACTTGCAAGAATTCCAAAACGTGGCAAAGAACCCAAAACAGCAGAGGGGTGGAAGGCACTGTATAACTTGATCAGCAAGTTTATGGATTCTGGAGGAAATTAATGAGTTTCGTTTCACCCGGGCGGTTATATATCCAGAAACAAAAAGGGATTTCAAGCTTCGAAGATATCCTCCCCTACGCAGAGTTCTTACGGAGAGAAGCGGGAGTGAATGGTAACCTACCGGTTGACCTGGACCGAATATTTGGTCATTTTGAGATACCAAATCCAAAATTTGCACCATTACCTCAACAACAAGGTTTACTCTTGGACCCGGAATTGGGGATTATTGTTATTAATTCTACTGACTCGGAAAAGCGACAAAAATTTACGAAAGCTCATGAGTTAGTGGAAATGCTATTTTCTTCATTACCACAAGGCAGGGATTTAGGATCAGGCTGGAGGTTTGATCGCCCAGGTGGTTTCAAGGAGATCACCAAAGAATTGCTGTGTAATTGGACAGCAGCAAATTTACTCATGCCACCGAATTATGTGCAGGAGCTAATACAGCAACATGGTATAAATTTTGATTGCGCAGAGTTAATTGCTACCAATTGTGATGTTTCTCTTTCTGCGGCGTTGGTTCAGTTGGCAAGAAACAGTCCGGAGGGGCATTTTGTCGTTCTCTGGCGTATGAAGAACAAGCCCACAGAGATACGAAATGTATCGAATGACGCTCAAATGACAATGTTTGGAGTTGACAATACCTTGCCGCCAAAAAAACTTCGTGTGGAATGGTGTTTGGGAGGACTTAATTCACCGTTTGTCCCTAAAGATAAGTCAACCGAAAATTCGTCATTGATCTATCAGGCTTGGGAAACAAATACCTTTACAAATGGCAGGGATCGAATGACGTTTGATAATCGCAGTTCGGATTGGTATTCAAGTGAAAATATGCCATTCACCCTTAATGAGGAAAGGTATGTGATCTCCCTAATGAGGAAAAATTAACTTGCCCGCATCTGTGAATTAGGCTCGATTGGGCTTTGACGCCTATTACTTTTCATCTTAAACTATCAGAAAAATCTTCATCACTGACCACTTCCATGCCCAATAAACTCACCCTCTCTCAACTCGAAAACCATTTGTTCAAAGCCGCTGACCATTTGCGCGGAAAAATGGACGCATCCGAATATAAGGAGTTTATCTTCGGGATGCTGTTTTTGAAGCGCGTGTCCGACCAGTTTGAAGTGCAGCAGGCACAGGAATACAAGAAGTGGATCGAGCAGGAGTATTCGGAGAAAGAAGCCTTGGGCTTTGTTGAGTCGCCTGAGTTTTATGGTGAGACCTTCTTTGTGCCTAAGCGTGCCCGTTGGCGACCGGCCAACATCCCTCGGAAGGCTTTGGTGGTACGAGAGCCTAAAGGCAAGGATGAGATCATCTATATTGCGAATCTCAAGGAGGATGTCGGCAATCAACTCAATAAGGCATTGGCGGCGCTTGAAGATGCCAACCCTGAGTTGAGCGGGGTATTGAAGACCAATATCAACTTCAATGCCGAGAAAGGCAGGACGCGGCTCAAGGATTCGCAACTGGTCAATCTAATCCATCACTTTGACCAGTACAGGCTGACCAACGAGGACTTCGAGTTTCCCGATTTGCTCGGGGCGGCATATGAGTATCTGATCAAGGATTTTGCGGACAGCGCGGGCAAGAAGGGCGGAGAGTTTTATACGCCGTCGCTAGTAGCGCGTCTACTGGTGAATATCATCGCGCCTGAAGAAGGCATGGAAGTTGATGACCCGACATGCGGCTCGGGCGGCTTGTTGATCCAGTCGCGGCAGTATGTGGAAGAGCACGGCGGGAATCCGAATCGGTTGGCGGTCTATGGTCAGGAATTGAACGGTACGGTATGGTCCATTTGCAAGATGAATATGATCTTGCATAACATCACGGACGCGCATATCGAGAACGACGATACGCTTGAAAACCCGATGTTCGTGAAGAATGATTACATCCAGGTGTTTGACCGCGTCGTTGCCAATCCTCCATTCTCTCAAAATTACACCCAGGCAGGGATGAAGTTCAAGCAACGCTTCCATTACGGCTTCACGCCAGAGACAGGCAAGAAAGCCGACCTGATGTTCGTGCAACACATGATCGCCAGCCTGAAATCCACGGGCAAAATGGCGACTGTGATGCCGCATGGGGTGCTGTTTCGCGGCGGGATAGAGAAGGTCATTCGCGAGGGCATCGTCAAAGATGGGATCGTCGAAGCGATCATCGGTTTGCCGCCGAATCTGTTTTATGGTACCGGCATCCCTGCTTGTATTCTGGTCATCAACAAGAACAAACCGCGCGAACTGCGCGACAAGATTTTGTTCATCAATGCAGACACAGAATATGGCGAAGGTCGCGCCCAGAATTATCTGCGACCAGAAGATTTGGAGAAGATCACGCAGGTCTATCGCGACCGACGTGAGATACCGAGATATTCGCGTCTTGTGTCATTGAAAGAAATTGAAGACAATCAATACAACTTGAACATTCGTCGTTACGTGGATAATGCCCCGCCGCCAGAGATTCAGGACGTGCGGGCGCATTTGGTTGGCGGAGTCCCGAAGCGGGAAGTGAGAGGCTATTCGGAGCAGTTGGCAAGATTCGGGTTGGATGATGCGGTAGCGTTCATCGAGAAAGATGACGATTATTATCAGTTCAAGCCCGAGGTCGAGTCAAAATCCAACATCCGACCGATCATCGAGAGGCAGGAGGCGGTGAGGTCGATCCAGGCGGAGATGCAGAGGCGGCTGGCGGAGGCGTGGAAGTTTGCCGAGGCGGAGATCGTGAAACTGCCTGGGGCGAACAATCTGCCGAAGTTCCGCAAGTCGTTTCAGGCGCGTTTGCTGGAGGCGTTATCGCCGATGAGCGTGCTGGATGAATTTCAGATCGCGGGCATTTTCGTGAACTGGTGGGAGACGGTGCGCTATGACCTGAAGACCATTGTCGCCACGGGCTGGAGCGAGGGCATTCTACCCGATGAATATCTCCTGGGGACGTTCTTTCAGAAGGAATTGAAACGTATCGAGGAACTGGAAAGCCGCGTGGGTGAACATGACGCCGAGTTGACCGAACTTTTGGAAGAAACCGAACTCGAACCAGAGACCGACGAAGAGGGCAAAGAGAAGGCAATGACTCCCGCACAGGCGCTCAAAGCCTTGAAGGAGGAAATCGCCTCTATCGAAGACCCTTCACTTGCACTCAGGGCAAGTCCTGCTGAGGCGGACAAGTTGCATTCTCTCGCCGACGCCATCGCGCAAAAGGACAAAGAATTACGCGCGGCAAAATCCGATTTGAACAAAGCGACCACGGCTCTCTACGGCAAGACCAACAAGGACGGCAACGTCAAAATGCGCGGACTGATCCACGGGAAGCGCGAGACGATGACAGAGGACGAAGCCAGGTCGTTGATCTTGAAGAAACTACATGACGTGGTTGCTAATGAATTGGAACGCTATATGAAGATGGAGCGGTCAAAGATAGTCAATGTGTTTGAAGCACTTTGGGATAAATACTATGTTTCGTTGAGAATGATTGAAGAAACAAAGAGACCACTTGACATAAAAATACGTGAAATCGTCCAAAATCTTGGCTACATTGATGAACGATAGATTATGCCTAACTCAAAATGGCAAGAAATTGATTTGCGAAAAGAATTAAGGTACATCAAAGGTAAAGCACCTTCTCGATTGTTTGAGGATCACGAGCAGGGTACTTTGCCATACCTAAGTCCTGAATATTTGCGCGGTAATGCGCCCGCGAAATCCTTTTGTTTAGAGTCGGCCAGCGTCAAAGTGAAAGATGATGATTTGATTTTGCTTTGGGACGGCTCGAATGCAGGAGAGGTGCTTAGAGCAAAAGCAGGAGCGGTGGCTTCAACAATGGCGCAGATAGTATTTGACGAGTCAGGAATCGAGCCCACATTCTTTTATTATTTCTTGAAAAATCATGAAGATAAAATCAGAGGTCAGATACGTGGCTCAGGCGTTCCGCATGTTGACAAGCAAATCATTGGCGAATTGCCAAGTCTGATTCCTCTAAACCCTGCCGAACAACGCGCCATCGCGGACATCCTGTCCACGCTGGATGAAGCCATCGCGCAGAGCGAGTCGCTGGTGCGGAAGTATCAATCCATCAAGCGGGGGTTGATGTCTGATTTGCTGACGCGCGGGGTGGATGAAGTTAGCCAAACGCACTTGGTTGATAGTGTCATTGGAGACAAACCTGCAAATTGGAAATTATCTGACGTTCGCCGTGAATTTGATATTGAGGCAGGTTTTACATTAGGGCAACAGCGCCGCCCGCGAAAAAACACAAGAAAATATCTACGTGTTGCTAATGTTCCAAGGTGGGATATAAATTTAGATGATCTCGCGGAAATAGAAGTTTTTGGCAAAGAAATGACGATAAAATCCTTGAGGGAAAATGATCTGCTGGTTATAGAGGGACATGCAAATCCCAACGAAATTGGACGATGCGCAATAGTAAGAAAACAAGCAGAGGGTCTAACTTTTCAGAATCACATCTTTCGATTGAGAACAAGAGGTATTGATACTCAATTTGCGCTTATATGGTTGAATAGCGATTGGGTTCGTGGGTATTGGCGGAATCACACCAGCACAAGTAGCGGTCTATATACGATCAATCGAGCCATGCTGGAAAAACTTCCAATTCCGATCCCAAGCAAGGATGAGCAGGAAAAGATTGCGGATGTGATTTTCTCGTGTGACAAACAAACTAAGACAGAGGAAAATCTACTTAACAAACTAAGATTGCTCAAGCAAGGGCTGATGCAAGACCTGTTGAGCGGTCAAGTGCGGGTGAAGGTGTAGAAGGGAGCGCTGAGGATGCCCATCACAATAGGGATTTATGACTTTTTCTCGTACACTGTTCCTGGTTTGATCTATCTGCTAGTGGTCTATGCGGGTTTGAATTTGGTTCGCCCAATCAGTGTTGAGTTTGGCAAGTTCAGCGACGCGACTATATGGGGCAGTTTGATTTTATTGGTGTTCTTCTCCTTTCTTGTGGGGCATATTTTCGATTCCATATCACACAGAGTCTGGTATCGTGTGTTTTATCGCGGTGGCAGTCAGGAGCGCGCTTACAATCAGTTCACCAAAATTGTTGGTGTCAGAGCATCGTTCAATCCACATCAATGGTCAGTCTTATTGGCGGCAATTCGTCATAACAACGCCCAACTCGCAGATGCAATTGACAGGAACAAAGCCACAAGCGTTATGCTGAGGAATATCAGCTTCGCGCTATTTTTGTTAGGTCTGGTATTTGCGGTACAGACGTTTATTTCCCTGGGATCGTGGTACGTGTTTGCTCCGTTGTCCATTGTCGTTTTCATTGGCTCTGGCATATCCCTTCGGCGGAGCGATCATTTCAACATGGCTTTTTACCACATGATTTATATCCAGGCGTTGATGTACGGGGATTCGATGGAAAAGGTGATTGAAGCTAATAGAGACATCAACAGGAACACGAGTGTGAAAAAAACTGTAGCACAGAAGCGGTCGGGAAAGTCAAGGAAGTGAGGCTGAGATGTCAATCACGCTTGGGATATATGACCTGTTCTCGTATCTAACCCCAGGGATTCTATATCTCTATGCCATCAATGAAGTTTTGAAATTATTTAGTTTGAGTCTGAACGATCTTCTTCCAGCGGTATCGAATGGATCAACGGCTCAGGATATTTTGTTTGCAGTGTTGGGATTGGTGGCGGCATTCGTTACTGGTCATATCTTTGACATGCTGGCGCGCTGGTTTGTTTTTCGTCTGATCTACCGAGACAAAACTTCTCAAACTGTGCTCGATGTGTTAAAAGTAAGAGACGCTGGCGCTAATATTCAATTCGAGGCGAAAGATTGGCATTTGTTGCTAGTATTACTCCGACAGCGTAATTTGGAAGTAGCTCAATCATTCGACAAGCATGAAGCTGATAGCATCATGTTCCGAAACATCAGTTTGATTGCTCTATTGATGGCTTTCATTGTGGCTGCAAGAGCCGTACTGGGAAACCCGTTTCAATGGATTCTATTTGTTGTTGGGTTGGTCGTTTGCATCATGGCAGCCAGTCGAAGCCGTACGCTACATACTTGGTTCTTTGAAGGCATATATTTGGCGGCATTGGAGTATGGGACGAGTGTGGACGAGGTACTGGCATATAAAAAAGAACAAGTTTCTAAGGTTCCACAGAAAACCCGTAGAATAAAATCAAGAAAGTAACACTAAGAAAATGCCCGATCCGCGCCTCACAGAACTCGAACAAGTTGAAGAACCCTTCCTGCGTCAACTGGAACGGCTGGGCTGGCGCATCCTGCGCGGGGATAAATACGATCCTGCTTCGACGTTGCGCGAATCGTTCCATGAAGTCATCATTGAGAGCGAATTGCGCACCGCGTTGAAGCAGATCAATCTGTGGCTGGAGGATGACCAGGTTGACGAGTTGGTCCGCCGCATTCAGGCTCCTATGTCCACGCAGTTGCTCAAAGCCAATGAGGAAATTCTTGGCTTGCTGCTCGAAGGCCAATCTGTTTCCGAAAACCGCCAAACGCGCGAAGGTCACCCGAATGCCCGTTACCTTGATTTCGGTTATCTCGCCAATAATCGCTTTCTGGCGGTCTCACAATTCAAGGTCAAAATCCCTGGAACAGAGAAACATATCATTCCCGATGTGGTGTTGTTCGTGAACGGCTTGCCACTGGTCGCGGTGGAGTGCAAATCGCCCGCAGTGGCTGATCCGCTCGGCGAAGCCATCGAACAACTCAAGCGTTACGCCAATCAGCGCGGCATGATCGAAGGCAACGAGAAACTCTTCTGGTACAACCAATTCCGCGTTGCCACCTACCGCCAGAAGTGCTGCTATGCCAGTCTCACGGGCAGGTTCGATGATTTCATCGAATGGAAGGATCCCTATCCCTTCAGCCTCACTGACATTGACACGGAGGGCAGTGAGACCGTCAACAGCCAGCAGATACTTGTGCAGGGCATGCTCAACCGCGAAACCCTGCTCGACCTCGTCCACACCTACACCGTCTTCGGCGCGGACAGCGAAGGAAACACCATCAAGATCATCCCGCGCTACCAGCAATATCGCACGGCGCGCAAGATCGTCGAACGCCTGAAAACCAAGACCGATCCAAAAGAACGCGGTGGCATCGTCTGGCACACGCAGGGCTCGGGCAAATCCCTCACGATGATGTTCGTAGCGCGTGCTGTCTATCATGACTCATCCCTGAGTAAGTTCAAAGTTGTATTTCTTACCGACCGAACGGATTTGCAGAAACAACTGAAGGATACTGCCGGATCGGTGGGATACAGTCTCAGACCCGCCGCCTCTGTTTCGGACCTGAGAAAACTGCTCCGCACCAGGACGCCTGATCTCATCCTCGGCATGATCCACAAATTCCAGGACGACAAGTGGACTCAAACCTTCCCTGAGTTGAACGATTCGCACGACGTCCTTGTGATGATCGACGAAGCACATCGTTCGCAATACAAACTGCTTGGCGCGAATCTACAGGTCGCTCTGCCGAATGCCACGAGGATCGCCTTTTCTGGGACGCCCATCGAAAAGACCGAACAGACCTTCGGCGATTACATTGACAAGTACACCATGCGCCAATCGCTGGAGGATGGGGTCACGGTTCAAATCGTCTACGAGGGGCGCGCTCACAAAGCGGAGATCACCAACCGCGAAGCAATGAACAAACGCTTCGAGGACGTCTTTGCTCACTTCGGGAAACAGGAACGCAAACTTATCCTTGGCAGATACACCCTCAAAGCCTATCTCGAAGATACCGATACGATCCGTGACAAAGCGGCGGATATGTTCGAGCATTACGTCTCACACGTCTTCCCAAATCGCTTCAAGGCGCAGGTAGTGGCTTACACGCGCCTGGCGGCGATTCGCTACAAGGAAGCCCTGGAGATCGCCCGCGAGCGAAAAGTGGACGAGATGATCGCTCAACATACCAAACCCGAAGACATCGAGCAATTACGCAAAATGAAAATAGAAGCCGTCATCTCCGCGGCGCAAAACGACAAGGCGGAATTCAAGCCACATACCGATAGCAAGAAACACGAGAACGCCATCGAAAGTTTTAAACTGCCATTCGATAAAGAAAACGATCACGGTGTGAAGGGAGATGTCGGCATCCTGGTTGTCTGCGACATGCTTATCACAGGCTTCGACGCGCCGATCGAGCAGGTCATGTATCTGGATAACATCATCCGTGACCATAATCTCTTGCAGGCGATTGCCCGCGTCAACCGCGTGTCGGCAAAAAAGGAACACGGCTTTGTCGTGGATTACGTGGGCATTGCCCATCACCTGCGGGAAGCACTTGCCGCTTATGATGAACGGGACATCAACGAAATTCTGGAAGTCGTCCAGAATCACTCTGCCGACTTGGACACGCTGAAATATCAGCACGGTTTGCTGAAGAACTTCTTTGCGCGTTACGGCGTCGAGAACCCGAACGACATTGACGCCTGCGTGGATGTGCTGGCAGACGAAGAAATCCGCGACGACTTCATCGCCCTCACACGCGCCTTCAACAAAGCGATGGATCGCGTCCTGCCTGACCCCGCCGCCTTGAAGTTCGCTGGTGATTTGAAGTTGATGGCATTTATCCGCGAGTCCGCCCGCAATCGGTATCGGGACGAAAAACTCAGCATCAAGGACGCCAGCCGAAAAATCCGCGAGATCGTGGATGAGTATCTGGTCTCGAAAGGTGTTGACCCGAAAATCCCGCCGCTTGAAATCTTCTCGCCTGAATTTGCCGCGCGTATCAAGACGCGCAAATCCGCGCGGGCGAACGCAGAAGAGATCACACACGCCATCCGTCAGCACATCACTGAGAACTACGAGACCGACCCTGAATTCTATGACCGCCTTGGCGAGAAACTTGAACGAGTCCTGGCAGAATATCGGGATAACTGGGAACGCCTGCTCAAAGAACTGGAAGACGTGCTTGAATCCTTGAAGAAGGGGCGCGCGAACGAAAACAGTTATGGTTTCAACCCGAAAACAGAACTGCCTTTTATGGCTTTGCTCAAGCGCGAACTGTTTGGAAAAACGGATCTCAGCGAAATCCCCGATTCCGAACGAGATACTCTGATATCAGTCACTGGGGATATTATCGAAGTGCTCAAGAACGAAACGCGGCAACAGGTGGACTTTTGGGAGAATTACCCCGCGCAGAAAAAAGTGCGCGCGTATATCTTGAATCAACTCCTGCCTGCTTTTCGGGACCACCGCGAGTTTGTCAAAAATCGCAACCAGGTCGTCGAGAAGATCCTGGAACTGGCGAGTTACACGCGCTGGAATTAGCATGACTTGCCCCGATCAAATCATCCGTACTAAACGAAAAACTATAGCCCTGATCGTCGAGCGCGATGGCAGGCTGATTGTCCGCGCCCCTTTGCGCGCCAGGGAAGAAACGATCAACACGTTCATTCAACGAAAAGAGAAATGGATATTGAAGAAACAGGAGCAGGTCCAATCTTATTATCCGCCCTTTGTGCCGAAGGAATACGTCAATGGGGAGGGGTTCTGGTATTTGGGAGGTATCTACAAACTCCAACTTGTAGATACCAGCAGGCCATCATTATATTTGAATGGCAGTTTTCGACTCGCTCGTGCTGCCGTACATAAAGCCCCGCTCGAATTCGAGCGTTGGTATCGGAAACAGGCACAAAAGGTGATTGCCGAGCGCGTCAAGTGGTACGCAGAAAAACACGGGTATTCCTTCAAACAAATCAAGATCACGTCTGCCCGAACGCGGTGGGGATCATGCAGTGAACGCGGCACTCTGAGCTTCTCCTGGCGACTAGTCATGGCTCCCGTGTCTGTCATTGATTATGTGGTTGTACATGAACTGGTCCATTTGAATATGAAGAACCACTCGAAAGAATACTGGTCCAGGGTCAAACTAATCATGCCCGATTACCAGAACAAGATAGACTGGCTTGAAAAGAATGGGCATTTGTTGAGGTTGGGGTAGCAAGAGAAGGAGCCTCGCATGACACAAGAATCTATCAGTCCAATTTCTGGTTCTGGAACGAAGTCCGCAATCAATCCCTACCAGTTTACAAGGCCTGTTGATCTCTCTAATTTCTTTGGCAGAGAAGATGAACTTCGTCAGACCTTTGACGTACTACAAAAGGGACAGAGTGTCTGGATTCTCGGCGAATATGGTTCTGGAAAGACATCACTGCTACGATTGATACAGTCGCAGGCACCATCGCGGTTTGGTTCAGATGTCAAAGTACACCGAATCGACTTGGCATTGGAGTCGGATGAAAAAAAGTTTTTCGATTCTTTGGCTCAATTCTTGGGACTGAGTCAGAGATTCAAGCCCGAGGATATCGAGGTAGTGCTTCGGGACCAGAGACTGCTGTTATTGGTAGATGAGTTTGATCTAGCGTATTCAAATGAGCCCTTGTTTTCACCGGTATTCTTCGGGAGACTGCGGGCATTTATCCAGTCAACAAAACTGCAAATGGTCATTGCTAGTGCTCAAACATATGCAGAGACCAATTTGCCTGGCTCACCGTTTTCCAATGTGTTCGTCAGGATACAGTTAAACCGCCTCAACAACAACGATGCTCATGCCCTCTTGGTGGAAACTGCACTCAAAGCGGGATTCGCTCTTGATGAATCCAATATAAACAGAGCTATCGAGTTGGCACAAGGCCAACCCCGCCTCCTACAGATAATTGGGTCCACTTTGGTGGATAATAATCAGGATTGGGATAAAGCCTTGCTTCAATATAGGGAAATGGTTGAACGGGAGGCTGCACCCAGATCGGTCCCATCCGCCGTAGAATCGGCATCAGCCGTTTTAGCAAAAGATTTTACACAAAATTCCAGAGTGGCACTTTCGAGGGCGAACTTGTTGCGTGAGAGCACCAGAGAGCCGTTTATCTATACAGGACATCTATTGGCCGCTCTTTATCTGCTGGAAGGAGAATCTCCCGCCTTCACCTTCCTGTCCTTATTTGGCGTTGACAGAAACAGATTGCTAAGCGACATCCTTATTCCAAAACCTGATGACAATAGACTTGGCGAGATACTGGCCTTGGAACTTCAACCAGATCCGAGTGAGGTCCAGGCGTTACCGTTTTCACAGTCAGTGAGAAATGTTCTTGAGAAGGCACAACAACTTGCACAATTACAAAAGACAAGAGAAATCTCCCCGTCTCATCTTTTTGCCAGTTTAATGGAAAACACTGAGACAGCTGTCTCGCACTGGTTGGAGAATACCCTGGGTACTGAACGTTATCGGTGGATACAACAAAAGATGGCGGAGAGCGACCTGGCGACAATGAGTTTTACTAATGCAAGAATACAGGCAATGGCGATTGCGGCTGGCTTCTATCAGCCTCCCACGGGTATGGATGACGAGGCTACCGTTGAAGATCTTCTTAATTTCAAACGCTACACAGATGCACTCGCCAGTATTATTTTAAAACCGGAAACACATCCGCCACTTGTAGTAGGCGTTTATGGGCCGTGGGGCTCTGGAAAATCTACTTTTCTCCAATTGATCAAAGAGAGCCTACAGCCATCTAAGAAGATTGAGAAAGCCAGAGGGTGGAAAAGAATTCGGCAGGTAATCCAGTCACGGTTAGATCGTCTTAGAAAGGCTTTTTTGAGACCTCAAGGTCCCGACTTGGTAATAATCGAATACAATGCTTGGGAATATACCGATGCTCCAAAACTGTGGGCAGGATTAGTAGCCAAGATCGCAAAAAAGATTGATGAAAAACTGGGGTGGCGAGGTCGCTTGGCATATCTATTCAAGCGCCGTTTTCGGAAATTTATTGGAGCGGTCATTTTGGGGTTTATCCCGGTTGGTCTGCTTCTATTGTCCATATTTTCAGAAAGAATAGGCGAATGGGCACAAAACAATACTGTCATAACAGGATGGTTAACCGCCCTTTCTTCGGTTGGTTGGGCTTGGTATACATACCTTTTGCAGAAGGAACCTGTTAGCACATTTGTAAGAACGCTGATGACAAAATTCGATGTAGCACCAGCGAGTGGCGTTGTTCATAACATCCAAGAGGAAATTGAAAGTGCGATTAAGCTAAAGCTGGTTCCAGAGGGCAGTGACCAACAACCTGAAATTAGCAGGGCGGATGTCGCCAGTAGAGTACGTGCGAATGAATACAAGATTGTCGTTCTGATAGATGAATTAGATCGTTGCCCTCTCGAACGTATCGTTGATATTCTTGAAGCAATCAAGCTGTTCTTAGCGGAAAGGATCTTTATTGTTCTGATTGCAATTGATACGCGGGTCGCGGCGGAGGCAATTCGACTTCATTACAAGGAGGTGGAAAACCCTGATTTGCCGCGAGAGTATCTGGAGAAAATTGTCCAATTGCCTCTTCAGGTTCCAGCTGCCGATAATCAGGCTATCAAGAAATATCTGGAGGAGCATATGCCTGGGTTTAAGGCGTCAAGCTCCTCTTCTATATTGACACCTCCGTCAGACAGTGATCAGGTGGTTTCGCCAAGCCCGGAACCGTCTGCTATCGCTAATCAACAGGACAGAGAGCCGCCCATCCCGATTTCGGTTCGGCGTGGCCCGGCCTCAAAATTGGAGTTGCCGGATACCGAGGTCGAATTTAGCCATATTGCTGTGCTTGCAGAGCGTTTTTTAGAAAGCAATCCGAGGCGGATAAAGCGTCTCCTAAATACTTACCGATATATCAAAGTGTTGGCTAGCACGCGTAATGAACCTGTCTATCAAGACGATTGGCAAAAACAGATGTTGGCTTGGTTGGCTTTCACTATGCGCTGGCCGGCATTTATGAGTAGAGCAATCGAAGTTGCAGATGAACGTCTTCAAGGCGCGATGTCTCAAAATGTAAACAAGAAACGCCGTCCGGCCGCAACGAAAATCGAACCATTTCTTGTCGAGGTTACCAGACCCGGTAGAATGAATTATGAGCGACCACTTTACGATGATATCAGAAACTTTCTACCGATTGATCATGCGCAGGTGTCAACATTTGCCAAACAAGCCAGCAATTTTCTGATAGAGACCCCTACACCATATCCGGCGACAGAGTCTCGGCAGAAGAAGTCCGCAGCCAAAAAGAAAACCCCTAAGGATGTGAAACAACAAGTCGCGTCGATTCCAAAATAGATTCGGAAGTGGATAAAGCATGATTAAGACCTCAGATGGTGCCAGGACATTACTGAAATGGCTGATTGGGCTCGCAGTCCTCATTGGGCTTGGGTGGCTCACCTGGAAAATTGGCATTTCGTTTCACTGGTCATGGGGAGATTTCTGGTCAAGCCTCATTTCCAACGCCGCATCCACCGCCGTGATCGGTTTTGTCCTATATTGGATTATTACCCGCCCCGACGAACGAAAGACAAGGCAGGAACGCAGGAATCAAGCGCTGGCAATGCTCAAAATCGAATTTGAGATCAACCTTGAACGCGCACGCTTATACAGCCCGGTGCTCAAAAAGCCCCCAAAGGATTTTGCATTGCTTTACCCGTTACGATTCACGCGCGGAGCATGGAACGCGCTCAAGGAAAGCGGTTTTCTCCCCCAATTGGAGGATGTTGAATTTGTCTACGAACTGTTGAGAGTGAATGAAGTCATCACCGTGGCAAACAACGGCTTGCTAAAAGTCCGAAATGCTAAAGCCGAAAATCAGAAGGCCAAGTTGAATACCTACTCCAAAAAAGCAGAGAGGGAATGCTTACAAATTGAAGCCTTGCTTGTGCCGATTTTGGGAAAGCTGGAAGCCATGAAACTGCCGGAAGTCAGCCTGCCAGAAATTCCTGATGCAGATACTGAAAATGATGAATAGGACTTGTAATTCACTGAAAGAACATCTCATTAGATAAAGATGTCTCTCAAAGTAACATTTTCGTAGTGCAGATTTCAGTTCAATAATGCCGACGATCATTGGCGGTATAATTTAAACTCAGTTGATGAACGAAAAAGTGCGTAGTTGATGCGGGAAATGCTAGACAGCAACTGCGATGATCAAACTAGAGAGTGAAGAGTTCAAACCCATATGATGACAGCATTGGGAGCGATTCGTTTTGAAAGGGCTAAAGAAAGACATGAAATCACATAATGAGGGCAAACCATTCAAATTTAAACTTTCAACTACAGACACATCTAATATTTCTGATGCAGAGACCCTCTTTCGAGATCTGAAAAATCGAGATCCCAAAATCCAGCATTTATGGTCTCACCAGGCTGACATCCTTCGTGCATATCACGAGAGTATAAAGTATAAAGATATTGCCCTAGAATTACCAACTGGGACTGGAAAAACCTTGGTTGGGTTATTAATCGCAGAATGGCGAAGGCGTGCATTTGGGCAGAGGGTAGTTTATCTCTGTCCTACACGACAATTGGCGTATCAAGTTGGCATAAGAGCAGTTGAGTATGGTATTCCGGCACAAGTATTGGTTGGTCCACAAAGCCAGTATGATCCATCGAGTTTTGCAGACTATGCAGACGCTCGTGCAATAGCTGTAACCACTTATTCAGGTATTTTCAATATTAACCCAAGGATCAAAGATCCAGAAACTGTGATACTTGACGATGCACACGCCGGTGAAAACTATATTTCTAGTATGTGGTCTTTATCGATTACACGAGAAAAGCACAGCTATTTATATGAACAAATTGTTGGATTGTTTTTAGAAGATTTGCCGAATTATTTGTCTGCTGACTTGGCCAACAGCGATCCGGCGATTTATAAAAAGGGAAGTATAGATCTGCTCCCTGGTCCGAAATTGATAAGCAAAATAGAAGCGTTAACAGATCTTCTTGATAGGCATGCCGATGAAGGAAACAAATTGATATATCCTTGGCAGCTGATTCGTGGGCAGCTTTATGCTTGCAATGTGTTTTTTTCGTGGCATGAAATTCTTATTCGCCCAATTATTCCTCCATCGCTAACACACAGACCATTCTCGGATGCCAAGCAGCGTATTTATATGTCGGCAACATTAGGGGCAGCAGGTGAATTGGAAAGAATAACGGGTGTTCCGAAAATTCATCGAATTCCTGTGCCAACGGGATGGGATAAACAAAGTACGGGTCGGCGATTATTTATATTTCCAGACCGATCATTTACTCCGGAAGAATACCTTGAATGGTTTATGGAATTTGTCGCAAAGAGAGATCGAGTACTCGTCCTTGCTCCCCATCGGTCTTTGCTTAGTTCTTTTGTATCCAACGTAGAACAGGCAGAGTTAGCGCATGAAATACTGAGCCCAGAAGATATCGAAACATCATTGGACCGGTTTACTGGCCACGCAAAGGCAATCTTGGCCTTGGCAAATCGTTATGATGGGATCGATTTGCCCGACGATACTTGCCGTGCCCAGATAGTTTTAGGTCTTCCAACATCGGTTAATCTTTTAGAAAGATTTCTTTGGTCAAAACTTGGTGCGACACTGGTATTGAGAGACAGAATCCGAACGCGGATCACACAGGCTGTTGGCAGATGCACGCGCGGATCGACTGACTACGCAGTAGTGCTGATGATCGGCGACGATCTTTTCGAATTCTGCATCAAAAAAGATAATAGAGCTCAAATCCACCCCGAACTTCGAGCCGAAATTGAATTTGGTTTAGATAATTCTGAAGTTGAGGAACTAGAATCGCTGTCACAGTTAGTGGAGGTATTTCTATCAAAAGCGGCCGACTGGAGTATTGCGGAGCAGGATATTGCTAAAAGAAGGGATGATTCTACGGCTCCGCAACATCCATCTACGAAACCATTGAAAGATGCTGCCGAACTTGAGGTGGAGTATCAGTACGACTTGTGGAGAGGTGATTTTGGTGCAGCCTTAGAAAAGGCTACAAGGGTCAGCGATACCTTGCCCGGTGATGAATTGTCTGGATATAGGGCACTGTGGAACTACCTTGCTGGATATATCGCCTACCTGTTAAGTGATGCCACTGGCGACAAGAGCTTGGTTCAGGTGGCGGCCGATCGTTTCTATCGCGCATCTCAAGCACCTACAGCGATTCAATGGTTCGCGAAACTATCAAACCAATTGGCACCGAGAAAAGAGGTCGAGTCAGTCGAATCGAGTTTAATCACTTTGACTTCCCAAAATGTGAATGCTCGAGTAACAGAACTTGGCACAGTTGGGCAGCGATTTGAAAAGCTTATGGGACAATACCGTTCTTTTATTCAAAATGATGATGCCAATAAGTTTGATCAAGGCGTAACCGAACTCGGCAAGTTACTTGGTTTTGATGCAGAAAAACCTGATGGTCAAGGTGTCCCAGACAGTGTGTGGAGAATTGGTAGCGAAATTGTCTTGCTTCTTGAATGTAAGAGTGAGGAGAATCCGAAGAGTAGCATTTCAATCTCCACATGCAGACAAGCACAAGGTCATCAGGCCTGGCAAAAAGCACGTCCGTTCTTTGATCAACACGCCGAATTGTCGACAATTGTCATTAGCCACCGTAGTCGTCTTGACAAAGATGCTATTCCACATGCTGACGGTCTCTATTACATTAGCGTGGAAGAAATTAGGAAATTATTTGCAGAGACCGAAAGTTGTCTGCGATCTATACGTAGCAAATCTGTGGATATGGATGAGGGGCGGAGGCTGGAAGTTGTTGTATCAGAACTTTCTAAATGCCATCTGACTCCAGACCAAGTGCTCGCAAGATTAAGGAATGTTCACGTGGTTGATTTGGAGAAAAGCTAATTTTCGAAAATTCGCCAGCATTTGCGGAAGGAATGGATACTGCCTTCCCGTCCGAATAATTGATTTGTCGGCCTAATTGAATCGCCTTAGTTGCGCTGAGGAGGGGCTAAGTAAGTCTAGAAGTTGCTACCAAGTAGGGTGAGTGTATAGATGGCTGCCATGAAACTTATCTATTCTCAAAAGTAAGGCGGTACGCCTCATCGAGTTTCGGATTTATGAGGTGGGTGTAGCGTTCAGTTGTTTCTGTTGACTCGTGCCTTGCCAACTCCTGCGCGAGCTTCAGGTCACCGGTTGCCTCATAGACCATGGTCACAAAATAATGTCGTAGGGAGTGGGGCGTGATGGGGGAGGTGAGGTCCACCAACCCGGCAGCCTCCACCCATTTTTCAATAATTGTCCGCCCTGTCGTGGTTGTTATTGCTGATATTCTCTTGCCGGCGCCCAGATCATGACGCGCGAAGAGGGGGAGTGCCTGAAGTGCTTTCCCTGACGCGCCGTCGAGATCCTGTCGGGTAGCCAAGTATTCTCTTAAGTATTGTAGAGACTTTGTCGAAAGGCGCACAATGGCTTCCTTGTCCTTTTTGCCGATGATCCTCGCCTGGTTTGCGGTCCAGTTGATGTTTTTCCGCTTCAGTTTGCAAGCCTCCTCAATTCGGAGACCAGCTTCTGCCAAAATAAAGATAAGCGCTTTATCTCTGAGTATCCGCAGTTTTTCGTCCTGGTTTGTGCCGCCAGGGATCCTGTAGTCCTCCATGGACCAAAGGAGCCTTTTTACGCCTTCGATATCCACATCAGGTATGCGCCGGCCCTCTGTGCGGCGAAGTCGTTTGATTTTCTCCAAAATCCGGACGACTGGAACCTCAGCATACTCTTCTGCCGAAAGAAATGATATGAATTGGCGGAAGGCTGTCAGGTAAAGCCTTTCCGTTGCGACTGTTATCTTGCTGTCTTTATCCTGAAGGAGGGCTATAAAATCATCGACCAGGTTGAAGTCTATCTTGTTGACTGCTCTTGTTGTCGGAATATGATTTAGTTCCAGCACTTCTGTAAACTTGCGCAATGCGGCTCTGTAGGCATGCGCAGTCTTATCTGCGCCCTTGTTTTCATAGATGGCTAGAAATTCTTCAATCGCTGAATCGATGGAAATACTGACTGGCATCTATTTATTTCCTTGTTCTTCCCTATACGATATCCAATAATCGCGCAGGATTTTGCCGATCAGTTCGGACAGATCAAAGGACTCTTGAACCGTTACATGATTCTGCTTTAGCCATTCAACGCTGAATGGATCACGTTGCACTTCGAAGGCGTCCGCTGCCTTCTCGAGTAGTTCCATCATGCGAGGGGAGATCATGCAGTTTCTCCTATGAGCTTTTCTAATGATTGAATGCCTTGATCTGATCTTTCGGCATCATTGGTTTGCGAGCTCAATCAATACATCGCCGTGACAAGGCGCGTCGAGGTCGCACCAACAGCAAAGATCCTTGCCGCGAAGTTCTCTAATTTTTTCCTTCCACTCTGGAGATCGGGCGAGTTTCTTGAAACATTTTATGGAAAACTTGGCCGCTTCCATTTTGTGTCAAACCTTCCCAGATCCAAATCGTCTTCATGTGGTTACGGGATAACGACATGCCAGCCATCATGCTTTCGAGTTACTCGATAAGGGTTGCCATATCTACCTGGTCGCGTGATAGTAACTGCACCGGCTGGCTTGCGCCAGCCTCGCCTGCGTTCTCGTTTGATTCGTTTTGGCTTACGACATGATGAATTATCCGTGTGCATTATTTGCAGGAAATTCCCAAGAAACGCGCTTTTCTCTCTGATATTTGTTTATACAAGTGATTTCGTTATTGTTAATTAACGCAAGCACTCTGGGAGTGTACACTAAGAATTCTCCCCCGTCAAGTTGTTACATTATATGCAACAAGGTGCAATCGAATGACAATATGAATCGACACGATGCCTCCCTTGAGAAGTCGGCGCGCTTCATTTAATACATATAGCATTAGTGTGGACATGGGGCCTCTGGAAAACAAGACCCTCTGGCAGATCGCAGACGGTTCCTAAAAAGCCACCCCACTATTATGCGAGATCAGCGTGACCTTGATAAATTAAAAAAGGCTTGGTGAAAATGCATTCTCTAATGAAATAAGCAAACACCGCACGTGCCCAACAATTCCACCCCTGCCCCACCTGATTAATCTGTGTTTGTAGATTGAGATAATTCCTGTGCTTTTCCTTATTTTTCTACCTATTCTTTTGCTTTGGGGTGTGGTTGTTTGGCAGGTAGTTTGTTAGTCTAATATGACTACGCGAAAACAAGTATCTGAGCGGGCAGATCTTCCACGCCTCCCTAGGCTTTCTATTTGGATCAACAATCACAGTTCTGCTGTCCCTGGTGATCCCAAGGTTCGGATCGAATCTTGCGCTGGAGATCAGCCTTGTTTCACTTATCAAGGTGGGCGCCGCTTCAGTAGTGATCGCCGGGATGGCAGCGGTGATCCCAATCAAACAAATTGCCGGTTTGGATCCGGCGATGGTATTTCTAGGCATGTAAAAATGACAGACTCTATCAAAAACGAAACTTTGCGGATTTCCAATATCACCAAACGGTATGGCTCAGGCCCGACCGAAGTTACTGCCGTTCGTGATGTTTCCCTATCCGTTAATCCAGGTGAGATCGTGCTGATCATGGGCCCTTCGGGTTCCGGTAAGACCACTTTACTGTCCATGTTGGGCGCTCTGCTAAGGCCAACTGATGGCACGATCCAGTTGAATGGCACAACCATTAGCGCGCTCGCAGAAGGTCGCCTGCCAGATATTCGTCTCAAACAATTCGGATTCATTTTTCAGGATTTCAACCTGCTCTCTGCGCTGACCACGTTGGAAAATG
>JRYF01000801.1_pt1 | contig 34138 bp, 27 predicted proteins | sample 235331 | NCBI WGS metagenome assembly JRYF01 (sample SAMN03074217, study PRJNA261475) | activated sludge metagenome | biome: Wastewater Treatment Plant; feature: Wastewater; material: Activated sludge; isolation source: activated biomass of a wastewater treatment plant treating hydrocarbon... ...
CCACGACGTCCAGCTTGGGAAGCTGGCATTCTACCACTGAATTACGCCCGCGAGTGCGGTTTTTGCACTACAATTCTCAAAATCTTGCACTACAAATGCACAGTTTTTGAGGGTCCGTGCACTACATTTTCGACCGGGATTCTACCCCGGAGGAACCGCATGTCCAAGCACTCCAAACGACGAATTCCGAGGCTCCGTTTCTCCACCGCCCGTGACCTTGGTTGGCACGTCACGTTCCGAGACCGCATCAGCGGCTCGCCAAGAAAGCATCGCTTCAACATCATCGAGCGAGAACGCGAAGCCGAGGCCCGCGTGCTTTATCATTCATGGATTCTTGAGCAACTCGGCGGCAGCGGCAACCATGTCCTGCCGACCAAGCTGCGCCACGAATGAAACCACGAGCCAAGCAAGCGCCGGTACTCGCCGGATGCCTTCTCGAAATCGCGAGCGGCTTCCTTGAAAGCGAGAAGCTCCGAACGAGGAGCAGCCACGAGCCGAGACGACGCGGAACCATCATCGAGCCTGTTTACCGCGACCGCAAGAAACAAGTCCGAGACTTCTTGGAGTTCTTGAATCTGCAACACGGAGCAGGGGCGGTCGGCAAACTCCGGCTTGCCGACCTCACGATGGAGGACATTGAAGCGTACAACCGCATCCTTGTGAAGCGGGGCTTCTCCGATTCCCAGGTCGTCAAGCGTTTGCAGCTTATCAAGGCCATCATCGACCGGGCCGGCCGTCCGGAGCACGGCAAGCAGTTGCTCACCTGGAACTGGGATTCCCGAGACGTTTCTCACGGCACGCCGCCAGGCGAGCGAGTCCTTCCGACGAGGAAGCAGCTTGTCAGGATGCTTCGAGGGGCCGACCTTCGAGGCCGGACGATGATTTGGCTCGGCATCGGGCTTGGATTCGGTGCCAAAGACATGGCAGCGATTCGCGTCGGGCAGATTGTGGAAGACGCCTACGACCTTCGGCGTGCGAAGACTGGCGTCGAGAGGTACGGGACCACGCCGCCTCGCGTCTGGCGTTACGTCTCGCTCTACCAGCAGCGAGAGAAGCGGCCGGCAGGACAGCTTCTCTTCGTGACCCGTAACGGCGTGCCGCTCGTTCAATCGACATCGAATGCCGTGACGCAATGGTGGGATAAGCTTCGGAAGAGGGTAGGGGAGAGCAAGGAGACGCTCCCCGGCTTCTATACGCTTCGCCATCTTGGGGCGACCGAGTTCGCATCGCGTCCAGGGGCTTCCATCAGCGACGTGCGACGCTGGCTCGGCCATGCCGCCGGCTCGGACGTGGCCGACACCTACATGCGAACGGTGCGGCCGGAATATCGAGAAGTGGTCGAATGGGTGAGGGCACGGCTTCAGCGAGGCTGATGGGCGAACATCGCAATCGTGAGCGGGAGCATGACGGCGAGCATCGCCGGCCTCGTTTTCACCAAGCGGGCATCGGGGTCGGGACGTACGCAGGTTACGTATGATTCGACGCAGATTGCGTACATGGCTCCTCTCCGACGCCCCTGGCAAACCGTCACCGGAGACGGGGGGCCGAGGTTGTCGGACGACCGAATCCACGTCTCGCCTCGTCCCCCGCAATATGCTATGATTGATGCATCGGTGAGAATATGGCCACGCTACCCCAGACAATTCAACTCGACCCCCAGACCGCTGAGGCCCTGGCCAATTATGCCGCGAGCCTGGGCTTGTCGGTTCCCCAGTTCCTTCAGAAACATTTTGGCGGAACAAACGGGGCATCCCGCGTCGATAACGCGGACGCTTGGCTTGATGAACTTTCCGAGGGCCTGCCCAATCTACCGCCGCTTCCTCGTGACTTCTCTACCAAGGACATCTACGCGGACCACGATTGATGGCTGTCTTCATCGATTCGGGCATATTGCTTCGAGCCATCCATCGCACAGACCCTTTTTACACGGATGTTCGCGCCGCCGCTCGCGAACTCTTCAAGCGGGACATGCCGCTCTTTACAGGCCTTCAACACCTTGCCGAGTTTTGGAACGTAAGCACGCGTCCGCCCGGTGAACGCGGCGGATTCAATCTGCCGCTGGATGAGGCGACAAAGCGGCTTGAGCGCGTGCGTCGCGGCGTGAAGGTCATCACGGAAACGCCGCTCACACCGGACATCTGGACGACGCTCGTCCGCAAACACGGCGTCAAGGGCGTCCATGTGCATGACGCCCGGACCGTCGCGCTCATGCTGACGCACTCGCTCTCGGAGTTGCTGACCTTGAACAAGCAGGACTTCGCCCGCTATCGGGACGAAGGAATCGTCGCCCTCACGCCCGCCGAACTTCTCGCCACAGCACGATAGGCACGACCTACCGAATTGCCTCAAACCGGGCCTCAACAGGGACTTCGAACCCATATTGGGTCCGTTTGTACCCAATACGGGTTCGCTCAACGAGGGCCGGACGAACACCAGGTCGAAGCCCCCTTCCCATTGGGCTTAATGCATGATAAAGGATGTTATCATGCACTAAACCGGAGGCAGGGGAGCCGCCCCGCTACGAGCACTTTCGAACGCCAGACATGCCGTCCATCAAGGACCGACCGAATCGCCGCATACACGACGTGGTCGAGCACGATGCGGCGGCTGTTGCACGCTCCGGCCTGGTCGAGCCGCCAGCCATCATCCGAGAGGCGGGCAACAACGCCCGATTCGCTTATGAGGAATTCTTCAGTGCCGAAATCGAGAACGACCACACGCGACGGGCATATCGCAAGGCCGTCCATCGCTTCCTCGCACACTGCGAGCGGCTCGGCCTTGAGCTTCAGCAAGTCAGCCCGGCGATTGTCGGCGAATACGTCCGTCGGCTCACCACGGAGCCTCGCAGGGCCAAGGGCGGCCTCACAACCCCCCGGCCCGTATCGAAGCCGACCAAGAAGCTCCACTTGGCCGGAATCCGCAATTTCTTCGACCGTCTCGTTCAGCGCCACGCCGTCGTGCTCAATCCGGCCCTCTCCGTTCACGGCCCGAGGCACAGCGTCACCGAAGGCAAGACCCCGGCCCTCACCGTGAAGCAGGCCCGCCAGTTGCTCGCGAGCATCGACACGCGAGACCCGGTCGGCCTTCGCGACCGTGCCATCATCGCGGTCATGGTTTATACTGCGGTTCGAGCCGGAGCCGTCGCCAAGCTTCGCCGCCGAGACTTCTTCGCCGACGGCCGGCAATCCGTCTTTCGTTTTGATGAGAAGAACGGCAAGGTCCGCGACATCCCGGCAAGGCACGACCTCGAAGGCTTCGTGCGGGAGTATCTCGCCGCTTCGGACATCACAGGCGACGACGCTCCCCTCTTCCGCTCGGCGATTCGCCGGACCAAGCGGCTCAGCGAAAATGGCATGTCGGAGAACGACGTGCTCAGGATGGTCAAACGTCGCTTCAAGGATGCAGGGCTTCCGGCGAACCGGCTCACCTGCCATTCCTTCCGGGCGACGACCATCACGGATTTGCTTGACCAGGGCGTGCCGCTGGAGGATGTTCAGTACCTGGCAGGCCACGCCGACCCGAGGACGACGCGCGGCTCTACGACCGGCGAAAGCGAGCCGTAACGAGGAATATCGTCGAGAGGATTTCTATCTGACGACAGGGAATTCACTCTATGCAGAACAACCCATTCCAAACCAGGCCACCAAGCATTAACGGCAATCCCCGTATTCGCATTGCCATCACCCAACGGGATATCACCAAGCTTCAAGGTCTCGCAAAGCAACTGACGGCCGGAACAGCCCAGGGGACTCATGGCTAAAAACAACAAGAAGCCCGCTACCGCCAACAACGGAGCCAACATCGGCTTCGAGGCGAAGCTCTGGCTTGCAGCCGACAAGCTCCGTAACAACATGGACGCGGCCGTTTACAAGCACGTCGTGCTCGGCCTCATTTTCCTGAAATACATCAGCGACGCCTTCGAAGAGCGGCACGCTCAGTTGCTGGCAGAGAAGGCCCAGGGGGCCGACCCCGAAGACCCGGACGAGTATCGCGGCAGCAACGTCTTTTGGGTTCCCAAGCCCGCACGCTGGAAGCACCTTCAAGATAACGCGAAGCAGCCGACCATCGGTAAGCTCATCGACGATGCGATGGTTGCAATCGAACGCGACAACAAGACGCTTAAGGGTGTGCTTCCAAAGGACTACGCCCGTCCTGACCTCGACAAGCAGCGACTTGGCGAATTGATTGACCTCATTGGCACGATTGCGATGGGCGACGCCGAGCACCGCTCGAAAGACATCCTGGGTCGCGTGTACGAGTATTTCCTCTCCGAGTTCGCCAGTGCCGAGGGCAAGAAGGGCGGACAGTTCTACACGCCCCGTTGCGTCGTCCGCTTGCTCGTCGAAATGCTGGCCCCGTACAAGGGCCGCGTGTACGACCCTTGCTGCGGCTCCGGCGGGATGTTCGTCCAGAGCGAGAAATTCGTCGAAGCCCACGGCGGGCGAGTCGGCGACATCAGCGTATACGGCCAGGAATCGAACGCGACAACGTGGCGGCTCGCGAAGATGAACCTCGCCCTTCGCGGAATCGACGGCAATCTCGGCCCCGAGCACGCGGACAGCTTCCACCGCGATTTGCATAAAGACCTCAAAGCCGATTACGTCCTTGCCAACCCACCCTTCAACGACAGCGATTGGGGCGGCGAGCGGCTCCGCGAAGACGTGCGCTGGAAATACGGCACGCCGCCCGTTGGCAACGCCAACTTCGCTTGGGTCCAGCACTTCATCCATCACCTTGCGCCGACCGGCCTTGCCGGCTTCGTGCTCGCCAACGGCAGCATGTCAAGCAATCAGTCCGGCGAGGGCGAGATTCGCAAGGCGATTGTCGAAGCCGACCTTGTCGATTGCATGGTCGCGCTGCCCGGCCAGCTTTTCTATTCGACGCAGATTCCCGTCTGCCTTTGGTTCCTCGCCCGCGACAAGCGAGCTTCCGCCCTGTCTGCCGCGCCACAAGCGCAGCGCGGCGCAGGCAGGGACCGCCGCAGGCAGACGCTCTTCATCGACGCCCGCAAGATGGGCACACTCATCGACCGCGTGCATCGGGAACTGACTGACGACGACATCGCCCGCATCGCGGGCACGTATCACGCCTGGCGAGGCGACCCGCCTGCGCCGCAAAGCGGAGCGACGCGGCAGGCAGGCAAGGAAGCGGGCACGTACGAGGACATCCCCGGATTCTGTAAATCCGCGACAACGGACGAGATTGAGACACACTCATTTGTGCTCACGCCCGGCCGCTTCGTCGGGGCCGAAGACGTGGCCGACGATGACGAGCCGTTCGCCGAGAGGATGCAGCGGCTCACGGCGACACTCTCCGGACAATTCGCAGAATCGGCCAAACTGGAGAAGGCCATCCGGTCCAACCTGAAGGAGTTGGGCTATGGCCTCTGACTGGACCAGTTGCAAGCTCGCAGACGCTTGCGAGTCAATTGACTACGGCCTTACTGACTCCGCGTCAAGCGATGCCGTTGGGCCGCGCTTCCTTCGTATCACAGACATCGTTTCCGGCCACATCAATTGGGACACAGTGCCATACGTTACCGCTGACGAAGACACGACATCGAAGTACCAACTACACCATGGTGATATCGTGCTCGCGAGAACGGGGGCGAGCACAGGAGCAAGTGCTTACATAAAGTCTCCCCCACGAGCCGTCTTCGCGTCCTATCTAGTGCGGCTCAAAGCGAAAGCCGGAGTTGAGCCTCGATTCCTCGCGTATTACCTCAAATCGGACGAGTTCTGGACCTACATACGCGGAGTTCTCGGCGACAAGTCAGCCCAACCCAACGCCAGTGCATCGACGATGACTAGCGCACCGCTTCGTGTTCCAAAGAGCAAAGACGAGCAGCGAGCCATTGCCCACGTGCTCGGCACGCTGGACGACAAGATCGAGTTGAACCGGCGAATGAACAAGACGCTGGAGGAAATTGCCCAGGCGATTTTCAAGTCGTGGTTCATTGATTTCGATCCCGTGCGGCGCAACGCCGCCCGTGCTCGAAATCAACCCTCACCCGGCCTTCGGCCACCCTCTCCCAGTGGGAGAGGGAGTGGGGGTCAGGGTGCCAGATTCGCGGGAAAGGGGGAGAGGAGCTATCGCGGAGGGTACGATTTTGCGGGACTGGTGGAGACGGCGCGCGCGTTGCGGAAGCAGCAGACCTCCGCCGAGAAAATCTTCTGGGAACTGGTTCGGGGCCGACGGTTCATGGACTTGAAATTCCGACGGCAGCATCAGTTGGGTGATTACGTCGCGGATTTTTATTGCCACGAACACCGGCTGGTCATTGAACTTGACGGCGGCGTTCACCGCGCGCGGCAGAAGAAAGACCTCAAACGCGATGCCTGGATGGCGGCGCAGGGTCTTGTTGTCTTGCGTTTCCCCAACGAACGGGTCATGGACGACCCGGAATCGGTCCTGTCCGCCATCGCCGGGGTCGTCGCCCCATCGCCCGTTCATCGCCCTCTCCCTCTGGGAGACGGTCGGGGTGAGGGTTCGGTCGGAGAACTCGACCGATTGTTCCCCGATGACTTCGAGGATTCGCCGCTTGGTCAAATTCCGAAGGGGTGGAACGTTCTGAGCCTAGATGAGATAGCACGCTTTCTAAACGGATTAGCCTTGCAGAAGTACCCTCCAAGCGGCGACAACTGGCTACCTGTCATCAAAATTGCTCAGCTTCGTGCGGGCCACACAGTCGGGGCGGACCGAGCCAGTGACAGTATCCCCAACGATTACATAGTTGACGACGGCGACATACTATTTTCGTGGTCCGGGTCGCTAGAGTGCGTCTATTGGGCTGGGGGCCGCGGGGCACTAAATCAGCATCTATTCAAAGTGACCTCATCGACGTACCCGAAATGGTTGTGCTATCTAGCCGTACACCAGCACCTTGACGATTTTCGCCATATAGCAGCAGGGAAAGCAACGACAATGGGCCATATCCAGCGGCACCACCTTACGCAGGCCAAATTGGCGATTCCTCCAATGCCAACCCTTCGCAGCATGAACCAGATTATTTCACCCATTCTTGAGAGTACTTGGCAGAGGAGTGTGCAATCCCGCACATTGGCAGCGTTACGTGACGCCTTGCTCCCCAAGCTCCTTTCCGGCGAGATTCGCATTCACAACTCCAAAGCCTTCGCCGCGCGAGCCGGATAACCGATGTACCCGATCCTTCCCGTTGATCCGAATCAGAAGCTCGATCACGAACCGCTGGGCACGAAGCGGAAGTTCTGGTTTCGCGACGGTGAGCGGCGGATGCTGTTCAAGGCCGAGGAGCGGGGCACGGGCGAGGATTGGGCCGAAAAGATCGCGTGTGAACTCTGTCGGTTGCTCGGCCTGCCTCACGTGCGTTACAACCTCGCGGAAGAATCGCAGAGCCGCACGCCGGGCGTGGTGTGCGAGACGTGCGCCCCGCCGCCCGCCGCGCTGGTTCTCGGTAATCAGTTGCTGCTGGCCATTGATTCAAGCTACCCGGCGGACGCGGCGCGCCGATACAAGGTACGCGAGCATACGGTCGCTGCGGTCGCGGAGGCCGTGCGTCTTCTCCAGCCGCCGCCCGCACGGTGGATGGAGGGTGTGCCGGACGGCGCCCGATCGGCGCTGGACGTGTTCACGGGTTATGCCATGCTGGATGCATGGATTGCCAACCAGGACCGCCACCACGAGAACTGGGGAGTGCTGCTTGTGGAAAGATCGCTGCATCTCGCGCCAACTTTTGACCACGGCGCATCGCTGGCACGGAACCTGACGGACGAGGAGCGGCAGGACCGGCTGGCCACGCGAGATGTGGGCCGGTCCATCGGGCGGTTCGTACGGCGGGCGAGATCGGCGTTTTACCCGGACGTGGCGGCACAACGTCCGCTGACGACCGTCGAGGCATGGAGGGCCTTTTCCGGCATGTCCTCAGCGGCCGGGGCGGCCTGGCTTGCCAGACTCGGCGGGATTAGCGACGATACAATCAGAGGGGTTGTGGAAGAGGTTCCGACGCACCGGATGTCGCAGACTTGCCGGGACTTCACGACCGCCCTTTTGATTGAAAACCGGCGACGACTTATGGCGAACGAGGACGAATGACGACTTCCGTTTTTATTGCGTGGCGATCCGGCGATGACGCGGCCGGCCGATGGGGGCCGGTGGCGCGGGTGGACCATGAAGGCGACGTGTACCGTTTTGTCTATACGAAGGGGGCGCGGTCGCTGGAAGGATTCCAGCCGTTTGTCGGCATGAACGAACTGGAAACGGTGTACGAATCCGCCGAGTTGTTTCCATTGCTGGCCAACCGACTGCTGGCCAAGTCGCGGCCGGAATACGAGGCGTACCTGACGTGGGGCGGGTTCGATCCGGATGATCCGCCGGAACCGTTGGCCCTGCTGGGGGTGACCGAGGGGCGGCGGCAGACCGACTCGGTTGAGGTCTTCCCCTGTCCGCTGCCTGACGCGACGGGATGCTATCTGAACAAGTTCTTCCTGCACGGCGTCCGGTGGATGCCGCCTGCGGCGCTGGAACGCATCGCGCGATTGCAGTCGGAAGAGGAACTCGGGTTGATGCTCGACATCTCAAATAAGCACGACCCGTACGCGGTCGCGGTACGCACGAACAATGGCGGCGACCGATGCATGATCGGCTATGTACCGCGCTACCTGGCGAAGGATGTCTGGCAGCTTTGCGCACAATGCCAGCAGGATTTTGTCGCGTTGCACGTCGAGCGGGTCAATCCCGACGCACCGCTTCAGCAGCGCGTCCTTTGCCGGATGAACGCGTGCTGGCCGGAGGACTTCCGCCCATGCAGCGGCGAGGAATTCCAGCCGATCGTTGATGTACCGCTACGGACTCCGGGAGTCGCGCGTGCATGAGCAATCGGTTGAACTGGCGACGCTGAGTTGGTTCAAGACTCTCGGCTACGACCTGCGCTTTGGACCAGACATCGCACGGAACGTACCGGGAGCCGAGCGCGATTCTTATGAGCAGGTCGTTTTACCGCAGCGTCTCCGAGACGCCGTCGCCCGGCTGAATCCAGCAGTTCCCCCGCAGGCCCAGGACGAGGCGATTCGCAAGGTGCTCCGGCTCGAATCGCCGACGCTCGTTGCCAACAATCGCTCATTTCATAGAATGCTCGTGGACGGCGTCGAGGTCGAGTACCGACGCGAGGACGGCTCTATCGCAGGCGACCGCGTTCGGCTGCTGGACTTCGACAACCCGGACAACAATGACTTCCTTGTGGTGAATCAGTTCACCGTGGTCGAGGGTCAGCACAACCGCCGCCCCGATGTGGTCGTGTTCGCTAACGGCCTGCCGCTTGGACTCATCGAGTTGAAGAACCCCGCCGATGAGAACGCGACGATTTGGTCCGCCTTCAATCAGCTTCAGACGTACAAGCAGCAGATATCGACGTTTTGCGCATACAACGCGGTGCTCATTATCTCGGACGGCCTGGAGGCCCGCGTCGGCTCGCTCACGGCCGACCGCGAGTGGTTCATGCCGTGGAAGACCATCGAAGGCGAAGAACTCGCCCCGTCCACAATGCCGCAACTGGAGGTGCTCATTCAGGGCTTGTTCGAGAGGCGACGCTTTCTCGACTTTGTGCGGCACTTCATCGTGTTCGAGGAGGAAGCGGACGGCACGGTGAGCAAGAAGCTCGCCGGTTATCACCAGTTCCACGCCGTCAACCGTGCCGTCGCGGCGACAGCCGAGGCCGCTGGCCCCAATGGCGACAAACGTTGCGGCGTCGTCTGGCACACGCAGGGGTCGGGCAAGAGTCTGACGATGGCGTTTTATGCCGGACGTGTGATTTTGCATCCCCCGATGCAGAACCCGACGCTTGTTATGCTTACCGACCGCAATGACCTCGACGACCAACTCTTCGGCACATTCGCTCGCTGCCACGAACTCTTGCGTCAGAAGCCCGAGCAGGCGAAGGACAGGGCGCACCTTCGCAGCTTGCTTGCCGTCGCTTCCGGCGGCGTCGTCTTCACGACGATTCAGAAGTTCTTTCCCGAAGAAAAGGGCGACACATACCCGCAGCTTTCCGACCGGCGCAACATCGTCGTCATCGCCGACGAAGCCCATCGCAGCCAATACGATTTCATCGACGGATTTGCACGCCACATCCGCGATGCGCTGCCGAGCGCATCGTTCATCGGTTTTACCGGCACGCCGATTGAACTGACCGACAAGAACACGCGAGCGGTATTCGGCGACTACATCAGCATCTACGACATTCAGCGGGCTGTTCAGGACGGAGCGACCGTTCCCATTTATTACGAGAGCCGCCTTGCGAAGTTAGAGCTACCCGAGGAGGAAAAGCCGCGACTCGACGAGGAGTTTGAGGAAGTCACCGAGGGTGAAGAGGAAGCGAAGAAAGAGAAGCTCAAGACGAAATGGGCGGCGCTGGAGGCCATCGTCGGGGCGGAGAAGCGTATCAATCTAATCGCAGACGACCTGGTCGAGCATTTCGAACGCCGCCTGGAGGCGATGGACGGCAAGGCCCTCATCGTTTGCATGAGCCGCCGAATCTGCGTGGACCTCTATAAGGCCATCGTAAAGCTCCGACCCGACTGGCACGACGTGGCCGACGACAAGGGGGCCATCAAAATCGTCATGACCGGCTCTGCATCGGACCCGCTTGAATGGCAAGACCATATTCGCAACAAGCCGAGACGTGAGGCGCTTGCGAAACGGTTCAAGCAGGCCGCCGACCCGCTGAAGATTGTCATCGTCCGCGATATGTGGCTTACGGGCTTCGATGCTCCGTGCCTACACACGATGTACGTGGACAAGCCGATGCGAGGTCATGGCTTGATGCAGGCCATCGCCCGCGTCAACCGCGTGTTCCGTGACAAGCCCGGCGGACTTGTCGTCGATTACTTAGGACTCGCCGACCAATTGAAACATGCCCTTCGCGATTACACGGAGAGCGGCGGCAAGGGCGACACGGCCATCGACCAGGAAGAGGCCGTCGCCGTCATGTTGGAGAAGTACGAGATTTGTTGCGACATGTTCCACGGGTTCGACTGGACGGCGTGGACGGTAGGCACTCCAGCAGACCGACTACGCCTTCTTCCGCCGGCACAGGAGCACATTCTTGCTCAGGATGACGGAAAGACTCGTTACCTGAAGGCGGTTTCTGATTTGTCAAAGGCATTCGCACTCGCGGTCCCCCACCCCGAAGCAATCCGAATCCGCGACGACGTGGCGTTCTTCCAAGCCGTTCGTGCTGCCTTGGCGAAGACAACCACCGGAATCGGCAAGGCTCCCGACGAACTGGACGCCGCGATTCGTCAGCTTGTGTCGAAAGCTGTGGCTTCGGATGAGGTCGTCGATATCTTCTCCGCTGCGGGACTCAAGAACCCTGATATCTCCATTCTCTCCGACGAGTTTCTCGCCGATGTACGCGAGCTTCCGCACCGGAACCTAGCGGTTGAGCTACTGCGAAAGCTCTTGAATGATGAAATCAAGACTCGCTCAAAGAAGAACCTGGTTCAATCGCGGTCGTTCGCCGAAATGCTGGAGAAGTCGATTCGCGGGTATCAGAACCGTGCCATCCAGACGGCCCAGGTCATCGAGGAGCTAATTGCACTTGCGAAGCAGATGCGAGATGCGAACAGGCGAGGCGAGCAAACTGGCCTTTCCGAGGATGAAATTGCCTTCTATGACGCACTCGAAGTCAACGATAGCGCGGTGAAGGTGCTCGGCGACGATACGCTGCGAAACATAGCCCGTGAGCTTGTCGATATGGTCCGCCGCAATGTGACTATCGACTGGACGGTGAAGGAGACGGTTCGAGCGAGACTTCGGTCAATGGTCAAGCGGATACTTCGGAAATACGGGTATCCACCTGACAAGCAGGAAAAGGCTACTCAGACAGTCTTGGAGCAGGCCGAATTGCTCTGCCAAGATTGGGCGGCAGCTTGACGCTCTCGGAACAGATACTCAAGCACGGCCCTACGCAGCGCGTACACTCACTACATGCTCGCGCTCCTCGGCCTTGAATGGTTTGACAATTCGCCGACGCAGACGGAGCGCCGTAAACGGCACCGGCTCGAAACCCGCTTCTTTTCGTGCCCGGTTTACAGCGCGAAGGATGTTGAGAAGTTGGCGGCGGATGGGAGCGTATGGATCGAACGGGACCCGCTGAAACTCTACGATGATATTCTCGACCGAGCGATGAGCCGCAAGGCCGACCAGGTAGCTCTTGAGCCGCAGGTATTCGTCGGGAGCGATTCGCACCGAGACGTGCCAGCGACGGTCCACGCCACGCTTGTAGCCGATGGAGTAGCCCGCAAATCGGATGGGTTTCCGCATCGGCCACCAGCCGTTTGAGCCGAGCGTTCTCACGCTCCAGCTCCTTGAGCCGCTTCGCCTGATCCGTCTTCAGACCGCCGTACTCCTTCCGCCAACGATAATACGTCTGCTCCGTCACGCCGATCTGCTTGCACGCATGGGCCACCGTCCGTCCCTGCGCGATCAGCACATCCGCCTCGCGCAGCTAGTTGACGATCTCCTCCGACTTGAACCGCTTCCTGCTCATCACCTTTCCTCCATGATCCAGACCCCAATCCTAACGAAAGACCTGGATCCGTTTCTGGGGGGAAGGTCAGAGCGTTCTTACGCTGCGGTCTGATCGCCTCGGTTGGCCCTCTTTCGTCTCCATTGTTACGATGAGGCACGTCTGGCAAAGAGGATGCGATGGACTTGTGGCAAAGCTTCGAGTTGATGGATACCATGCTGGATCGCGTCGTCGCGCGTCGAGCAGGTGCCGCGCCTCAACGGCTCTATCACGAGTTGCTCGATGCGTGCACCGGCGGGGCCCTTGAAGCCGGACCAAACGCAACAGCTCGATTACTGGGTTGCATTCGTGCATTATCGCTGGATGACATTCACGTTCTCCTGGACTGCCTGACGCTCCGCTTCTGGCTGCTTAACCAGGCGGAGAAAGCTCAGATTATCCGTGTCAACCAGAGCCGCGAGCGAACTGCCGCGCTGGATCGGCCGCCACGCGAATCTATCGCAGAAGCCGTGTACGCACTCAAATCGGAAGGTCGTACGGAAGCGGAGATCCTCGCCGTGCTCCGTCGCCTCGACATTGAACCGACGCTCACGGCGCACCCCACGGAGGCGCGAAGAAATTCGATCCTCGACAAGCAGAAGGCCATCGCCGAAGACCTTCTCGCGCAGGATCGAGATGATCTGACACCCCAGCAGAATCGAGAGCTCGTACGGCATATGGAGCACCTCGTGTTGCTGCTCTACATCACCGATCACGTTCGAAGTCAGCGCCCCGGCGTGCTCGACGAAGTGCGAAACGGACTTCACTTCCTGCGAACCTCCATCTGGGAAACCGTGCCCCGGCTCTATGAAGACCTTGCAGAAGCCCTGCGCAGCGCCTACGGCTGGAGCGGCCGACTGCCGATTGTGCTGCGCTACCGCACCTGGATCGGCGGCGATGCAGACGGCAATCCGAACGTGACGCCGGAGGTCACCCGTCAAGCGCTCGATCTGCTTCGCGAGGCGGCAATTGATCTGCACCTCGAATCACTGGAGCGCCTCGGACCCGAGTTGAGTATCTCCGATCGGCGCGTCCCGCCGTCAGCGCAGTTGATGAAATCCATCGCTGACGATCTGTCCGCGGGATTGGTCAACGCGGAGCGGCAGAAGCGTTTCGCGAGTGAATCCTGCCGGCTGAAGATCGCCTGCATGATTGAGAAGCTCCGGCGAATTCGTGACGGTGGAACCGACCATACGGCCTTGCAATTCCTCGATGATCTGCGCGTCTTGCAGTCGTCCTTGTCCGCCGCCGGCCTTGATGAACTGGCCATGCAGGGCGAACTGGCTCGGTGCATCGTCCGTGCAGAGACGTTTGGCTTTCATCTGGCCGCGCTCGATTTGCGCCAGCACAGTGCCCGACACGAAGTGGCCTTAGCGGAACTCTTCAAGGCGGCCGGCGTCTGTGGTGAGTACCTGGCCTGTGACGAAGCGGCAAGGATCGATCTCCTTCAACGCGAGCTGTCCACGCCGCGCCCACTTCGCACGTCGGATCTTCAATTGTCGGCCTCCTCGCGGGCGATTCTCGATCGGCTGACGGTTTTTGCGGATGCCGCGCGGCGTGATCCGTCCGCGCTGGGTAGTTACATCGTCAGTATGACCCATGAAGTAAGTGACGTTCTCGAAGTCCTCTTGCTCATGAAAGAGACGGGTCTCTGGAAACTGCAGAATGGCCAGGTACGGACGATGATGGATGTCGCTCCGCTCTTTGAAACAATAGAGGATCTTCAACATGCCGCGGACCTGCTGGAGCGGCTTTTTTCCGTCGAAGTTTATCGGAAGCATCTGGCTGCCCGGGAGCAGATGCAGGAAGTCATGCTCGGTTACTCCGACAGCAACAAAGACGGCGGCTACTGCATGTCGAACTGGATGCTTCAAAATGCCCAGTTCGTTATTGCCGGCGTCTGCCGACGTGCCGGTGTCCAGCTACGCTTTTTCCACGGTCGTGGCGGTACCATCGGTCGCGGCGGCGGCCGTGCCAACCGTGCCATCCTTGCGTCACCGCCGGAGAGTCGAAGCGGCCGTATCCGGTTTACCGAGCAGGGTGAAGTCGTCACCTTCCGCTACGGCCTGCCCGCCATCACCCGCCGACATCTGGAGCAAATCGTCAGCGCCATGATTCTGGGCACGGCACGGGCTCCAAATGAGTTGCCCGCGAGGTCGGGTACATCGGAGGCCGCCGCCGATTCGGTTCAGACCGAGCGATATGAACTGATGAATGAACTGGCGCAGCGATCGATGGCCGTCTATCGCTCGCTTGTACACGATGCCGACTTCTGGCCCTGGTTCACGCGCGTCAGCCCGATCGAACACATCAGCAGTCTGCCGATTGCTTCGCGGCCGGTTGCTCGCGGCGTAGGAGAAGTCGACTTCGACAACCTGCGGGCCATCCCCTGGGTATTTGCCTGGACACAGATGCGATACACCGTGCCCGGCTGGTACGGGCTGGGCGCAGGTGTCGAGGCATTGGCAGCATCCCGGCCGGATGCGCTTGATCGATTGCGGCAGCTCTATCGCTCGTGGGAGTTCTTCCGCACGCTGATCGACAATGCACAGCAGGAAATGGCCCGTGCCCGACTGCCGGCAGCATCGCTTTATGCCGATCGAGCGGGCGACACCGGCGACTTCCACGCGCGCATCGTCGAAGAGTTCGAACGGGCGCGCCGCGCCGTCCTGTCGATTACCGAACAGAAGGCCCTGCTGGATAACAACCCCGTCATCCAGTCGCTTATCCGATTTCGCAATCCCGCGACCGATCTGCTCAATCTGCTGCAGGTAGAACTGCTGCACCGCTACGACGCAGCGCCTGCGGATCACCGGGAGTCGCTGCGGCTACCGTTGCAGCGCAGCATTAACGCCATCGCCTCCGCCATGCAGAGCACTGGGTAATGCGATAAGCGGGGATTGATATCAGGAAGGATCTTGACCTGCGCTCGCGCTCTCATTCCGGCGGGGGGCCGGACACGTGATTCGCAGGTTGCGGGTGGGGGGTGATTGAATTTCTACAGTGCCGCGGCGCGAGTGATGCGGTCGCGCACCCAATCCAGCGTAACGCCTTTTTCCGCGAGCATCTGTGCCACAAAGCCGTCGGGCTCTCGCAACAGAGCAAGCAGCAGATGTTCGTCTTTGATCTCGCCGCTTCCGAGACGGTTGGCGGAATCGACGGCAAGAATCAGGCGATGCCAGAACTTCGGTGAGCGGAAGGCCTTGGCCAGTTCCTGCTGATGAATCCACTCGTGGCCGTCGTGTCCGGCGGCGGTCGGCGTATGTCCTTCGTCGGTGCTGGAGCGGAGGATTGTCAGAATCTCTTCACGGAGGGATTCGATTTTCACGCCGCGCTCGGCGAGAACTTTTGCGGCGTGGTTCGTGCCTTCGCGGATGATGCCCAGCAGAAGATGCTCCGTGCCGACGTACTTGTGGCCGAGTTTGCGGGCCTCCTCAATGGCGAACTGGATGACCTGCCGTGTCTCGTCGCTCTGGGCCATCTTGGTCTGGTGCAATTCCTTGTCGCCCGGCTCGATTCGGCGGGAAAGGTCGGTCCGCAGGGCTTCGATGTCGATGTCCAGATTGTGAAGCGCAAACATGGCAATGCTCTCGCTCATGCCGAGGAGGCCGACCATGATGTGTACCGGCGCCAGATGGTCGTGATGCAGTCGAATGGCTTCCAGATTTGCCAGGGCCATGGCCCGGCGGGCGCGATCGCTGAATCGTTCATGCATGGGGGCAATCCTCCGGAGCGTGAAACGTCAAAAGATTCAAAAAATCGGAATCGGCGCCTGAAGCGGCATAGCAGTCTGTCGATGAGCGACCGCAAATCCCGCGCCGTCCCGCTCGATACGCTTACTACTTCTTCTTCTTCGCCGCTTCGACGATCTCCAGTTGGATCGCCGCGGGGACGCGTTTGTACTTTAGAAACTCCATGGTAAAGGACGCCTTGCCCTGCGACATGGAGCGCACGTCCGTTGCGTAGCCGAACATGCGGGCCAGCGGCACCTCGGCATCAATGACCGTCAGCGGACCGCGATTTTCCGTACCCAGGACAAGTCCGCGGCGGCTCGAAAGATCGCCGATGATCGAGCCCTGAAACTCCGTCGGCGTCTCGACCTGTACCTTCATGATCGGCTCCAGCAGAACGGGCTTGCTGGCGAGAAACGCCTCCTTGAAGGCGTCTCGTGCACAGATCTGGAACGCCATGTCGGACGAGTCCACCGCGTGCGACGAACCGTCTTCAAGGATCATCTTCACGCCGGTGATCGGGAAACCCGCCACCGGACCCTTTCCTAGAACTGACTGGAAGCCCTTGTCCACCGAGGGGATGTATTCCGTGGGGATGCGCCCGCCGAATACTTTGTTTTCAAACTCGTAGCCGGACTCGTGCTCTTCGGGGAGCGGTTCAAGCTTGCCGACGACGTGGGCGTACTGGCCCGATCCACCGGTCTGCTTCTTATGCTTGTAGTTGTAGGGGACGGCCTGCGAGGGGGACTCGCGGTAGCTGACTTTCGGCTGGCCGACGTTCAGCTCGACCTTGTATTCGCGGCGAATGCGTTCGCAATAAACATCCAGATGCAGTTCGCCCATGCCGGAGATGATCGTGTCACCGGTCTCGGGGTCACTGGATACGTGAAACGTCGGGTCTTCCTTGGCGAAGCGGCCGAGCGCCTTCGAGAACTTGTCCCGGTCGGCGGTCTTGGCCGGCGACACGGCGAGGGAGATCACCGGGTCCATCACGTGCATGGACTCCAGTGTGTAGTTCGCGCCATCTGAGCAGAATGTATCGCCGGATACGCAGTCGATTCCGACAACGGCGACGATGTCACCTGCACCAGCCGATTCGATATCCTCACGGTCGTTTGCGTGCATGCGAAGAATGCGACCGAATCGGGCGGGCTTTCGCGTGCGACTGTTGATGTAGCGCTCGCCGCGGGTCATCTTGCCTTGGTAGATGCGCATGTAGGTGAGTTGCCCGAAGGTCTCGTCAACCAGCTTGAAAGCCAGACCGACGAACGGCGCATCCGGGTTGGATTCAAGCGGGACTTCGGCCTCGCCGTTGTCCACGTCATACGCGAACATTTCACGATCCAGCGGACTCGGCAGGTAGCGGACCATCGCATCCAGGAGCAACTGTACGCCCTTGTTCTTGTAAGCCGAGCCCATCAGGACCGGTGCCAGGTCGCCCGCGATACAGCCGCGCCGCACGATCGAGTGAATCAGATCTTCAGGGACGGGCTTGTCCTCCAGCATGATCGAAAGAAGCTCGTCGTCGTAAAGACTCAGGGCATCGAGCATGCCGGTCCTGGCGCTGCGTGCCTCGTCGGCCATGTTCGCGGGAATCTCTTCCCAGCGGATGCGCTCGCCTTTCTCGCCGTCGAAATATGCGGCCTTCATGCCGACAAGATCGACGATGCCCTCCAGACTGGCACCGACGCCGATCGGAAGTTGAAGCTGAATGGTTGTTAAGCCGAGCTTCTCTTCCAGACCCTTGATGACGTTGACCGGGTCGGCGCCCTGACGATCCAGCTTGTTAATGAAGCAGATGCGCGGAACGCGATAGCGCTTCATCTGCCGGTCCACCGTGATGGACTGTGACTGCACGCCCGCGACGCCGCAGAGTACGAGGATCGCGCCGTCCAGGACGCGCAGCGAACGCTCGACTTCGACGGTGAAGTCGACGTGACCGGGCGTGTCGATGATGTTGATCGGGTGATCGTTCCACTCCACCTGTGTTGCGGCAGACGTGATGGTAATGCCGCGCTCCTTCTCGAGTTCCATGTAGTCCATGGTGGCGCCTTCGCCGTCCTTGCCTTTGACCTCCTGGATCTTGTGGATCCGGCCGGCGTAGAACAGGATGCGCTCCGTCAGGGTGGTCTTGCCGGAGTCGATATGGGCGGAGATGCCGACGTTTCGCAGGCGCGAAAGGGGCGACGCGTTCATTTCATCACCAAGGTTCAAGGTCTTTACACGAGTCGTCATACTCATGATCGTTTACGCTCCACATGCCTTCCGTGGCATGCTCCTCATCTAGAACAGGCACTTCCGGCGGTCCGCGCGTCCGCACGTGGACCGCGACACGCCGGTCCGCACTGGGCGGATCGACGACCTGCTTCCCGGGTCTCCGTAAGGGGGAGATTGCAGCTTTCCGGCGGGAAAGCGCGAACGGGCAAGGGCCGCGAAAAAAGCGCCGAGCCCCTTAAGATATCGGATGAATCAGAGCGCTGTCAAATTAAAACTATCCGGCCGGCTTCTTCCCGCCGGACATGTATTCTTACTGTCGATGGCATAAGAAGTTATGTGTAGTACTTCGTGTGCGCCAGGCGCAACGGCAGACGTTCTCCGCGACATGCCCCATTCAAGCTTCGCTGTTCGGCTTGACCTCGTGTTGGGTTAGACTTCCGACTGTCGTACCGAGGTGGGTACGGGAGGGCCGGTCGTGCGCGGCATCATAGCTTCTTCCTACGGCAGGCATTGGCTGGGCATATTCTTCGGGCTGACGTTGCTGCTTGCCATTCCGCAATCGGCTGCCGAGGCCGAATTGGTAGTCGCTGCGGCCAAGAGCAAGGTCTACCACACTCGTCCGGACCGATGCGCGGCTGCACGAAACATCGATCCCGACAACCGTATTACTTTCGAATCTGCACAGGAGGCGGAGGATGAAGCCCGCCGCATTTGTAAATTCTGCGCGAAGATCGATGCCAAGCAGGGCGATGCAGCCAAGCCGTCCAAATCCGATCCGAACAATGGGCCGCCGCAGCGTTCAAAGCCGAAGCAAAAACAGGCGAAGCATGCTCCTGATCAGCCCGGTTTGCCGGTGACGTCACCGGATGCGCCACAGGCGACCACTACACGGCGAACCGTCACGCGATCGCAGGTTGTACGAAACGTGCTGCCTGGCGGCACCATCGTGCTGGATGACGGCGAACGGATCCGGCTTGCAGGTGTCGGTTGCCCGTTCAATGGTCAGGTTTTCTGCGAGGACTCGACGTCGTTTCTGCTGACCCGACTTAAGGGCCGGAAGGTTCGGCTGGAGTGGCAGCTCGATGAGGAAGATCGACCTCAACGCGACCTGTTGGGGCGCATCCCTGCATATGTGCAGATCGGCACCGACGAACCCGACCCCGCCGCTACGATGCTTGCAGATGGACTCGCCTGGGTCGAACGACAGGCGAACTGCGTGAGGAAAGGCGTCTATCTATCGCGGGAGGACGATGCTGCATGGGCACAACGCGGCATCTGGAAGCGGTTGGAGGGCGCTGCGGGCCGCGTCGAAGTGACTGTTGGTAAACACACATATATCTATCATGCACCCGACTGCCCTCATGTGATGCACCTTACCGAACCGGTCAATGTTACGCTCAACGAAGCCAAGGGCAGGCGTCTTGCTCCGTGTGAACTCTGGCGGGACGGCAAGACAAAGTCGTAGACGTTCTTGATACCGGCAGCTCGGCATGGGATAACCCACGCGTCGGCGCCTTGATTGTCCACGCCGGGTTCTACAAAAACGGATCAGCACCATGGCTACTCGTCAACCCGCCGGATCAACCAAAGCTCGAGGTAGTCCCCGGTCGCAATGGCGACTTATCGGCATGGTACACCTGCCAGCGCTGCCGGGATCAGCCGGTTCTCGGCTGAAGATGCACGCCATCATCGATCGCGCGGTCATGGAGGCGAAGCTGCTGGCGAAGGCGGGCTTTGACGCAGTAGTCGTGGAGAACTTCGGCGACACGCCGTTTGCTGCGGATTCCGTGCCGCCGGAGACGATCGCTGCCATGAGCATCGTCGTTGATCACGTTGTCCGAGCTGTTCGCGTGCCGGTCGGCGTGAACGTGCTGCGCAACGACGCACTGGCAGCACTGTCGATCGCTGCGACGACCGATGCGCAGTTTATTCGCGTCAACGTGCTGTCGGGAACCTGCGCCACGGATCAGGGGCTGATCACCGGTCGTGCCCGTGAGCTTGCCCGTCGCCGCGCCGCGCTCGCGCCGCAGGTCAGAATCGCCGCGGATGTTCATGTCAAACACGCCGTGCCGCTGAGCCAGCCCGACATCGCACTTGCCGCCGAGGAAACAGCGCATCGTGCCGGGGCGGATATTTTGATCGTCAGCGGAGCAGGCACCGGAAAAGCGACGGATCTGGCCGAGGTGCGGCGTGTGCGGCAGGCCGTGCCGGATGTACCGCTCTGGATCGGCTCCGGCGTAACGGCCGCGACGGTCGCCGAATACCTCAAGATTGCCGACGGCGTGATCGTGGGCACCTGCCTGAAGCGAGGCGGGCGGACAACGGCCCAGATCGATCCGCGAAAGGTGGCGGAGTTCGTAAGGACAGCTCGGCCATAGGCAATGTCCAAACCGAATCTTCGGCCGATCGTTCGGCAGTAGCAGCGGGTAGCAATCTCCATGGCCGAAGCACCCATCGCGAGGACGCTTGAGCTTTCACCGGTCCAGGAGCAGGAGCGCGCCTACACGCTCGACGTGCTGCGCGGTGTCTCCGTGCTGGGCATCTTCATCGTCAACATCCTCTTCATGGCCTACACCACGCACGAGGCACAGGACTGGTCGTGGAGCGATCTGAGTCCGGCCGACGGTCTGGCGCGAGGATTTATCACTTTCTTCGGCGAGATGAAATTCATCACGCTCTTTTCGTTGCTCTTCGGCATGGGACTGGCTATTCAGCATCAGCGCGCCGAAGCGCGGCAGCGTCCACTGGGCCGCGTCTATATTCGCCGCCTGTTCCTCCTGCTGGCCCTCGGCCTGGCGCATGGATTTCTGCTCTGGTACGGAGACATCCTCGCGACGTATGCGATTCTCGGCTTCATCACCTACGCCTGCCGTAACGTCTCCACGAAACGCCTCCTCATCACGGCGATCATCCTGATGCTCGTTCCGGTTGTCGGCGTCGGCGGCTGCGGCATCGCCTTTCCGGAGGCGATGAAAGGTCAGAATTCTTCGTGGGCAGAACTCGCCGAAGCGGCCCGCCGTCAGGTCGAGCGTTCTCAAACCAGCGCCCCGGCTGTCGCAAAGTCGGGCGAGGAGACGGTGACGACGCAGTCCGCATCACACGATGACGATCCGATGGTACGCTTCTACGAATGGATGGCCCGTGAGAAGGAGATCTATCAATCAGGCAGTTGGAGCGAGATCACTGCCCATCGAGCGGTCACTTATCTGATTGTGTTGTTCTTCGTCTGTCTGCTCATGTTCAGTTGGCGTTGTCTGGCGCTGTTTCTGCTCGGCATCTGTGCGGTACGCGCCGGATTGTTCATGGATCGCGCTGAACATGCACCGTTGTATCGCAGACTGATTGCCGTTGGGCTGGCTATCGGCCTGCCGCTCCAGGCGGTGGCGTTGTGGACGCACTTCGGCAATTCGCGGGAATTCGGATTACTCATCGTGAACTTTACCTGCCTGTACCTGGGCAGTCTGGGCTTCAGCGCGGCCTACGCCGGTGCGGTGGCGCTGATGTGCCTGAAGGATAACTGGCGTCTTCGCATGAAACCTGTCGCCGCCGTCGGCCGAATGGCCCTGACGAATTATCTCACGCATTCCATCCTTGCAGCTTTGCTCTTTCACGCCTACGGGTTCGGCTTTTTTGGACGAATTACATATTGGCAGGGGTTGCTCGTGGTCTTCACCGTATTCGCTATGCAACTGATCGTCAGCCCGTTGTGGCTGCGAGCGTTTCGTTTCGGTCCCGCTGAATGGCTGTGGCGATGTGCTGCTTACGGCCGACGCGAGCCGCTGCTTCGATAACAATGATCCCACGGCTACGTCAGGCCTGTGCGTCGATCGCGGCTTCCCACTCTGTGTTCAGATTCTCCAGTTCTGATCGCAGCCCGTGATATTCCTCATGAAGCTGTTTTGATTTCGCCGCGTCTTTCATCATGCCCGCATCCGCGAAGGCCGTCTCCAGTTCCTTCATCCGCGATTCGCAGGCGATGATCCTGCTCTCCAATTCCTCGATACGCTTCACGGCGTACTTCGAGCGTGACTTCGCAACTGATCTCGTGCCTGCGGAATGGCCTTCCGTGCGCCGATCGGCATGACCTTGGCCTGCCGTCGGTCGGGACTCCGACCTTAGCCGTTCCTTCTCCGCGCGCGCCGCCGCTTCACGCTTCGCCAGCAATTCCGCATATGCCGACCAGTTGCCCGTCACCAGCTCATGCCGACCGCGTTCCGGCAGCACCAGCAGTCGCTCGGCAATGCGATCGAGGAAATAGCGGTCGTGGCTGACCATCAGGATGCTGCCGGGAAACAGCGTCAGCGCCTCTTCCAGTGCCTCTCGCGCCGGGATGTCCAGATGGTTTGTCGGTTCGTCGAGGATCAGCACCTGTGGGCTCTGCCATACGAGTCTGGCCAGGAGCACGCGCGACTGTTCTCCTCCGGACAGCGAACCGACACGCTTGAAGACGGAGTCGCCGCGAAAGAGAAACAGAGCGAGGAAAGACCGCGCCTCGGCCTCGCTGACCTCCGGTCGTATCTGCCGGACGGCTTCCAGTACGCTGAGTGATCCATCCAGGTCGCGGTGTTCCTGATCGTAGTAGCCCACAGTCAGGTTTTCGAAGAGGCGAACTTTTCCCTCGGTCGGTGGCGTCTGCCCGAGCAGCATGCGCAGCAGCGTTGTCTTGCCGACGCCGTTCGGCCCGATGATGCCGACCTTCTCGCCGCGAGTCATCTCGAAGTCGAGCCCGCGGATCAGAACGACGTCGCCGTACGCCTTGCCCGCCAGTTCGCAGCGGACCACCATCTCTCCGCCGCGTGCTTCGTCGCCGAAGTTCAGCTTCAGTCGTGAAGCTGCGCCCTTGGGCTTCTTGAGCACCTTGCCCTCGGCTTCCATGCGGTCCAGATACTTCTGCCGACCGCGGGCCTGCTTGGCGGAGTCCTTCGCGTACTTCACACGCGAGATGTAGTCGCGTTGATGGGCGAGCCATTCGCTTTGTTTTTCGTACTCGCGAACTGCCTGCAACTGGCGGATCCGCTTGGCCTGTGCATAGTTTGTGTAATTCGTCGGGTAGACGGTAGCGCCGTGATCTTCAAGCTCGATGATCTTGCCGACGACGCGGTCCAGCAGGTAGCGATCATGAGAAATGATGAGCGCGCCGCCGTGATAGGCGGCCAGGTACTTCTCCAGCCAGCGTGTCGCGTCGATATCCAAGTGATTTGTCGGTTCGTCGAGCAGCAGAAAGTCGGCATCCGAAAGCAGCAGCCGGGCCAGCGCGGCGCGGCACTTCTGGCCGCCGGAGAGCTGCGCAACCGGCTGGGCGTATTCATCCGGCGAGAATCCGAGGCCGCCAAGCACTTCACGCATGCGTATCTCATAGTCGTAGCCACCCGCGGCCTCGAATCTCGCTCGCAGGCGATCGTACTTTTCGAACAGCGCGGCTTCCTCCGGCGTGCCATGCGCCTCGGAGATCTGATGTGAAAGCTCCGAAAGCTGGGCTTCAATGCCCCGATGCTGGTCGAACACCTCAGCAACTGCGTCGATCAGCCGGGCGCCCTGGGGAAGGTCCGGCTCCTGCGGCAGGTAGCCGATCGTCGTGCCGCCACTGATCGTGAGGGTGCCGTGATCGGGTTGTTCGAGTCCGACCATCAGTTTGAAGAGCGTGGTCTTTCCACTGCCGTTGGCGCCGATCAAGCCGGCCTTCTCGCCCTTGTGAAGATCGAGCGTGATGCCGTCAAGGACCACCTGTCCGCCGTAGGACTTGGCGAGGTTTTGAAGAACGATTGCAGCCATAACCCATGCAGCACTGATCGAACTCGGAGCCAGTCCGGAATCCCCCACGATTCACAAAAAGCAGCGTCGAGGAAAAGCGGCCAGCATTACGCCGTCTGCGACGAGACAAGAGCGGCCGTCTTCTTACGAGCCGGGCGCGGAGCAAACAGCACAAATGCAGCAATCACCAGGCCGCCGCTGAGCAGCAGAAACACGGGTCGCAGACTCGGATCGAGAAAGAGCGAGATCAATCCTTTCTCATCCGCCCACGCCTCGGCGTCCAGCGCCCAAGCGGGCCAGTCATCGGGCAGACACAGGGCGCTTCGCAGCGGAGGATCGTTCCGGGGCGCGCGCTCGGTGTGGATCATGGGGCTTGTGCTGAGAATCGGCACGATGACCTCGTCCGGCCGCTTGTAGCGCAGGTCGAGGACTGCGAGCCGCTCGTTGATGACCGCGTCGTTTTCAAAAGCGTAGGTCAATTCCTCCCGTCGGGCCAACTCCAGCTCCACTTCGGTGATGTGATCGGTTAGTCTCGCCTCTTCCGCCAGAAGCTCGCAGTAATCCCGCACAATCGGCAGCAGTATGGTGGGGGCGAAGACTGCAAAGGCCAGTGTCGTCAACGCCAGGAACATCAGCCGATGACCCAGCGACGAAGCGGGGGCCTCGTCCGGCGTTGCTGTCGGGGGCGGGTTGGCGGATGATTCGATCAAATCAGGGCCTCGTGCATTCGTCACTCACCTGTTCCACATGCCGTCGCCGTACACCGCTTCGCTGCCCAGGTGTTCCTCGATCCGAAGGAGCTGGTTGTACTTGGCGATCCGGTCGGTCCGCGACAAGCTGCCGGTCTTGATCTGTCCGGCATTCGTCGCCACGACCAGGTCGGCGATCGTCGTGTCCTCGGTCTCGCCGCTGCGGTGGCTGATGACCGTCGTCCAGCCCGCGCGATGGGCCAACTGGATCGCATCGAGCGTCTCGCTGAGCGTGCCGATCTGATTGACCTTGATCAAAACGCTGTTTGCGGACTTCTCGCGGATGCCGCGTTCGATGAACTTCGGATTCGTCACGAAAATGTCATCACCGACGAGCTGCGTCGAAGCGCCGAGCTTCGCGTTGAGTTTCGCCCAGCCCTCCCAGTCGCCCTCGGCAAGTCCATCTTCCAGACTGCGAATCGGCCACTCCTTACACTTCTTCGCCCAGTAATCGATCATTTCCTCGGACGTGGCAGCGCGATTCGGTTCGCTCTTGTAGAAGAGGTAGCCGCTCTTGTTCTTCTTCTTTGCCTCGGAGACCATCTCGCTCGCTGCAGGATCCAGTGCGAACCAAACCTGTTCACCGAGTTTGTAGCCGGCCTTCTCAACGGCCGTGGCAATCACCTCAAAGGCCTCGTCGTTGCTTTTCAGACTCGGGGCGTAGCCGCCTTCGTCTCCCACGGCCGTGTTGTATCCTTTTTCCTTCAACACCAGCTTAAGCGTGTGGAAGATCTCCGCACCCCAGCGAAGGGCCTCACGAAAACTCGGCGCGCCCCACGGCTGGATCATGAACTCCTGGAAGTCTACCGTGCTGTCGGCATGCTTGCCGCCGTTGAGAATGTTCATCATCGGCACAGGCATGACATGCGCATGGCACCCACCGAGATAACGAAACAGGGGTAGCCGGCAGGATTCGGCGGCCGCGCGGGCGACCGCCAGCGAAACAGCGAGAATCGCATTGGCCCCGATGTTGTTCTTATTCGGCGAACCGTCGAGGTCGATCATCGCCTGGTCGACGGTTCTTTGGTCGGTAGCGTCCATTCCGATCACGCATTCAGCGAGTTTCGTGTTGACGTTTTCCACCGCCAGCACGACGCCCTTGCCGAGGTACCGTTTCTTGTCGCCGTCGCGCAGTTCCACCGCTTCATTCTCACCGGTGGAGGCGCCGCTCGGCACGATGGCCTGTCCGCTGCTGCCGTCCTCGAGAACGACGACCGCTTCGACCGTGGGATTGCCGCGGGAGTCGAGAACCTCGCGGCCGTGGACATGGATGATTTCAGTGCTCATGACGCTGCCTTTGCGCGCACAAAGAGTTAGAGGTTTATCGACCTCCGCCGGTCCGGGCCTCGACGGCCACGGATAACATGGCTCAATGTAGACCCCTCCGGCATCCGCGACAAGGACAGCGCAGTTTCTGCCGTTTACTGCAATGGAAAACCGGGAACATGCGGTTACAATCCTCCCGGTCGTCGGACGCCTGATGGATTGCGCCCGCAAATCTTACGGAGTCCCGCATGAATATCCTTCTGATCTGGCCAGCCACACCGGATACCTTCTGGAGTTTCAGCCACGTCATGCCGTTCATCGCCCGCAAGGCGGCCTTCCCGCCGCTGGGGCTGTTGACCGTGGCCGCGATGCTGCCGCGCGAGTGGAACTTGAAGCTCATCGACCTGAACGTTACGCGACTGCGCGACGCCGACATCGCCTGGGCGGACTATGTGCTCATCTCGGCGATGATCGTCCATGAGCGTTCGGCGCGGGAGGTCGTCGCGCGATGCAGTTCGCTGGGTACGACGGTTATTGCCGGGGGGCCGCTCTTTACCACCGGGTCCGAACGCTTTCCCGAGATCGATCACTTCGTGCTCGGCGAGGCGGAGGAGCTGATGCCGCAAGTGGTCGCCGACATGGAAAACGGCCTGCTCAAACCCTGCTACCAGTCGACACGCAAGCCGGATGTTACCCGCACGCCGATTCCGAGATGGGACCTGATCCAACTGAAGGATTACGCGACGATGTCGCTGCAGTTCTCGCGCGGCTGTCCGTTCAATTGCGAATTCTGCGACATCATCGTCATGAACGGCCGCCTGCCGAGGATCAAGTCGCCCTCACAGATGATCGCCGAAATCGAGTCGCTCGTTGCCGCCGGCTGGGAAGGTTCCATCTTCATCGTTGATGACAACTTCATCGGCAACAAAGTCCGCGTCAAAACGCTGCTGCGGGAGATGGTCGCCTGGCGCAAGCGCCGAAACCCGAGGGTGACGTTCTTCACCGAAGCCTCGATGAATCTCGCCGATGACGACGAACTCGTGGACCTGATGATCCGCGCCGGTTTCAAGCGAGTCTTCATCGGCATCGAAAGCCCGGTGGAGGAAAGTCTCGACGAATGCTCGAAGGTGCAGAATGCCGACCGCGATCTCGTCGCCGATGTGAAAAAGATTCAGAAGGCCGGCATGGAGGTCATGGGCGGTTTCATCGTCGGCTTCGACAATGACAAGGAATCCATCTTCGAACGGCAGTGGCGCTTCATCCAGGAATCCGGCGTCGTCGCTGCGATGGTCGGGCTGCTCACGGCCCTTCCCGAGACCCAGCTCTACAAGCGGCTGCAGCGCGAAGGGCGCCTGCTGGGCCACAGCACCGGCAACAACCTCGACGCCGTCCTGAACTTTGTCCCCCGGCTCGATCGCCAGGTGCTCGTCGATGGCTATCGAAACCTCGTGCAGCGTCTCTATGCGCCTCGGAATTACTACCAGCGAATTCTCACGTTTCTCCGGGAGTATCGCCCCACGGGACCGAGCACGCGCATAAGCGGATCGGACATCCGGGCCTTTCTCCGCTCCCTCTGGGTTATGGGCGTGGCGACGCAGGGCCGACGGGAGTACTGGAAATTCCTCACCAAAGCCCTGATCTTCCACCGCCGCGCATTCGCCGAAGCGATGAACCTCGCCATCACCGGCCATCACTTTCGGAAGATTGCCTCGGCGATCTAGCGGTTATGTCACGGAGACCTCGCCGTTCGATTGATGAACTGCACCTTACATGGTTTGCGCTCAGTCCGCCGCCTCACGGCGTGCTGCGATATCGTCAATCAGGATTACCACCGGCGACCAGAACAGCAGCACCATCACAAAGTAGGCGAGCACGTTATGACGGCTGTCCTCACAGGCATCGAGAAACATGGTCGTGAGAACCTGCACGATCAGCAGCAGGGCGAGGACCGTACCAGCGGCAAGCAAGCCGATCTGTTGCTCGCGAAGCAGGATGACGGCTGCCAGTATGATCAGACAGCCGAGTATCGGCCAGAAAAAGTGGTGCCCGAGCGCCGCCGTGAGCAGTCGCTGCGGCAGCGTCAGCAGATCCGTCGTCGCTCTGGCCAGATGCAGGCGCAGCGGCGGCGAGCCCTCGGATGGATGAAAGTACCGCTCAAGCTCGTTGCCCGTTGCGTCCTCCGCGGCGAAGCGGAATGCCGCGTTCGCCTCCTGCCAGATATATGCTGGGTTTGAATAGAGAAACTGCAGATACGACCGCCGCCCCCGTTCGGCCAGCCAGTTCATGTATTCCGGCTGATCCCGCCAGCCATCCCAGACGAATCGACCCACGAGCGGCTGTAGCGTCGCAGGTAGTCCATAGTCGCTTGTAAATGTTTCAAAGCCCCCGGGCATCTGCCAGACGCGCAGCGAGAGAGCATTCGTCAGCGGCCAGTCCGCACGACCGGAGGCGATCGCCGCCCGCGACTGCGCCAGCGACAGACCTGCGAGAATCGCCAGCCAGAGCGCCGTCGCAATACGAGTCGGACGCGACCAGCGGCGAAACCGGGCGGCGAAGTAAATCACCATCAGGGACGACAGACAGGCCACGATCGGGACATTTGCATCACGAAGCTGTTGAAACAGCGCGATCAGCACGCACAGGATCAGTAGGACAACAAGATATCGCGGCGATGTTGCATTCGTGCCGTTCGATTCGCACTCAACTGCATCAGCTTCCACAGTCGGTGGCACGGGGCGTGTACCGCGCAGCGACACGATGGCCGTGCAGATGATCAGCAGAAGTGCCAGCGAGAGCGACTCGCTCAGAATAGCGCCGTCCCACGGGCCCGCAAAGATCGTCAACGACAGCAGCGCGAGGAGGCAGATCATCATGATTCGTCCGCCGCGCGTTCGACAACCATGCCGTGCCATTGCCAGCGAGAAGACCGCAAAGGCAAAGCTGGTGATCAGCACTTGCAGCAGAATCACACGACGTAGCTCGTTCACATCCGTCGCTTCCTGTACGCCGCAGAGCTTGAGGAAGAGCGGGTAGGTGGCAGGTCGCCAGGTGGGTTTGCCGGCAAAAGACGCCAACAAATCGGAGTAAGATTGATTCGCCTCCGACATATATACGTAAGAGTCAGGATGCAGCACGGGCTCCGTGGCCGGTACGAAGAGCAGTCGCAGCCCGACAAAAAAAATGAGCACCAGCGGGCCGTGCCACCATGTGCTCGACGGACGCTCAGTTATTCGATCAGCGGGTTTCATGGCTCTTCATGATGCATCGGAGAGCCGACTGGAGAAACTGCAAGCGCCAAGGCGTCGGGGTACATTTGTGACGTGCGGGGGATTGCGCTAGGACGGCCCGGCTCGCAGTTGTTTGAATTTCTCCAGATACGCCGCCATCACTTTCTCATGCCCGCGGTCGGTGGGAACGTAATATGTTTTGTCCACGCCGAGATAATCCTGGGCCACGATGCCATCCGGTGCATCGTGAGCGTACTGGTAACCCTCCCCGTGACCGAGGCGCTTGGAACTCTTGTAGTGCGCATCCCGCAGGTGTCGTGGCACGGGAATCGTGCGACCGTGCTTCACGTCGCTGCCGGCGTTCCAGATCGCCATCGCACTGGCGTTGCTTTTCGGGGCACAGGCGATGTAGATCGCTGCCTGGGCCAGAGGAAGCTGGCACTCCGGCATGCCCACGAGCATCGTCACCTGTGCGGCGGCGTTGGCCAATACGAGTGCCATCGGGTCGGCATTGCCCACGTCTTCGGCCGCGCAAATTGCAATCCGCCGGGCAAGGAACCGCGGGTCCTCGCCCGCTTCCAGCATCCGCGCCAGCCAGTAAACCGTCGCGTCCGGATCGCTGCCGCGCATGGATTTGATCAGCGCGCTGGCGGCGTCGTAGTGTTCATCGCCCGTGCCGTCATAGACGATCGCCTTGCGCTGGATGGAATCCTGAGCGACCGCCAGCGTGATTTCAATTTTGGATTTGAGATTTTGGATCTTGGATTTCTTCGCGCCGGACGCCTCCGGCAGTTGCGAGAGGACCGCGACCTCGATCGCCGTAAGGGCCCGCCGGGCATCGCCGTCGCTCGTCGTCGCCAGAAACGCCAGGGCTTCATCGGCGATCGTCGTTTGAAACTGCCCCAGTCCGCGTGATTCGTCCGTCAGCGCCCGCTGCATCAACACCTTGAGATCATCCTCGCAGAGCGGCTCGAACTGAAAAATCTGGCTCCGCGAGACCAGCGGGGCATTCACGCTGAAGAAAGGATTTTCCGTCGTCGCGCCGATCAGGATGACGATTCCATCTTCCACGTCGCCGAGCAAGACATCCTGCTGCGCACGGTTGAACCGGTGAATCTCATCGAGGAAGAGCACGGTCCGCCGGCCGCTCTCCTCCAGCCGGTCGCGTGCCCGTTGCAGAATCTCACGCACCTCCTTCACACCGATCGCCGCGGCGTTCACCGCCTCAAAAGCCGCCTGCGTACGGTGGGCGATGATCTCCGCGAGCGTCGTTTTGCCGGTGCCGGGCGGGCCGTAAAAGATTGCGCTGGCCAGTCGATCCGCGTCGAGCAATCGTCGCAACAGTTTGCCCGGCCCGAGGAAATGCTGCTGACCGACGAACTCCTCCAGCGACTGCGGTCGCATCCGCACCGCCAGCGGCCGCACACCCTTGAAGGCCGCTTCACGCTTTTCGGCGAACAGGTCCATGCATGCAGATCATATCCGCCGTCAGGGTTGGAAGCATATCAGCTCGGTGGCGGTGCATCGTTCAAGCTGGGATGAAGGGCACCCCGTCTGATTTCCAATTCCCTGCCTAATAAACCGTCCCCCGGCGCGTCATACTGTATGAACGGGGACCATGGCAGAACCGGATGGCAACTGGCCGGTATCAGAAGATGGAGGCCGCATGAATCTCCCCGATCGAACGCTTCCAGGCCACTGGGTCCGGGAAGCCATCACGCAATACGAAAACCGGCTCGTGCGCTACGCCGCGCGGGTGACGGGCGACATGGAGACGGCGCGAGACGTCGTGCAGGAGACCTTTGCGCGATTGTGCGGGCAGGAACCTGCGAGCTTGAACGGTCGGCTGCTGCCGTGGCTCTACACGGTGTGCCGCAATCGGGCGATCGAGTGCCGCAGAAAGGATCGAAGAATGCAGGCCATCGGTGACATCGCGTTTGACACCATGACAGATGGCCGCGACGGGCCGTCCGAAACGCTGGAGCGTCGCGAAACAGTCGGCGGAATGCTGGCGATACTCGCGAAATTACCAGAGAGCCAGCAGGAAGTCCTGCGGCTGAAATTCCAGGAGGGGTTGAGTTACAAGGAGATCAGCGAAGTGACCGGCCACAGCGTGAGCAACGTCGGCGTGCTGCTTCATACGGCAATCAAAAAGTTGCGTGAGAGAATGAGTGTGGCACCGGCATCTTGCCGGTGAGAATCGAGATCGAGTCATGAACATCGACATCAACGACCCGAAACTGACGGCCTACGCCCTGGACGAACTCGACGACGCCGAGTGCGGCGACGTCGAGCGGCTGCTCGCCGATTCACCCGTCGCCCGGGCGGAAGTCGAAGCCATCCGCACGGCCGCAGCGGCGCTCACGCGTGAACTGGCCGCCGAGCCGGTCCCCGGCGACAACGGTAAACAGCAAACCGCCGAGGTTTACCTTATCGCCGCAAAAATCCGCCGCTGGGTGCCCGTCGCCCTCGCGGCCTCGCTCTTCCTTGCCGTCGGCACCATGCTCTGGCGGCAGCCCGTCTCGCAACTTGGCGATGCAACACCGTCGTCCGAAGCAACTCGCGTGGTGCAGATGGTACCGGCCGACGAACCAGCCGAATCGCCAGAAACAGCCATCGCCGCGCTGCCCAGCCAGGCCACCAGCAGGGGCGATCGCAAAGTGCAGGGAGGCGGCGCTGTCCAAGGCGAGGGGAACGAACTCTGGGCTAAGGTCCAAGAGAACAATACGACTCCGATGCAGTTCACTGCTCCATCACCTGCGAGCGAGCAGGCCGGCGACACCAGCGCGGACCTTCTCGCGATGGATCTGCGGCCTGCGACTGTCGCCCAAGCGCCCAGTCGAACCGGCGGGCTCGGCGGCGGGTGGGACCTTTCGCGTGGTACCGGCCTGAAAGATGACGAAGCGAGTCTTAGCTATGCCAATCAAAATCAGTCCAGCGGCAGAGTTGATACCTATATGGTTCCTGGCGGCGAAATTCACGTCCCGAAGAACCGCGGCCGGGCGATCGAGCTCGAACAGACTGGCAGAGATGCCGACCGCGACGACTGGTGGAACTTTCCGCGCGACGGTCAGCGACCCATTCACGAACAGGCCGGAGAGGCCTACGATGCTCTCGTCGACAACCCCTTCCTGCCGGCACTGCAGAATCCGCTGTCCACCTTCTCCATCGATGTGGACACGGCCTCGTACTCGAACATCCGCCGCATGTTGAACGCCAGCCGACTCCCGCCGGCCGCCGCCGTGCGGATCGAGGAGATGATCAACTACTTCGCATTCGACTACCCGCAGCCCGACGGCGAACACCCTTTCAGCGTGAACCTGGAGACTGCTGAGTGCCCCTGGGCGCGGGAGCATCAACTGGTGCGCATCGCCCTGGCCGGCCGCGAGGTAAAGCCCGAGAAACGACCGGCGTGCAATCTCGTCTTTCTCATCGACGTGTCCGGTTCGATGTCGCCGGCCAATCGCCTGCCGCTCGTCAAGCAGGGCCTGGCCGTGCTGGTGAATCAGCTCACCGCCGAAGACCGCGTGGCCATCGTGGTCTATGCCGGTGAAACCGGTATGGCACTGCCATCAACACCCGCCTCAGATAAGCAGACGATCCTAGACGCACTGGACCGTCTCAAGGCCGGCGGCAGCACCAACGGCGGCGAGGGCATCCAGCTTGCCTACGCAACGGCGACGCAGCACTTCATCCAGGGAGGCGTCAACCGTGTGATCCTCTGCACCGACGGCGACTTCAACGTCGGCATCACTGATCGAAACGAACTGGTCAAGCTCGTGGAGAAGCAGGCCCAGAGCGGCGTATTTCTTTCCGTCCTCGGCTTCGGCATGGACAACCTCAAGGATGCCACGCTCGAACAGCTTTCCAACAAGGGCAACGGCCACTACGCCTACATCGACACCTTCGCCGAGGCGAAAAAGGTCCTCATCGATGAGCAATCTGGCACACTGATTACCATCGCCAAGGATGTGAAGATTCAGATCGAATTCAACCCGGCACAGGTCGCCGCCTATCGCCTCATCGGCTACGAGAACCGCATCCTCGCTGCCCGCGACTTCAACGATGACAAGAAGGATGCCGGCGAGATCGGCGCAGGCCATCGCGTGACGGCGCTGTACGAAATCGTGCCGGCGCACGCGCGGCTCGCAGGTGTTGACCCGCTGAAGTATCAGACGGCGGACCAGCCAGCCGACGCCGCGGAACGGCCGCACAGCAACGAGCTGCTCACCGTCAAGCTGCGCTACAAGCAGCCCGAAGGCGACGTGAGCACGCTCATCGAAGTGCCGATGGCCGCGGGCGAAGCAGTGTCGAGCTTCGAAGGCGCGTCGATCGATACACGCTTCGCCGCAAGCGTCGCCGGTTTCGGTATGCTTCTGCGCGACAGCCCGCACAAAGGCGAGTTGACGTACGAGACCGTGATCAACATGGCGGTGAGCGCAATGGGCCGCGACGCATCGGGCCAGCGGGCCGAGTTCGTCGATCTCGTCCGCAAGGCCCAGACCCTCTCGGGCCGGAGGTAAACGGCGAAACGCCCAGAAGTCAAAACGCCAAGATCAAGAGTGCGGAAGCCAATGAAATGAATTGCAATCCATTGGCTTCCGCGCGTCGCATTTCTCACTCTGAAATGTCAATTTGCCCTGTAGAAATCCTTCA
>JRYF01003614.1_pt1 | contig 33955 bp, 32 predicted proteins | sample 235331 | NCBI WGS metagenome assembly JRYF01 (sample SAMN03074217, study PRJNA261475) | activated sludge metagenome | biome: Wastewater Treatment Plant; feature: Wastewater; material: Activated sludge; isolation source: activated biomass of a wastewater treatment plant treating hydrocarbon... ...
AACAAACATTCAATGGAAACTTTTCATTTTCAATTTTAGATTACATTGTATTCATAAAAGCTTAAGCATTATTTGCGTTAAATAAACAATTGATATCATCTATTGATATTTTATTTTGTAAAGACTGACCCAAATCCTACCATATTGTGAAAAAATAATAGTAAGTGACGGGCTGAAACAAATTGAAGCATGAATTTTTTACCTATAGAATGGGATGAACATCTGAATGCTCCATTCCTGGAAAATCCTGAATGTACAGTTATACTTCAGGTGTTCAAAGCGCATTATAAAAAGGTTGGTTTTAAAAAACCCTGGATTGGGTATTTTGTTAGCAATGCATCAGGTACAATTATTGGAGGAGGTGCATTTAAGGGAGAACCCAAACAAGGTAGGGTGGAGATATCATATGGCACCTTCCAGGGTTACGAAGGACGGGGCGTGGGCACCGGAATTTGCAGAGGACTGGTGGCTATGGCCCTGCATAAAGATCCCACTGTTGTAGTTACTGCCCGTACATTACCGGATAATTTTGCTTCAATGAAAGTTTTGGAAAAAAACAGCTTTGAATCTATAGGGATGGTGGTTGATGAGGAAGATGGGAATGTGCTGGAATGGGTGTATAAAAATCCATGATGGATTGAATAAGCGCTTAAGTTTTTATAGGAGGAAACAGAATTATTATTCATCTATACCCCATATTTGGATAATAATTACGATGGAATGATATAATACTTAATAATACCCTACAAAGATGAATCTATCTTGTTTGGATACTTATACTTTTAAATGATAGCAATGGACATTTCACAATTGATCAAAGAATCCTTATGGAACCAAATGGGTGCCAGTCTCGATATGCTTGAAAATGCAATCAACATGTGCCCGGATGAACACTGGGATACTGAATTGAATTTTTGGTATTCATCCTTCCACTGCATTTTTTGGACAGACTATTACTTATCGCTTGAGCCGGATCACTTCACACCTCCACCTCCTTTCACCTTCTCAGAATTTGACCCAAATGGCAAAAAACCAGAACGAACCTATACAAAAGGAGAACTGCTTGCCTATCAGCAGCATTGCCGACAAAAGGCTAATCATCTGATCACAGGACTTACCCCCGAAGCATTGAGTGATCGATGGATAAATAGCCGAAAAAATTATTCGTTACTCGAAATCTTAGTTTACAATATCCGGCACATACAACACCACGCAGCTCAGTTAAATTTATTACTCCGGCAAACCATTGACAATACACCTGGCTGGGTCAGCCAGGGGAAGAAATAGTATCGGGCTGGAAACAAGGAAGACCACCATTACTATTAAATAATGCTACAATTTTTGCATATATCGCGGACATCGGGATTAGTGCTTAAAAAACATAACCCTTCCTAATGTTAAACATCGATGTGTTCTATTCCTAATCTATTGGTTTTAAGCACATAACACCTGAATTCTAAAAAAATATTCTTACATTTGCTACAATGTAAGTCATATGTTTTACCCATATTGGCTGAGATACTATACAGCTCCCACCCAATCGCTTTTGCGGTTAGTTAAAAATTATTTTCCCACTTAAAACATTAACCATGAAAAAAACAACTTGTATCTTACTCACATCTTTTGCACTATTTGGAATGATAGCATGCAATCAAAGTCAAAAATCTTCAGATAAAAAAAATGCCGCCCATTCACACTCCCATAGCCATGGTGAAGATGGGCATCACCATGACCACTCCACCACAGAGACTTTTTCAATTGAAAATCTCGTGGAAGAAATTAAAACCATTCCGGATTCAATCATTGAATATTTACATCGTCAACATCATGCTCATAAGGTTTTGGAGCGAAGAACAGTGCCTCCCGGATACGAAACCAAAAACTTAACGAATTGGAAAAATCATGCTTCAAAAGTGGAAGACCTGCCCGTCATCAATCCGGGTCCCGGTGAATTCGTCCATGTGATGGAAGGCTATAAACACGGATATCAAAAACTTGTCATTGGCATTACGGAAACATTCCCAGGCGGTGCACCTCCAATGCACACGCACGAAGGTGAAGAGTCCCATGTACTATTAGAGGGTGAGATTCTTTATGCTTTGGGTGATACAATCTTCAAAATCACAGCACCCTATATCGTTAATATTCCTCCCATGGTACCTCATGCATTTAAGAATATTGGAGATAAAACAGCAAATCTTGTAGTCATTTTCCCAACCAATGTTTGGAAATATGACGTTCTGGACTATTTTCCATTTAAAGATTATGACAATAAGGGAAATAAAATAAAACAGTAGGCAAATCTGTCAGAAATTGTGCACTCTTTCCCTTGCTGTATAAAAACTTGTATTTATATTTGAAGAGAATCAGTAGTTTAGGTAACATAATGTTGATGGTTGGTGATTTGTATCAATGAATACCCACTGACTTAATGACAAAAAATATTGAAATACAAAGAGTAATTGAAGCTAAAAACGGCAATGCAGAATCCCTGGCTTTGTTATTCAGCTTTCTTAGCCATTGTATACATGAATGCAAAGTTAGTGGAGGGCCTTCCCGCTTATTCTGAATAATGAGCGTTTTCAACAGGAGTCTATCCCCTCCAGGACTATATTTTCATTTGCTCCAACAATGTCCAGGCTGAACTTACCTGATGTGCAACATTTTCACTATTTTTAACGGTAATGTAAGAGGCCCGGATTTATCAGACAGGCATTTCAATATGGCTATTAATTCTCTGCGATCCGGCACGTTGAAAGAATTAATAAAATGTAAAGAAATATGAAAAAAATAATTTCGCTTTTCCTGGGAATTCTGGCTTCAATGGTTCTTGGGTTTTATAGCAATTTCATCCTGACCAATCAAACAGAATCGCACAGTAATCATTCTTTCAAAAAATCAAATCAAGAAAAAATGGAAAATTTAAAATTGGGCGCATTTTCAATAAGCCTGAGTGTAAAAGACCTAAATGTTTCTAAAGGTTTTTATGAAAATCTGGGCTTTTCAGTATTTGGAGGGGATATAAGTCAAAACTATCTCATCATGAAAAATGAAAATTCCCTCATTGGACTATTCCAGGGAATGTTTGAAGGCAATATATTAACATTTAATCCGGGCTGGGATGAAAACGCAGAGAATCTTGACAACTTTGATGATGTAAGGGCCATTCAAAAACACCTTAAAGAAAAAGGCATTCCATTGATAACTGAAGCGAATGAAGAATCAACAGGCCCAGCAAGTATTATATTATCCGACCCTGACGGAAATGTTATTCTGATTGACCAACACAGATGAATAAATTGAAATTGTTAAAATTAAAAGGGTCAAAATTATCACTGCACCACAAAGCATGGAATGGAACTTGCGGGAGATGTTGGTTGAGGATCCGGATGGGCACCTCCTCAGGTTTGGTCACTTGATAGAATGCGATTAGACCATGACAAACCTTACACATATATGGCCATTCTTTATCGTTGCCAACCTGAAAGCTTCGGTTACCTTCTATGTAGATCAACTTGGATTTGAAGTACAATACACCGGCCCGGAAAACGATCTTTATTGGGCTATTGTGGGTCGCGATCAGATTTCCATTATGCTGAAGGAGATTGCACCAGAAATAAAACCCATGCCTAATCACACCCGTCATGAATGGGCACGCTGGGATGCCTATATTCATACTGCTGACCCGGACAAACTTTTCGAGGAGTATCGTTCCGGGAATGTAAGTTTTCATCAAACGCTCCGTGACGATGATGATGGTTTACGTGGATTTGAACTTAGCGATGCGGATGGGTACGTACTGTTCTTTGGGCGGCCAAAAAGATAGTCATCCTGAATCGCTGAAAGAGATCTGAATAAAATGAAAAGTGTATTGCTCCTGTTTTTATTATTCATTGCAATAAATTGATCATGAGGTGAAAATCCGAATACACCTGTAGGGCAAGTGCCAGATAAGCCAAGAATTCAAGCGAAAGTAATGTTGGACAATGAAAACTGGATGACAGAGAATTGAAGAATCAAAATTCCCGGATCATTTTGTCAGAAAGACAACTCCTTCCATTGCATTCAGTAGGGACGATTATACATCTGGGAAGCTATCAGGCAGACAGGCAGCCAGTTGGGAGATGGATGCCATGTTACGAATGATGAAGAACCTTAAGTCAGCTAGCAAATCGTATGTTCTATGTAAATACTCATCAGATCAAATTAATATTTACTGTTCTATCTTCATGATAAAGCATAAGTAGTTACTTACTCCTTCATATTTAAATCCACTAAAAGAACCGAAAATATTCGATGCAACATTGTTGCATTTGTTTAAATTTTTTATATTTGCAACATTGTTGCATTAATTTAATTGCTAAATTCTTTCCACTATGATAGAAATTCAAAATGCCAGTAAGTCTTTCAAGGGTTTGCTGGCAGTTAATCGTTTGTCTTTGACAGTTTCCGAAGGTGAAATCTATGGCCTGCTGGGTTCAAACGGTGCGGGTAAATCAACCACACTCAACATGTTGCTTGGATTCATTCATCCTGATGAAGGTAAAACTTTCATCAATGGTGTGAACACCGGCACACACCCTGAAAAAGCCAGAAATCATACTGGCTACATTCCGGAAAATGTCAGTCTATATCCTTATCTCACAGGTATTGAAAATTTAGACTACTTCTGCAAGCTGGCCAATATCAAATACAATAAAAAAGAACTTGTGGAAATTCTCTCATCCTGTGGTTTGCAAGCAGAAGCACATAATCAACGAACAAATACTTATTCTAAAGGAATGCGTCAAAAAGTAGGTATTGCCATTGCATATGCGAAGAAAGCCAAAGCGTACTTGTTGGACGAACCGGCAAGCGGACTGGATCCATTGGCAAGCAACGAACTTTCAGTGTTGCTAAAAAAATTAGCCGATGAAGGAAAAGCCATCTTAATGGCCTCGCATGACATCTTCAGAGTTAGGGAAACCTGTAACCGCATTGGTATATTGAAGCACGGTGTATTGGTGAAAGAATTGAATCCCTCAGAGGTAACCGCCAATGAGTTGGAAAAAATCTACCTTAAATATATGCAGGATTAAAAACATATAGCCATGTTACAGATAATACTCAATGAATGGAAAATATTACTGCGTAATCAGGTTTTGATTTATCTCACATTGTTATTCATCTTAAGTATAGTATGGGTTACCTGGTTGGGAATACTTCAAAACAACATTCAACAGGAGCATCAGCAGACCGCTCAACAACATGTCCGGGAGCAATGGGAAAATTTAGAAGAAATGAATCCTCATGGAGCAGCTCATTACGGTTCCTATGCATTTAAATCCATCACATCACTGAATGGAATAGATGGCGGGGTGAATACAATAACCGGAAATGTGTTGCAGTTGGAAGGCCATATTCAAAACGAAATCACCTATTCTGAAACTTCTCAATCTTTGTCCATTTCAAAATTTGGAAAATTAAAACCTTCTTTGATCCTCCAATATGTAATTCCGCTTTTACTCATATTCCTTGCTTTTGGTTCCGTAAGCCATGAAAAAGAAACCGGTAGATTAAAATTGTTGATTTTCCAGGGAACCACTCTTCCAAAGCTAATTCTGGCAAAGGCAAGCAGTATTTGGATTTATGGTTTATTATTGCTCGCAATAACTGTGTTTACACATGTAGTTTTAAGTGAAATCGATCCGGATATTTTCCAAAGAACTCTCCTGTTATTGTTTGCTTATTCTGCCTACTATTTCATAATCACCACACTTACTGTTTATTTATCCGCCCGATTAAAGAACAATACGGCTGCACTTTCCTATATCCTTGCTGTATGGATTCTTTGGACGGTATTCCTTCCAAAAATATGGGGAAACACCACAGAAAAACTTTACCCATTACCGAGCAGACAAGAATTTAAAACCGCAATGCAGGAAGACCGATCTAAAGGCATTGACGGACATAATCCTTCTGATAAAAGAGAAGAAGAGTTAAGGCAAAAAGTGTTAGCGGAGTATCAGGTCGATAGTCTGGAGCAGCTTCCAATCAATTTCGATGGGATAGTAATGCAGGAAGATGAAGAATACGGCAATCAGGTATGGGATAAACATTTTGGAAATAATTATGAAATACTCCAAAATCAAAAGAAACTGTATCAGTTATCAGGATTTATTAATCCATTTGCCTCTTTACAAAGTGCAAGCATGGGGTTTTGTGGAAGCGATATGCTGCATCACCTTGATTTTCTAAAACAGGCTGAAAATTACCGCCGGGATTTTATAAAAGCCCTCAATGAAAAACATGCATACGGCGGTTCTACAACAGGAGATTGGGATTGGAAGGCTGACAATGCTTTTTTTAGATCTATCAACGATTTTGAGTATAAAAGTCCTGCTATTGCAAACATAACTTCCAGCTATTTAACAGATATATTAAGTCTGGTTTTTTGGGTATTGCTGGCTATTTTCCTGGTTGTAATACCCGGAAAGAATATAAGTTTAGAATGAACCCAGATCGATTTAAATACTCCTTTGATATACACAACAATGATGATTTTCATAAAAGATTATTTCTTATGTATGATGAGAAGGGTAGAATATCTGGATAAACTAAAAAAGAACATATGAGTAATTTTATTTTAATGACACAACATGAGTTCATTCATTTTGCCCGAAGTCCCTTTAAAACAGTTTCACTTATCTTATTTATCGGAGCTGCTTTATATGGTATGCAAAATGGCTACATACTATTCAGTAAACACAATGCTGAAATTGCTACCATAGAATCCAAAAATGAGGAAACCGTTCAGGAAGTAAGGGATTGGCTGGATGCTGGCATTACAGGGCCTGAAGGTCGTCCATGGATCGATGTTAGTAAACCCTTCTGGGCCATTTGGTATACTCCAACCTATGCATACAAAAAGCCTTCCCCTTTAATGCCATTTACTATAGGTCAATCCGAGCAATATGGCTATTATAAAAGAGTGACCAACTGGAGCACTACTTTTGACAGTGACCTCGCAGAAGAAATTGCTAACCCGGAGAGGCTCGCCCTGGGCACGCTGGATTTTAGCTTTATTATACTATACCTTCTTCCTGTTTTAATGATTGTTTTGCTATTCAATATAGGTGGGTTAGAAAAAGATCTTGATTTTGACCGGTTAATTCAGGTAAACAACATCAACAGGAAAAATTGGCTGCTGGCTCGGTTTGCATTTTATTTTCTCTTGCTTATACTGGTTTTACTTTCTATCATGTTGCCTTACGCTGCCGTTACAGGGGCTATTCATGAAGCGTTGGGTAGTTTTCTTCTTCTGTTTTTATTCATCACTTTGTATCTTTTGATTTGGTTCGGTGTATTCTATATAATCAACTTATATGGCAAAGGAAGTACATTTCAGGCGTTGAAAATGATCACAGTTTGGCTGCTGTTCTGTATAATAATACCGGGCAGTATTCATCAAATTACATCGTTGAAATATCCTGTGAGCTACATGACTGAATACATCGATGCGCAACGAGATGAGACTTATAAAATCTGGGATTTGCCCACCGACAGCATTCGCAACAGGTTAATGGATCTTTATCCAATACTTACTGAAACCCAACATGGGAAAGACAGCATTGCTGATAAAAGTATCATTTCCAATTCCTCCAGTGGCCTGGTGAATGATCTGATGAAAAACACAGCTTTCACTATCGAAAACAGCAATGAGAATAAAAACCAATTCATCCAACGCACCTATTGGATTAATCCCGTCAGTTATTTTCAAAATGTTATTAACCGTATTGCCAGTAATGATTATTACTCTTATCAGAAATTCCGAAACAACATTCAATCCATGATTGACAAGAAAGTATATACCTTATTGGTGGAATGCTGGGAAAAAGAAATTGTAACCAAAGAAAAGTACCTGGAATATGTAGCACAATTGCAGCAATAGATTACTAATCCTGACCCCTCATAAATGATGAAACGAAGGAAGTTTTTGCTTAATTCGGGCCTTGCAGTAGTAGGAGCAAGCCTGTCGACTGACAAGAGTCAGGTAATATCATCCCGTTCAACAAGGGTTCGAAGCAACCGTACTTTACCGGATGTAGTAGTGGTAGGTTCCGGGGTGTTTGGTGTATGGACAGCATGGCATCTCTTTTAAATTGAATTTTATGCCCGACCGTACAAATTATGATGTAATCATTATAGGAGGAAGTTTTGCCGGACTTTCTGCAGCCATGGCTTTAGGACGCGCGCTTCGAAATGTTTTGATCATTGATAGTGGATGGCCTTGCAACCGGCAAACACCTCATTCACATAATTTTATAACTCAGGATGGCAACAAACCGGGTGAAGTTGGGGATAAAGCCAGGTCTCAGGTATTGAAATACCCCTCTATAAAGTTGCTTAATGAGTTAGCTGTCAGTGGACAATTAACTGCCAGCCTTTCTGATGATCAATCTGCCGGTTTCATCATCAGGACAGAATCAGGCCAGGAATTTAAAGCGAAAAAGCTGATTTTTGCTTCAGGAGTAAAAGATATTATGCCCGGCATCCCGGGATTTTCAGAGTGTTGGGGTATATCAGTAGTTCATTGTCCGTATTGCCATGGGTATGAGGTAAAGCATGAAAAAACCGGCATTTTAGCCAATGGAGATATTGCCTTCCATTATGCCCGCCTCCTTCGCAACTGGACAAAAGATCTGATCATCTTTACGAATGGCAAGTCTACACTTTCACAGGAGCAAACCAATAAATTGAGAAACCATAACATTTCCATCATTGAAAATGAAATTGAGCATTTGAATCATGAAAATGGTAAATTAAAGGAAATCGTCTTTAAGGATAACTCCGCTTTCCCACTGGGAGTGTTGTATTCACGACCCGATTTTGAACAACACTGCAATATTCCTGAAACGTTAGGGTGTGAACGAACGGAACAGGGCTTTATCAAAGTGGATGCTTTTCATAATACAACCGTCCCCAATGTGTTTGCTTGTGGTGACAATACAAGTCCTATGCGCTCTATAGCTAATGCCGTGGCTGCGGGAAATCTAACAGGTGCGATGGTAAATAATGTATTGACCGAAGAAGAATTTTAATAAAACACCATACAATTTAGTGATAACTGCAAAATGATTAATAAGTCATTGAATAAGTGAATTTTTGGCAATGTCACTGTAATTACATGTAATAATTTTGAAGAAATTTCTTTTTTTAAAAATTATTAATTATCGAAATTTTACCCATAGTGACATCATGGATAGAAATTATCTTTGACAAAAAGATTTTATAGAATCATCAACAGTTTTAAGTCAAATGCCGGTAGTTTCCGTTTAAATCGATGGAATGATGATACTACTTTGGAAAATTTGAAAAATGAAAATTTCATTAGCACAAATCCAATCTTTAAAAGGGAATGTGGTGGCAAATGTAGCCACGCATAAAAAAATGATTGATCTGGCTATTGCTCACCAGGCGGATGCTATCTTCTTTCCTGAACTTTCCCTGACCGGATATGAACCTGAACTAGCCAAAGAATTGGCTGCCACCCAGGACGATCTCCTTTTCGATGAATTCCAACAATTGAGCAATTCATTCCACATCACCATCGGATTGGGTATACCCACCCGCTCCAATGATGGGATAAAAATCAGTATGATCATCATACAGCCGGATCAACCCAAACAAACCTATTCCAAGCAACAACTGCACTCCGATGAACTCCCTTTCTTCGTCCAAGGTAAAGAACAACTCATTCTGAATATTGAAAACACAAAAATTGCCCCTGCCATTTGCTATGAAAGTGTACAAGTCAACCATTTCGAAAATGCCTTTCAATTGCGAGCAGAACTTTACCTGGCCAGCGTAGCCAAGCCACATCTTGCGCTTTCAGATGCCTATCAACATTTTTCTTCAATGGCCAAAAAGTATTCTATCCCTGTGTGCGTGGCTAATTCCATCGGTTTCTGTGACCATTTTCTCAGTGCAGGGATGAGTTCTGTCTGGTCAAAAAATGGCCACCTGATAGGGCAGCTGAATGACCAAAATGAAGGACTGATCATTTTTGATATAGAATCAGAGGAAGTTTTGGTAATTACTCTTTAGTCATCCTGACAAGAATAGCCGTAAGACAACCCTTGTTAATGAAAAAATTGCGTCGCCAGATACTACAAACCATTGAGATAGCATTACCTTGACTGATGAATACAGCACGACAGTAAAAACTATGGTTACCGGTCATAAAACGTATGATGCCATCATTATTGGCAGCGGGTTTGGTGGAGCTATGATGGCTAAAAAGCTGGTGGAAGCCGGCTGGCATGTTGCTTTGATCGAAAGGGGTCAGAACGTGATACGCGGCAGCCATAACTGGGATCGAAAAGCTTCCCTCGACCTGACAAAGCATTATGATTTTTCCCAACCCTATACCATCGACAAAGGGGGAAACAAACCAAAAATGGGAACCTACGAAGCCTTGGGTGGACCTTCAATATTCTATGGTGGAGTATCATTCCGCTTCCGCGAAAAAGACTTTCATCCCCCGGCAGATATTACAACTGATACTGGAGCCAAATGGCCCATTGATTATAATGACCTGATGGTATATTATGATGAAGCTGAATCCATATTGCAAATTTCCGGAGATGACAGCCAAGATCCCACCGCTCCACCACGATCCAGACCTTACCCACAGGGAGCATCCCCCATTGCAAAGGTTTCTGAAAAACTTCATACAGCAGCTATACAGCTAGGTCTTAATCCATTTCGTATGCCTTTGGCTATCAATTACGAAGATGAAACGAGAAATACATGCGTTCGCTGTACCACCTGTGATACTTTTGCCTGTGCCATTGGTGCAAAAAACGACCTGGATACGATGGTTTTTTCGAAATTGTCTCAAAATCAAAATTTTGAGGTTTACCAAAATACGATTGTAACTTTCCTGGAATATAAGAATGGACGAATTGATACAATCCATTGTAATGACAAATCCGGTTCGAATCAGTTTTCATTACAAAGTAAATGGGTCGTTTTATCTGCCGGCGCTTTGGGTTCGCCTCATCTTCTTTTAAGTTCAGGACTGGATTCTATAAATCCTTCCGGAAAATATATTGGAAGGTTCCTGATGCGCCACGTCAATGCCATCATTTTTGGTATTTATCCTTCTCCACCTGATAAGGAAAAAATATTTCATAAAGAATTGGCGATTATGGACTACTATTTTGGTCATGAGAGCATTCCTTATCCATTGAATAAAATTGGTAGCTTACAACAAATAGCCACCCCTCCTTCGGGCCTGGTTGAAAATGAAGCTCCTTTTCCTTTGGGAAAAATTGCTGCCTCCGGTGTGCGTCTGCTCACCGGTCTGTTAGCTATCGCTGAGGATCAGCCTCAGTTTAATAACCGCATTTATATCAACAAAAAAGTAAAGTCAAATTATAGCATGCCCTCACCCCACATTTACAGCGAATATTCAAATCGCGATATTGCGGCACTGAACGCACTTTCGCAAAAAGCAAAAATTATTTTGAAAAAAACCGGAGCATGGACGAAATATACCCACCATATCAAAACATTTTCACATACAGTGGGAACAGTCAGAATGGGAGACAACACTGAAAGCGCGCCCCTGGATCGCCATTGCCAATTCAGAGGTTTGAAGAATTTGTTTGTAGTGGATGGCAGCTTTATGCCCACATCTGCGGCTGTAAATCCAAGCCTGACTATAAGCGCCAATGCATTAAGAGTAGCTGATTATCTGGTACAAAATGAAAAAAATCTGCAATGAATCTATATGTTACCCCTGATAAAACCCCCTTACGAATAGCCATTCTTGGATGTGGAAATATCACCAGGAAGCACGCCGGCTTGTTTCGAAAAAGTGGCTGGAACACAGAGCTTGCCTTTGCCTCCCGATCGTTGCAAAAAGCCAATGCATATAAAAATAAATTTCATGGGGTAAAAGCTTACAACTCATACGAATCAGCCATTAAGGATCCGGAGATTCATGTCATCATGATTAACACTCCTCCGCATTTACATTACCCATACGCAAAAGAATCGCTGGAAGCAGGCAAACATGTCATCATTGAAAAGCCTCCATTTTTCAAAAGTTCGGATTTTGATCAACTCGGTCCATTGGCTGATGCAAACAGACTGCAATTGCTGGTGGCTGAAAACTACTTTTACCGTCCATTGAGAAAACAATTGGAGGAAGTATTGTCAGGAAAAAGTGTAGGAATTCCCCTTTTCATCCACATCAATGCAACAAAGAAACAAAAATCAAAAAATGACTGGCGGGAGGATCCCTCACTGGTAAAGTATGGCGCTTTGTTTGAGGGAGGAATCCATTGGGCCAATTTAATGAATAATATAGGGTTGAACATTACCAAAGTTACAGGGTTTCGCCCGGTTTCCCAAGCCGGATTGGAAAGAAGCATGCAGGTGGTTGCAGAGACAGAAGAGGGGCCGATTATCAACCTGCTTTACTCCTGGGAAGTAGATACATTGTTTTTCGGCTTACGGTTAAGCAAAATTATGGGTACCGAAGGGTCTGTAAATTTTGAAACGAATGGCATCATTACCATCATCCGTGGTAAGCCATTTAGGATAAAATTCCCAAAATTTTCCGCCATTTCTGGGTTCAAACCGATGTGGCGTGACTTTTTACAAGCAATCACCTCCGGCCAGCCTCCTCAATTTACCTGGAAAATGGCACAAAAAGACCTGTGGTTGATTGAACAGGCTTATGGGATTCAATAAACATCCTAATACAAAGAAAGGAAGTCATTAATTCCTATAATGATGGTTTACACGTGCGCACTTCTAAATAACCCTGGTTCACTTTTATTATGAAAAATTTTGTAGTACCTTCTGTAAAAATGCTTCATACATCCTAAGTTGTTTTTTATTTAATTTGCAGAAATTACTATCGACATATGCACACTTTCATAGCTTTAATAGCAGGATTGGCCGCTGGTTTGCACACTTCTACGTGGGGAATGTACAAAGATGCTCCACATGAAGGATTTTCGTGGATCACCTATTTCAGGAGCGCTTGTGTAGGAACACTATATGGTCCTTTAATTGCCTGGATTTTTCAGTTGGATATGTCCTATGCTGCCAATTTCTTCTTGCTGTGGGGCTCGGTTTATGCCTTGGAGAGATTTACCATGGAAGTCTATAAAACGTTTATAAGAAATGAAAATCAAAGCAAATATTCCATACCGATGCAACTTTCGGTTTTTGGCAAACCCATAGAAAGTCATGCAACCCGCTTGGTTTTTGGTTTACTATATGTATTGGCAATTTCCTTATTGGTTTTTGGTATTTACTCTTTGAATCAGTATTACCATACTCAAATGCCAAAATGGAATGTATTTCTTTTATTGTTGCCATGCAGTGTAATGGGTTGGGTTTCTGCTTTCGGTGGTGCATGGAAAGATGCCCCGATTGAAGGCTTTGAAACTTTCAAATTTTTCAGATCCCCTGCCATCGCTTATTTTTATGCATTTATCGCCAGTTTGTTTACTGATCACCTGGTCATGATTACGGCAGTGAGCATTGGATTGACTGTTGCAACCATTGAAACCTATAAATCGTTTTTCTTCCTTGACAGACCACGGGGAAAGTTTCAAGGCATGCCTGTTACCCACCCGCAATGGCTTGAAAACAGAAAGAAATTTGTTCCTTTGTATATTGGAATTTGGCTTATGGTAGTTATTAGCCTGATCATAGCTATAATGCAAAGACCAGAACCATCAACCTTATTGCCTTTTTAAACATTCAATGAATTCTACCCAATTACATACCAATCCATCCAATCCATCTTCTAATAGATATTTTAATGTAAAAAATGTGAAGATCGGAATTATACTATTCCTTGGAATTACTATTCTGGGTTATGCTTTCATTTTTTTCAATACCAATACCGGTATTTCCTTGAATGCAATTAAAAGATTTGAACCGGAGTTCTTTGTAATTTTGATCATGCTGGTATTTGGTGACTGGTGGTTTGGTGCTTACAGAAATCACATTTTTGTCAAAAAGTTAATCCCCGGCATATCCTTATCTGTAACATTTGTTGCCAATCTTTCCAACATATTTATGGGAGCAGTAACTCCCTCACAAACCGGAGGCGGCCCCATGCATTTGTATATGCTTAACCGGAAAGGAGTGAAAGTAACGGATGGGATTGCCATTTCAATTATCAATTTCATTTCAACGATGCTTTTTCTCATTATTTCTACGGGCATCGCTTTATATTTTCTTAGAAATAATGAATTGGGAAAAAGCCTAAGTATTATGATCCATTCCGGATTTGCCCTTTTTAGTATTTTATTCATTCTACTTGCAATAGGGTTGATTGCTCCATCATTATTTGAGAAATGGATTACTGCTCTGGGTGGATTTTTTATCCGTATATCAAAAAAGAAAGGACCCCAAATAGAAAAGTATGTTCAGTTAATCACATCAAGTTTATATGATTATAACCAAACCGTTTCATTCTTTTTGCGAAAAAACCCGGCCATGATGTTATCCAGTCTGCTATTGACTATGGTTCTATTCATCAATAAGTATATTATTGGGTATTTTATTCTGCTTGCTATGGGATATGAAGCCGATTTTTGGATGGTCATTGCCTTACATGCACTGATCACATTCTTATTATATTTTGCACCCAGTCCGGGTGCAAGTGGTTTGGCTGAAATTAGTATTGCGGTTCTGATGGGTCAGATCATTCCTGTAACAGGACTGGCTACATTTACGATTCTCCAACGTTTCTTTACTTTAATTTTGCCGGCCAGCATTGGCGCTATATTCGTTTTTAAAGAATTTGGTAAACATACCAAAGAATTGTCTTCCACTCCACCTTCTATTATTCGTTGAATAGTATTTCTTCCATGTAATTATCAAACAATCCGGCCAACTCAATCAGAAGAATTTCCTTTTCCTCTATAAAAAATAGAGTTTCGTTGATAAATGCGCCTTTACGGTTTGTATCTATTTCTGCCAGAATCCGGTGATCCTGTCCAACTATGTATGTTTTTTTATCCTTCCTGATCAATTTTATCAATGGGTGCCAAAAATATTGCAGATATAATTCGTCAAAAGGCATCTCTCCGGAATATTCAAAATTTTCATTGAGAAATATTACTTCTGGCTCATTACTTATGATATAAAAATTCGCCTTCTCTGATTCTATTAATGGCATGAGCAAAGAATCCTTATATATGTGTGGTACATTTTTTAGAAAACCTAATAATTTTCCCATCACCTCCTCTTTACTGAACTCTTTTTCCAATAAAAATTTTCCATCGGATTTAGAAAAACATACGATCCTTTCATCAAACACCAGGGCCAATGTATCTCCGGACAAAATAGCATCCTGAATAGCATCCTTTTTAACATCCAGATAATTAAAATGTACCAATGAACCATCTTCCCGGTTGAATGCAGCAAAGAATGGTTTACCATAAAATATTCGGCTTATCCCTTTATATGCATAACCAAGATTCACCATATAGACCACAGAATCCTCCAGAAATATGTTCGATTTACTGGTCAAATCTTCCGGTAACGGGTACCTCCATAGGATGCTCCCATCTTTATTTGCAATTCTTACCAATTCTTCTTTTGAAGCCAGGAAATAACTGATACTGTCTCCTTCCAGGTTTGAAACCACGCCCCAGGCACTCTTAGGATCCGTACCCCTGGCAGAATACCCCATGGATGCTGATCCCAATAAGGTTTTTAGTAGTGATTGTTTGTAATTTTTTTCACCGGTAGCGGCATGATAGCTCCATCCTGATCCATCAAATATATTGATATCGTGAAGACCTGAGGCCACTAAAATGATGGTACTGTCGGTGGTATAATGCAATTCATTCCAGGTAAATTCCTGACGGACTTTTCTTGACCAAATCATATTGCCATCTGATAAGTCAATGCCTTCCAGATCATTGGATGCAGTTCCTGATAATCTGGTCCTATACCCCAACCCAATCCGGTCGATGGGATCAACCAGATACAATGAATTCTTTGATTCCCACAACCGGTTTCCACTTTCAATATCCAGATAAAAAACTTTACTGCCTTCTCTTTTAAATAATGACCGGCCGTATTGCTCTAAATAGCTTGTCATGTAGTTGATATTCTGATCCCAAATGGTTCGACCCGCCAATAAGTCAACCACCATTACTTTTCCTTTATTTTTGAGATATTTGCCATTCTTGGTAAGTCCTCTCATTTCTACGGTAGCATAACCTTTCAATGTGTCAATGTAACAATGATGAATCCTTTCCGGAAATGTGTAGACAGTGGCTTTGATCTCTTCATTCAGCCAATGATTTTTTCCAACCACCTTTTCCGTACGATTGACTTTCAGAAAACTGTTCTGCGAAAGCACCCATCCAGTATTTAATATGAATAATAAGACAATGAAGGATAGGCGCAGCTTTAAAGCTTGAAATGCTTTAGCATAAAAAAATGTATAGTTTAATCCGGTTAACATGCTTTAAAACCACCAGTTTCAATATTAATAACGAAAATCTTGCCAAAAGTGTGAAAATTGTAATTGATAATCAATACATTAATTCTATTCACCATGAAAACGCATTTAGGCCCTTCCTCAAAAAACAATAAAAAAGGGCCTCCGAAGCGTATGCCTGGAAGCCCAACTACAGTGAGTACTATTCCGCCTTAGTACATAAATCCTTTTCTCAATGGCTCTCTGGGGTCAAAAAGAGGAGTCTCTAAAATTTTTTTTTTGACTTAAACTCCTTCCCGAGATCCTTGGTCATTTCCGTCAACCGGTGTGAAAGATCAGTTAATTCATCTTCCACCGTTTTGGCAATATTGCTCACATTGACGGGTTCACCGCGCATTTCCAATTTGTCTCCTGCCGATTTGGCTTCAGGGACAATGATCCATAGTATGATGTAGGGCAGTATGCCAATTCCGCTGAAAGCGAGTAAAACAAAAGCAATTCTAACCCATACCGCATCATGGATGCCAAAGTAAGCTGCCAAACCTCCTGCTACACCGCCCAGAATTTTATCATCCGGATTTCTGAATAAACGCCGGCCTGTCCTGACACTATCCCGTGGATCGGTTCTTCTGCGTTGTCTGATGGGTTCTTCACGATCCATATCGATAGGCTCCGCTCCAAAATCTTCTGGTTTACCTAAAATTTTGATGACCTCATCCAGATCACTCATGCTGACAATAGATCTGCCTTTCATTCTGTCCTGAAAAAGTTCAGCCATTCTCACTTCAATATCATAAACTATTTCTTCACAACCCTCTGAATCAGAGAAATGCCTTTTGATCGTTTTGATATATTTTTGAAGATATACGTAGGCATCTTCATCGATGGTAAATGGAAATCCACCTAAGTTGATATTTACAATTTTGTTCATTTTTCTTGTAATTTTTTAGTTGATTGATTAACTGCGTGATTCAATTGATTCCAGGTTTCCAGTAATCCCTCCAGGAAATCTTCTCCTTCCCGGGTTAACTGGTAGTACTTCCTTGGTGGACCTGATTTAGATTCTTTCCACCTGTATTGCAATAAATTTGCATTCTTTAAACGACTGAGTAAAGGATATAATGTGCCTTCGACTACAATCAACTCCGATGCTTTTAGTTTTTCTATGATATCGGATGGATAGGCCTCCTCATCGGAAATGATTGAAAGAACGCAAAGCTCAAGAATCCCTTTTCTCATTTGTGCCACTGTGTTTTCCAGCTTCATTGCATTTCATTTATGTTATTAATATTTTGCTTACCTTTTTTATAATGTATAATTTTCATTTCTGTTAATTACAGCACAAAGATAAACATTCGTATAATACCATGCAATACATGGTACTGCATTTTAACAAAGTACTATATAATAACATTCATTTTGCCCATCAATATACACTTTTTGTCGACGAATGAAAATTCATATCGGTTACAACAATCACCTGAATATTTTCCCTTACCGTAAATTGTATAATTCAACTTCTGAGCTTACCCTTTACCATTCGACAGCTGCCTGAAACAATACTGAATCATTTTCCTTGACTATCCTGTATAAATCCTGACTACCGGATTCACTTCTACCATACTCAACTCTGACATGATCACCATGAAATCCTTCCTGCCGAAAGTGTAAGATCAATTTTTGAGGATTTTTCTGCTGAGTTCTTTCTTCTTCATCTTCCATGACAAAGCGAACATACTGGACATTATTCATGTGTCCATTCCAATCCAGATCATTCAACCCAATCCGAAAAGACAATCCATCCTTCCATTGAGAAGTCCTGGGAAAAGCAGTCCCACATCTTGGAAGTGGGTTCATTTCAGAACGAGCATCAAATGGAAAAAACTCTTCTGGAATGTTTACAATATTTCTTGTCTTTTTATGTATCAATGTCCAGGTGGTAGCTGCCTCTGCCAGCCGTTGTCCTTCTTTATTTTCTACCAAATAGTCACGATATGCAAAAATGCGTTCAAACCCGCTCGGATAGGTTATGACCTTTATTTCTTCTCCCAATGAAGGCCACTGATAAAACTGGATTTCCTTCCTAACCAAGACCCAGGTCATATCTTTTAATGCTTCATCCCAGGCAGAAGCTTCCGCTAAAACCACATGTTCCATAGAGGCTTCCTGCATCAATTGAACCAAGGCATGAGACTTAATTTTTTGATCCTTTCCAATTTCCGAAGAACGAATCTTATACCTGGCCTGATGAACTTTAATCAGCTTCATTCCTATTCTATATTTAAAAAATAACGCGCAGCAACCAGGTCTTCCAACGCATACCCTACTGACTTGAAAATAGTTAATTCTTTCTGGTTAGACCTTCCATTCACCTTTTTACCGCAAAGGTCAAACAAATCCCCGGCGATGTCACGCATACTGATGATTCCTTTTGTCATAGGAATGGAAATATCACCCGATTCCCTTATTGCTCCTTCTATTGTATCCACAAAAATTTTACCCTGCAATAGGGTATCATCATCAGCTTCCCGGCGATCAGGGGTATAACTGCCTACCAAATCAATATGTTGACCTTCTCTTAGAAATCTGCCAAACACAATCGGGTCTCTTGATAAAGTTGCCGTTGAAATGATATCAGCATCCCGCATGGCTATTTGCAGATCTGTTGCGTGCGTAACTTCAAAATGGCTGGATTGTATTTCCTTTACCTTTTGTCGGGCTTTTTCACCATTTCTTCCCCAAACAATAACTTTTCGGATTGGTCTGATACTCGCATGTGCTTTTACCAGATACGAGATAAGATGTCCTGTGCCCATCATTAACAAAGTGGAAGAGTCTGGCTTTGACAAATATCTGGAGGCCAATGCAGAAGTAGCAGCAGTTCTGATATTGGTTAGTGTACGGACATCAAACATCCCTAATGGTGTGCCATACTTTTTGTCAAAATGGACGTATACCCCCTGAATTACAGGTCGATTGAACTTCTCATTCTCAGGGTACACCGTGACGAGTTTCGTTCCCATGTCATGCTCCTCATTCCAGGCCGGCATGAAAAGCAAAGTATCCTTCTCATTTTTATCTTTGGAAGAAATTGTAAAATGTCCTCTGGGTGGAAATGCAGACACATTTCCTGCAAAGGCTTTGTCCAATTCATCAATTAAATCCGGATAATACAGCCTGGATTCCATATAATGCGCATCATAAAATGGAACTGCACCCATAAATTTCACAATAATCCTCTAATTTAAGATGGAAAATGATTTTTAAATCATATCGGAGCCCATGATTATATTGAAAGATAGATATTCCAGACGAATGACTTTATATTGATAAGGGACTCATAGTATAACTAAAAATAAAATTTCCAGGAATTCATAATAAAAAGCATTCTTCATATTACTCTCATTCTATACGAGGGTAAAAGCTATGCTTTATGATCTTCGTGCTATGCATTGTGTTCTTAGTGGTTTAGAGACCTTCCAATTCTGAATCTTTAAAAATGACAAAAACAATGGAAAAAAATCTGATGTTACATGATAGTAATTCTCTATCTGCGCCATTCTCGTCAAGCTTTGAGAGGAATAAAACAGACCAGACTTTATTAAATTCAATTAAAGTTTCCTAACTTTCAACCATGAAAAATTTAATATACATCCTGGCTCCTTTCATTTTGATTGTTTCCTGTAATCCAAAAGAAAGCATTTTTACTCCTGCAGTTTTTGAAAAGGAGTTTTTGGTGTATGGACAAGGAGATACTGTTTTATACAATATTTTGATTCCCCATTCGCCAGGTAAAGATGAAAAAGTACCCCTGTTTTTATTTTTACATGGTGGGGGTGAAAGGGGTTTTGACAATGAAGCTCAATTAGTCCACATTGCTCCTATCCTGGTGAAAGATTCTATCCAGAAAACGTTTCCCGCCATACTCGTTTTTCCTCAGTGCCGTTCCAATGACCACTGGGGACAAATCCAAAGGGTCGATGGAACAATATCGGCCCAATATGCAGAAGACCCCACTCCATCCATGAACGGTGTTATGCACTTACTGGATACATTAATTACCCGACTTCCTGTTGATCTCAATAGAATCTATCTGGGAGGTCTTTCGATGGGTGGTTTCGGAACTTTTGATTTATTGGCACGTAGACCGGATTGGTTTGCTGCCGCCGTTCCGATTTGTGGAGGTGCCGACACTTCGATGGTTTCTCTGTTCAAAGATGTTCCTATAAGAATTTACCATGGTGATGCTGACCCTGTTGTACCTGTCTCTTTATCGCGAGATGCATATCAGGCATTAGTAAATCAAGGAGCCACTTCCGTGGAATATTTTGAACTTCAGGGCGTCGATCACGATGCCTGGAATCCAGCCTTTCAGGATTCCACTTTACTCCATTGGATTTTCAGTCAGAAAAAAACGGGTAAGTAATTTTGGGGGTTCCACCATTGAATGATCTCATTGTTCTGCTTCTAACAAGGTAATGATTTTCAACCCTCTGAATCCTGCCACATGTCGGGATAGTGATCAGTTATTTTACAACTTTACTATTCGCTGAGTATGGACGAAACTCCCATTAGTCACCCGAACAATATACAGGCCGGCTTTAAGCTCATAGAAATAAATGGTCTGATATTGTGACAAACCGGACCAGTTTTTTAGTTCCTGTCCGGCCAGATTGAACACCTGGAGTGTGTATTTTTCCATATCCGTTTTGATATTTAAGGTTCCTTGGGTATAAGATGGATAAATGAAAATACCTCCTTCAAAATCATATCGAAGGCTGCGCACCTCCGAGTAACTGTACCGGCCATCATAATCCACTTGCTTAATGCGGTAGTAATTAATCCCTGGTGTTGGAAACTCATACAGATAGCTGTAATATTGCGTTTCATAGGTAGTGCCCGCCCCTTGGGTTCGATGAATTTCTGAGTAATTTCTTCCATCTTCAGAATGTTCCACCAACAAATACTCATTATTAGTCTCATCTAATGTAGTCCATGCTATCCAATGTGCCTTGTCTTTCTGAATTACGGTAAACTCTCCCATGGTAATAGGAAGAGCCATATCTTTAAAATTAAAGACCCCTGGCACATTATCGTTATTTTGTTGTCTTACATAGCTGGCAATATTATTCGATACATTACTTGTGGAATGAGGACCACAGTTGCTTCCGCTGCCATATCCTACAAAATCGACCACTGTTATATCAGGGCATGTGGTGCCATAAATTTTTATCCCGCTGCTCATCAAAGCGAGTTTTCCTGATACAACTGCTAAATTCACCGCGCCCGCATCCACATTTGGTTCAGGCACTGGATCCCCGTTTTCACCTTGAGCTAACATTACATTTAAAAGTTGTCCCGGTTGAATCATAGTACCAATAGGGAGGGTAGCAATATTATTGGCTGAAAATGCACTTGTTGATGGTGCATATTGTATCGTCCAGCCTGATAAATCCACTGCTGTATCCTCAGCATTCCTGAGTTGTACAACATCCCTGTTCCACTTAGCATTGGTATTTCCTCCGCCACCATAAATTTCCTGGATCAAAACTTTTGGGAAATTTCCAAAATCGGTGATAACGATGTCATCAACGTTCATCCTCCGGTCTCCAGAAATACCCGGGGTAGAGTTTAATCGAAATCTTATTCTAACATTCCCTGAAACATTAACTTCTTCTGAAAAAATTTGTACCTCTTCATCGGCTGTGAAAGGGATCCCTATCTGAGTCCAATCCGATCCTTGATTTGTGCTATACTCAACGATCCAGGGCTGTTGATTACCATCTGACCCAAATATTCGATATTGAAAAGAGATATTCCCTAAACCATTTGGTTTATCCTGGCTCATTGTCATATTTGATCCATTCCGTCCTCTAAATCTGGCTGATCTGACACCCGTCTTAAAATCATTTTCTGATGTGCCAATGAGGACTTCATTAAAATCCCAATTTAATCCAGTTAGGCTTACAGTGCCTGGATTATATGTAGTTCGCGTTTCTCCAGACCCCTCGAAGTTGACTATGTATTGTGAAAAAGCAATAGAATAAAATAAAAGGAACAGAACAGATAAAATCGTCTTCATGATTATAATTCTTCAATTGACTTAAAGCCTTAAAAATGGAAAAGATTAATTAAAAAATCAAAAAATCAAACACCTTTCCGATTCATGGCAACAACCCATTACTTTCCTGCACGACCTCCACCTCCAAATAATATGCCCGCCCCTAAAACAAATCCAAAGTCATACCACCCTCCATTGTTATTGACAGCATATATGGCCACATCATCCATGATCAGGCTGGCGAAAAAACTAAAAGGAGCAATAAAGCCATGCCACAATCCTCCTAAAAATCCATAAGGCTGCACTTTTATACACTCTTCCACCGGCATGGTCTGGGCACACGAAGAAAATATAAAAACTATCAACAACCCCAGGATGACAAAATTGAAATTCTTATTTGATATTCTTTTTCCCATGATTTACTGTTTTATTTCTTTGTTATACAAATATAAAAAAGAAAAAGACAGGAATTTCGGAATATTTTTGAATTAATTAGTGATGATTATTCCTTTTACCGCATACCAGATGATCATTCCGCTTAAGATAATTTTCAACAAAGCTCCAAATAAAAATCCAATAAAAGATCCAAATGCCGCTTTCATAGCCAATTCATAGTCTCTACCTGCCATCATTTCTCCTATTAATCCTCCGGCAAAAGCACCGACAAATATACCCCACGGTCCTGTAAATATCCCCACAATCAGGCCAATCATACTTCCCCAGATTCCATAACGGCTCCCACCAAATCTTCGCACTCCCCAGGCAGGAACAATCAAATCCAACACAGTAACAACTATTGTAGCAATCCCTAATATCCACAACAATTGATTGGAAAAGTCGGCAAAACGGCTCCAATGGATGAGGATTAATCCAAAAAATGTTAAAGGGGGGCCAGGAATAGGAAGAATACTGCCTGCCAATCCAATGAGTAAGAGAAGTAATCCTAAAACAAGCAATATAATTTCAAAAATCATCTCCAGAATGTTTACAATGTTATCTCCAAATTTCCTGTATAAGTTTCAAGCTAGAAAAATTTTCTGTCATTTATTTTCCCTCATTAGTAATTTGAGCAACTCAATGGCAGCATCGGCAATCACTGTTCCCGGACCAAAAATGGCTGCAACTCCCTGATCAAATAAATATTGAAAATCACCGGGGGGAATGACCCCTCCTACAATGACCATAATATCCTCTCTACCCACCTTCCGCAAGGCTTCAATGGTTTGGGGTACGAGCGTTTTATGCCCGGCAGCCAATGATGATATGCCCAATATATGAACATCATTTTCTGCGGCCTGGCGGGCAGCCTCTTCCGGAGTTTGAAATAATGGCCCGATATCCACATCAAAGCCCAGATCAGCAAAACTGGAAGCGATCACTTTGGCCCCTCTGTCATGTCCATCCTGGCCTAATTTGGCAATCATTATTCTGGGTCGGCGGCCATCAGTTTCAGCAAATCTGTCTGACCACTCGAGAGCTTTTTTAAATTTTTCGTCCATCTTAATTTCTCTGATATAAACACCTGTAATGGTCTGGTTTCTGGCCTGATATCTTCCCCAAACTTCTTCCATGGCAAAAGATATTTCACCTAAAGTCGCTCTTTGCCGGGCAGCATCTATAGCTGCCTGAAGTATACCTTTACCTTCCTGTGCAGCCAATTTTAAATTTTGGAGTGCCCTTTTTACTTTTTCTGAATCTCTGGAAGATTTTACAGCTTCCATTTTTCTGATCTGTTCTTCCCGTACTTTTTGGTTATCAACTTCAAGTAAATCCAGGTTTTCATCAATATTTTCTGAGAATAAATTGACTCCAATGACTTTGACTTGTCCACTGTCAATGCCGGCCTGTTTAATCGCTGCGGCTTCTTCAATCCTCATCTTTGGCAGCCCCTTTTCTATGGCAGCGGTCATTCCTCCCAGGTTTTCCACCTCATCGATGAGTTTCCAACTCTTTTCTACAAGTTCATGGGTTAAATGCTCAATATAGTAGGATCCTCCCAAAGGATCCACTGCATTGACTATGTCAGTCTTACGCTGTAGAAACAGTTGCGTATCTCTTGCTATTTTTGCAGAATATTCAGTAGGCAAAGCTATGGCTTCGTCCAATGAATTGGTATGTAAAGATTGGGTTCCACCCAAAACAGCAGCCACAGCTTCAATGGCCGTCCGCGCCACATTGTTATAAGGGATTTGTGCGGTCAAGCTGTATCCGGAAGTTTGACAATGGGTTCGTAGAGCCATGGACTTAGATTTTTTTGGATTATACTTGCTGACGATATCTGCCCATATCAATCGTCCTGCCCGCATTTTTGCAATTTCAGTAAAGAAATCCATGCCAATACCCCAAAAAAAGGAAAAACGCGGTACAAAATCATCAATATCCAGTCCTGCCTCCAACCCTGCTCTCAAATATTCCCACCCATCAGCCAGTGTGTATGCCAATTCAAGTTCAGCGGGAGCACCGGCTTCATGCATATGATATCCACTGATAGAAATACTGTTGAATCGAGGCATATACTTTGAAGTAAAAGCAAAAATGTCGGAAACAATTTTCATGGAAGCTTGTGGTGGATATATATAGGTATTTCTCACCATAAACTCTTTTAAGATATCATTCTGGATGGTTCCGCTGAGCGCTTCCATGGGAACCCCTTGTTCCTCAGCTGCTACTATGAAAAATGCCAAAATGGGAACTACCGCTCCATTCATAGTCATAGATACAGACATTTCTGAAAGGGGAATTCCTTCAAAAAGCATCTTCATATCTTCCACAGTATCAATAGCCACCCCTGCCATCCCTACATCCCCTTTGACCCGGGGATGGTCTGAATCATATCCACGATGGGTTGCCAAATCAAAGGCGACGGAAAGTCCTTTTTGTCCGGCAGCGAGATTCTTACGATAAAAAGCATTACTGTCTTCAGCAGATGAGAAACCTGCATATTGCCGGATTGTCCATGGTCGGGTCACATACATGCTGGCATAGGGACCCCTTAAAAAAGGGGGATAACCAGAATGAAATCCTATGTGAGGGAACGCTTTGATATCATCCCATGCAAAAATTCTTTTTCCAGCACTTTCCATTCATGGCTTTTGCCGAAATATACCAAGATTTGCTCAAATGGATGAAATTCACTTGTAATTATACAGAGCAATAGGCCGGATTTCGGCCCATTGTTCTGTAATTCGAATCCATTTAAAGTCGGCGTGATATTCCTTTATGCTTTTTGCCGGTCACTTCAAACTCAATATGTGAATTTTTGGACATGCCAATGCCGGAATACTCTTCAAAGAGTCTTTTGTACTTTTCGTAAATATTATCCGGCTGCTTTTGTCCATTAATTTTTAAATGTTTACCGGTCAGCTCAACCTGATTGCTTTTGTCCAGGAGCAACAGACCATCCTTATTCAGTTCATATCCCAGTTTATCCTGGACATTTCCTCCAAAATTCCGGTACATTTGTGGCGGAGTATCAAACCTGAAATCATGATCAAAATCAAATTCAAGATTTCTCAAGCTATCCAAATTAAACATTCTATATTTTAATGCCTGCTCCTGAATTTTTTGTCTCATTTTATCCATGTTCTCCCGATCCCAGGAATGAATCCTTAAAGAATCGGCCCATCCAGGATATAAATCCCTATTTCTCTGAATATGAAGTCTCCCTTCTAATCCGAGTTGCTTCATCTGCTCTTTTAAACCTTCCATACTTTCTTCAAAACCCTCTCCAAAGCCATAGAAAAATGAACCTTCTTTTGTGGAATCTCCTTTGAAAAAGAAATGCGGCATTTCGCTTTTATCGCCATTCCATTGGAAAAATCCTTGCGGGAATCTTTTCATAATGAGTGTGTCCATCTTAAAACCAGGCATTGCGAAGTTTTCCAGAAATTCTTCATCAAATTGAAAATTTGGAAATGCTTGACCCTCTCTACCTCGAAGCCTGTTTCCGCGCATTTTGTCTAACCGGATACTAAAATCCTGATCGTTGATTCCCAACTTTTCTTTATATAAATCATATTCCGAAGGATCCACTTCCTTGCCATCTACTTTAAACTGGATAATTTTTCCATCTTCAATTTCAATATGGGCATTGCTTCTATCACCATCTTGCTCTATGGTAATCGATTTTGTCACTTTCCTTTCGGGAAGAGTGTCCTGAATTTCTCTTAATGGCAAATAAATGTCCTCTGAAATTTCCAACGATTCAATTTCATTTACTATTTCTTCTTCATGATCTTTCAGTGAGTATGAGGATGAAGTAAAAATGAAAATTCCGGCTGTAATCAGCCCCAATGCAATAATCTTTTCTTTCATGGTATAAAAGTTTTTAGAATGACCTAATATTCTTTGAATTCTTGATATTAATACCTTACTGTTTCCCAGTAAGGAAAGTGCAGGCCGGGTATTTTCCAACCATTGAAATTCTTTTACACGCAGCAACACTTTGGCATAAAAGACGGGAGAATATCCGTGAGCCATCACCAGATCATCACAACACTCTTCCCTGCTTTCCCTAACCTTGCCTGACAACCACCAAATGGCCGGATGGTAATAAAACAGAATCTCGATAAGGGATTGAATAATATTTAAGATCCAGTCATGTCTTTTTAAGTGTGCCAATTCATGGGCTAAAATGGCTTCAGTTTCTTCAATAGTCAGGACATTAACCAAAGCCACCGGAAATAAAATGACCGGCCTGATCCATCCAATGAGCATGGGACCAGAAGCCTGATGAGAAGCATATGCTCCTACGTTCGCTCGGATACCCATGCGGGCTTTTACCCCAGTAATGGATTGGGTTAATGTATCATGAATAATTCTTTGTGAGGGTGCAGAAATGGTCGACAGATAAGCATAGCCCATTATGAAACGCAAAAGTAGCAGGATGATCCCCACCAACCATATTTGTGCTATCCAATTGCCCCGAAGGATAAAAAAGTTTTGAATGGTATGTAGCCATCCGGATTGATTTGAAATAGCTTCATAAGAAATGATGTAGAGGTTAATATTTTCACTCAGTCCCGCATTCCCTTCCCCATGCGCTCTAAAGTCAAAATAGCTACTAAATGTAATGCCCGAGGTAATGAGTAAAATGACCATTGCCAGGATTCCTGAACTATACTTAAATGAAGAACTTTTTAACCCGGGTATTGAATTGACAATGGCCCAAATTATAACCACCAGTACACCTTGCCACAATGAATGGAAAAATGTCTGAGATAAAGCGTAAATCAATTGATCCGGTAATTCTGGCAACATGTGTTTAATGATTTTCCAGTTTATCAATCATAGATCTGATTTCATCCAATTCCTCCTTTGTAGTGTGTTCATGATCGAGGAGTTGCATGACGAGTTTTGAGGCGGATCCATTAAAAGCAGCGTTTAAAAATCTCGTTAACATATTCTCCTTCACTTTTCTTTCTGAAATCGCTGCCACATAGATATGTTTGCGTTCAGTGGTATTGCGTAGGGTCAATCCCTTATCTGTCATAATCTGCATCATTTTGAGAGTGGTTGTATAACCCACCTCTTTTTTCTTTCCCAATATCTCATTGACCTGACCCACGCTGGAAGGGCCATGCTCCCAAAGAATATTCAGTATCTCAAATTCGGCCTCAGTGGGTTTGATATTCATTTCCATTTCTTTCATTACGGACACTACGATTTGTTTCGTACTACAAGAATAATACTAAAACCCTTTATGCGCAACATTTATTACGAATAATTTCGTATTTTAAAAAAAAATTAACGGGATTGCTCAAAAATCAATGCTGGAAACCGGCAGAACAAGCTTGCCAAACGGAATGAGTGCATTGAAAAGCGCTATATGGGAGTAATTTCTCAGGTCGTCCAAATCAAGGTTCTCCGGTAAAATTCTTCCTTTATCAATCAGTTTTCTTCTCATCACTCCGTGAAGAAGAGGATCGGAAGGTGTATACCAAAGGTTGTTTTTAGAAAAAGCTACATTACAATAAGATGTATCCGTTATTCTGCCATTTCGGAGGATCAGTACTTCATCTGAAGTACCCGCTTGTTCAAGACATTGGAGGATACCACTACGGTCTTCAAATTTGAAAAAATATTCCAGGTCGGTGCATTCCACCGGACGGATGGACTGAATCCTTCTGAATTCGTAATGCGAAAATTCAACATGCTCAATTTCCTGGGAATAGACCACCCTGCATTTGACAACTCCCCTTTGAAAGGCGGTTGGAATTTTAATGCTTTTTCTGATATCCTCAATATGGACGCCTTCAAACCAGTGAGTCCGGGTATAATTGAACCGTTTGTTGTGAAGGTCTATATTCATCACCCTTCCATTGACTATCCTTATGCTCTCTATAAACCGGGACATATACTTTATCAATCAATTCTTTATATTCATTTGCCGGACAACTCATATGAGTGATGCCGCATCCACTTCTATAGATCAAATGTCCTCCTTTTTTCTCGATAAATCGAATTAAAACGGTAGACTCCAATGTTTTCCCATCATAAACGCCGGCAATGCCTGTATAAAATCCCCTTTCCTGCTTTTCTACCTGGTTGATAATTTCCACAGTTTTTCTTTTGGGTGCTCCTGAGATACTTCCCGCCGGTAACAGGTCAAAAATGATATCACCTAAATGGTTTTTGTAATCTCCGGGGAGTTGACCTGAAATTTCTGAGCTTACCTGTAAGAGTTTTTTATCATGGGCATGAATGGTGTCAATAAAACGATATCGACTAACATGAACATTGCGGGCCACACGAGACAAATCATTTCTGATTAAATCTATAATGGTGTGGTGTTCTGCTTTTTCTTTCGCATCGTTTAAAATGATATCCTCAGCCCCCGGAATGGAAGCGTCAATAGTACCCTTCATAGGGCAGGCGCTAATCTTTCCGTCTTCGATTTTAACAAAAGCTTCCGGAGAAAATGAAAGCCATTGGTCTCTGCAATACACTTTATATTTTGATTGAGACAATGTATAAATCTGGTCCAGATTCATAAAGGTATCCAGATATGTAGGAAAAGTAAGATTGATTAAAAAAGTATTTCCTTTCAGCAAGTGCATCATTACCTGTTGAAATCCCTCATCAAATGTCTTCCGGTCTACCGGCTGTTTATTGAATGATGTGAATTTTGGTAGAACAGAAATTAAAGGAGGAATCCCCGCAGTCGTATTTCCGATCTGAATACACCATCCATCCCCTAATTCATTCAAAGGGATGGCCATAGGGGTTTTTTCCTCAAAATCTATGGCGAAGAAAAAGGGAATTCCCAGGCTTCCCAGCCGGTTCATTTCAATTTTACACCATTCCTTTTGATATGTGGATGACTTTTCCATCATTGGTTTGCCGGATTCAGGAATAGGAACCGGAAGGACTGGTGCCCTTTCTTGTCAACGATGTATTGCTCAAGGTATAGTCGGCGTTATACAAGCGGTTTTTCAACTTTTCCATATAGGTTTCATTCAGCCATCTGCGGTAATTAGTGGTGCTTTTGGTAATGCAGTACGCATAATTCTGAATTCGTTGGGCAATATCTTCCTCTAATAAGCGTGCCAACTCAAGGGCTTCATAGAGATCCTTACTGTTATGAATGATCAGTCCGGCGTGCTGGTCAATCGACTTTTCGATCACTACGAATGGTCTTTGCCCTGATTCCGTGATTTCGTTATACTCTTTAAACATATCAAAGTGAATATCGTCGGAATTGCTAAACCTACTGATCAATTCCCCGGGCATTTCGTAGTTAAAATGCTGTTCAATTTCTTCATCCGAACGAATGTTTTGCAAATAAAAATCAGGGTTGCGGAAAATGCGCTGCCAGTCAATATTTCCATCCCATGGTCCGAACCTGGCAAAATTATTCCCCAGATCAATCACTGTAAATTCACTTTTTCCTGGAATTATTCTGGAACCCCTTCCAATCATCTGGAAGTATAATGTCAGTGAACGTGTGGCCCGGTTAAGGATCACCGTTTCTACCGTGGGCTCATCAAATCCGGTGGTGAGTATACTTACGGAAGTCAGAATGGCGTCTGGGGTTTCATGAAACCAGTCCAATATCCTTTTCCGGGTCTTCATAGGTGTTTTGTTGTCCAAATGTCTGATTTCATAGCCTGCATCTTTAAAATTATAATACACCTGCCTCGAAGTATTGATACCATTATTAAAGATCAGGGTTTTTGTACCTTTTGCCCTTTCTTCATAAGCATGAATGAGTTTTTGCTGCATTCCCGAATGTGCGTACAGCAATTCAGAAGAACTTACTGTGTAGTCTCCATGCCGGCCAACTTTCAGAGAAGTTAACCCTACATTGTAACTATAGGTATTGGCTTTGGCCAGAAATCCTTTTTGAATAAGCGATGATATGGACTCCCCAATGATCAAATCGTGATAATTGTCCTTCATCGGTTTATCAATATTGGAGCTGAGAGGAGTGGCTGTAACTCCTAGCGTAATTCCTTTTTTGAAATATTTAAACAGTTTGGTAAATGAATTGTAATGGGCCTCATCTATGATGATCAATCCCAGGTTTTCCATACGAATGGCTTCATCCTGCAGTCGATTGTTGAGGGTTTCAACCATGGCCACAAAACATTGATGTGGATTTTTCCTGGGGATTGATTTCACTTTGCTGTTGACCACTTTACTGTCAATACCAAACTCCAATAACATGTTATAAGTCTGACGGCACAGCTCAATCCGGTGTGTAAGAATCAGCACTTTCTGTTTTGATCTTTGAATGAAGCGACGGGCAATTTCTGAAAAAATAACCGTTTTCCCCCCTCCTGTTGGCAACTGAAAAAGCAAATTGTACTTATCCCTGGTATTTCCATCGATATGTTTAAAAATATCTTCCAGGGCATTGTGCTGGTATTCGTACAGCTCCTTTCTTTTAACAATATGATTATTTTCGCTATTGATGGTTGCTGGATTTATTGCCGGTCATAAAATTTAAGAACTGCAAAAATAGCAACTTTTTCTTCTTAGCCGGGAATGTATGTGTAAAAGGATCGTGATATTTTTATAAAGGAAGTGGAAAATGCAGATCGCATCTCCACATTCCGATACTATTGCATTGCATAGTGCGAGACTAATGCTTTGTCAGGGGCCGGTTTCCGCATCCTATCATTTCCTCTTTCAATTTAGGTATTTCCGCTTTATCATATTGTCTTGTATCCAAAATGGACAATTTACCCTCTTGTGTAATAAAAGGGATGATGGTGCCATTTTCCAAAAGCTGAATTTGTGTGTTGAATTCTTCTGAGTTCTTCCCACCCAATACAACTGGATATTTTTCGTATAAATGAATTAATTGCTGAATACTTTTTACATGCTTTATCTCATCCTGGAATGAATCCCATTCATAGATTTTTTTATAGAATTCTTCCTGTTGATTGAAGAACCTGTGTAGATCCTCTCTGGACTCCATCCGCATCACACTTTTTAAGTTGGATTTGATCTCTCCTGTTTCACTAAATAGTGCCTTTCTTGAGTGAGGATACGCTTTGGCCAATTCAAACACCTGCGTTTCTGTAAATTGAGGTTTTGGTTTCAGATGGAAAGTAGTATCGACCTGAGCAAATGCAGGTTGGATAAATAATATACCTATAATAAACAAACTGGAAAATATTGACTTTTTCATTGAACAAGTTTTACCGTTATTTCTACTTGTATCGCTTCCCCCAATTCAAAAAGGAGAAGATGCTAATGACATCTTCTCCCAGACTTTTTTAAGTCTAATACACTTCTTCTATACTGAATTATTCTATAGCTTTTTTTAGTTCGCGCCTGCCCAGAGATTCATTGTCCTTTTTAACTTCTTCTAATTTTTCAGGGTTTACCTGGGACACATCCACAATGACTAAACCTCCTTCTTTATCGATATAGGCAATGTGCTTTCCTGTCTTTAAGTTGTCAATTTTTTCTCGATAACTATCAGAATCTCTTCCTTCAAATAGTATATTGTATTTATCATATAGATTAATAAGTTCATCCAAAGTTTTAATATACTTCCTATCTTCGACAAAAGATTTTGTCATATAATACATCTCATAAAATTCTTCTTGACGCTTCAAATACTTATGTACATCCTGTTTTTTTTCAACATATAATATAAATTCAGAAACTTCTTTCAATGTCCCATCTTCATTGAATATTCCTTTTTGGGCATTAGGATAATCTTTGGCTAAATCAAAAATCTCCTTTTCGGTAAAGACTTTATTTTGTGAAATAGTAAAGATTTCCGGACCTTTTGATTGGGCTTGCATACCTAATTGCATACAAATCAGCATAATGAGTAACTTTGATTTTTTCATTTAAAAGGCTTTATAACTTTTTAAATTTATATAATTATCCAAATTAAAATACAATAATCTTTCAATTTTAACATTTTAATCGATCACTGCTTTTAATAAAAAGCTTCAACCCACCTAAAGAAACATTGCCTTCACTCATCGTTTACATGTGTCTTTTTCATTTTGATTTCCCTTAAATTAATTAATTTTACCCTCCTGAAATGGATGAAAATTTTTTCTGAAAATTGATGAAAACGTCCAACAGAAGAGGATTTATAAAAAAAGCTTCCTTGCTAACCACTGGCATGATGGCAGGCTACTCATTATTGGGTAACAAAATCATTCCTACAGGTGACCCATTCAAAGGTTTTCCAGAATGGTATAATAAAATTCCCGGTAAATCAGATCAGCTAATCCTTTTAAGTGACCGTCCCTTAAATGCAGAGACTCCTGTACACCTCCTGGGTGAAAAAATGACGCCGAATGAATTGTTTTTTGTAAGAAACAATGGAATTCCACCCACCAATCCCGATCCAAAAACCTGGACATTGGAAGTAAAAGGGGAATCAGTGATTCAACCCAAAATCTATACCCTCCATGATTTAAAAACCCGGTTTGAAACGACCACCCTTCAGTTGACCATAGAATGTGCAGGCAATGGAAGAAAAGAGTATCAACCGTCAACCACCGGACTTCAGTGGTCTACCGGAGCGGTAGGATGTGCTTCATGGACCGGTGTCAGATTGAAAGATGTATTACAAGATGCGGGAATCAAAGACGATGCGGTATATGTAGGTTATTGTGGAAAAGATACTCACTTGTCAGGGAATACATCCTTGTTTCCTATTTCCCGCGGAGTGCCTATATCTAAAGCGATGGAGGCCGAAAGTTTAATTGCCTGGGGTATGAATGGCCAGGATTTACCTCTATTAAACGGATACCCGCTCCGCCTGGTTTTTGGTGGCTACCCTGCTTCCTGTTCCGGGAAATGGTTATTCCGTATTATTGTCAGAAACAAAGTCCACGACGGAGAAAAAATGGGAGGCAAGTCATATAAAACACCTTGTACCCCTGTTGTTCCTGGCGCGCATGTGGATGACCGCGACATGTGCATCATTGAAAATATGCCCGTCA